>Ga0187892_10000021_pt1 | contig 320845 bp, 337 predicted proteins | sample MA1701073metaG_FD_139345 | JGI IMG/M metagenome (GOLD analysis project Ga0187892, IMG submission 139345) | Bio-ooze microbial communities from a basaltic lava cave in the Kipuka Kanohina Cave System on the Island of Hawaii, USA - MA170107-3 metaG ...
GGACAACATCACGATGGACGTGATCCTGATCACGCCGGTGGCGCTGGAAGAGGGGCTGCGCTTCGCGGTGCGGGAGGGCGGACGGACGGTCGGCGCCGGCGTCGTCACCGCCATCGTGGAGTAATGGGAGCGCAGCGACCCAGCGGTCGGCGGGGGCGGGTGGAAGTAGTGGAAGCGGAGCGACCAGTGGTCGGCGGGGGCGGGTGGGAGGGAATCAAGTGAAGCAGAAGATCCGCATCAAACTACGCGCCTTCGACCACAAGGTCCTCGATCAATCGGCCGAAAAGATCGTCGACACCGTCAAGCGCACGGGGGCGCGCATCAGCGGCCCGGTGCCGCTGCCGACGGCGCGCAACGTCTTCACGGTGATCCGCTCGCCGCACATCGACAAGGAGTCGATGGAGCACTTCGAGCTGCGCACGCACAAGCGGCTGATCGACATCCTGGAGCCCACCCAGAAGACCGTGGACGCCCTGATGCACCTGGATCTCCCCGCGGGCGTGGACATCGAGATCAAACTCTGATGGCAACGCTGCTGGGACGCAAACTGGGGATGACCGAGCTCTTCGACGAGGCCGGCCACCGCGTGCCGGTGACGCTGGTCGAGGCTGGGCCCGTCGTCGTGGTGGACCGGCGCACCGCCGACCGCGACGGCTACGAGGCCGCCCGCCTCGGGTTCGGCGCGGTGAAGGAACGGCGCCTCAGCAAGGCGCAGCGCGGGGTTTACGGCAAGGCGGGCGTGGTACCCCAGCGGCACCTCCGGGAGGTTCGAGGAAGCGCCGCCGAGGGGCTGGAGGCCGGGCAGACGCTTAACGCCGATGCGTTCGCACCCGGGGATGTCGTCGATGTCGTCGGCACCAGCCGGGGCAAGGGCTTCACCGGCGCGATGAAGCGCCACGGCTTCAGCGGTCAGCGGGACACGCACGGGGTCTCGTTAATGCACCGCGCCGTGGGCTCGATCGGGTCGTCGAACATCGCCCGCGTCATCCCGGGCAAGCGGATGCCCGGGCGGGCCGGCGGCGCGCGCGTCACGGTGCGCGGCCTGCGGGTGATTAAAGTGGAAGCGGAGCGCAACCTGCTCTACCTGCGCGGGGCGACCCCCGGCATCCGCGGCAGCCTCCTGCTGCTGCGCGGCGTCGCGGCCAAGGGCGGCCGGAAGCGCCGGGGCAGTAAGGAGAAGGAGCGGTAGATGGGAAAGGCGAGGCTGGTGGACGCGACGGGCGCCGCTCGGGGCGAGGTGGATCTCCCCGCCTTCTTCGACGAGACGCCCAACCCCGAGGTCGTGCACGAGGCGTTCCTCTGGCAGCAGGCCTCCCGTCGGACGGGCACCCACGCCACCAAGACACGCGGGGAGGTCCGCGGCGGCGGGCGGAAGCCCTGGCGGCAGAAGGGGACCGGGCGGGCCCGCGCGGGCAGCCGGCGGTCGCCCCTGTGGATCGGCGGGGGGATCACGTTCGGCCCACTCCCCCGGACGCACGGCTACGCCCTGCCGAAGCGGGTGCGCCGGCTGGGCATCCGCTCCCTGCTCGCCGACCGCGCGCAGGGGGGAGGACTGATCGTCGCCGACGCGCTGGCGGACGATGCGCCGCGGACGCGCGCCCTCAAATCGGCGCTGGCGGCGATGGGCCTGGCGGGACGCAAGACCGTGCTGGTGACGGCCGCCCACGATCAGACGGTGGTCAAGGCCGCGGCCAACCTTCCCGGCGTGACGGTGCTGACGGCGCGTACGCTCAACGTGCGCGACCTGCTCGCCCACCCCGCGCTGGTCCTGACGAAGGACGCGCTGGGCGTGCTGGCGGAGGTCTGGGGCGAGGGATCCCGCCCAGACGGGGCGGCACGCGGGGCGGAGCGATGAGCGTGGAAGCGCGCCGGGTGGTTCGGCGGCCGATCCTGACCGAGAAGAGCATGCGCGGCACCGAGCGCGGCAAGTACACATTTGAAGTAGCGCCGCACTTCAACAAGCTGGCCATCGGTGAAGCCGTGGAGCGCCTCTTCAACGTGAAGGTGGTCAAGGTCAATGTGATCACGCTGCCCGGCCGGCAGAAGCGCCGGGGACAGCACACCTACCGCTCCAGCGGGCGGCGCAAAGCGATCGTCACGCTGCGCGCGGGAGACAAGATCGATCTGGAGAGCCTGACGTAGGATCGCCTCCGCGGCGGCAGGCCGGCGAGACGCGACCAGGGTGGTGATCAAGAGGATGGGCATCAAGAAGTTCAAACCAACGACGCCCGGGCGGCGCTTCATGACCGTCCAGACGTTCGACGAGATCACCAAGCGCCGTCCCGAGCCCTCGCTGACGGAGCGCCTGGCGCGCGCCGCCGGCCGGAACGCGCAGGGCAAGGTGACCGTCCGTCACCGCGGCGGGGGAGCGCGCCGGCTCTACCGCATCATCGACTTCAAACGGGACAAGGACGGCGTGCCGGCCAGGGTCGCGGCGATCGAGTACGATCCGAACCGCTCGGCGCGCATCGCCCTGCTGCACTACGTCGACGGCGAGAAGCGGTACATTCTGGCGCCGGCCGGCCTGCGCGTGGGCGGGCGCGTGAGCTCGGGGCCGGAGGCGGAGATTCAACCGGGGAACGCGCTCCCGCTGCGCAGCATCCCGGTGGGGACGATCGTGCACAACGTCGAGCTGCGCCCCGGCCGGGGCGGGCAATTGGTGCGCTCGGCGGGCGGCGGCGCGCAGATCATGGCCAAGGAGGGTCCCGTGGCGCACCTGCGCCTCCCTTCCGGCGAGGTGCGGTTGGTGCCGGTGGACTGCCGGGCCACGATCGGTCAGGTGGGCAACGTGGAGCACGAAGCGATCAAGATCGGCAAGGCCGGACGCAAACGCTGGATGGGCTGGCGGCCGACGGTGCGCGGCGTGGCCATGGACCCGAGCAGCCACCCGCACGGCGGGGGGGAGGGACGGTCCCCGATCGGCATGCCCGGACCGGTCTCCCCGTGGGGCAAGCCCACCCTCGGCGCGAAGACCCGGCGGCGCCAGGCCAGCGACCGGATGATCGTGAAGCGGCGGAAGTAGGAGGAGAGACGCGGACATGGCCCGGTCCAGGAAGAAAGGCCCGTTCGTCGATGAGCACCTGCTGGAGAAGGTGCGCGACCTCAACCGCACCCGCGAGCGCCGCGTCGTGCGCACTTGGTCGCGCCGCTCCACCATCCTGCCAGAATTCGTGGGGCACACGATCGCCGTCTACGACGGCCGCAAGCACGTGCCGCTGTACGTGAGTGAGCAGATGGTCGGGCACAAGTTGGGGGAGTTCGCGCCCACCCGCACGTTCAAGGGACACGGCGCGCACACCGAACGCACGACAGCGCCAAGATGAGCATTTGGCGCGGAGCGCCTCAGCGGCCGGCGGGGGCGGGTGGGCGGGATCCAACGGGAGCGCAGCGACCCAGCGCCTCCGGGGTCCCCGGCAATTCGCGACGCGAATTGTTGGGGTGGAGTCGGCGGGGGCGGGTGGGCGGGAAATAGATGGAGACCAAGGCCATTACGAAGTACGTGCGAATGTCGCCGACCAAAGTGCGTCGGATCACCTCACAGATCCGCGGGCGTCCGGTGGACGAGGCGGCGGCGATCCTGCGGTTCCTGCCCCATGAGGCGGCCCGGGTGGTGGCCAAGACGCTGAAGTCGGCGGTCGCCAACGCTGAGAACAACCTGGAGCTCGCCCGGGGGGACCTGGTGGTGATGCGGGCCTACGTGGATCCCGGACCGTCGCAGCGGCGGCTGAGCCCGCGGGCGCGCGGCCGGCTGGACGTCATCAAGAAGCGCAGCAGCCACGTGACGGTGGTCGTGGGAGAGCGATCGTGACGGCCGGCGACATCGCCGGGCGGAGGTGAGGCGTGGGACAGAAGATTCATCCGGTCGGGTTGCGCGTCGGGATCATCCGGGACTGGGAGTCGCGCTGGTACGCGCGGCGGATGGCCCCGCTGATCAAGGAGGACGTGCGGCTGCGCCGGCACATCAAGAAGAAGATGTACCGCGCCGGCATCTCGCGCATTGAGATCGAGCGCGCCGCCGCGCGCGTGCGCGTGACCATCCATGCCGCCCGTCCGGGGATCATCATCGGCCGCGGCGGCACCGGCATCGACGCGCTGAAGAAAGAGCTGGACGCACTCACCGGCAAGCAGATCCAGCTGAACGTGCAGGAGATCCGCCGCCCCGAGCTGGAGGCGCAGCTGGTGGCCGAGAACGTGGCCCAGCAGCTGGAACGGCGCATCGCCTACCGGCGGGCGATGAAGCAGGCGGTGCAGCGCAGCCTCCGGGCGGGAGCGAAGGGCATTCGCATCGCCGCCGCCGGGCGCCTCGGCGGGTCGGAGATCGCGCGCTACGAGTGGTATCGCGAGGGGCGGGTGCCGCTGCACACGCTGCGGGCCGACATCGACTTCGGGGTCGCCGAGGCGCTCACCACCTACGGCCGCATCGGCGTAAAGGTGTGGATCTACCGGGGAGACATCCTCCCGGAGCCGCGCCGCATCGAGCACGAATTCCGCCGCCCGCCGCGGCCCGCGCCGCCCGAACCGGCGGCCGGCGACGGGGAGACGATCGTCATCCCCTCGCGCGCGCCGGCGGTGGCGGTGAAACGGAGAGAAGACGATGCTGGCGCCTAAGCGCACCAAGTTTCGCAAGGCGCACCGCGGCTCCCGGCGGGGAAAGGCGCACGCCGGGTCCGGCGTCGCCTTCGGCGAGTACGCGCTCCAGGCGCTCGAGCCGGCCTGGGTGAGCGCCCAGCAGCTCGAGGCCGCCCGGGTGGCGATCACCCGCCACCTCAAGCGCGGCGGCAAACTCTGGACCCGCGTCTTCCCGGACAAGCCGATCACCAAGAAGCCGGCGGAGACGCGCATGGGCAGCGGCAAGGGCAATCCCGAGGGCTGGGTGGCGGTGATCAAGCCGGGGCGGACGCTCTTCGAGCTGGCCGGTGTGGAGGAAGAGGTGGCGCGCGAGGCGATGCGTCTGGCCGGCCACAAGCTGCCCATCCGCACCAAGTTCTTGGCCCGGCCAGAGGTGACGGTCTGATGAGCGCGGGGGAGTACCGGGACCTCACCCCCGAGGAGCTGCACAAGCGATTGGACGACGCGCAGCAGGAGCTGTTCACGCTCCGCCTGCGCGTGGGACCGCAGCGCAACAGCGGCCGCATCCGTCTCCTCCGCCAGCAGGTGGCGCGGATGAAGACGGTGCTGGGCGAGAAGGGGACGCGGGCGTGACAGAGTCGACGGCAGGGCGCAAGGAACGGAAGAAGCAGGTCGGGGTGGTCGTCAGCGACCGGATGAGCAAGACCGTGGTCGTCCGGGTGGAGACGCGCCGCCGGCACCCCTTTTATGGAAAGACGCTGCGCCACACCAAGACCTACAAGGCGCACGATGAAGAGAACGCCAGCCATACAGGGGACACCGTGCTCATCGCCGAGACGCGCCCCCTCAGCAAAGACAAGCGCTGGCGCGTGGTGCGCGTCCTGGGCCGGCGGGCCGCGGAGCCGCTGCCGGCGACGACGGCAGCAGACGGCGGGGACGCCGCGGGCGGCGCGCGGGGATGATCCAGCAGCAGACGCGCGTGAAGGTGGCCGACAACACCGGCGCCCGGGAGCTCCTGGTCATCCGGGTGCTCGGCGGGTCGCATCGGCGCTACGCGACGGTGGGCGACATCGTCGTGGGCACCGTCAAGGCGGCCATCCCCAACAGCGCCGTGAAGAAGGGCGAGATTGTCAAGGCGGTGGTGGTGCGCACACACAAAGAGGTGCGCCGGCCGGACGGCAGCTACATCCGGTTCGACGACAACGCCGCTGTGCTGTTGACGCCCGATGGGCAGAACCCGCGGGGGACGCGGATCTTCGGCCCGGTCGCGCGTGAATTGCGGGAGCGCCAGTTCATGAAGATCATCTCGCTGGCGCCGGAGGTGCTCTAGGTGACGGCCGTGCACGTGCGCAAAGGCGACACTGTCGAGGTGATCGCGGGACGCAACCGGGGCAAGCGCGGGCGGGTGCTGCGCGTCTTCCCCGACGGCGGCCGCGTGATCGTCGAGGGCGTCAACGTGGTGAAGCGCCACGCCAAGCCGACGCAGAAGCTGCCCCAGGGCGGCATCGTGGAGAAAGAGGCCAAGATCGCCGCCAGCAAGGTGATGCTCGTCTGCAGCAAGTGCGGCGAGGCCGTGCGCTTCGGGCACGACCACCTGCCGGACGGCAGCAAGGTGCGGGTCTGCCGCAACTGCGGCGAGCAGATCGGCTAAGCGCGGCGAGAGGGGACAGGGATGGCGGCACGGTTGCGCGAGCGATACCGGAAAGAGGCGGTCTCCAAGCTCCGGGAGCGATTCGGCTACCGGAACGTCATGGAGGTGCCGCGCGTGGAGAAGATCGTGCTCAACGTCCGCGTGGGCGAGGCCGTCTCCGATCCCCGCCTGATCGACAAGGCGGTCGAAGAGCTGACCCAGATTACGGGGCAGCGGCCCCTGGTCACGCGGGCGCGCAAGTCCATCGCCGCCTTCAAGCTGCGGGCTGGGGTGCCCATCGGGGCCAAGGTGACCCTGCGGGGGGACCGCATGTACGAGTTCCTGGACAAGCTCTTCAGCGTGGCGCTGCCGCGGATCAAAGACTTCAAGGGCGTCAGCGAGCGCGCCTTCGACACCCGCGGCAACCTGAACGTCGGCATCAAGGAGCAGCTGATCTTTCCCGAGATCGACTACGACAAGGTGGACAAGATTCGGGGGATGGACATCACGGTCGTGACAACCGCGCGCACCGACGAAGAAGCCCGCGAGCTGTTGCGCCTGCTCGGCCTGCCGCTGCGGGAATCGGCGGCGGCGCCGGCGGGCGCCTAGGAGGCGGTATGGCAAAGAAGGCCTTGCTGGAGAAGTGGGAACGCAAGCCCAAGTTCAAAGTGCGGGCCTACACGCGCTGCCTGCGCTGCGGCCGGCCGCGGGCGGTCTTCCGCCGCTTCGGCCTCTGCCGCATCTGCCTGCGCGAACTGGCGCACCGGGGGGAGATCCCGGGCGTCGTCAAGGCCAGCTGGTAGGAGGACAGTCATGGGCGGAGTGATCACAGACAGCGTCGCGGACATGCTCACGCGGATCCGCAACGCCAGCGCGGCGCACCACGACAGCGTGGAGATTCCGGCGAGCCGCCTCAAGGCGGACATCGCGCGGATCCTGAAGGAAGAGGGCTTCATCACCGAGGTCCAGCGGATGGATCGGGGACCCCAGGGCGTGCTGCGCATCACCCTTCGCTACGGCGCCCGGCGGGAGCCCATTCTCACCGGCATCCGGCGGGTGAGCCGACCCGGCCTGCGCATCTACAGCCGCCGCACAGAGATCCCGCGCGTCCGGGGCGGCCTCGGCGTGGCCATCGTCTCGACCTCGCGGGGGGTTATGACCGACCGTCAGGCCCGCCGGCAGGGTGTCGGCGGCGAGATCCTGGCGTACGTGTGGTAGGAGGCAGCACAGAGAGATGTCACGCATCGGCAAGGCGCCCGTCGCGATTCCGGCGGGCGTAGAGGTGACGATCGAGGGGTCCCGGGTCTCGGTGAAGGGGCCGAAGGGGCAGCTGCAGCGCTCCTTCCATCCCGACATGGCCATCCGCGTCGCCGACGGCGCGGTCCTCGTGGAGCGGTCCACCGATCAGCGCCAACACCGCGCCCTGCACGGGCTGACCCGCGCCCTCCTCGCCAACATGGTGCGCGGGGTGACGGAAGGCTACCGCGCGGACCTGGAGATCCAGGGGGTGGGCTACCGGGCCACCAAGTCCGGCGCCGCGCTGGTGCTCTCGGTGGGGTTCTCCCACCCGGTGGAGATCGCCGCGCCGGACGGCATCACCTTCGAGGTGCCGGCTCCGAACCGGATCGCCGTCACCGGGATCGACCGGGAGCTGGTCGGCCAGACGGCGGCGCGCATCCGGGCGGTGCGCGGACCCGACCCTTACAAGGGCAAGGGCATTCGCTATGCGGGCGAGCGGATCAAGCTCAAGCCCGGCAAGGCCGGCCGGACGACGGTCACGGGCAAGGCCTAGGTGAGGGAGGCAGCATGCTGAAGCGAGCGGATCGCAACAGCCTGCGCCGGCGGCGCCACCTGCGCCTGCGGCGGGGCATGGCGGGCGGCGTCGAGCGGCCGCGGCTGGCGGTCTTTCGCAGCCTCACGCACATCTACGCGCAGATCGTCGACGACGCGCGGGGACAGACCCTGGCGACGGCCTCGACGCTGGACGGCGAGCTGCGGGAGAGCCTCAAGGGCAAGCGCAAGGGCGAGGCCAGCAAGATGGTCGGCGCGCTGCTGGCGCGGCGGGCGGCGGCCAAGGGGATCCGGCGCGTGGTCTTCGATCGGGGGGGCTACGCCTATCACGGCCGGGTGAAGGCGCTTGCCGACGGCGCCCGCGAGGCCGGGTTGGAATTCTAAGCAGAGGTGGCGATGGTGAGGAACGGCGGCAAAGGCTCCGGACGGATCGACGCGGACGCGCTCAACCTGACCGTGGAGAAGGCCGTGTGGATCAACCGCGTGGCCAAGGTGACCAAGGGCGCCAAGCGTTTCAACTTCAGCGCGCTGGTCGTGATCGGCGACGAGGCCGGCTACGCCGGCGTTGGGCTGGGCAAGGCGGCGGAGGTCCCCGACGCCATTCGCAAGGGCGTGGAAGACGCCAAGAAGCAGGTCTTCTGGGTGCCGCGGACAGGCGGGACGATCCCGCACGAGGTGACGGGGCGCTTCGGGGCCGCGCGGGTGCTGCTGCGCCCGGCCTCTGAGGGGACGGGCGTCATCGCCGGCGGGCCGATCCGCGCCGTGCTGGAGGCGGCGGGCATCAAGGACATCCTGACCAAATCACTGGGATCGAACAACCCGATCAACCAGGCGCGCGCCACGGCGACGGGCCTGCAGGAGCTGCGCCGGCCCGAAGAGGTCGCCGCGATCCGCGGCAAGTCGGTGGAGGAGTTGATCGGCCGGAAGCGGGCGCGCGGCGCAGCGGCGCCCTCGCCGCGGCCGGTGCGGTAGAGCGCGATGGCAGAGGCGAACGAGCGCGCGCTGATGACGACGACAACGGTCCGGGCCGCCCGCGGCTCGCGCCGGCCGGGCCGCCGCGTGGGACGCGGCCTGGGCTCGGGCTCGGGGGTCTACGCCGGCCGCGGACGCAAGGGGCAGAAAGCGCGCGCCGGGCGGGCGCCCCGTCCGGGGTTCGAGGGCGGGCAGACCCGGCTGGAGAAGCGCCTCCCCTACCGCCGCGGCGTGCGCGGCGCCGGCAGCGTCATGACCGGGGGGCCGCCGCGCCCCCGGCCGCAAGAGGTGACGGTGGAGCGGCTGGCCCGATTCGCCGCGGGCACGGAGGTCACGCCGGAGACGCTGCGCGAGGCCGGTCTGGTCGGGCGCGGCCGCGTGAAGGTCCTCGGCGGGGGGCGCCTCGCCGCCGCTCTCACCGTGCGGGCGCACGGCTTCACCAAGGGCGCCAAGGCCGCGATCGAGGCGGCGGGCGGCACGGTGGAGGTGCTGCGATGATGCAGGTGCGCTCCCTGAGCAACCCCCTGCGCATCCCCGACCTGCGCCGCCGCGTCCTCTTCACCGCGGGCATGCTCGTCCTCTACCGCCTGGGCGCCCACCTGCCCGTCCCGGGCGTGGACGTCTCGGTGCTGGAGCAACTCTTCCGCCAGCCCGGCAGCCTATTCTCCTTCTTCGACCTCTTCGTGGGCGGGGCGCTCTCCAACTTCGCCATCTTCGCCCTCGGCGTCTTTCCCTACATCACCGCGTCGATCATCTTCAGCCTGCTGCAGGTGGTCTTCCCCCGTCTGAAAGAGATGGCCACGGAGGAAGGGGAGGCGGGACGGCGGCGCATCGGCCAGTACACCCGCTACCTGACGGTCGTCCTGGCGGTGCTGCAGGGGATCGGCCAGATGTATCTGATCCGCAGCCAGGGCGCCATCCCCGACGGCCGCCCGCTCACCCTGGGGGTGATCGTCATCACCCTGGTGGCCGGGACGATGCTGCTCACCTGGATGGGCGAGATCATGACCGAGTATGGGGTCGGCAACGGCGTCTCCCTGATCATCTTCGGCGGCATCGTCGCCCGCCTGCCCGACCAGATCGGGCGGACGATCACCCTCGTCCGCGTGGGCGAGCTGGCCTGGTGGGCGTTCCTGCTCGACGTCCTCATCGTTATTGGCAGCATCGTCGGGGTCGTGGCGATCACGCAGGCGGTGCGGAAGATCCCGGTGCAGTACGCCAAGCGGGTGGTGGGGCGGCGGGTCTACGGCGGGCAGGCCACCCACCTGCCGATGAAGTTGATCCAGGCGGGCGTCATCCCGATCATCTTCGCCATCTCCGTGCTGCAGTTCCCCCAGACCATCGCCCAGTTCACCACGGTGCAGTGGCTGCGCGATTACGCCGGGCAGGTCCAGCCGGGGCGGCCCCTCGGCGACGCCCTCTACTTCGTCCTGATCATCATGTTCACGTACTTCTACACCGCGGTCTCCTTCGACCCCAACGACGTGGCCAACAACATCAAGAAGTATGGCGGCTTCATCCCGGGCATCCGCCCGGGCCGCCCGACGACCGAGTACTTGATGCGCGTGACGGAGCGGCTGACCTTCGTCGGGGCGCTGATCCTGGCGGCGATCGCCGTGCTGCCGGTCTATCTCTCGCGCGGCGGGGGCGCCCTGACCTTCTACCTGGCGGGGACGTCTCTGCTCATCGTCGTCGGCGTGGCCCTCGAGACCATGAAGCAGATCGAGGCCTACGTCCTGATGCGCCACTACGAAGGCTTCATGCGGTGAATGAACCTGATCTTCTTCGGTCCCCCGGGGGGAGGGAAGGGCACCCAGGCGCGTCTGCTGGCGGCCCGGCGGGGCTTCCCGCAGATCTCCACGGGCGACATCCTGCGCGAGGCGGTGGCCGCGGGGACGGCGTTGGGACGCGAGGCGCGCCGCTACATGGACGCCGGTGACCTGGTGCCGGACGCGGTCATGGTCGGCTTGATCCAGCAGCGGCTGGACCGGCCGGACACCGGCGAGGGGTTTACCCTGGACGGGTTTCCGCGCACGCTGCACCAGGCCCAGGCGCTGGAGCGTCTGCTCGCCGCGATGGAGCGGGAGATCGACCGGGCGGTGGAGTTTCAGATCGACGAGGAGACGGTGATCCGGCGCTTGAGCGGACGGCGGGTGTGCGCGGCGGGAGGACACATCTATCACGTGGAGTTCGCCCCGCCGCGGCGCGACGGCGTCTGCGACAATGACGGCAGCCCGCTGCGCCAGCGGGAGGACGATCGGCCCGAGGTGATCCGCCGGCGGTTGGAAGTCTACCGCCGGGAGATCCCCGCGGTGCTCGAGTTCTACACGACGCGGGGGCTCCTCGTCGCCATCGACGCGGCGGCGGACGAGGAGACGGTCTACGGCCGGCTGGAGGAGGTGCTCGCCGCGGCATGAGCGTCATCGTGATCAAGACGGCGGCGGAGATCGCGCAGATGCGCCGCGCCGGCGCCCTCGCCGCCCAGGCCCTGGCGGCGGTGCTCGAGGCGGTGGCTCCCGGGGTGACGACCGCGGCGCTGGACCGCCTCGCCGAGACCTTCATCCGCGATCGCGGCGGCGCCCCATCGTTCAAGGGATACCGCGGCTTCCCCGCCTCCATCTGCGTCTCGGTGGACGACGAGGTGGTGCACGGCATCCCCGGGCCGCGGCGGCTGCGCGCCGGGTCCATCGTCTCGATCGATCTGGGCGTGTACCTGGACGGGTTCCACGCCGACGTCGCGCGCACCGTGCCGGTGGGGCAGGTCGACGAGGCCGCGCAGCGGCTGCTCGCCGTCACGGAAACGGCGCTGGCGGCGGGGATCGCGGAGGCGCGCGCCCGCCGCACCACCGGAGACATCGGGCACGCCGTCCAGCGCGTGGTGGAGCGGGCCGGCTTCTCCGTCGTGCGCGACCTGGCCGGCCATGGGGTCGGCCGCGCCCTGCACGAGGGGCCGGAGCTGCCGAACTTCGGGGCGCCGGACAGCGGTGTGCCCCTGCAGGTGGGGATGACGCTGGCGATCGAGCCGATGGTGAACGCCGGAGGGGTCGCGGTGACCGTCGACGCCGACGAGTGGACGGTGCGGACGCGGGACGGCGCCCGCTCGGCGCACACCGAGCACACGGTCGCCGTCGGGGCGGAGGGGGCGGAGATCCTCACTGGACTGCCCGTCGCCGCCCCCATATAATTAAGGATTGTTGTGATCGAGGACGCGGGGACAGCGCTGTTGGGACGGGTGGTCACCTCCAAGGCCGGGCGCGACCACGGGGATCGCTACGTGGTCGTGGCCACCCTGGGCACGGACATGGTCCTGGTCGCCGACGGGCAGCGCCGGACGATGGACCGTCCGAAGAAGAAGAACGTGAAGCATCTCACGCTGGGAGACCCCGTCCCCGCGCTGGCCGAGGCGCTGGCCCGCGGTGAGCGCCCGGGGGACGAGGCGATCCGGATGGTCCTCGCCAGCGCCGCGCAGCCCATGCCAGAGTCCGACGCGGCGGGGAGCGCCCCGGAGGCCTGATGGCCAAGAAGGATCTGATCGAGGTCGAGGGCACGGTGGCCGAGGTCCTGCCCAACGCGATGTTCCGGGTGGAGCTGAGCAGCGGCCACAAGGTGCTGGCGCACATCTCGGGCAAGATGCGGATCCACTTCATCCGCATCCTCCCGGGCGACCGGGTCAAGGTGGAGCTCTCCCCGTACGATCCGACACGGGGACGCATCACCTACCGGTATCGATAGGAGAGACGAGGGAGCAGGCGGGATGAAGGTACGCGCGTCGGTGCGACGGATGTGTGAAAAGTGCAAGATCGTCAAGCGGGGACGGCGCCTGCTGGTGATCTGCGACAACCCCAAGCACAAGCAGAAGCAGGGGTAGGAGGCTGAGCGATGGCACGGATCGCGGGCGTTGACCTGCCGCGGGACAAGCGGGTGGAGGTGGCCCTCACCTACATTTTCGGCGTGGGGATCGGCCGAACGCGGCAGATCCTCTCCACCACCGGGGTGAGTCCGGAGACGCGGGTGCGCAACCTCAGCGAGGAGGAGGTCACCCGGCTGCGCGAGTTCATCGACCGGACCTACAAGGTCGAAGGAGACCTGCGCCGCGAGGTGACGATGGACGTCCGCCGCCTAATGGAGATCGGCAGCTACCGTGGGCAGCGCCATCGCAAGGGGTTGCCGGTGCACGGCCAGCGCACGCGCACGAACGCGCGCACGCGCAAGGGGCCGAAGAAGACGGTCGGCGTGCGGCGCGCCGCCAAGACGCCGGGAGGTCCGGCGGCCGCGGCAGGCGCCGCGGCTGCGCCCCGGCCGGCGGGCGGCACAGGCGCCGCGGCTGCGCCCCGGCCAGCGGGCGGCACGGGCGCCGCGGCTGCGCCCCGGCCAGCGGGCGGCACGGGCGCCGCCCCGGCGGGAGGATAGCCGATGGCGCAGGGTCAGCGGCCGCGCGGCCGCCGCAAGGAGCGCAAGAACGTCCCCACCGGGGTCGCGCACATCCAGTCCACGTTCAGCAACACCGTCGTCACCATCGCCGACCCGCAGGGAAACGTGCTGGCCTGGTCCTCGGCCGGCACCAGCGGCTTCAAGGGCTCCCGCAAGGGCACGCCGTTCGCCGCGGGGCTGGCCGCCGAGGCGGCGGCGCGCAAGGCGATGGAGCACGGGCTGCGCTCGGTGGAGGTCTACGTGAAGGGCCCGGGCGCCGGGCGGGAGGCGGCGATCCGCTCCCTGCAGGCGGCGGGGCTCGAGGTCAGCCTGATTAAGGACGTCACGCCCATTCCGCACAACGGCTGCCGGCCGCCGAAACGGCGCCGGGTGTAAGGGCGAGGAGGATTTCAGAGCGATCATGGGACGATACACTGCGTCGGTCTGCCGGTTGTGCCGCCGGGAGGGCATGAAGCTCTACCTCAAAGGCGAGAAGTGCTACACGGAGAAGTGCCCGGTGCACAAGCGGCCCACCCCGCCGGGGATGCACGGCCCGCGGCCGTCGCGGCGGAAGATGTCGGAGTTCGGCATGCGGCTGCGCGAGAAGCAGAAGCTGCGCCGCATCTACGGCATCTACGAGACGCAGTTCAAGAACTACTTCCAGCAGGCCGCCCACGCCAAGGGCGTCACGGGCACCCGGCTGCTGCAGCTGCTCGAGCTGCGCTTGGACAATGTCGTCTACCGTTTGGGCGTGGCCGCCTCCCGGAAGGAGGCGCGGCTGATGGTCACGCACGGCCACATCGGCGTCGACGGGAAGCCGGTGACGATTCCCTCCTTTCAGCTGAAGCCCGGCCAGACCGTCGGGCTCACCGGGCGCGGGCGCCAGAACGCCCGGATCAAGGAGCTGACCGAAGCCGGAGGGCGCTCCGCCCCCTCCTGGCTGGAGGCCGGCGCCGACCGGACGGGGCGCGTCCTGGCGCTGCCCGGCCGGGACGAGATCGACGTGCCGGTGCAGGAACAACTGATCGTCGAGTACTACTCGCGGTAGTTTAGGGGAGGACACGAATGAGCCTGGCCATCTTGTGGGACGCGACGTCCCAGCCGAAAGTCGATTACGCAGAGCTCTCGGAAACCTACGGGAAGTTCGTCATCGAGCCGCTGGACCGCGGCTTCGGCGCCACGCTGGGGAACGCCCTGCGCCGGGTGCTGCTGGCGGCCATCCCGGGCGCGGCCATCACCTCCGTGAAGATCGAGGGGGTGCTGCACGAATTCAGCTCGATCCCCGGCGTGGTGGAGGACGTCACCCAGATCATTCTCAACCTGAAGGAGCTCACGCTCAAGCTGCACAGCGACAAGCCGAAGCTGCTCCGGGTGGAGGCCTCCGGGAAGAAGGATGCCACCGCCGCCGACGTGCAGCCCGACGCCGAGGTGGAGATCCTCAACTCGGATCTGCACATCGCCACCCTCGACCGCCGCGACTCCCGCCTGGTGATGGAGCTGATCGTCGAGCGCGGCACCGGCTACGTCCCCGCGGAGCGGCACCGCAAGTCCGAGCACGTCATCGGCGTCATCCCGATCGACTCGATCTTCTCGCCGATCCAGAAGGTCAACTTCCTGGTCGAGGACACCCGGGTCGGGCAGATGACCGACTACGACCGCCTGGTGCTGGAGGTCTGGACCGACGGCTCAATCCGGCCGGAGGAGGCGGTCAAGGAGGCCTCGCGCATCCTCATCGACTACCTCAAGCTGTTCACCGCCGGGGAGGAGGGCGCCCCCGGGGCGCTGGAAGCGGGGGCGGACGGCGAGCTCTCCCGGCTCTACGCCATGCCTATCGAGGAGCTGGATCTCTCCGTGCGCCCCTACAACTGCCTCAAGCGCGCCAGCATCAACACGGTCGGCGACCTGGTGCAGCGCACGGAAGAAGAGATCGTCAACGTGAAGAACTTCGGGCGCAAGTCGCTGGACGAGGTGAAGGAGAAGCTGGCCGTCCTGGGGCTGACGCTGCGGCAGAAAGAGACGGGAGTCGCGGCCGTCTGATGGGCTTCGGGGCCAAGGGGCGCAAACTCGGACGGGACACGGGGGAGCGATCCGCCCTCTTCCGGCAGCTGCTCAGCAGCCTGATGCTGCACGACCGCATCGTCACCACCGAAGCCAAGGCCAAGGAGACCAAGAAGATCGCCGACGGCCTCATCTCGCTGGCGCTGCGCGGCGACCTGCACGCCCGGCGGCAGGTCAACCGGCTGCTCCTCGACCGCGCCGCGCGCCAGCGCCTCTTCACGGAGGTCGTGCCGCGCTATCGCGCCGGCCAGGGCGGATATACCCGGGTGATCAAGACGCGGCGCCGCCGCGGCGACAGCGCGCCGATGGCGCTGGTCGAGCTGGTCTCTGCGCCGTAAGGCCTCCCCACTCCCTATGTCCGGCGGGACGGGCTCCGTCCCACTGATCCAGGTCGAAGACCTCCAGTACACCTATCACGCCGGCACGCCGCAGGCGGTGACGGCGGTCGACGGCGTCACCCTGTCCATCGCCCGCGGCGAGTACCTCGCCCTGATCGGCGCCAACGGATCGGGCAAATCCACGCTGGCCAAGTGCCTGAACGCGCTGCTGCAGCCCGGCGCGGGCCGGGTGCTCGTCGATGGATTGGACACGCGCGAGCGGGAGGCCGTCTGGGCGGTGCGCCAGCGCGTGGGGATGGTCTTTCAGAACCCGGACAACCAGCTCGTCGCCACCGTGGTCGAAGAGGACGTGGCCTTCGGCCCGGAGAACCTCGGCCTCCCCTCCGCGGAGATCCGCCGCCGCGTCGAGGAAGCCCTGCGGACCGTGGAGATGTGGGAGTACCGGTCCCATGCGCCCCACCTGCTCTCCGGCGGGCAGAAGCAGCGGGTCGCCATCGCGGGGATGCTGGCGATGCGGAGCGCCTGCCTGATCCTGGACGAAGCGACGGCGATGCTCGACCCGCAGGGGCGGAGCGAGGTCCTCGGGGTGATCGAGCGGCTCAACCGCGACGAGGGCGTCACCATCCTGCACATCACCCACGCCATGGAGGAAGCGGCCCTGGCCCCGCGGGTGGTGGCGATGGCGGCGGGGCGGGTCGCCCTGGACGGCGCCGCCGCGGAGGTCTTCGAGCAGACCGAGACGCTGCACGGGCTGCGTCTCGAGGTGCCGCCGATCGCCGCCCTGGCGCAGAGCCTGCGCGCCGGCGGGGCGCCGGTGCGCGGCCGGCCGCTGCGCCCGGCGGAGCTCGTCGAGGCGCTGGCGCTGCCCGCGCGGTCGACGTGATCGAGGTCCGCGACCTCCACCACACCTACCTCCAGGGCACGCCTATGGCGGCGCAGGCGCTGCGGGGCATCTCGCTGACGATCCGGGACGGGGAGCGCGTCGCCCTCATCGGGCCCACCGGATCGGGCAAGTCCACGCTGGTGCAGACCTTCAATGGCCTGATCCCGCCGACCCGAGGCACGGTGCTGGTGGGAGGAGAGGATGTCTTCGCCCCCCGCGCCGACCGCCGGCGGATCCGCCGGCAGGTCGCGCTGCTCTTTCAGTACGCCGAGCAGCAGCTCTTCGAGGAGAGCGTCGCCCGCGACGTCGGCTTCGGCCCGCGCAACCTCGGCCTCCCGCCCGATGAGATCGCGGCGCGGGTGGAGGAGGCGCTGGCGCTGGTGGGGCTGGACCCGGCCGCCTTCGGCCCCCGCTCGCCCTTCACGCTCTCGGGCGGGGAGATGCGCCGCGTGGCGTTGGCGGGGGTCCTGGCGATGCGGCCGCGCGTCCTCATCCTGGACGAGCCGACCGCCGGTCTCGATCCCCAGGGCAAGGCCGAGCTGCAGGGGCTGATGCTGGACCTGCACGGACGCGGCGGGATCACCCTCATCGTGATCAGCCACACGATGGAGGAGGTCGCCCGCATCGCCGAGCGTGTGATCGTCCTGGCGGAGGGCCGGGTCGTGATGGATGGCCCGGTCCGCGAGATCTTTGCCCGGGCGGCCGAGCTGGAGGCGCTGCACTTGTCCGTTCCGCAGCCCACGCAGGTGCTGCACGGGCTGGCCGCCCGCGGGGTGCCGGTGCGCACCGACCTGCTCACGCTGGAGGAGGCGCGCGCGGAGATCCTGCGCGTCCTGGCGGGCGCCTGATGGAGCTGCTCCGCTCGGCTGCGATCGGGCAGTACATCCCGCGGGACTCTCTCATCCACCGCCTGGACCCGCGCACGAAGATCGCGGCCGCCTTCGCGCTCACCGTGGTCGTCTTCCTCATCAGCGGCTTTGCCGCCACCGCGCTCTTCGCCGTCCTGCTGCTGGCGCTCTTCCTCGCGGCGCAGATCCCCCTCGGCTTCGTCCTGCGCAGCCTGCGTCCCGTCGTCTTCCTGATCGGCCTGACCTTCGTCCTCAACCTCTTCTTCAGCGGCATTCGCGGCGGGACGCCGATGCTCACCCTCGGCCCCGTCGTTATCACCGCCGAGGCCCTCTCCCGGGCGCTCTTCATCGCCCTGCGGCTGATTATGTTGATCGCGACGACCTCGCTCTTCACCTTCACCACCTCACCCATGGCGCTCACCGACGGCATGGAGCGGCTGCTCCGCCCCTTCCGTCGCATCGGCGTCCCCGGTCACGAGCTGGCGATGATGATGTCGATCGCGCTGCGCTTCATCCCGACCCTGCTGGAGGAGACGGAGCGGATCATGAAGGCGCAGATGGCCCGGGGCGCCTCCTTCCAGGAGGGCAACATCCTGCGCCGGGCCCGGGCGCTGCTGCCCGTGCTGGTGCCGCTCTTCCTCAGCGCCTTCCGCCGCGCGGACGAGCTGGCGCTGGCAATGGAGGCGCGCGCCTACCGCGGCGGGGAGGGACGCACGCGGATGAAGGAGCTGCGCTTCGCCAGCCGCGATGCGGCCGCCGTCATGGCGACGGCCGCCGCCGCCGCCCTCGTCCTGCTCCCGCGCTGGCTCGGCCTGCCCTAGGCCGCCCCGGCCGCGTGCGCACGATCCGGCTGACCCTGGAATACGACGGCACTCATTTTGCCGGCTGGCAGCGGCAGACGCAGGGTCGCTCCGTGCAGGGGGAGCTTGAACGGGCGATCGCCGCCCTGACCCAGACGCCGACGCGCGTGGTGGGGGCGGGGCGCACCGATGCCGGCGTCCACGCGCTGGGGCAGGTCGCGCACTTTCGCACGGAGAGCGCGCTGGCGCCCGAACGGATCGCCGGCGCCCTGAACGCCCTGCTGCCACCCGACGTCTCCGTGCGTGCGGCCGCCGACGCCCCCGCCGGATTCCACGCCCGCCGGTCGGCGCGCTTCCGGCTCTACCGCTACCTCATCCTCCGCCGTCCGGAGCCGTCGGCGCTGCTGCGCCCCTATGCGCTGCACGTGCGGGACCGCCTCGACCTCGAGGCGATGCGGGAGGCGCTTCGGCGGCTGGAAGGCGACCATGATTTCCGGGCGTTTCGCGCCCTCGGCACCCCCACCCGCACCACCCGGTGCGTGCTGGCGCTGGCCGCGCTGGAAGAGGACCGAGACGACCTGCTCGTCCTCACCTTCGGGGCCAACCGGTTTCTGCGTCACATGGTCCGGATGATCGTGGGGACGATCCTGCGCGTGGGCAAAGGGACCCTCGACGACGGGGATGTGGGCGGGTTACTGGAGGGCGGCTCGGACAGAGCCGCCGGGCCGAGCGCCCCCGCCCACGGCCTGTATCTGATCCACGTGGGCTACTGAGGGCTGCCGGCCGCTGACGGCGACTGGGGGTTACAGGTTCAAGACCCGGAGAGAGATCGGGACGAGGATCGACAGGACAACCAGCGTGAGGACCCAGAAGAACTGGCGGTCCATGCGCGACAGCAGTTTGTCCTCTCGCGATAGCAGTTTGTCCTCAAGCCTTTCGAGGCGGGCGTCAATTGCCGCGAATCGGGACTCCATCCTGGAATCTATCGACTCAAGACGCCCCTCGATGGCGCCGAGGCGATGGTTGATCTGCTCGTAGGCGCCTTCGAGATGGGCCAGCCTGACCTCGATGGGATTGACGGCCATGATCCTCACTCCACTCTATCGAACTGAGAGGCTGTTGACGAGACCAGCATCTTCTTGAAGATGATCGACCAGAAATCCGATCTATTCCAGAGGAAGATATGAAAATGCCCGATGCTATAATGTGCGCGGGCCCGTAGCTCAAGGGCAGAGCAGCGCCCTCATAAGGCGCCGGTTCCTGGTTCGAACCCAGGCGGGCCCACCAGCTCGACCCCCGGACGGCCAGTATTTACGCAGGTTTCAGCGTTTCGCCCTCGTCGCGCCCTCCGTTGTTGCCCGATTGTTGCCAACCGCGAGGAGGGCGTCGAGGCGCTCCCCGACCCCCCTGGAAGGCGGAGGACATGAGGTGGCCGTACCGGTCGATCGTGACCGTGATCGAGGAGGTCCTTGCCGGAGCGGGCGCCGGCGATCACCGTGACCTCGCCGAAAGGCTGCGTGGGCCGGCCGGCGCACTGTCGGAAGATCTCGCCGTGCTCCTCGGACGCGGGCGGTAGGCCGTAGGTGGCGCGTAGCAACGCTTCCTGCGCCGGACTGAGACTGAGGCCCAGCAGGAGCGGGACCGTCGTGAAGTCCACTATCGTCGGAGCCGGCATCTCCCCTCAGAGGACGCGCCGCCGCGGGGGAGGCAACCCGCCAGGCCCAGACCCGCTCCTGGCAGAGGCCGCGAGGCGCGACGGCGCCGTCCGTGTCCTCGCCCTCACGTCTCGACCGTTACGCCAGCGCGGCCCTCACCAAAGCCTTGGGCTGCGCCCAGGCCATCTGGATGCGCTCCTCGACGATCAGGGCGACCACGTTGAACCGGAACAGATCGTCGTGGCTGTCCATGAGGCGCAGCGTGATCCCCTGGTAAGTCCAGAGATTCGCGCGGGAAAAGTCGGCGATGTAGGCGCGGTTCGCCGGAACCGCCGCCGAGACAATGACGGGCACACCCCAGAAGGTCCGCCGGGCGCTCCCGCGGCGAGGTGTCGGAGGGGTACAACTGATACCGGGTCGAGTTGTCCTTCAGCAATTCGGCCGCCTCCCCGGTCGCCGGGGGCATTAGGATCGCCGTCGCTTTGAAATTCTCGACCTCCAGCAGGGTCATCGCCTTGCGGAGCGTTTCGAGGGCGTTGACGCTAAAGGCCTGGGACTGGGTGTCAGGGATGTTCTCCATCCCGATCAGCCCCTCGGTGGCTCCCGAGACCAGGGCGGTGTCCTCGGCGTCCAGCAGAGGGGCGGCCAGGACGCGTTCGAGGAAGGTCCGGAAGCCCGGGTGCGCGGGTAGAGGGACGCCGTTGCGCTTCGTCATGCTCCCAGAGGGCGGACTCGTCACTCAAGGATTTCGACTTTCGAACGGCGGAACGAGTTGGGGGAATGTGCGGATCTATCGTGAGTAGCGATTCGCTCCTATCATTTGCCCGCGGTGGAAAATCGTCGTGAATGGCATAGCTCATGATGTATCCTTTGCACATCATGAACGTGGACGTGCCGTCCTCGGCAGACACCGCTGAGACGAGCAGGGGGGAGGGTCGTCGGTGCCACAAGCCCGTAAGAGCGTGGAGTCCATCAAGATTGGGGAGCTGAGGGATGCCAGTGAAGTTCGCCTCCAACTCCTCTACGTGATCGGAGGGAGGCCCGGCAACTCGCTTTGGATCCTCAGCGGCGTGCACGGCGACGAGCTCAATTCGACGAAGATCGCGATTGAGCTGTTTAAGCGAATCGACCCTGAGCAGTTGTCGGGAACGCTGGTCATCATCCCTGTCGCCAACCCTACGGCTTTCCAGCGGTTCAGCCGGTTCAGCCCAGTCGATGACCTCGACCTGAACGGAGTCTATCCGGGGGAGCCTGGGGGCTCCCTGAGCCAGCGCACGGCCAAGCTCATCCTCTCGCGTGCTGCCGAGTCTGCTACCCTTATTCTCGACCTGCACTCGGGGGGGATGTACGGGGACAACCATCCGTATGTCATCTTCCAAGACAAGGGTCCAGCGGCCGACCTAGGGCGTAGGGTTGCGGTGAATTTCGGGGCCGAGATCATCATCCGGCAGGCTGGAGGAAGCATCGAGCCTGGGAGCCTCGGCAACCACAGTGCAGACCTGGGCATTCCGACGGTGATGGGGGAGCTGGGTGGGGGAGTAAGGTTCCAGCCCGATATGGTGGTGCTGGGACTCCGCGGCGTCATGAACACGCTCATCACGCTCGGGATGATCGAGGGGACGGTTCAGGGTCCCGAAGAGCAGTACATCTACTCGCACCGCGACTGGGTAACGGCCAGCCGCGGCGGAATCTCCAGCTTTATCGTTGAGCCGGGCGCGACGATCGAGCGCGGACAGCTCCTGGGGACGATCGAGAACCTCGGTGGCGAGATCGTCGAGGAGGTAGTAACCCCCTTTGGCGGGCGCCTGACGTTGCTTCGTCAGTTCCCTGCCGTCCGCACCGGAGACTGGCTCGCCCTGATCGCGGACGCCCAATCGATGGCTGTGGTCAGGCGCGAGTAGCTCATCGGTGCGGGACGATACGGTTCCGGAGCGTCCCGACCCCCGTGAGGGTGACCTCCACCATGTCTCCTGCTCGGGCTAGGCCAGGGTGGGGAGGGGTCCCGGTCGAGATCACGTCGCCGGGGTGCAGGGTCATGATGTGGGAGAGAAAGCTTACGAGCTGCGCTGGCGAGAACCTGGCGGCGCCGCACTCCGCCCGCTGCCGGAGCTCCCCGTTCACCCTCAACTCGATTGTCAGGGTTATCGGATCGAGGTCGGTCGCGACGAACGGACCAAGGGGGAAGAAACCGTCGTAACCAGCTGCTCTCGCCGGCTGGTTCTTCAGGAACGCGGCCGCGTTTAGGTCGTTGCACGCCGTGTACCCGAGGATATAGGCTGGGGCGTCCGCCTCGGGCACGTTTTTCGCTGTGCGCTTGATTACCACGGCCAGCTCAGCTTCGTAACGGAGCTCCGCAGCCTCCGGGGGGCACATGACGACCTGGTCCGTTCCGATCACAGTCGAGGGCGGCTTGTAGGTGAAGAAGGGCTCCTCTGGCATGGGCATGCCGAGTTCCTCCACCCGCCCGAGGTAGTTGTAGCCGACGTTGATGATCTTCGTCGGGAGGGCCGGGGCCAGAAGGGACACCCCCGACAGGGCATGCCCCGTTTCCCCGACCGATGGCTCATCCTGAAGATTCGGACCCAGGGGAAAGACCTGGCTGTCGGTCACCATGCCGTACTGCTCCTCGCCCCCAGGCGGCTGGAACCTCGCCAACAACGTCATTGTCCCCTCCTGGACCCCATCTGGCTCTGAAGCCGGTCCTGCTGAGCTTGGTAGGGGCGCCGGCCTTGACAGAGCGCGTGGCCGATCCCTACAATGAAAAATACATTTCTATGCTCGGGCGCGTGGAATTTTCGTGTCATTTGGTCCAGGATAGCCGAAGAGACTCTGCCTGCCAACTAGGGAACCGAGGAGACGAAAAGGGGGGCGGTTGATGAGGACGACACGCATGTCGGTGGCGGTGTGGGCAGCAGTGATGCTCGTCGTCTTTCTGGCGTTCGCAGCAGGAGGGACGGCGTTTGGGGCAACCTCGACGACCACGAAGATCAAGCAGCGCGGGAAGCTGAGGGTCGGCATCGCGATCGCGCCACCCTATCTCATGCAGGATCTCAACACGGGCAAATACTTCGGTCCCAACGCGCTCATCGCCGAGCGGATCGCCGCGAAGCTCGGGGTAGGCGTCGAGTACGTCGAGTCCGACTGGGGGCTCATGATTGCTGGCTTGCAGGCGGACAAGTTCGACATCGTGAGCACGGCGTTCAACGTCACGCCCGAGCGGCTGAAGGTCGTTGACTTCGTCGTGTTCGGGAAGATCGGCTTCTGCTACATTGTCCTGAAGTCGAACACGAAGATCAACACGACCGCCGACATGAACAACCCGAACGTCCGGATCGGGGTTCCCGCGGCCACGGGCGGAGAGGAGCTGGTAAGGGGGAAGTACACGCGGGCCACCATCAAGAGCGCCCTGCTTGCTCCGGGACAGTACGAGTTCCTTCAGGACGTGCTTGCGAAGCGCATCGATGCCTCGACCCTGGACAGTCCCCTGGCACCGGCCTACGAGAAGCAATTCCCTCAGATCAAGATCGTCCCGGGTGGCGGGCAGGGATGTGCGAAGAGCCCAGACCTCCCGATCGACATCGGTATTCCAGTGAAGAAGACGGATAAGGAGTTCAAGGCTTTCCTCGAGGCGGTCATCAAGGGTATGCGCAAGGACATCGAGGCCAGCCTCCTCAAGTACAGCACGCCGGAATACCTTAAGCTGCCGAAGTGAGAGGGATGCATGGGAGGTCAGCTTGAGCGACGTCGGCTCGTGAAGAGAGTCTAAAGCGGCCTCCCGCGGCACCTGGCGGCGGGAGGCCGCTTCGCATCGGCAGAGACTTCGTCGATGATCTTCCGCTTCGACCTCGTCCTTCGGTTCCTCCCCTTCCTCATCCAAGGGGTCAAGATTACCTTCCTCATTTCGCTGGCCTCGATCTCGGCAGGTATCGTCCTGGGTCTCATCATAGCCATCGCTCGGCTGTCACGACTGCGCGCCGTGAGCGTCGCGGCCGGAATCTACGTCGACATCGTCCGGGCCATCCCGCTGCTCGTTATCCTCGTCTGGGTCTTCTACGTCTTGCCGATCCTCACCGGATTCTCGCTCCCGCCGCTGCTCTCAAGCATTGTTGCTCTGAGTCTCTACGCGAGCGGCTACATCGCGGAGATCTACCGCGCGGGGATCCGTTCAGTTGAGCAGTGGCAGTGGCACGCCGCTCTCGCCTTGGGAATGAGCCCTGCGCAAATGATGCGACGGGTCATTCTCCCCCAGGCTGTCGTCCGCATGCTCCCCCCGTTCGGGAGCATGTTCGTCACGCTCTTCAAAGACTCGGCGATCGTCTCCACGATCGGCGTGGCCGACCTGATGCGACAGGGCCTCTCCCTCAGCATCGCTCTCATCCGGCCGACCGAAGTGCTAACGGTCGTCGCGCTCCTCTACCTGATCCTCACCTACCCGCAGACCCTGTGGGTCAACTACCTTCACAGGCGTTTCCTGAGCCACTGAGGACACGTGCGTGGAGCCATTGAGGCAGCTCCAGTCCAGCGTCGTGATCGAGAACCTGGGCTTTCTGCTCCAGGGGCTGAAGCTCACGGTGGGCGTCAGTGTTGTCACCATGGCGCTGGGATTGGTTGTCGGGCTGCTGATCGCCCTGGCTCGGGGTTCCCGCTACCGCCTGATCGGTGCGCTAGCCTACCTCTACACGGAACTCTTTCGAACGCTGCCGCTCCTGGCGCTCCTCTTCTGGATCTACTCGAGCCTGCCGATCCTGACCGGGATCACCTTCACTTCGTTCGTCTCCGCCGTCCTCGCCTTCGCCTTGACCGTTAGCGCTCACCAGGCAGAGATCTATCGGGCTGGTATCATGTCGATCGCGCCGGCGCAGCGCCAGGCGGCTCTCGCGCTTGGGATGAGCAATGCGCAGGTGATGCGACGCATCGTGCTGCCTCAGACCGCCGCACGCATCCTCCCAGTCACAGGTAGCCTGTGGATCTCCCTCTTCAAGGATTCCTCTCTGGCGTCAATCATCGCGGTGCACGAGCTCATGTTTCAGGGCCGTGTGCTGGCCGCGAATCTGTTCCGTCCCATCGAGATCCTGACGACGGTGGCCGTGATTTACGTGATCGCGTTGTACCCGCAGGCGCAGCTCGTCAATTTCCTGTACAGGCGCTTCATGCCTGATGGAGGCTGATCGGGTGGAGGGCGAGGTCTTCCTTTCCTCTTCTCGATTCCCGGCCCGCCGAACACACGCACCAGGGAACGTCATGGTGCAGGTGGAAGGCCTGCACAAGGCCTTCGGCGACCTCCACGTCCTGCGCGGCATCGACATGCATGTCAGCCGCGGGGAGGTCGTTGTCATCATCGGCGCGAGCGGTTCCGGGAAGAGTACCTTCCTGCGTTGCCTTAACCGGCTCGAGGAGCCCACCGCTGGCCGGATCTGGATAGACGGGGTCGAGGTCACGGCGCGCCATGCGCGGTTGCCTCTGTTGCGCCGCCAGATCGGCATAGTCTTCCAGGCCTTCAACCTCTTCCCGCACATGTCGACAATCGCCAACGTCATGGAGGCTCCGCGTACCGTGCTCAAGATGCCCAAGCCCCAGGCTGCTGAGCGGGCCCTCGAGATGCTTGACTGGGTCGGTCTCCGACACAAAGCTGATGCCCGTCCCTCTCAGCTCTCCGGTGGAGAGCAGCAGCGGGTTGCCATCGCCCGGGCCCTCGTGATGAGGCCGAAGATCATGCTCTTCGATGAGGTTACGTCCGCCCTCGATCCGGAGCTCACAGGAGAGGTCTTGACCGTCATCAAGCGGCTGGCCGACGAAGGGATGACCATGGTGGTCGTCACGCACGAAATGCACTTCGCCGAGCGTGTGGCCGACCGGGTGGTGCTTTTCGACGAAGGCCAGATCGTGGAGGAGGGATTGCCCGGACAGATCTTCCGCCATCCGCAGGAGGAGCGTACCCGCCGCTTCCTTAGCCAGCTCCAATGGACCCAGGGGTAGCCGAACCCATGGCCCAGAGGCGACAGGTGAAAGTGCCCAGCTCCAAGGCAGTGCTGATGGACCGCCTTCGCCAGAACGGCCCCCAGTTCTCGGGCAAACAGCGGGTCCTGGCGAACTTCATCCGTCAGAACTACTACAGGGTCGCCTTCATGACTGCCGCTGAACTTGCCGCCCAGGTCAAGGCGAGCCCGGCGACGGTAGTGCGCTTTGCCGATGCCCTCGGCTATGAAGGCTATCCCGCGCTGAAGCATCACCTGCATCAAATCATTCAGGACGACCTTTCAGGTCCCGATCTCTTCGCTCTCCACCTCGAGCGAAAGCAGTCGGATGCGCTACGCTTGCTCGTCCAAGGGGAGATTGAGAACATCTCGAACCTGTGGCGCGACGTCTCGATCGAGGACGTCAACAGGGTTGCCAAAAGGATCCTGAGAGCGAAGCGCGTCTTCGTTGCGGGCCTCCGCGCCGAGTCCGGGCTGGCCCAGTACTTTGGGTACCACCTCGGCAAGATCCATCCCGACGTAAACGTGATCACGGCCGACCTCGGCGGAGCCTTTGATCGGATCAGCAAAGCCGGCCCCTACGACGTCCTCGTAGCTATTTGCTTCCCCCGCTACGCGCGCGGGGCGATCGAGGTGGCCGACTTTGCGCGGCAGACGGGCCTCTTCGTGGCCGCTGTCACCGATGGACCACTCTCGCCGCTTACCCAGCATGCGAATGTCGCGATGCACGCTCGGGCGGAGGTCGTGTCGTTCGTGGACTCCTTCAGCGCGCCGCAGGTCCTGCTCACGTCGTTGCTGGTTCAGGTGGCGCTCAAGGACCCTGCGTCCACCAAGGCGTACCTGAACCGTTTCGAAAGAATCGCCAAGCAACAGCACTTCTTCTATTCGAAGCGTGAGCGCCCGTGAGAATAGCGGCCGCGGATAACCCAGCGTGGGTTCTAGAGCGGCGGCGAGAGCAGGTGCCAGTCGTTCGCCTCTTCGTACTTGCTCGCGATCCGGAGGACCATGGTCTCGTTGAACGGCCGGCCGACGATCTGCAACCCTATCGGGAGGCCGGTGTCCGAGAACCCGCAGGGAACGGTTGTCGCGCGTTGTCCGGCGCCGTTGAAGAGCATGCAGTGCTCATTGAACTTGACCTGAGGGATGAAACCTTCGGTCGTCTCGTTCGATTCCGGGAATCGTTCCCCCAGAGGGAACAAGGAGATCGTCTTCTCCGACGGCCATGTCTCGGCCACTCGGTTCGCCGCCTTCCGGGACCGCGTCCTGATCGTCGGGGGGTTCTCCAAGACCTATGCCATGACGGGCTGACGCCCTCGCCGAGACTCGGCCGCTCTTCGAGAGGATCGCCCAGTTTCAACAGCACACGGTGACCTGCGCCGCGTCCTTCGTCCAGCGGGCGGCGGTCGCCGCGTTGGAGTCCGTAGAGGTGGCGCGCGACGTCGTGCAGATGCGCGAGGCCTACCGGCCGCGACGGGACCTGGTCCAGCAGGTCCTCGGAGCAGTCAGTGCACTCAGCGCCGCGCCGATGGAGGGGACCTTCTCTACGCGTGGGTGCGGCTGCCGTTCGGGGTCGTGCCTCAAGACTTCGCGAGACGGCTCTGGGAGGAGTGCGCGGTCGGAGTGGTGCCGGGCGGAGCGTTCGGCGCCTCGGGGGAGGGGTGGATGCGTCTGGGCTATGGACGGCAGGACCTGCCTGAGCTTCTCGAGGGCCTCACGCGCATCCGCCGCTACGTGGATTAGCCCGTGGACTGGTGTAGCGCAGATCGATTAGAAGGGAGGACACGATGCCATCGCTGGGGGCGATAGAGGGGGTGATCACGGCGCTGGTGACGCCGTTCGATGTGTACGGCCGGATAGACAAGGTCGTGTTCCGGGATCTCATCGCGTATCAGCTCGCCGCAGGCGTGCGCGGCGTCCTGGTTGGCGGCGGCTCGGGGGAGTACCTAAGCCTCCTTCCGGAAGAGCGGCTCCAGCTCGTGGAAACAGCGGCGGAGGCCGCGTCAGGTCGCTTCCCGGTGATCGCCGGTATCCTCGAGCCGGGGACGGCCGCGGCGCGGGAGACGGCGCGCTCGCTGGAGGAGGCGGGCGCCTCGGCCCTGCTCGTCCTAACGCCTTACTACTTCAACCCTTCTGCGGACGGGATCATGGCCCATTTCGAGACGGTGGCCGGGGCGACGTCCCTGCCCATCCTCCTCTACAACAACCCTGCTCGGACCAACCTGAACCTGGCGGCCCAGCTGCTGAGGCGGCTCTCCGAGATCGAGAACGTGGTCGGGATCAAGGAGTGCGACCGCGACATCGGCCGGGTCAGCACCAAGATCGAGGCCGTCGAGGACCGCCTGACCTTCATGGCGGGAGACGACGACCTCTTGCTCCCGATGCTCCTGGTCGGCGCCCGGGGCGGCGTGATGGCTTCTCCCAACCTTGTCCCTGAGTGGGCGGTGGAGTTGCTCGACGCCTACGCGGATCGAGACCTGTCCCGATGCCGGGACATCCAAGTCCGCATCGCGCGCCTGCTGAACCTGTTCTACGGTCCAAACCATCCTGGTCCCCTCAAGCAGGCCCTGGGACACCTGGGTTGGCCTGTCGGCCTCCCGCGGTTGCCCCTGGCGCCACTCGATGCGAAGGAGGTGTTGGAGCTCGTCCGGGGTCTGGAGTCCCTAGGCCTGCGCCCTCGCGAGGCTCGAGGGAGGGCGTCGATGCGTGGTGCAGCTTCACACACAAGGAGGTCGTAGATGCCGGACTACCCTGATTTTCCAAAAGAGGAGTACGAGCAGCGTTACGCTCGCGCGAGGGCCCTCATGGAGGAACGCGGCCTGGACGGATTGTTGATCACCGAGGAGCTCAACTACATCTACTTCACCGGCCATCGTTCCCAGCAGAACCCAATCGACAAAATCCGCCCGTACATCTTCATCTTCCCCAAGGACGGCGAAGGCGTCCTGATCACGATGCCATTCGAGGTGGGGCAGGTTCGGGAAACCACCTGGGTGACGGACGTCCGCACCGGGGGCCTCACGGGCTATACAGACCTTGTGGTCTCCATCCTGGAGGAGAAGGGCCTGAGCCGGGGCAAGATTGGCGCCGAGCTCGGGCGCGAGCAGTACCTGGGGATCAACTACAATACCTTCGAGGACATCCGTATGAGTCTCCAGTCGGCAACCTTCGTAGACGCCGCGCTGATCTTCCTGATACTCCGGGCCACCAAGTCGCCGGCCGAGGTCGAGTACATGCGCAAGGCAGCGCAGATCACTGCTACGTCTATTGGTCAGACCTACGAGACGATCCACAGCGGGATGACAGGGATCGAGATCAGCCGCGTGCTGCGCAAATTTCTGGCGGAGAACGGAGGGGAGAAGGTTACCTTCATGTGCGTCACGGCAGGCCTGGCGCCAGGTACTGGGATGGTCTCAGTTGCGACCGAGCGCCGGATCCGGCTGGGGGATGTACTCGTGCTGGACACGGGGGTGGAGTACCGGGGTTACGCGTCGGACGTGGCCCGCAGCGCGAGCGTCGGCGAGCCCAAACCCGAATTGGCTGAGTTCTACAAGTGGATGGGTCAGGTACGGCAGCGCTGCGTGAATCTGCTCCGCGCGGGCGCCAGACCCAAGGACGTCGTGCTAGCATGCCGTGAGGTCATCGCCGAGCGTGGCCTAGAGACGACGGGGGTCGGACGCATCGGGCACGGGGTCGGCCTCGAGTCCACGGAGTACCCCTCGCTGGCTATGGAGGAGGACATCGTTCTCCAGGAAGGCCACATCCTGACCTGCAACCCGAACTTCGTCCGTGAGTTCGGGTTCATCAACGGTGAGGATGAGTGGCTCGTCACGACGGGCGCGCCAGAGCCTCTGTCCACCCCCATCACACCGACCGAGCTTCCCATCGTGCGCGTGAAGTAGCTACCCGTCAGGGGGGGAGGACGATCTTGAACCTGGCGAGCTCATCGCGAACAGCCTGGACGCCTTGCGCGGGAAGGTCCTTCTTTGACCTAGTGTACGACCTGGTGAATATTCCCAGTACTCCCACCTATCATGGGCACAATTTGGGCACAGTCGCCCGTCCCCGTCTAAGCGAACAAAGCGGGCAATCGCCGCTGCTCGTCTGACAGTAGAAGGATCTGGTTGCGATGCGTCGGGTAGATTGGGCTTCCTCTCAAAGCCCTTGGCGGACGCCTGTTGCGGCGCTGAACTTGACCTGTCTGGCGGTCAGCGTGGCCACGAACTGCGGGCCATCAAAGAGATAGACCGCAGTGATGACGCAGGGTCGACTAAGACCTCTGGATGATGCGGCTGGGGCGCGCGGACCAGCCAGGAGAGGTAATCGTCGGGAACCCAGTTTTCGCTGGTAGGCAATAGGCCTTCCTGTTTCGGGTACTACTTGATATTCACAGTACGGCCCCTCAGCGGCCCACCTCCGAAGTGTCCGTCGACGCCCCTTTCGGTGGCCGAGCGCGAGAGTGATACCAAAAACCCACGATGCAACATAATCGCCGAGGTGACCGAGCCCCGCTGGCCGACCAATGATCGGCGTGATCTCCTCTTCGATTGTATTACGTTGCTGTCCCCTCCTCCACGACGACGCGGTTGATCGCATCGCTGGCGATCACCGAACAGATCAGCGCCTCGACGACCACCTGCTCGACCAGGAGGCGCTGCTGCATGGTCAGGCTCTCCCAGCCTCCAGCCACGTCGGCCACGAGGCGTTCCAGTAGCACGGCGAGGTGCTGGCCGTACCTGCTGCTGCCGTCGAGCGTCCCGCGCGCGAGCTCACGCAAAAGGCTGTAACCTGCGTGCTTTTGCCACGGGTGGCGCGTCGGCCTCGCCTCTCCATTGGGTGCCCGCCCCATCATTCCCGCCCCCTGGCCACGTTCTCAGACGGCAACGCTACGGCAACGGCCCCCGGCCCATCGCCGGAAACCCGCGCGGCTCTGGGGCGATCGCCGCGCCGCCCGCCTAATGCCGCGTTGGGCGTCAGCTGCCGCCGCCTCGCAAGAATTGGCTTCCCCGGCCCACGAAAGGCCGAGGCCAAAGCCAGCGGGGCGCGGAGGTACTCCTGCTCGAACCAAGCCAGCACCTCGTGGCTGCGGAAGAGCAACCGCTTGCCGGGCTTAAGGTGGGGGATGCGCCGCTGGCGGGCCTTCTCGTAGACCCAACTCTTCGGCATCCGCAGCAGGGGCGGCCAATTCATCGACCGTGAAGGTGCAATGGGTTGCCCTTTCTAGTGCGGTGGGTTGCACGTTTTTGTGCAGCGGGTTGCACCGGGGGTGGCAGGAGGGTCATGGTCCGCCCATCGACCTTTTCGCGGGCTAACAGGCCATAAGACATCAGGCGGCGCTTGGCGTCGAAGAACGTCCGCCGAGGCAGGCGAGACTCTCTGAGGACCCTGTCCAGTTTCGCACGCGTCCGTCCGGTCCGATCGACCCGCCGGCCGGCAGTCAGGAGCAGCTGCATCTCCACTCCCGTCAGCCCGGCGTGCCACCCGGCGTCGACGAACGCATCGGTCCACCGATGGGGCGGCGCCACGTCACGGCCCGCCGCCGCGCGCGTCAGGTACGATCATCGCTTCGGGTGCGGCGTTGCCGGAACTCCCTGATCCGCTCGAGGTGTGGCCTCGGTGAGGAGTTTCCGCCCCGTAGTGTCCCGGACCGGTGAGATACTCCGCGACTCGCGTAGCTTCTGATTGTTTCCGGGGCGACGCCGACCTCTCTCGCCGCTGTCCCGGTCGTGTAGAGCTTCACGGTAACCCTCCAATCCGGAGGAATCCCATCCCCCATGCCCAGTACTCGATTGAGTCCTGGCAGCGGCAGGCGGACCAGATTCTCGACGAGACTCAGGGGGAATCCGGTTTGCCTCCGTATGCACGGAGGTCCCTGAAGCTGCACATCGCGCGATCGTTGGCGGAGATCCACCGGCGGGCACGAGCCGCAGGCGGCAACACGTGGAGACCCTACGGGGTGGTCTCCTGGTCCCGAGGAATCCCGGATGCGCCCACCGTACGGGAGGCTGTCGAAGCTACGCGCCGACAGGTCTTTGGTCGCACTACGGCGCCGTTTACCTCCTGGGAGGCCGCCCGCCGCTGGCCGGACGGTCAGCGGCGTCCCGAGGAAGGACAGCACTTGAACTCGAGGAGGCGAATGGGCTTGCGGAATAAGGTGCCAAGACCCGAGAATTGCTGCAACGACTAACGGGAGGACTCAGCGAAAACGCTGTTCAACTCATTGTGGCTGCAAGCATGGGGGAAGGAAGACTCGCCAACCGTTTTGCTATTCATTACCGTCCTGACCTCATAAGGATGGGTGGGGTGCAGCTGCGGGACGCTGATGCACTTCCAGCGCTAGGGGAAGTCAGGAATGAAGAACTCGCGGAGCCAGAGAGTGACGATGGTGTACACGGCGGCCTGTGGAGGCTAACCGCAGCAGGGATCGATGCGGCCGCGCACTTCCGTGATAAAGGATACGGCCCTCCGTCTCCTTCCTCGCAAGAGCGCTATGGAGGCCCACAGGGTATAGTCTGATCGCGCTTCCCGCAGGCGGACTCCCAAAAGTGCCATCGCCACGCAGTCTGGAACTGGGGGCGAGAGCGAGCGTGCAACCATAGTGCAACCTACCAGGCAGGATGTCACTCCTGGACTTCTGCGAATAATCGCGGACAAAGGCCAGGGTCTCTCTGACGCAGACGAGGTCGGAGGTACGTCACAAGGGTCGGCGTGCTAGAGTGTTGCCAACCTGTTGCCCGAATCGGTCGAAAAATCCAGCACGGAGGTAGAATGTTCGATCGCGAGACGAAAGGTGGGCCGACCGTTAAAAGTCAGCAGGACGCGCCTTTCCGCGCCCTGCCTGCGTTCTAGCCTTTTGGCCCGTGTGGACCGATCTCTAAATCGAAGCAAGGCGAGCCCACCACTCGCGACGCTGCATTGGGCCGGGACACCATGGACAGAGCGCGGTCGCCGTCGGAGGGCATCCGGGCGGGCCGGCGCGACCTCTCTGCAGCAGAGCGCGCGGGGTACGTCCGGCGCATGTTCAGCGCCGTCGCTCCCCGGTATGACTTCACCAACACCGTCATCAGCGCAGGGCTGCACCGGCGCTGGAAGCGGGCCGCGGTCGCCGCGCTGGAACTGCGGCCCGGGGAAAGGGCGCTGGACCTCTGCTGCGGCACGGGAGACCTGGCCCAGCTGATGGCGCACGCCGTGGGCCCCGATGGTCTGGTCGCGGCAGTCGATTTCGCGCCGCCGATGATCGCCGAGGCGCGCCGGCGCGCCGCTGGGGTTGCCTCCTTTCTCCTCGGCGACGCGATGGCGGTCCCGTTTGCCGACGCCGCCTTCGACGCCGCGGCGGTGGGGTTCGGGCTGAGGAACGTCGCCGATCCCGGCCGGGCGCTCGATGAGATTCGCCGCGTGCTGCGCCCGCGGGGACGGGTGTCCCTGTTGGAGTTTGCCCGCGTGGGGAACCCGATCCTTCGGGCCCTCTATGACCTCTACTCCTTCACCGGTCTGGCGGTGCTGGGCCGGATCGTCTCCGGCCACCCCGATGCCTACACCTACCTGCCCGTGTCCGTCCGCCACTGGATCGACCAGGAGGGGATGGTGCGGCTGCTTGAGCAGCACGGGTTCGCCGGCGCCGCGTCGCGCAACCTGGCCGGCGGAGTCGTCGCCGTCTACTGTGCCAGAACTCCCTGACGTCGAGACGCTCGCGCGCACCCTCCGCGCCCACCTGGTCGGCAGGCGGATCCGAGCGACGCGGATCCTGACGCCGGCGACTGTGCGTTCGCCCTCGTCCACCCAGTTCGTCCGGCAACTGCGGGGCCGGCGCGTCACGGCCGTGGACCGGCGTGGGAAGTACCTCTTGATCCGGCTGAATGGCGGTCTGGTCCTTCTCGCCCACCTCCGGATGACCGGCGACATGGAAGTCGTCCGGGCGGGGGAGCCCGTGGACCGGCACACCAGGGTCATCTTCGGCCTGGACGGCCACAGGGGCGGCGGCGCGGGGACGCCGGGAGGGGAGGAGATTCGCTTCACCGACCAGCGCCGGTTCGGGCACATGGACCTGCTGCCGGCCGCCGCGCTGGAGGACTTTGGCCCGCTGTTACGGATGGGCGCCGAGCCGCTCGGGCGAGGGTTCAGCCTGGCGGCGTTCCGCGCGTTGCTGGCCCGCCGCCGCGGCGCGCTCAAGCCTTTCCTGCTCCGCCAGGATGTCGTGGCAGGTATCGGGAATCTGTACGCGGACGAAATCCTCTTTCAGGCCAGACTGCATCCGGGTCGGCGGGTGGAGTTGCTGCGGCCGGCGGAGGTCCGGCGGCTCCATGACGCGATTCGACAGGTGCTCCGGCGGGCGACGGCGGGATTGTCCCGCGCTGGACGGCCGGTCGGCGAGTTGCTGGACGCGCGGGAAGTCGGCGGTGCCTGTCCTCGCTGCGGGCGGCCGCTGCGGGTCAGCCGGCTGGGCGGGCGGGCGACCTATTTTTGCCCCTCCTGCCAGCGGCCGGCGCGAGGTCGGGCGGAGGGACGGGCGGGCAGCCGGGGGCGCCGGGGTGAGGGCTAACCGCAGCACCGGGTGGGCAAGCAGGAGGATGCAGGGAGGGGCGATGACCGAACAGGAGCGCACCGGTGTCTTCCGTCTGGGCCCACCAGCGGTCAAGGATCCTCAAGAGATCCTGCGCTACGTGCACGAAGCCCTCTCGGAGAGAGGGTATAATCCCGTTGACCAGATCGTGGGCTTCCTGCTCTCGGGAGACCCAACGTACATCACCAGCCATCGCGACGCCCGTACGGTGATCCGGCAGGTCGACCGGCTGCTGCTGCTCGATGAGCTGGTCCGCATCTACGTCGAGACGAAACTCCGGAGCTGAGATCGCGCCACCCCCTCCGGCCTGAGCCGGAGCATCGAACGAGGAGGCAGTCGTGGAACGGATCATCATCAGCGGCGGACGGCCCCTGCGCGGGGCCGTCAGGGTCAGCGGCGCCAAGAATTCGTCGCTGCCGATCATCACGGCGGCCTGCCTCGCGCCGGACGTCTCGATCCTCGACAACGTCCCGTACTGTCAGGACGTCCTCACCCTTCGGGCCATCCTCGAGGATCTGGGCGCGCGCTTCGAGGTCGAAGGGGTCCGCCTGGTCGTCGACGCCCGGGGCCTCCACCGCACCGTCCCCGACTACGACCTCTGCCGGCGCATGCGCGCGTCCTTCTACACCGCCGGCGTGCTGCTCGCCCGGATGAGCCGGGCGGAGGTGCCGCTGCCGGGCGGCTGCTCCATCGGCACCCGGCCGGTGGACTTTCACATGAAAGGGTTTGCCGCCCTCGGCGCGGAGGTCGCCACCGAGGGAGGGTACATGAAGGCCTCGTTCCCGCGGCCGCGGCGCGGCGCCAAAGGCGCGCCCTTCTACGTCCCCCGCAGCAGCGTCGGCACCACCATCAACCTCATGCTGGCGGCGAGCACCGGACGTGGGATGACCACCCTGACCAACGCGGCCCGCGAGCCGGAAGTGGTCGACACCGCGGTCTTTCTCAACCTGATGGGAGCGCGGGTGCGCGGAGCCGGCACCGACACCATCATGATCCGCGGCGTGCCCGCGCTGCACGGGGCGCAGTACACGATCATCCCCGACCGCATCGAGGCGGGCACCTACCTGCTCTGCGGCGTGGCCACGGGCGGGGACGTGCTCGCCGAGGGCTTGATCCCCGAACACTTCCAGGCTCTCCTCGGCAAGGTCACCGAGGCCGGGGCGGAGACGGTCGTCGAGCCGGACGGCGTGCGCGTGCGCGTCGGGCGCGAGCTGTCCGCGGTAGACGTGGACACCGCGCCCTACCCGGGGTTTGCGACCGACCTGCACCCGCCGCTGGCGGCCGCGCTGACGCGGGCGCGCGGGGTCTCCTCCATCCGCGAGACGGTGCACGACTCTCGCTTCGCCTACGTGGATGAGCTACGCCGGATGGGCGCCGATATGAAGGTAGAGGGCGAGACGGTGCGCATCCACGGCGTCGAGCGGCTGAGCGGCGCCCCGGTGGAGGCCCTGGACATCCGCGCCGGCGCGGCGGTGGTCATCGCTGCCCTCGCCGCCACGGGGGTGACGGAGATCCGCAGCGTGGAGAACCTCGACCGCGGCTATGAGGGGTTGACGGAGAAGCTCCGATCGCTCGGCGCGGCCATCGAGCGCGTGGACGAAGATACCGTCCCGGCGGCGGAGGCTACGGCGGCCGGCTAAAGCGCGCCAGGATCACCCAGAGGAAGACTCCCACCACCACCACCAGCCCGATCAGCAGGAAGAGGGTATTCTGCAATTCCGACTGCGGCTGCGGGGGCGACGCCTGCGCCAGGGCAACCAGCAGCGCCAGCGCCGGGCTCATCGGATGCGCTTGGCCATCCGGACGGCAATCCCCGGCTGCCGGGTCGAGGACGCGATCACGTTGACGTCGTCCATCAGCTGTCCGATCAGGTAGAGGCCCCGTCCCCGGCCGGGGGGCGGAAGGCTCATGGGAACAGTGGGTCGTTCGGCGATCGCTTTGCCCTCGTCGGACACGGTGACAGCGAGGCGCAGCCCGTCGAACTCCACCGTGAGGCTGAGAGGTCCCGGCTCCCCTCCGTAGGCGTGGAAATGGGCATTCATGAGTGTCTCCCCGACCGCCACTTCGATGTCAGAGGCGTCGATAATGGCCGCCCCCTCCGCGGTGGCAGCCGACGACACCATCTTCCGCACGATCCTGAGGACCTGAGGGTCCGTGGTCAGTGTCAAAGAGATTGTCCAGGCCACGCGGGGATCCTGTCAGCGTCTGCTGGGCATCAACCTCGCCCCGGCTACCCTGAGGCGCCCCCCGCCAGATGCAGGAGAGCGGCCGTCTTTGTCGGCAGCACAGGAAGTTGGTTCTGCATCCCCACGATCTCAAAAACCCGTCGCACGATCGCCGAAGGGGAGGCGAGGACGAGCCGGGACCCCAGTTCCTGGGCCCGGCGGAGCCCGTCCTCCAGGGCGCGGATACCCGCCATGTCAATGTATTGGACTTCCGCCAGCAACACCACGATCCCCCTCTTGCTCCCATCGACCAGGCGGACCAGATGATCGCGGAGCAGAGGCGCAGTGAAGAGATCTACTTCACCGCTGACATGGAGCAATGCGGCTGTCGGATCCTCCTCCACGCGGCACACGAGCAGGTCACCCTGTTGAGCCGACCCCCCGGGAGGTGCCGGCGGCAGAGCGGGATGGGGTGTCGGAAGCGGTTTCGTCGACCGCACCAACCGGGGCAGCGTCTGGAGGATTTCTCGCTGATACCGGAGCAGGCCGAGCAGAATGTTCATGTGATGGCCCTCCGCGCCGGCGCTGGGCCGAGATAAGCGATGTGGTGCGGCGCAGGTCTTCCTTCTCCGTCGGAATGAGCGGCTCCTACCGTAGAGGTCGATTCGCGGGCGTTCGGAAGGAGGATGCCGCGTTTCCCCTGTAAGGTTGTAGGGCGCGCATTGTTCTGACTCCCGGTAACACAGGGGAAGGTGACGATGCCGAAACGTTGCTCAACACATGTGCCGGGCCGTTTGGGTGCCCTCGTCTGGCTGGCACTGATTCGCGGTCCCCGGAACGCTTTCAGATGAGATGAGGTTCAGATGCGACTGGAGTCTGCGTGCATCTCATGCGTTCGTGCTGTTCCAAGGGAGATGGTCCGCGATAAAGAGGATGGATCGGCGAGCGTTCCTGAGGAAGGCGGGTAGACCTAGCGGACGGTCATCGGGTGCTCGACCGCCAGGACGCCGGCGATGGCCTCCCGGATCGCCTCCATGTCGCGCTTCGTCTTCCGGCGCCTTATCGGTCTAGACCCATAAGCCCCGGAGGGCAACGGCAGCTCCGACCGAGGGACAATCCGCACCCCTGGGCAGGGCGGTCGCCCCGCCGCTGCCCGTCGGGGTCTACCGAAGTATACTGAGGGCAAGTCGGGAAGCCAAAACGGAAATCCCGGATTGGTTTGGATGGGCTGGAGGGGCCGAGCTCGCGCCAAGAGGCCCTTTGCTGTGCCTTTGATGCCACCCGCCACGCCCAGTTGGAGGGTTACAGCAACTTTCGGTGATTGGGTTCTGAGCGAGGCGGCAAGCACGAGGGAACCTAGAGATTCGGGGTGGGACGGTAGCACCTCGCCGCGGCGCCAGTCTTGCTGGGAGGCACATTTGACGGCATCAGCAAGGAAATTGGCACTGATAAGGTGGACGCGTGAAATTGAAGACGCCCTGGTCGAACGAAGTGCCTGGACGGTGAAGGAATTACCCGCGAAGGCGAAGGAACGGTTGATGCGTAGGTGCTTTTCCGTGGGACTAGCTGAGGTGCGTGGTGGCCAGGTGACACTGTTGACGCCTCACCTTCGGCTGGCACAACCTCTGCCATGGCCCTGTACGGCAGAGGCATTCTTCGGCGCGCTCGCTCCAGCGATGGATTCCGCGAAGAGAGACCCTACTAAGTCCAAAGACCCGCGCTGGTTGGGGAAATATTACGGCTTGCTTTACGGCTGGCTTCTAGGCCTCCCTGGAGGGCGGCGCGGAAGTGGTCCTGACCGGCGAGGCCATCGTCGACGCAAGGGCGGCAAAGTGTGGCAACTTGGCGACCATGACCGTTGGCGTCCATAACCCCCAGCCAGTGGACAATCGACCCTACAGGCGTGAGCGTTCGCTCGGCGCTGGAGTTGCTCAAGAACTGGGATCCCGATGGCCTGGCGCCGCCGATTACGCTGGCGCGGGACGATCACCGGCCGGCAACGGCGACACGCATCGCCGTGGTGAAGAACCGGCGCATTGTGGTCGTGGAACAGGTCACGGTCGAGCGCCGGAAGGACTGGCTGGGCTACTGAAGCGGCGCGGCACAGGGCCGGCAGCCCGTGCTGACGCTCAACAACGTCGAGGTGGTGTTCTGGGGGACGATCCTCGTCCTCAAGGGCATCTCGCTGAACATTCCGGTTTGGTTGTGTTTGATGCTGGTATGGTCCACGAGTGGCTCAACGTCGATGAAATGTTCGATTGCCTGGTTGAGCTCCTGGTGTCGTTCGAGCGTGCTGAGATTGTCACGGTTCGGGGCAGTGAGACACGGCGCGAGATGCGCCGCTTGAGCATGCTGAGCATCGACGACATGGTGGAGCTGGCCGAGAATGGTTGAAGCGATCCTGCGCCCCAGCATCTTCCAGCGGATCGGGGATATCGCATAAGAAGGCTGCTATGCGACTCGGTCTGACCTTTGATGACGTCCTCCTCGTACCGCGGCGGTCCGATGTCACCAGCCGGGCACAGGTGGACACCCACTCCCGCCTACGCGCCGCATCCGAGGTGGCGATCCCAATTATCGGGGCCATCAACCGGCTCTTCTTCTCAGACCTGCCCAGATCCCGCACGGCGCGCCTGAGCTCCTGGACGGAGAGCCTCGGTGCCTCCTGCCCGGGCGCGGGTTGCGCCAACGCCAGGAGGCGCTCCTGTATGTCAGGTTCCAGCCTGGCGATTTCGCGATGATGTGACCAGGGGAGATTGTCGCGCCGGCGCGACAATTCGACGTTGGTCGCGACCCAGATGTGGCGTTGGGTCTTTTCCCCTCTTACGGCCTGCATAGGCCCAAGGTTGCTCGTTAGGCTGTAGTTAGGCTGTACCGGAGGCTCTCCCGCTTACCAAATGAGAGCGGGACGCGAGCCGAAACCCGCGTCCCGTCTGCAATTTTCCGTGGTGGGCGAGGCAGGGGTTGAACCTGCGGCCTTCTCCGTGTAAGGGAGGCGCTCTGCCGCTGAGCTACTCGCCCATACCTATCTTACGCGCTCGTCCCGGACTTTGGCAGCGCCCGCGTTTGACGCCTGAAAGCGGTGGGTAAACCCCTCCCGACTTGCGCGGGGGAGGGGATAGCCAGATGGTGCACTGCCGGGCCAGCCACCTCGACGCCGGGATCCTGCACACCGGCATCCTGCTCGAATTCCGCGGGTCCCTCGACACCGCGAGCGCCCCACGCGCGCATCGCTGCCTGATCGACGCCGCGGAATCCGGCGACTTCGTGATCGTGGACCTGACCGAGGCGGAGTCGATCGACGAGAGCGGTCTCTACGCCCTGGAGGCCGCCCTGCGGGAGAGCCGGCAGCTCGGCCGCGACTTTATCATCGTGGCCGCCCCGGGATCGCCCCTCCGCCGAAACCTCGAATCGACCCCCTTCGCGTCCCCGGGACTCCTCGGCGACAGCCTAAGCCAGGTCCTGGCCTCGCTGCGCATGAAGGCTTATGCTGCCACGGCTTGAGAGGGCACAACCGCTGCCCTGAACCGTTCTGAGCCGATAGTATCCGTCAGAATACCCCGTGAAGGCCCCATAACGCCTGATGGCGCCTCGCAAGGAAAAGCGGCCCAAAAGGGCGAAATTTGCCGAAGATAGGGGAAGATACGCCACAACACGCCGAGGTGAGGCCGATTGAAGAAGGTCAAGCCGGCTGAGGCGGACGTGCTTCTCCGCCTGATGCAGATGGCGGATGCCCCCCATAGCCTGGAGGCGATGCAGTACGTCGTCTTTCAGTTCGACTTCCAGGAGTACGAGCAGTTCATCATCGAAGCCCCTCCCGGGAGCATCCGCTTCAACAACCTGATCCGGGTCGCCCAGTTCTACGACGGCCTCGGCGCGTTGGTCGAGGGGGGCGTGATCGACCCAGACGTCCTCTTCGAGATCTTCCCTGTGCCCTGGGCGAAGGTTGAGCCGATCATTCAGGGGATGCGGCGCGAGTTGGAGTGGCCGGACATGTTCGACCACTTCGAGGGGTTGAGCCGCGCCTACCGGCGGTGGTGGGACGAGAAGCGCAAGCGGCAAAAGCTCCCCGGAGAAGCGCCCCCGCCGGCGGCACGGCCGAGGCTGGTCAGCCTGCCCCGTCCCACGCCGCCGCGTCCGGTGCAACCCGGGGCCAGGCCAGGCACTCCCGCCCGTCCCGCAGGCGCCCGCCCAGGGGGCGCGCTCCCTGCTCGCCCCGCGCCGGGAGGCGGCGCGTTTCGCCGCCCGGCCAGTCTGGTCGGCAGCCCGGTGGCCAAGCCGGTCAGCCGGCCCGCGGGCAAGGCGCGCCCCAAAACCGCACGCGCGGCGTCGCGCAAGGCGAGTAAGCCGAAGGGCAAGAGCAAAGCCCGCAAGCGCTAGGGAGAGCGGCCCGCCGCGGACGGGTTTACACAGGAGGGAAACCCTCCTGCGTCTTCCCCATCCATGACGGGCCGCCACCCTCACCTTACGCCATCCCGCCGTCCACTGCCGCGCGACGGCGGTACAGGATTCCACTCCCGCCGCAACAAACCTACTTCTGGTGATTCCCTCCACGCCCGTGGCGGGGCCGCGTCTTCTCTACCGGCTCCAGCAGATTGACTCCGATCTCGCCCGCACCGAGGAGCAACTGCGCACGCTCGACGCCGGGGAGTCGGCGCGCGCGCGGCTGGCGGAACTGACCGAGGCGCACAATGCGGCTCAGCACGCGTTGACCGACCGGCAGAGCCGCATTCGCACCATGGAGCTCGAGCTGCAGACGACGGCGGCTAAACGGCGCCGGGTCGAGGAAGAGATGTACAGCGGCCGCGTCCGCAACCCCAAGGAGCTGGCGGCGATGTCCGAGGAGATCAGCCAGTTCGAGCGGCAGGGCAAAGAGGTCGAAGACACCGTGATCGCGTTGATGGAGGAGGTCGAGGGCCAGACTCCCCAGGTGGCCGCGTTGGGTCAGGAGGTCGACGTCGCCCGCGCGGCCCTCGCCGAACGGGAGGCGGCCCATCTCGCGGAAGGCGCCGCGCTGCAGTCGGCCCTCGCCGCGCTGCGGCAGGAGCGGGAGCGCGTCGCCGCGGGCATCGAGCCCGGGCTGCTGCGGCGCTACGACCGCATCCGCGAGCGCATGGGCGCGGTGGCGGTCGCGGCCGTCCGCCGCGGGATCTGCGAGAACTGCCACGTCGCCATCCCCGAAGGCCGGGTGCGTCAGCTGGCCGAGGACGCCGAACTCGTCCTGACCTGCGAGCGCTGCGGCCGCATCCTGGTGCTTCCGGACTGATGGACCCCGTCGCCGCCCCGGCTCGCCGGCCGCGGCGGTGAAGCGCGTCCTCCACGTCGACGGCGCGTCCCGCGGCAACCCCGGCCCGGCCGCCATCGGCATCGTCGTCGCCGATGCCCGCTGGAAAGTCCTCGAAGAAATCGGCGAGGTCATCGGCGAGGCGACCAACAACGTGGCCGAGTATCGCGCCCTCATCCGCGCCCTCGAGGCCGCGCTGGCGCAGGGGGCGACCGAGGCGGAGATCCGTACCGACAGCGAATTGCTGGTCCGCCAGGTGCAGGGGAGTTTTAAGGTGAAGGCGCCGGCGCTGCGCGCGCTGCACGAGACCGCCACGCGCCTCCTCGACCGGTTTTCCCATTGGACGATTCACCACGTGCCCCGCGAGGCCAACGCCCGGGCCGACCAGCTGGCCAACCGCGCCCTCGATGCCCTTCAACCTCCCGGCTGGCTGGAGTTCAGCGTGCTCTTCCAGGAGCGCCCGGGACGGGTCCGGGCGGTCGTGCCGACGCTTCCCGGCATCGAGGCTACGGCGCCCACGCGGGCGGAGGCGCTGGAGCGGCTCAAAGCGCGGGTCGAGACCTACCTCCGCCGCCTCCGCGACCGGGGCGATCCCCTGCCGCGCGAGGATCGGATCCGTGTGCGGCTGGAGCCGGCCCCGACGGCACCGAAGGCGGACTGATGCCGTCGCTGTGATAAGATTAGATATTGGAGCAGGTCGGGTAGCCGCGGGCGCGCCGCGGGTGCACACGCGGGCCGGCGCTCGAGGAAAGTCCGGGCTCCATAGGGCAGGGTGCTGGGTAATCCCCAGCGGGGGCAACCCCCGGGACAGTGCCACAGAAACATACCGCCCCGGTCTCAGTCCGGGGTAAGGGTGAAATGGCCGGGTAAGAGCCGGCCGGCAGCCTGGCGACAGGCTGGCCGGGCAAACCCCACTCGGAGCAAGGCCAGGTAGGGGGAGATGAGGTGGCCCGCCGACTCCCCGGGTAGGCCGCATCAGGCCTGAGGCGACTCAGGTCGTAGAGAGATGGCTGCCCCGGACCGCTTCGGTCCGGACAGAACCCGGCTTATAGACCTGCTCCGCCTTTCAACCCTTTGCGCCATTCCAGCGCACACGGTAGACCACCCTCATGGGCTCTCCCATCGTTTACCGTATCTCAACACATGATTTGTGAGGCCTTCACCACCCGCTCCTAGCCTGGAAGCATCACGAGGTCAAGGAGGGGGACCATGCCTTCTGTTCGACTGATTGCAGTGCTGGCTGCGCTGGCGCTGCTAGTGTCCGCGTCCGGCGGTCAGGCGGCGATGATGATGCGGCGCGCCAAACTGGTGCCCACGCCTCTGGCCAAGAACGCCGGGCTGCAGAACGCGGCGGGGTTCGCCGACATCGACGTGGAGAAAGGCAGCCTGAAGATCACCGTAACGCTGGCCGCGGGGACGAAACTTCCGATGGGCAGCGTGCTGGAGGGATGGCTCGTTGACGCGGGGCGCAAGGGCGGCCCGGGGATGTCCCACGCCTCGGACGCCGACCAGAAGTACGGTGTGGCTTTCGGGAATCCGGAATTCGCCGCGCTCTCGCGGGACATACCCTACGCGCTCTCCACGGGGCTCCTGCGACTGCGCGCGGGGAGCACGCGCACCTACGTCGGGAGCTTCAAGATCGACAACACCCTGGCCCCGTATAATGCGGTTGTGGTCACGATCGAGTCCGACGGGAACCGGGGCACGTACGATCCTCGCCCCGCCACGCCGGTACTGGCCGGGGAGATTGGGAAGTAAGGAGCTAGAGGGAGAGCGATGACGTCCATCCTGCGCGGAACGGCGCTGCTGACCCTGGCCCTCGCCATGGTAGCGCTGCCCGCGCAGGGGGCGGCGAGGACCGCGCCGGACTTCACCCTCCAGCTCTTCACCGGCAAGACCCTCTCGCTGAACGAGCTGAAGGGCAGCGCGGTGATCCTGCTCTTCTGGGCCCCAGGTGAATCCCGTGCAATCGACACGCCCCCGGGTGGGAGCGTACCTACCAACATTGGAAGGACAAGGGGGTCGCCTTTGTTGGGCCGTGATCGCCAAAGACGGGACCCTGGTGCGCGCCGGGTACGGCCCCAGCTCAGAGGAGGAATTGCTGGCGGCCGTGCGCGCGGTCACGGGCCGCTGATCGCCGTCCCGCGCCGCTGAGGCGCGCCGCTCATTCCCATGACCCAGTCGATTCTCGTCGTCGAAGACGACAGCAAGATGGTACAGCTCCTCCGGCTCTATCTGGAGCGGGAGGGCTTCGCCGTCTCGGCGGTTTCCGACGGGCGCTCCGCCCTGGAGACAGCGCAGCGGGCGCGTCCCGACCTGGTGATCCTCGACCTGATGCTGCCCCACCTCGATGGGCTGGAGGTGTGCCGGCAGCTGCGCGCCGACTCCAACGTGCCCATTCTCATGGTGACGGCGCGGGTCGACGAGGTGGACAAAGTGCTGGGGCTCTCCCTCGGCGCCGACGACTACGTGACCAAACCGTTCAGCCCGCGCGAAGTCGTGGCGCGGGTGCGGGCGATCCTCCGGCGCAGCGGCCCGGACCGGCGCACACCGGCGCGGCTGCGCCACGGCGACCTGGAGATGGACCTGGACCGGCACCGCGTCACGGTGGGCGGCAGCGAGGTCATACTCACACCCGTCGAGTTCAAGCTGCTGCAGGCCTTCCTGGAGGCGCCCGAGCGCGCCTTCTCCCGGGACCAACTGCTCACCCACATCTACCCGCACCACGAGGCGGCGGTGGTCGACCGCACGATCGACGTGCACGTGGGGAAGCTGCGGGCGAAGCTGGGCGACGACCCCACGCAGCCGCGCTTCATTGCTACCGTCCGGGGCGTCGGGTACAAGCTGCTCTGACGCCGATGCGCCCGACCCTGCTCTGGAGACTCCTCGCCGTCACCCTGCTGGTCGTGGGCGTCGCGGTCAGCGTCGCCGCCCTGATGATCCGCTCGCTGGCGGATGGCATCTTCATGAACCTGATGAAGGAGTTCCAGATCGAGGTAGAGGTGATGCACCGCATCTTCATCGCCGCGATGGGCCGCTCCCTCCTGCTGGCCTCGCTGGCGGCGGCGGGCGTGGGCCTGCTCCTGAGCGTGCTGCTCTTTCGCCGGGTCGTCCGGCCGATCGGCGGCATGATGACGATGGCCGAGCGCATCGCCGCGGGGGACTACACGGCGCGCGCCGAGGGGACAGGGGAGGACGAGATCGGCCGGCTGGCCGAGGCGCTCAACCGCATGGCCACGGCGCTGGCGACGCTGGAGCGCCTGCGCAAGGATCTGGTTGCCAACGTCGCGCACGAGCTGCGCACGCCGCTGGCGAATCTGCAAGGGTACCTCGAGGCGATCGGCGACGGTGTGGCACCGGCTACTCCGGAGACGATCCGGTCGCTGCAGGAGGAGGTCATCCGCCTCGTTCGCCTCGTGGAGGGCCTGCACGCGCTCTCCCTCTTCGATGCGCGACTGCCCCGGCGGCGCGCCGAGCCCGTCGACCTGGGAGCCCTCACCCGGCGGCAGCTCGATCTGCGCCGCCCGGAATTCGCCGCTCGGGGCATCGCCCTCGCCGAGGAGATCACGCCCAACGGCGCGGCCCGCGGGGATGCCGATCTGCTCAGCCAGGCGCTCTCCAACCTGCTCGACAACGCGCTGAAATACACGCCCCAGGGCGGTGAGGTGCGCGTCACGGTCGACCCGGCACCACAGGCGGTGCGGGTGACCGTGGCCAATAGCGGCGGCGGCATCGCCGCGGAGGATCTCCCCTTCATCTTCGAGCGCTTCTACCGGGGGGAGAAGTCGCGCTCGCGCGCCTCCGGCGGGGCCGGCATCGGCCTCTCCATCGTCAAGGAGGTCGCGCGCGTGCACGGCGGCGAGGTTGGCGTCGACAGCGCGGACGGGCGTACGACCTTCTGGCTGACCGTGCCCTCCTGACCGTATCGTCATCTGCCCTTTGTCATCTCTTCACACCCACGCCGCTAACGTAGATAGAGGAGGCCATACTGATGCGCAGACGCTGGTGGTGGGTCATTGCCGCCCTGGTGATCATCGGGGCGCCGGTTGCTTGGTACCTGGGATCTCCCCTCTTCATCAACCGGGCCGTCGAGGAGGCCGCCGCCGAGGCGATGCCGGCCGCCGCGGTGGCCCTGCGCCGCGGCACCTTCGCCGGCGCGGACAGTTTCCACAAGGGCGAAGGAACGGCCACCATCTATCAAGCCGGGTCCGAGATGATCCTGCGCCTCGATTCCTTCCGCGTGACCAACGGCCCTGACCTCTACGTCATCCTGACCAAGACGGCCAAACCGCGCTCCCGAGTTCAGGTCATGGCCGGCTACATCGAGGTGGCCAAGCTCAAGGGCAACATCGGGAGCCAGAACTACATCCTGCCCCGGGGCCTCCGCCTCGAGGACTACCAGTCGGTCGTGATCTACTGCAAGCCCTTCCACGTCGTCTTCGCCTCCGCCGAACTCGCGGCGGCGCAGTAGGGGGAGGCCATGGTCCGGGCCGCGCTGCGGCAGGGATGGCGGGGTCTGGTGGCGGGCGTCGCCGCCGGCGTCATCGCGTCCGTGCTCATGCTGCGGGGCGTCGGCACCGGCGGCCTCCCGGTCGTGGCTCTGGCCCTCTGGGAGCGGTCGCTGCGCCTGATGCCGATGGAGGTCTTCGGCTTCTTCATCGTCCGCCTGAAGTTCCTGGCCAAGCCGGCCGCCTTCTGGGGGATGTTCGCCGGACTGGTGGCGGCCTGGGCGGTGCTGGGCCTGTTGCTGGCGCGCTGGCCGCGCATCCGCAGTCGCGGCGCGGCGCTGCTCTGGGGCTTTGCCGTCGTCTGGGCTCCCCTCGCGCTGATCAGCACCGGTCCCGCCGTGACCTTCCTGCGGGCGCGGTTGGAGGCCGCGGGCGGAGCCCCGTCGACGGGGGCTCTGGTGGCGCAGGTCCTGGCGGCGGTGGCCGGTTACGCCGGAGTCTTCGCGATCGCCCTCGCGGCGCTGACCTCGCCCCAGGCGCGCCTCTCTTCGGACTCTGCGGTGTCGGACCACACCAATGGGAAATCCGGGGGAATGAGCCGGCGCGAGGTGCTGCACCGGGGGGTCGCCATCAGCGTGGGCGCCCTGGCCGGCTCGACGCTGGCGCAGTGGGCGGGGACGTCGTGGCAGCGCGGGGTCGCCGTTGCCCAGTCGGTGCTGGAGCGGATCAAGGGATTGCCGCCGGAGGTGACCTCCAACCGCGACTTCTACGTCGTCAGCAAGAACCCGCCGGGGCTCGACCCCGAGGTGGACGGCTCGGCCTGGAGCCTGGACGTGCGCGGCCTCGTCGGGCGGCCGCTCAAGCTGGGCTACGAAGAGGTGCGGGGGCTGCGGCCGGTCGTGACCCGGTACCACACCCTCGAGTGCATCAGCAACGAGGTCGGCGGTGACCTGATCAGCAACGCGCAGTGGCGGGGCGTCCGGCTGCGCGACCTGCTCGCCCGGGCCGGCGGGGTGAAGCCGACCGCGACGAAGATCGCCTTCGCCTGCGCCGACGGCTACACCGAGTCGATTCCCGTCGCCGACGCGATGCACCAGGAGACGCTGCTCGTCTGGGAGATGAACGGCGAGCCGCTGCCCAAGAGCCACGGCTTCCCGGTGCGCCTCCTCGTCCCCGGCCTCTTCGGGATGAAGAACCCCAAGTGGATCACCAGGATCGAGGCGGTCAACTACGACTTCCAGGGCTACTGGGAGCGCTCGGGGTGGAGCGACAAAGCCGCGGTGAAGACGATGTCCAAGTTCACGACGCCGCGCGGACGCCAGGGCGCATCGGTGGGTGAGGAGGTGGGGCTGGGAGGCGTCGCCTACACCGGCGACCGGGCGGTGAAAGGGGTGGAGGTCTCCACCGACGACGGCAAGACCTGGGTGGCTGCCGAGGCCAAGCCGCCGCTGGGCCCATACACCTGGGTGCTGTGGGGAGCGCTCTGGAAGCCCACCGCGCCGGGCGAGTACACGCTGAAGGTGCGCGCCCGCGACGGCAGCGGGGTCCTCCAGACGGCCCAGCGGGTGGACACGCTGCCCGACGGGGCCAGCGGATACCACACGGTCAGGCTGAACGTCAAGAAGTAATCCTGCTGGGGGGTGATCGAGAGATGCGCGTTTTCGGAATCATCGCGGTACTCGCCGTCGCGGCGCTGGCGCTGACGTCCGCGACGCTGGGCGCGGAGATGACCAGCGCGGCGCGGCGCCAGCTGGATACGGCCATCACGCACGCCGGGGCCGCGGCCGGCTACAACACCATTCCCGAGATCGAGCTGCACCTGCACCACGTCGTGAACTGCATCGAGGGCAAGTCCGGCAAGGGCTACTTCAAGGAGTCGGGCGACGTCTGCGAGGGCATGGGGAGAGGATTGCTGGCCGATCTGAAGGACGCGGGGATGGCCGGCGCGCACGCGGCGCCCTACGCGGAGATCGGCGACCAGGTGGCGCTGTGGGGCATCGCCAAGACGATGGCCAAGGACGTCGGGCGGGCGAAGGCGGCCGCGGAGATGGCCAAGCTGGTCCTGGAGCAGGCCAAGAAGAACTTCAAGTAGACCGCGGTCAATGCGAAGAGGGGAGGGTCACCGCCCTCCCCTCTTCATTCCCGGGCCCTCGGGGTGGTCCAGGCCCGGGTGGGCACTGCGCGAATGCTTCCTGGCTACTGCTGGGTCACCGTGATGGTTACCGGCTGCATGGGGTACCCAGAGACCTGCGAGGTCACGGTGATCCGGTACGTGGCGCCCGGCAGGCGGACCGACGGGCGGATGGTGGCGGCGAAGAAGCCGTTCGCGTCCGCGGTCACGTCAGTGCTGCCCGCGCCGAAGGTGAAGAAGGTGAAGACCGTCGAGACCTCAACGCGCACCTGCGCGTAGGGGAAGGACCGTCCGATCACGGTGAACTCCGGCGTGGTGATCACCGCCCCGTTCTGCGGATAGAGAATCTGCGTCTGCTGCGGGAACCCATAGATCGGCGGCTGCGGGTATTGCTGGTACGGCGGCAGGGTGGTGGGCGGGAAGACGGCGATCGGCGGCGACGGCTGCTGCACCTGGCCGCGGAAGTTGATCTCAGTCGCCAGGATCCGCCCGTTCGCGACGAGCCGGCCCTCAACCTCGACGAAGGCGCCGACCCGGAGGAACTGGTGGTAGCCCTGGTAGACGCGGCCGGTCTTGTCGTTCCAATCGTCGTTGCGATCGTTCAGGCCGCGGCCCTCAACCCGGAACTTGGTGTTCGGCTGGATCGTGACCACCCACGTGCGGTCAAAGCGCGCCCCGCGCTGATCCTCGCGGAGCAGGAACGACTGGCTGCGCGCGTCAACGGCCACGATGACGCCGCGCACGTCGACCTTGTGCCTGTTGTTATCGTTGTCGGCCGCGGCCGGGAGAGCCGCGGCGAGCATCAGCAGGATAGCCATGACGATGGCGAACCCGCGTTCGATGCGCATTGTTGCCTCCTTTAAGTAGAAGAGATGATCGTACACCTATACCTACGGAGGCGACCGGTCGGGAGGTTCCATGGATTTTTTTCGCCGACCGCTTACTCAGGATCGCGCGCGAGGGCCGGAGGTAAACGCCGTGCGCTCGACGAAAGAGGGGACAATTGACGACGCGCTGACAGGGTGAACCCCGATGGCCTCCCGGATCTGTCCCCACTGCGGCAGTGAAAAGGTTGTAGCCAACGTCACCGTGCGATGGAAACAGGCCCGCACCACCGGCGCGTTCCACTCCGAGCGCGGCCTCTTCTGCACGGCCTGCGGCAAGGGCTTCAAGGTGATCGGCCGGGCCGAGGAAGGGTTTCGCACGGTCCGCGTGGGCCGCATGACCCCGGCGTTGAGCAAACTGCAGCAGAGCGGCGATCTCGTGGTCGTCCGCCACCGCAACGGGGTCACGGAAGTCGTGTTCTAGCTCACTCTTCGGAGCCGTCGGTCGATGACGGGGCAGCGCCAGCTGCCCCTCTTTCTTTGCTCGCTCCGCGGAGAACTCCGCATTTCACGCGTGAGAGCGCCTACGAGTACCTCACTTGTGGGCAGGAGAAGATGTAGGCGGTTTGAAAGTACACCTGATCACGTAGCAGCGTCGCGCCATGGCCCACGAAGCAGCCGCGCCTCCCGCCCCGCCACCCCCGAGCGGCTTCCTCGCCCTCATGCGGAATCGAAACTACGCCCTGCTTTGGTGGAGCCAGGGCGTCTCTCAACTCGGCGACCGCTTCCAATGGGTGGCGATTTCCCTGTGGGTGTACGCCGAAACGAAGTCCGCCTTGGCAGTTTCCTACGCGATCATCGCCCTGATGGTAGGTCCCGCGGTCGTCGGCCTCTTCGCGGGTGCGCTTGTGGACCGCTGGGACCGCAAGCGGACGATGGTGGTGGCCGACCTGATCCGCGGCGCGCTCGTTGCCCTCATCCCCTGGCTCATGGCCCGGTCACTACTGCTCGTGTACCTCGATTTGCTTTTGGTCTCGTGCGCCTCGTCGTTCTTCCGTCCGGCCATGTTGGCCTCGATCCCGCGGATTGTCACGAAAGGCGAGCTCATGCCGGCCAACTCGTTTCTGGCCACCGTGGATACGGGGACAGAGGTCATTGGGCCACTGGCTGCGGGCTACTTCGTCCAGCTATGGGGGTTCAGCCAGGCCATGTACTTCGACGCTGGTTCTTACTTCGTCTCTGCGCTTTTCGTGGGGCTCCTAAGTCTACCCGCCAGGTCAGCGCGAGCGGGCAGTGTGATTCAGAAGGAAGCCAGCATATTTAGCGACATAAAGGCTGGACTCCGCTATGTTCGGAGCGACCGTCTGCAGTTCGGGCTCCTTATGTTCGTTTTTCTCGGCTGGTGGGTGTCTGGGCTCAACTCTGTTCAGACGCCCCTAGCCAAGACTGAATTTGGGCTTTCCGATGCCGAGTTCGGTCTCTTCAACACGGTGTGGGGAACCGGTTTCGTTGCAGCTTCCTTAGTACTAGGCTGGTTTGGCAGCCGAATTCCGGCTGGTCGGCTAATTGCGGCTGGATTCTTGGGCTGGGCGATCGCGACAGGAATCACGGGTTTGTCACTAAACTCCGGAATGCTCTATGCAGCAGTTTTCTGGGTAGGCTTTGCCAACATCGCACTCTTTATTGGCTTGTCTACAACCATAATGCAGGTGACCCCTTCCGAGATGTTAGGCAGAGTTATCGCCATCCGTCAGGTCTCGCTTACGGCCGTTCGACTGGCAGCAATGGTGGCCTTCGGTTTTGTTGCCGACCGTTTCGGCATACGGGAGTCGGTGCTTGGAATGGCCGGTCTGTCGCTAATCGGACTTTTCGTTGGGTTCCGACTATTTCGTGAAGTAGCCAGTTTTGGGGCCGCTCCCCTCGCCACTGCAAGGCGTGACGGGTCTATCCCAACTTCGAGCCTGAGTAGGCTGGCTCACGCCTTGGTTGGAGCAACTGACCCGACGTATCCACACGTCCCACAACGGAGCCTTAACGGTACGATCTCGCTCGTTGTAGGAGCGGTGTGGATCATCCTGCTTGTCAAGGACCCGATCGCCGCGCTGTACATAGCTGGGACGGTAATTGCGGCCATTGTCCTAAAGGGAATCACTTCCCGGTGGCGCATGCAGGGTAGCATGAACGTGCGACAATCAAAATATGAGCCAAGAAGGGAATCAGGGGAAAGGGGAAGAAGCCCGGTAACAACCGGACCGACGGCTAGGTAGGCCACACTTAACGCGGTTTCCCACTGATACTCGGGCGAGTCGCCCATTTCAGTGGCAACGGGTCAGGCTCTTTTGAGAGCCAGTTGAACTTGGTCGGGTGACTCGTTGAATCTTCTAGCAATTCTTCGAAGGCTCAGGCTTTCGGGCGATAGGGGACTGTGAAGTCGGTCTGGTTTTCCTTTTATCTCCAGCCGAACCGATGAGACAACTAAACACCCCCTTCCTCTACATCTCCGCTATCGTCGTTACTGCTGCCACGCTCGTGGCGATTCTGTCATCTGAAGTCTCTTGGAATAGTTTTCCTCAAATGGCTCTGTTCATCGGTCTGATTGTTGTCGCATCTTTTCTGATAATTCAGGATCCCTCAGGGGGCGTTGTCAGTTCTACAGGAACCTTGTTTTATGTGGTGCTGTATGTCTTCAGCCCGATCACTGCCTTAGTCATCGTAGCTCTTGGTTACGCGATCGGTAATACGCTGCCACGGCCCTGGGTTACGTGGAGGACTTTCTTCAACGGCGCTCAGATGGGCCTAAGTGTTTTTCTGGGCAGCCTAGCCTACAGACAGTTGGGTGGTGATCCGACCGCTTCGGCAATAGCTCCTCAATTGGTTCCGGCATTCGTTGGACCGCTGGTGCATCAAGTAGCGAACAATTTCTTCATCGCATTTCTCATCAGTAAGATCAGAAACATTAGGTTCCTACCAACCTGGATGAATTTCATTCGCGAGCTTCTATGGTCGAATCTCCTGAGCGTTCCGACGGCGATTCTGATCGCCGTTCTTTACGTGAGAGTGCATCACGCGTTCGCGCTCATGTTCCTGCTCTCTCTACCCTTCCAGCGGTGGGCCCTGAGACTCTACCTGGAGAAAAGGAATACGTATGCCCGAATTGTTGAACATCTGGTAAGAGCCGGGGAAATGAGCCTCCCCGGCACGCGTGGCCACGCTCAGAGAGTGGCGACCCTTGCTACGCAAATAGGAAGACGACTTGGTATGGCGGAGCGGGATGTGGAGGCCATTGGATACGCGGCGCTGCTTCATGATATCGGCATGATTGGCATGGATGATCAGGTTACTTCCGAGGAAGCGCAATCGAATCCAGAAGCCCTTCTGAAGGCTCATGTCACATTGGGTTCTGAAATCGTCAAGGAGTTAGGAAGGGCGGATTTGGTTGAGATGGTACTGCATCATCATACGCCGGTCGTCTTCGACGCTGCCCAAGCGCACACTAAAGTACAATCCTCATTAGGAGCAAGGATTTTGGCTCTAAGTGAGGAGGTCGATAGCAGATTGTATGGGCTTTTCCCATACCCAGACCCGGCCTCTTTGGAACTGATTCTCCGCCGATTGGAAGAGAGAACTGGAACGGATTTTGACTCGCAAGTGGTAGAAGCGTTCTTGGCGATTTTGAAAGAGAGCGATGAATCCGCTTTCAAACTAGTGGAGCCGCGAGTAGTTCCTCTTGAAGGGTGAACGGTTGAAGCGCGAACTTGCGGTGCAAATTACCTACTTGATAGTGGCTGGTTTGGCTATCGGTACCGCGTTGGCGGATCGGTCCTCAACAGTCTTGGGGCAACCTCTATGGCTCAGTGCACTCTGGCTACTGGCTGGCCTTGGTTCATGGTTTGAGATTCCAATCGAGCCTTACGGCAACCTGAATCTTTCGCCGGTCGTATTCTTGGTGGCAACGTCCGCCTTTGGTCTGTGGAGCGGTCTCATACTGGCTACTCTGGCGCCTTCAGCGACCCTCCTTATTCGGACGCTGGTTGGTTCGCGGCCTGATTCGATTGGTCGCATGCTTTTGTCCGGCGGAGAGGCCACAATAGCACTGTGGGTCGGTTTTCAAGTAATTAGCATCCTTGTCCCTGAAAGTCAGGGCCAATTGGTAAATCTGATTATCCTGTCGGTTTTGACGTTGGCAGCAAGCTTCGTTCTGATTTCAATTCGAGTCGCATTCACAGAAGGCATTGCTCTTAGGCGGCTAGTGAAGCCTCTCGGACGCCGAGTCCTTCCTCACTTCTTGGCTATGGCCCTAGTAATGCCGGTGGTTTGGTTAACATACGCTTTGATAGGTCCATTGGGGATAGTTCTCTCCGTTGTGGTGGTGGTCGAAACATACTATCCATGGAAATTGCTTGGCGAGCAAAGAGATCTCTTTTTGAAGAGCCTTCAAATGATATCCAATGCCGTGGACGTCAAGGATCCCTACACAGCCCACCATTCAAGGCGAGTAGCACAATATGCTGTGAGGCTTGCGCGTGTCCTCGGCGCCGCAGAAGATGAGGTCAATCGCATTCGAATTGGCGCCCTAATGCACGATATTGGCAAGATCGCGGTGCCTGGAAACATCATCAGAAAACCCTCGAAACTGACGGACGACGAGATGGATTTGATGAAGGGTCACGTGGCCGCTGGTGCCAGTCTAATAGAAGGACTCGAGGTGCTCGAGGATTCAAAAGACATCGTCGAGCACCATCATGAGAACTACGATGGGACTGGGTATCCTGGAACGTTAGCGGGAACGCAGATTCCACTCGGATCAAGGATTGTTTTTGTCGCCGATGCTTACGATGCTTTAACTACTGATCGACCCTACAGGAAGGGCAAAACTCGCCCGGAAGCCATGAGGATTCTCAACGAGAACTCCGGCAGTCAGTTCGATCCGAAAGTCGTGGACGCTTTAAGCTTCATTCTTGGCAAGTAGTCAACCGATATCACCGACCCTCAGCTCGACGGCAACTCACTCTCCTAATGATGTGCCGGGCGAAGAGGACTGGCTGGACAAGTCGTGCGGCCGACGTCGTGTATCGCTTGGCTGCCGACGCCGGGTCGGGCGGAAACCCTCCGGAATTGTGGATTCTCTTTTCAATGACGGGTATGTAGACGAACCCCTCCGCGGCGAGCCCTCCAGGGTGGCCCACCCTGTCCCTCCTACCGGGGCGCACCTCGCTGGACGGACAACATCCTGACGGAGAGCTTCAATTCAGAGGGCGGCGGGCGATGCGAGCAATTCTGACATTCCTCCAACTCGGCCCCTTATTCTCCAGTAGAAACCATTGGCCCGTTACGCGACCTTCGTAGCGCAGGGTCACTTCCACGTGATAGTCTCCCGTGCTGAGACGGTGGCCACTGTATAACCACCCATATCTGTAATTGTCGTTGTTCCAGAAGAAGACCTCATCCTGACCCTCAACTTTGAGGACCAAGTCCAACTGCTCGATTTGCTCCGATGTCTCAAAACTGAAGCTTCGCTGCCGCGCATGCTCCCTTGGGTCAAACGCCGGGGCGAGGATTGGAGGTCCTCCAACTCCTCCAGCTTGAACCTGGACCAGAGCGACCGGCTCAGGCCACCCAGCCCAGCGAGCAGAGCCAACCACCTGGAGATTTCTCCGGCTAATGTCCCAGATAACAATATCCGCTCTGACGTGTCGGGCCGGTCGGCGGGGACCTAGGAGCCTGAATCGGGGTGGTACACAGAAGACCGCGACGTGGAAGAAGGCGAGAGGCCCGATACTCGGATTCGCCCCGACGGCAGGCCCACCAGGGTCTTCCCTCACCTCCAGCAAGGGGCTCAAGAGAGTTTCATAGGCTCGGTTAGCCAGGAGTGAACCTATGAATCCCGTAATCACTCCAACGAATGCACCGAGAAGGACGCTTACCAGGATCGCTCGCCAAGTTGGAAGGTCAACACCGAGAAAGCCCGGACTGCTTACAGCTGCGAAGGGAGAAGGGTCGACAAAAGGACTAACCACTATGCGTGCCCCTCGAGGAGTACTCGTGGAGGTAGTCCGCCTCCTCGCGGCCGGAGTGCATCCTCGTCAGCTTCTTGTTGATTGCTTTCTTTGCGCGCAAATCTATAAGGCCGCATGAGGGCTGAGACTCATGCCCCTTAGCTAAGCCGCCTCTCGGATAGCGTTCACCAGTTCGGAATAGGAGTCTGGATCGAGACTCCCCACGTATGTCTGAGCTGCGTCGGTGCTCAGAGCGTCCCTAAGAAGCTCGATCTCAGCCGCCAGCCTTCCAGGAAGCTCGTGGGGATCCAAATCGGGATTAGCCGCCAGAAACGCCGGGATGTCTAACCCATACGTTGCTCTCAACTTGGTGGCAACAGCTGGGCAACCGAAGACCTCCAGCTCTGGTGGTCTCGTTCCAGGTAGTGCGTATAGCCTGTTCGCCGGATCGGGCGGCACATCTGGATCTCGCACACCGATAGCCTGATGCTTTAGTTTTCCGAGTAGGAGGATGCCGTTACGAACTGCCTCCTTGCCACCGAGAGCTTCAATTGTAACTGCTCGAAGAAGACCAGCCTCTGCGCGACGAAGGATCTCAGTAAGTACAAGCCTTGAGAACTCGTCCTCAACGCATACAGTAAGGGCACGCTGGTGGCCACCGGAGAGTATAGCGCGAGCTCTAGTCGAGGAAATGCCCGGAAATTCCGTCACTCCCGTCTCATCACGAAAGAGAAGCTTTCTACTTTCGGATGGAAGAGCGTCTAGCATGACGCTCGAATGAGTAGACATGAGAACTTGATGATGCCGTCTATTGCATACTTCGATCAGATATCTTGCCAGGCGATACTGGGCGTCCTCGTGCAGAGATGTCTCCGGCTCTTCGAGGATGAACAGGCTTTGCTCCGGCGTCGTTTCCATGAGATCGACCATGTAGAGTACACGGCCTTCTCCAAAGCCCATATTGTTCTCCGAGTACTGGTGTCCGGCACGAATCGCGATGCCGAGCTCGATTTCTTTGTCCCTGTGTCCGATGCCCTGGAACAACAGGTCGTCGTAGGGTTGGTTCAGAATGCGAGCGACGGTTGCCCTTACTTCTGCCGGAATGGGTCGCCTTGCGCGAAGCTCCACGGAGGAACCACGGTAGACGCTGAGATCACGGTGCTCTACTTTCGGAATATAGAGCGTAAAGCCCACATAGAAACAGAACTTTTCGGGCTGCCGCTTGTATCCGGACCATTCTGTCGTTACTCGGGAAAGGGTCACGGTCTGCGGCGATTCCGGCTGGTTTGTCTCGTATGAGTACTCAATCCGGGCGTCCTGACTGAAAGGTGTAGGATCAGCAACCGAAACAGGGAAGAAGTCCTTGACATAGTACCGTTTGTATTTTTGGGCGGTGGAAGGCTTCTTGTATGCACAAACGGCTAGTTGACCGACCGTACTCTTGCCAGAACCGTTGAGCCCAGAAAGCGCGCAAATTGCAGAGTCAAACCCCACCGTAAGATCGCTAATACCGCGGAACCCCCGTATGCGGATACTCCGGATCACTGCCCCGAAGTTGGCATATCGGTTCTGGGGTTCAAACTTCGCGCGCAGCTGCTTGGCTGGATCCGCCATCTGCGCAGGAATCTCCCTCAAAACTATTAGCAGGCGTTCTAGCTTCTGAGGTTCTAGGGCTGACTGCGGCACTATAGTTCACTGGTACTTGATCTAGTTCCTCCTCGCAGCTTTTGGGGAGTTGCCCCGACAAAGCTAATACGCTCAAACTTGCTTCCGCCAGAGCCAACGATGCGCGAGATACGTGTGGCATGCCGCCAGATCACTCGCAGGCGCGGATATGTTCCAGGCTTTCAGCTGCCGCGAGCAAATTCCGCGGCCGCTCGGATGAGCGTGCTTGTTAGCTCAGGCCCTGGCTAGTAACTTCCTCGCGGATGCGCTTGAGCGTGCTGATGCTCCACCCCGAGCGTTTCACGAGGTTGTTTATGGGACACTCACGCAGTACTGGCAACACGAGCTTTGGCTAGGCCCCACGGCGAGGATTAGGGATCACCGTCAGCACGTCCTTGGGATCATGGACGACGCCGGCCTGCACGTCCTCCAGCCGATTGGACTCCTTGCCCACGTAGTCGATAGTGATGCCGGTCACCGGGCGGCGGCGCAGGAGTCCAACGGTCGCCCGGTCGCATGGTTGCCCGTCCGGCCCGAGGCGCTTTGGCTCGGGGTGGACCCTATAATCTGCAAGCACGTCCGCAACCGTCTTGACGCGCGCCACCCTTCAGACCCGGCGAAGCCGCTCGTCGTGATGCGGAACTTCCCTCGAGAATGGCGATCCGTCCAAACCATCTTCTGCCATTGGCGCGAGTCAGGGTTCCAGGGCGCCACGAGGTCGAAGCGCTCAGGCTCGACCCCCGGAGGATGGCCAAATGCTGCGACGTGCGCACTCAAAAGGAAGTTCCCCGGCTGATCCGGTCGGCGTATGCCTTGCCCTTGTTCAAGGCGGCGTATGGCTTGCCCTTGTTCAAGGCATCGAATAGTTCCAATTGGGACCAAGCGGAGACGCTGATCCGGCTGACCGCCGGGCGGCTGAGCCAACGCGGCCAGGTGTATGGATACCCCAAGGCCTCAGTGACCATTCCTTCCCACAGGATGGTGATCCAGTCGCGGCTCTCATCCTCCGGATCAGCCGGGTTCAGCAGGTGGCCAAGCCCGTGCTCCGAGACCTTGATGGGCCCCTCCACCCCGCCTTCATCGACTTGTCGCAGGACCGGCTTTCCATTCCGATCGAGCAGGAAGAGCGCGTAGCGCTTCGCGGAGATCGCATAACAATGGAGTTGCCGGCGCACCCCAGTAGTCGGGTCGAAGTTGACCCCTTCCAGCTTCAGGATCCACCCGGGGCCCGGCGTCCTTGTCATAGGGGTTAGGGGAGCAAACCCCTCTCGGATTCGTTCCACATCTTCCCAGAACTGTGCCCTGACCGAGCGCGGAGCGAGTAACGTGAGGCGGTGGAAGGAGGCAGCAGATTGGAATCGGGCTCATCCAGACCGCCCGGATCCCGAATTGTTCAGGAGAGAATCCTACCGCGCCTGTAGGGGATTCCATTGGGCCGGATCGCAAAGGCAATCGGCCTCACGCGAATGTACTGTTCGTTAATCCGCCGCGGGCTCTACGTGCCAAACCCACGACACTGGCAGGCGCTTCGATCCGTCAGCGCTGGCTAGAGAGCGCTCATTCTATTCGAACATCTGAACCTCCAATACGATGAGGTCTCCCAAACGGTTGGGTTGTAAGACCTCAAAGTCCTTCTGGGGGACCTTCATGTACTTCCAAGTTCTCTTTGAGAGTTTCGTCGCGTTCTCGCACCAAAGAGTCGCAGCCTTGTCTTTATACGGTACTTCCGCGGTTTGCTGGCCCTTTGTTTCGAACAGCCAACGCACCCCGCCCGCATCCACCGTTACGAAGTCCGGATAGTAGGACTTGAGATTCATCGCCGAGTCAGTGTAATCAATGGAAAACCCAAAGGCCTGTGGCAGTTTCGCAAAGGCTTCGGCGTCCGCCGAGTTGTCGAGAAACTTGGCAAACTCTCGCTCGAAGTCATTGTCGCAGGGCACGAGGTTGAAAACGCACTTGCGACCCTCCCAGACAGGACGGGACCAGGGGAAAGGTTGGCACGTCGAAAGCATCCTAGCCGGTTCCAATAACTGCGGGATCTGCTCTTCGATGATCAAACCTAGCAAGGCTTTCTTGAATACATCCACGCAGACGTAGTGGGCTATCGGTGTGGCCATTGCCTTCACGATTGCAGGGTCATCCAAGTCAGTCGAGCGCCCGAAGGCCCTATGCTCAAAGAACTCTCGGACCTTGGGGGCCAACACAGCAAATTGAGAAGGGAGTTTGACGGCCTCCGCTATCCGGCGAGCATAGTATCCTATGACCTCTTGGGCCGTTTGGGGTTCGGGAATTGTATACTTGCGTTCGACCTCTTTCTTTAGCGTGATGATGTCATACCCTTCGTAGCGAAAGGTCTTTGCCAGCGGGTCATCCTCGCTCATGGGCAAAACGACGCTCTTCAGCTGCATTACGTCAAGTTTCTCGATCTCCTCGGCCAGGCTTTTCTTGCGCACCAACAATGGCGTAAGCACGGGCATGCCAATGTCAAATTCCTTCCGCTCCTCAAGCGGCATAATGGTGACGATGTGCAGTTTATCCTTACCAAGTTCAAACGTATTCAGCTTCAACTCTTCGAGCTTTTCGAGGTCGTCCACAAAGTCCAAGAAGGCCTTGTTGCCGATGATGTCCACTCGTTCGGTGTAGCTAATTGGCAGTTCGCGGAACATCAACCGCAGGCCGCGTCCGATCGTTTGCTCCGGAAGGATGTTCGCCTTCGCGGTGTAAGGCCTCAATCCCACGACAACTGTGACGTTCTGTACGTCCCACCCCTCCCGCAGCATAAGCACGCTAACGATCGCGTTGATAGGACTGTCTTCCTGGTCAACCTCTCGCACCGCCACGCGGGCTTTGTCCAAATCCCTCTTGCTTACTTCCCCAGACCGGTCCGTGTGGATCACCTGGGTCTTCTTGTCGCCGCCAAATTCTTCGGGGTACTTTGTGCGCAACCAATCAGCTACATCTTCGGCGTCTTCGATATCATTCATCATGATGAACAGCACCGGCTTCTTCTTGAGCGGTTTTAGCTGTTCACGATACTCTCGCCAGCGCTCGACCCCGGCAATCAGATACGGTTTATACCTCACGCTCGCGTGTTCAGACCTTGCCTCGGTGATCTTGGCGACACCCTTCATCGGGCGCTTGACAATGCCATCTATGATAGCCTGCTTCAATGGGTAGTCGAAAATGGTCCATGGAAAGATCGCCCCTTTTTGAAATCGTGGCGTCGCTGAAAAATCAAGTTGGGCAGTCAGCGAGGTCTGAGTATGTATCCCACGAACCACCTTGTTCCACTCGTTTTCCTCGTCATGCGTATGATGAGCCTCGTCGTTGACAACAAGAAGCCTTCCCGCACGGAGTGTGATGCGCTCTCCAAAGTCGGTCAATTCAAGCTTCTTAGTCGGCGGCTTAGGACCTAGAACATCGGTGATCACGTTGGGCTCGTCGTCATCAATGCGGTCAGGCCGTTCGTAAAACTGCTGGATATTCGTTAAGAAGAGCGTCCCTTCAGCGTGGGCCTTTTCCGGTTCGTCTCGCATGACACAGTCGAAGTCCCAAAAGATTTCCAGTTCTTTGGGAATAGTTGGGTCCACACGGAAGATTAGGCCGTCTGCAAAGTCAGTCTTGAGGCGCTCAAATACGACAATGTTGGGGGCAAGAACTAAGAAGGTCTTTGCGTAGTCTTTGCTCGTTTCCTCGGCTTCTCGTACCGCGTTAAAGAACTGCCAAGCCACAACCAGAGCCATGACTTTGGTCTTTCCGCTTCCGGTCGCCATCTTGATGCTGTATCTGGCGAATTCGTCGTACGATGGCAAGGCTAAGTTTCGAAGGTCCTGTGCGTAACGTTCAAGAAGACCCTTGCGGGTACGGACCTTCTCAAACTCCCACACGAATACAAGAGTCTCAATAGCTTCCTGTTGCGAAGGATGATACCTGAAAGGACGCCCGGTTCGAAGTTTGTGGTCAGTGAAAAACCAGTGATTCAGAAGAATGCGCGTTGTGTCGGTGACACCCTTGTAGCCGCCTGCCTTCCAGGCCTTCACGGCCTCTCGGAGTGCTGGGACGCATGGCCCCGTGCGCAGCCGGGCAGTCACGTCAAGCAGTTCAGTCTGTGTAGACGGAGCGAACTGTTTCTTTCTGCGCGGCATGGGTGGCTAAGCCCTTGGCTACTTAACTGACCACTTCGACAGTCTTGGTGGTGTCGTTGCCCAGGATATCTATCACTTTGACCAGCACGGTGTATTTGCCAGATTCGGAGTAGGCATACGTTGCTTCCATCTCGATCTTGGGGTTATTGCGTGTCCGGTAAGTTTGCCACTGGTTGTGGAAAGTATCGTTTTTGAAGTCCCAATCCACTGCCCAATAGTCGATCAGCTGACTCCAATGCTTGATGGCCTTGCGAGCCTCCTCGGGAATGTCATCGGTCGGGATGACGAAGTCCGCCAACGTCAAAGTTACATCCCGACCCTTTTGCTTGACTTGAACGGAAAGAGCACCTAACTCGAAAAACCTCACGTCCCCCTGTTCCACGGCCTTCTTGTCCAGGACCTCACGCGGGATCTTCTTGAAAGCCACATCGATACGCGACTCAGCTGCCACCTGCTTTGCTAGTTCATTCAACTCGAAAGCGAACTCCCAGCCCAGGATGTCTGCGCCCGCCCTGGTTGGCGCGCCTTTGCCACCACCGAGCGCTTTCCATGTCTCCCTCGCGATGGTCTTCACGTCAGGCAGAGTTACTGGAGCGTTCACTGCGCCCACATGCACCATCCGGCCGCCTTTTGCGCCATGGAGCCAACCTTTGCCGGATATGGGCGTGGCATGGTACAAGTCGAGAACGAAAGCACGATAAGCGGACTCGCGTTTCCGCTGTTCGTCAAGGCGGCTCGTGCCGTTTGCGGGAAACTCAGCCACCTGCCAAGCTTGGCGCTCATACTTGCCTAGATTCTGGACCACGAAAGGCTTGACGCCAGGAATCCCCAGCAACCGCTTACGCGTGGTGTGAATTGCAAACCGGCTCAGGTCACACACTATCCATCGGCGGTTGAGCTTTTCGGCGGCAACAGCAACTGTACCACTGCCAGCAAAGCAATCCATCACGAGCGCGCCTTCTTTCGAGGAAGCCTTGATAATCCGCTCTAATAGGGCTTCGGGTTTCTGCGTAAGGTAGCCCACTTGTTCATGTTGCCCCTTTGAGAGGTTTATGATGTCCGTCCAGATGGAACCAATCGCGAAGCGTGCCTCATCAAGGTAGTATTTCTTGTACTCGCGGCCCGTCGAGCTAATGTAGATAAGGTCTTGCCGCCGGAATTCTTCTATCGAATCATTGGAGTAGTTGCCGAGCTGAACTTTTTTGAATTTACGTCCATCGGGGTCTTGATAAATGTATTCGCGCAGTTGCGTCTCTGTCAGCTCCGTGATGTATTGCTGTTCGAAGAAAGCACCATCCTGCTTTCGATACACGAGGATACTGTCCGCTTCCCTCGACCACTGATTAGATGTCTTCTTCCCCCCCTTACCAGCTGAGTCTCTCTTCCAAACTAGTTCGTTCATGTATTTGTTGCTTCCGAAGACCTCATCAAAGATTAGCCGTAGGTGGCTGTTGACACGCCAATCGCAGTGTACATAGATACTGCCGGTCTCACTGAGTAATTCCCTCATAAGCGAGAGCCTTTCATACATCATTTGTAAGTATGAATCGAGTCCACCCCCCCACATGTCACGGTAGGCTTTTTGCTCAAGGATGGAAGGTTCCTTGAGGAAAGAGAAGGACCCATCCTCAGGGTTATTGGCAACATCCGGAATTGTAGCAACGAAAGAGAAATCTTGGCCGGTGGTAAACGGAGGGTCAATATATATCAGATCTACTTTCCCCATGAACTCGTTCATGAGTGAAGGCAAGACGTATTTGTTGTCGCCCCAAATGAGACGGTTGCGCCATCCCGTCTCGCGCCCCGCCGCAAATAGCTCAAGCGTTCGCTGGCGGTCTTGCGCACTCTCGTTTATCGTTTCGATGGTTTGAAACGGCAGTGCAATGCGGATCGGCCCCCACTTCTTCCCGTCCTTGTACTTGCCGTCCCAGATCAGTTCGGTCATAAAGCAAGGCCCCCCTCGAACTCGTTCGTCGTTGAGTATCCGGGGCGCGAGAAACGCGAGCACCTGGTCCACTGAAGCACGATGGTTCGACGACCCACGCCGACCGTGCGAGCCCGCGGACCGATCCGCCCTATCACCGCCGCCACGATCCCTCTGGGCGACGTTCCGGCATCGAAGATGGATGGCCCAACTGACCCTGAGCCGCCTGTGCAAACCAAGCCATCCAGCGCTCCAGAAAGTCCGCTTCATTGCCGGGCTCGATCGGTGTGAACGGCCAGGCAACCTGGAACTCCGCGAGTGCCGGGTTCAGGGCCTGTCCGGCCTCCTCGCCGGGTGGCAAAGCGAATGGGTCCTGGCGCCCTCTCCTTCGAATGAGAGGGGAGATCATGAAAGCCGTCTCATACCAACGCATGACGCCAGATTCCTGGGCATCGCAGAACCAAGGCGAATGACTCCTGCCCTCATATTGGAATCGGTCGGGTGGAATTCGTACGTCGATCGCGGTGTGAGCTATGACCTGGAACCCAGGCTTCCAATGGCCCCAGGCGTCCTCCCGCGATTGTTCTACCGAGCTCACGCTGAGCGTCGCCGGCCCCAACCTTATCGAGGAGCCCAGAACCCCTCCTCCAGGCGCGGGCTGCCACACTGCTGCTGGCGCGTTTTCGCGGATCGACTGGCCGAGCCGGTTGGCCACCATAGCAAGGGCGTTGGTGGCAGAGGCAACAACTTCGCGACGCCACTCGGCGGCAGAACGCACTGCTGATTGCAGCGCCGCCTCATTGGCGAACCGCTGGACTTGAGCCTGGTTGGCCGCTTGGAGCTGACCGGCCTCTGGCGACGACGGACGGAGAATGAGCGCAATGCGCGCCAAGATGTTGGTGGCTGTGGGCCGCACATCGGCAGCCTTGAACAGGCACTCCGTCACGAGACTTGCGAGAAGCGGTGGACAGCCGGTGAGTGATGGCGAATCCGCGGTGAGGTGTTGAGTGCGGAAGTCCGGGCCTACGAACGGCCAACGTCCCGAGAGCATCTCGAAGGCCATCACTCCAAGTGAGTAGATGTCCGATGCAGGGGTTGCGCGCTCACCGCGCCACCGTTCGGGCGGATTGTATGGAGGGGTCCACGCCCATTTGTGAGTGTCGGGGGCAGTCGATGCTTCTGCATACCGAGCTATTCCGAAGTCCGAGAGACACCAGTGCCCGTCGAGATACAGGATGTTCTCTGGCTTGATGTCGCGGTGGACAACCCTACCTTGTAGATCAGCCAAGGCCATCGCGAGGTCACTCAATATCGCCACAGCTTCTTCAGGCGACAAAGATCCGCGCTCCGTGAGGTGGGTGCGGAGGGATTTGACCGCCCGTGGCATCACCAAGACCCAATGGGCGTCCCATTCACCGAAATCGATTATGGGCACCACACGGCGGACTCCGGTGAGATCTTCAAACAAGAGCTCTCGGTCCGCCCCTGGCTCCTTTGGGACCAATTTGGCGGCCGCGAGGCGTCCGTCGTCCCCCACCGCCTCGAAGACGCGACCAAAACCACCCCTACCGATCTGGGAGCCAAGGATCCAGCGATGCGCGAGCTGAATGGTGTTGGTCGTCAAATCCTTCTCCACTGAGCTGGGTGCCACGGGAAGTGCCTCTGGCCCCTTGGGGTTCACTGCGGTTGTCGACTCATCAACCCGCTCTTGTGTTTGGTGCTTACCCATCGCCCTCGAAATAGAAGTGGCGAATCCACATGTAGCGGGATGGTCGCCTAACAAAGAATTAGGCGGAACTTCCTAAACCCCGCCAATACAGCGATCGACGCAACCTAACTCCTTTTGGATCGGAGCACTGATGCCGCCGTTCCGTCCGCTCTTTTTGGCCCCCCCATAGCGCGCCGCCAGCCGTTATGATAGACAGACCTGCCCGGCGCTCCAGTTCTTCGGCGAACTTTCCGACCCGATCAATCCTCTGGTTTGGGATCACCGCTCCCACGAGCTCAGCCAGGAGGAGCCAGCGAAGGGGACAGCACCAAGTACGGCCCTGACCGCTGTAGCTGCATAGTCCGCCGTTTGCGGCGCAAGTGAGCTCTCAGACTTCTTGTCATCCACCGTACTTCATCGTACCATCCTCAGCTTCCGCCGCCCAAGCGGAACCCAATGCCCACCAGACGCCGGCTGTGGGGGAGGGTGGGCCACCCTGGAGGGCTCGCCGCGGAGGGGTTCGTCTACATACCCCTCTTTTCAATGACCGTGGGGGTAAGGCACGTGGGGGGGAGAGGATTAAATCCTGGCGCGCGGGATCCAAAGAGTCTTCAAATCCCCGAGCGTAGTTGTGAAGGATTTCGTCGCGAACCTCTAACCCGGTCGGCCATCGCCTTCGCAGCCGCGTAGCCAACGTTCGAGTTGTGATATCGCGAGGCGGGGGGGGCGGCGTGGCCAGGAGAGAGCAAGCTCTTTGCCGGCTTTGCTCGGGCATCAAGCCGGAGATGTTCCAGTTCCTTTAGGGGTTCGTCATCTGGAGATCTCGCTGAGCAGGTTCCTTCAGTTTCCAAACCACAGAATCTAGACTCCCCCAGCCCAGACATAGCCACACCTTGTAGTTGATGGCTGGAAGGGCATCCTGAGAGTCTTCTCACTACCGCTGTGGAGGATTTTGGCCCCTTGCAGGACTTTCCCATGAGGTGGAGAAACGGTGGTATCTAGTGGGGAAGTGTGGGGATGTTCCGTGGTGAGTACCATTACACCCTGGACGACAAAGGGCGGGTGGTGCTGCCTCCCAAGTTCCGGACAGACTTGGGCGAGGCGGTCATCGTCACCCGTGGGATGGACGAGTGCATCTGGGTCTATCCGCGCCAGGGCTGGGAGAGCGTCGAGGATAAGCTGAAAAGCCTCCCGATAGGCCGCCGCAACTTTCAACGCTTTCTGCTGGCGGCGGCGCAGGAGGTGGAGCTCGACCGGCAGGGGCGGATCACCCTGCCGGAGGCGCTGCGCGAGTATGCGGCCATCGGCCGGGATGTGGTGGTGGTCGGCCTGATCCAGCGGCTCGAGATCTGGAGCGAGGAGCGCTGGAAGAAGGCGGTGGCCAAGGCTCAGCGTGAGGCGGCGAAGGTCGCGCAAGAGATCGACGTCAGCCTCTAGGGCCCGGAAGGCGGGGCGGAAGCGTCCGGCGCAGGAACTGCCGGCGCCGCCGCCCGAGGAGAGGACGGGCCACATCTCCGTCCTGCTCGATGAAGTGCTCGATCTGCTGGCCCCGCGGCCGGGGGGCATCTACGTGGATGCCACGGTGGGGGCCGGTGGGCACGCCGAGGCCATCCTGGAGCGCGCCATGCCGGAGGGCCGGCTGATCGGGATGGACCGCGACCACGAAGCGCTGGCTGCGGCGGCAGATCGGCTGGCGCGGTTCGGATCGGCGGTGACGTTGGTGCATGTGAACTTCACCGCCCTGCGCGACGTGCTTACGGCGCGGGGGGTGGAGGCGGTGGACGGGATCGTGATGGACCTGGGGCTCTCGTCCCTGCAGCTGGCCGATCCGGTGCGAGGGTTCTCGTTTCAAGTGGACGGGCCGCTGGACATGCGGATGGATCGAAGCCAGCCGGAGACCGCGGCAGACCTGGTCAACGGGCTGAGTGAGGAGCAGATACGGCAGATGTTGCGCGACTACGGCCAGGAGCGGTGGGCGGGGCGGATTGCCCGGAGGATCGTCCGGGTGCGCCCCTTGCAAACCACAGCCGACCTGGCCGATGTGGTGGCGGGGGCGGTGCCGCGGCGGCACTGGCCGCGGCGAATCCACCCGGCCACGCGCACGTTTCAGGCGCTGCGCATCGCCGTCAACCATGAGCTGGATGACCTTGAAGAGGCCTTGCCAAACGTGGTGGAGGGTCTCCGGGACGGAGGGCGACTCTGCACTATCACCTTCCACTCCCTGGAAGACCACATCGTTAAACACACCTTCCTGTGCCTCTCCCGTGGGTACCCCTCCGGGCTGGGACCCTCCACCCGTACGACTGCTGGGCGCTGGGCGCGGCCAATACCCTGGCCCGCGCCGATGGAAGATGCCGGCGAGGTGGCGAGTGCCGGCCCCCGGGTGCGCGTGCTGACGCGGCGGCCGCTGACCCCGTCAGAGGCGGAAGTGGCTCGCAATCCCCGCGCGCGGAGCGCTAAGCTGCGCGCGGTTGAACGGATTACGTCACACTCATAGGTTCTGGTGAGGGCGGGTGCTCGGTCAACGTCCCAACATTCGCAGCATCTCATCGTCGCTCAGGCTTGACCACCTCCGGCAGCCGAGCACCCGTCCATGATTGCCCTCGATCGTCGCACCCGCTCCTATCCTGTTGTCATGCCGGACCGGCGGCTGCGGGAGCGTCTCACCCCGCGTCGCCGGCCCCGGCGCCACCCCGTGGCCGCGGCCTTGGTGGTGGCGGCTCTGGTGATCGTGCCCGCGTTGCTGTACGTTGCGCAGCGGACTGAGGCGGCGAGGACGGGTTACTCCATCCTGCGCCTGCAGCGTGAGCTCGCCCGCCAACAGAGCGAGCACGCGCGGCTGGCCGCCGCCGTCTCGGTGCTGCGCGCGCCGCAGCGGATCGAGCGGATCGCCACGAGTGAGCTCGGCATGGTGCCGCCCCGCCAGCGCCAGCTCGCCGCCATCACTATGGCTCCGGTCGCCACCGCCCAGGTACCCGTGCCGCCAAGAACGCTGGCGCAGCGGATCGGGGGCTGGCTCGGATTGGTGCCGGGGCAGGCCCAGGCGCACGAACCCGCCCGATGACGCGGCGCCCCTCCGGGCGGGCGCACCCCCAGACTTCCGACGCTCATCGCTCTCCGACTCCCCGTCACCGCCCGGCCCGGGCGCATCTGCCTGATCCGGGCGCGAAGGTCCCGCGCGGCCGCACTCGTCGGGTGTCACGTCCCGGGAGGCGCGCTCGGCCGGCGGCGGGCGGTGGGTGGCGGCTGGAGGTGCCGTGGGTCCGGCGCACGGTCGATCATCTCCGCGGGGGAGACCAGGTTAGCGCGCGACGGTCGGTGCAGGCGGAGGTGGACCTGGCGCGCGCGTCCCGGGCCCGCACGACGATCGCCTACGTTGCGACGCTGGCGGCCCTGGCGGTGCTGATGGGCCGGCTCGTCTCCCTGCAGGGGACCCAGGGGGAGCGCCTGCGTGGCCTCGCCCTCGGCCAGCACCTCGGCGCCGTCGTCCTGCCCTCGCACCGGGGCCGCATCTTTGACCGTCTGGGCCGGCCGCTGGCGACGAACCTGGACACACAGTCGGTGTACGCCGTGCCGCGCGCCATCCAGAACCGGGCGGCTTTTGCCGCGAAAGTCGCCCCGATCCTGGGCATGGACCCGCGCGCGATCGAAGAGGGCCTCGAGCCCAACCTCTCCTTCGTCTGGCTCAAGCGCAAGGTTCCTCCCGAGACCGTTGAGGCGCTGCGCGCCCTCGGGTTAGGAGGCAAACTGGGCTTCCTCGCCGAGGATCGGCGCGCCTATCCCAACGGATCGCTGGCGGCACACCTCCTCGGGTTTGTCGGCATCGACAACCAGGGGCTCGCCGGGGTGGAGCTGTCCTACGATGAGACCCTCCAGGGACGGACTGGGAAGGCGGTCGCCGGGCGTGACGCCATCGGACGGCTTCGTCCTGACACGCAGATGGTGGCGGCTGCGCCGACCGACGGGGCCGACCTGGTCCTGACGATCGACCAGGTGATCCAGCACCTCACCGAGCAGGCTCTGGCCAGGGCGCTGCAGGAAACGGGAGCGGTGCGGGGCATGGCCCTCGTCATGGATCCCCGCAGCGGGGAGATGCTGGCGATGGCGGCCGCGCCGGCGTTCGTGCCGGGGGAGTTCGAGCGCGTCGCTCCGCGGCGTTGGGCGAACCGACCGGTCAGCGAGGTGTTCGAGCCGGGATCGACGTTCAAGGTGGTCACCGTGGCGGCCGCGCTCGAATCAGGGCGCGTGCGGCCCACCGACCGGTTCGACTGTCCCGAGTACCTGCAGGTGGGGAAGCACCGCATCCGCGACGCCCACCGTTCTTGCAAGACAAGTCAGACCCTCGAGGAGATCGTGCGCAATTCCTCCAACGTGGGGGCGGCAGAGGTCGCCCAGAAGGTGGGCAAATCCGTCCTCTATCAGTACATCCGCCGCTTCGGTTTCGGGGCGGCCACCGGGATCGATCTTCCGGGCGAGGCGCCGGGGATCGTGAATCCGCCGGCGGAGTGGCTGGGACCGGGGCTGCAGACGATCGGGTTCGGTCAGGGGATCTCGGCCACCGCGCTGCAGATGCTCACCGCGGCTTCGGCGCTGGCGAACGACGGGGTGATGGTCCGGCCCCACATCATGCGGATGGTGCGCGACCGGGAGGGCAAGCTGCTGCGTGCCGCATCGCTCGAATCGGGCCGGCGGGTGGTCTCCTCGGCGACGGCCGCCGCGCTGATGCGCATGATGGTGCGGACGGTCGAGAATGGGACAGGCAAGGAGGCCGCGCTTCCCGGCTACGTCGTGGCCGGCAAGACCGGCACCGCGGAGAAGCCGGGGCCGGGCGGGGGGTACCTGCCCGGTCGCTACGTCGCGTCGTTCGTGGGGTTTGCGCCCGTGCCCCGTCCCCGGCTGGCCATCCTCGTCGTCCTGGACGAGCCTAAAGGCGCCTACTACGGCGGAACGGTGGCGGCGCCGGTCTTTCGCGAGATCGCCGGCCGCGCCCTCTGGTACCTGCGCGTGCCTCCGTCCGCGGCGCCGGATCTGGGCTCGCCGGGAGCGGGCGCGCCGCCGCCTCCCTGACTGCCTAACCCTGACGCGGGGCGGGCATATTTCCCTGGTGAGCCCATATGGAAGAGCCTAAGACGACTGCCCGACCGACCGGCGTCCGCTGGCGCGCCATCCTGGAGATCTCGATCTTTGCCGTCGCCGCGACGGTGCTCGTGACGGGGGTGGATCTCACAGCGGTCCGCAGGGCGCTGGCACGCCTTCCGGGGCCCTCAGTGTCGCAACCGGGCAGCGCGCGGGCGCCGGCCCCACGGCCCGCAGCCTCGCCGCGTCCGGCCGCCGCAAAGAAGGCGGCGCCGGCGAAGGTGATCGCGCCGCCGGCTACGCCTTCCGTGAAGAAGCGCACGCAGGCCGCCCCGGCGCGTCTCCCGGCACCATTCCGTCCGGCGGCGGGTACCGCCCCACGCCCCAGCACGCTGGTCGAGGAACCGGCGGCTGCCCCCAGCCCTCTGGGTGAAGTGGCCCGGATCCAGCACTTCTACGCCTTGATGGACAAGGGGATTGCGCTCTACAACGAGGGATGGTACGGCCCGGCGGTGGGGCGTTTTCGCCAGGCGGCGGCCATCGTGCCGAAGTCCCCGTACGTCCACCTCTGGTGGGGCCGCGCGGCGCTGGCGGCCGGACGTCCGGAGGAGGCCCGCGACGCCCTGGAGCGGGCGATCGCCCTCGCCCCGGGCACCGAGGTGGCACGGAAGGCGCAACTGCTGCTTCAGAGTCTCAACTAGCCCTCGCCGTGTAAGATTCCCCTATGAGATCGATGAGGTCGAACAGGCGGCGCCTGTATGGCCTGGCGCTCCTCTTCATCGTTGTGGCTGCGGTCCTTGCCTACCTCTGGTATGTCCGCGGGCTCGGGATGCGTCCGATTGTCGAATCAACCGGTGAGTTCCGGTGGGAGCTCCGGGCGCCGATGCCGCAGCCGCGTACCGAGGTGGCCGTGGCCACACTGGGCGGCCGGATCTACGTCATCGGAGGGTTCGACGGCTTCGCGCGGACGACGGCGACGGTGCAGATCTACGATCCGCAGGCCGACCGCTGGAGCATCGGGCCCCCGCTGCCTCAGCCCGTGCACCACGCCATGGCCGCAACGGTCGGGGAGCGCCTCTACCTCATCGGCGGACTGGTCGGGCCGCGCCTGACTGCCACGGACCGCGCATTTGTCTTCGACGGCGCGGCGTGGCGCCCCATCGCTCCATTGCCGGAGCCGCTGGGCGCCAGCGGGATCGCCGTGCTCGAGGGACGGATTCACGTGCTCGGGGGGAAGGGGAGGGAGAAGGACGTCACGGCGCACTACGTCTATGATCCGGCACGCGATCGTTGGGAGCAGCGTGCCCCGCTGCCCGCGGCGCGCGATCACCTCGCCGCGGCCGTCCTGGATGGCCGGCTCTATGCCACCGGCGGCCGGCTGGAAGGGTCGATCTCGCAGAACGTAAATCGCGTGGACGTGTACGATCCTCAGACCGATGCGTGGCGAGGGGGTCCGTCGCTCGTGCATACGCGGTCGGGCCACGCCGCCGTCGCGCTGGGGACGCGCATCTTTGTCTTCGGCGGCGAGGAACCGGGGAGGACGATCGCGCCCGTGGAAGTCCTTGTCGCGGATCGCTGGAGGGCATCCACGCGGCTGCCGACTCCGCGCCACGGGCTGGGCGCGGCGGTCATAAAGGCGACGATCTATGCGCTATCGGGTGGGAAGCGGCCCGCGCTCTCGGTCTCGGGGGCAAACGAAGCGTTGACGGTGGTCGGTGCGCCAGAGTGAAAGGGGTGGCCAATGAAGTTCGTGACGTATCAGACTGATGGGGGGGCGCGCGCCGGATTACTGGAGGGGGAGACGGTCTTCGACCTGCACGCCCTCTATCGGCGGCTCCCCCGCAAAGGACAGAAAGGCGGGGGAGACGTCATCCCCACCGACCTGCTGGCGTTCATCGAGCGCGGGTCGCACACCCTGGCGCGGCGGATGCTCACGGTGGCCCGCTCGCTCCGCGGGGGAGCGCGGTGGAGGGTCGGCCGGCCGCTTGCAGAGGTGCGCCTGCTGGCGCCGATCCCGCGGCCTGGCAAGAACCTGTTTTGCACAGGACACAACTACGCGAAGCACGTCGCCGAGAGTGGGAGCCCAATCCCCGAGCGTCCCATCTGGTTCACGAAACCCCCGACGGCGGTGATCGGCCCGCTGGCCCCCGTGCTGCACCACGGGGCCACGCAGGCGCTGGACTATGAGGTCGAGCTCGCGGTGGTCATGGGCCGGCGCGGGCGGGAGATCCCGCGGGAGAAGGCCCTCGACTACGTCTTCGGCTACACGGTGATGAACGACGTGACCGCGCGGGACGTCCAGCGGCAGCGGGGGCAGTGGTTCAAGGGCAAGGCGATGGACACCTTTGCGCCGCTCGGCCCCTGGATCGTGCACCGCTCCGCCATCCCCGACCCGCAGCGCCTGACGGTGCGCTCGCGCGTCAACGGACAACTGCGCCAGGAGTCCTCCACGGCGGACATGATCTTCCCGGTGGCGGCGCTGATCGCCGATCTCTCCCGCGGCATGACGCTGGAACCGGGTGACATCATCGCCACGGGCACCCCGGCGGGGGTGGGGATGGGCATGAAGCCCCCGACGTGGCTGCAGCCAGGCGACCTGGTGGAGGTCGAGGTCGACGCGATCGGGGTCTTGAGTAACCTGGTCGTCGCGCCGAAAGCCTAGCGCGGCCCGCGCCGGCCGGCTACATCAGCGTCCCAGGTACCGGTTCGTCCAGAGGATCCCTTCCGCCGCGGCCGGCTTGGTCGTGATCTGCCCGATCTCAAAGAGAAAGTCCAGGGTCTTGCGCATGATCGCTTCGCTCATCCGGCCGTCCTCAGAAAGGGCGGGGGTGAGCTCCGGCAGGATGCGAGCCAGGAACGCCGGGTCCCGGGCCACCTGCTTGCGCAGGTGATTCGCCGCCGTGGTGGGATCGCTCCGCATCAACCGATAGCCTTTGCCCACGGCCCGGACCCACCGCCGCAGGACCTCCGGGTTGCGGTTGGCGTAGACGTTGTGCACCGCGATGCCGGTGTAGATGATCCCATCCAGCTCGGGGACGTCACCCGCCGACCCCTTGATGATGAACACCCCGTAGCCATCCTGCTCGGCGACGTTGGGGGTCGGCGCCGAGAGGTGGAAGGCGTCGATCTGACGGGTGCGCAGCGCCGCCAGCAGCGCGCCGCCGCCGCCGACCGAAATGATCTGGACGTCGCGGTCGGGATCGATCCCGGCTCGCTTGAGGTAGTAGCGCAGGTACACGTCGGTGGCCGCCCCGGGACGGGTGATCCCCAGCTTGAGCCCGCGGAGGGCGGCCAGCCGCTGGGCCAGCGGCGTGGTGCGGCTGATCCCCTTGGTGCGGGCGACCTCGGGGTGCATCACCATGTCCAGGGTGACGCGCTTCGTGAGGTTATAGATGAAGAGAATCTGCTTGCCCTGCCGCCGCAGCTCGACGGCCTGGAAGGGGTCGGCGTCGAAGACCTCCACCTGGCCCGAAATCAGGGCGGCGATGCCGAGGGCCCCGCTCTCCACCTCGGTCAGCTCGAGGTCGATGCCCTCTTCGGCGAAGTAGCCCGCCGCCTCGGCGATGAAGACCGGCGCCATGAAGATCGTGCCGGTGTGCGCCTCGCGGACCTTCACCCGAGGTGCCTGCGCAGTCGCGGCCGCCGTCGAAGCGACCACCATCGCCGCCACAGCGATCGCGGCCAGTGCCAGACGCCACTGTCTCATTCCCATCCCTCCTCGGTATCGTCGCCGCTACGCGACGTCGCGCGCGATGCCGCGCTTCGGACTCCAGCGCATCAGATAGTTCCCTAACGCCGTAATGCCGTAGTTCATCAGCAACACGACGACCAGCAGTGAGAGGATCCCGGCGAAGAGCCCGGGTGTATCCAGGAGCCCGGCCTCGCGGCTGATCAGGTGCCCGACGCCGCGGTTGCTGGAGATGAACTCCCCCACGATGGCGCCGATCATGGCCTGGGGCACGGTAATCTGCAGCGCCGCCACGATGAAGGGGATGGCCGACGGGAAGATGACCTTGCGTTGCAGGTCCCAATCCGACGCGCCCATGACCCGGGCTACCTGCTGCAGCGGCACGGGCGCGGCCCGGATGCCCGCGATCGTGTTGATCAGCACGATGAAGAAGACCATGACCGTGGCGATGGCGATCTTCGAGGGAATGCCCAGCCCGAACCAGAGAATGAAGAGGGGCGCGAGGGCGATGCGGGGGATGCCGTAGAAGGCCACGATGAAGGGCTCGATGATGCGGTAGAGCAGGTCCAGCCGCGCGAGGGCGAACCCCAGCAGCAGGCCGGCGGTCGCGCCGATCACGTAGCCGGTCAGCGCCTCCGTTATCGTGAAACGGAGGTGATAGAGGAGGTTTTCCCTGACGATCAGATCCCAGAGAGCGGCGACGATATGGGTGGGTTTGCTGATAAAGAACTGGTCGACCAGGCGGCCTGAGGCCAGCTCCCAGCTCAGCAGGAAGAGGATGCCGAAGGCGATCCGTCCCAGGGTGAGGGAGATCGCGTCAGCGCGCCGGCGGCCGCGCTCCTGATGCTCGACCTCCCGCAGGAGCCGTTCGCCCCGGCTTTCCGACCGGGAGAGGGGTACCGCCATCTCTCGGCTGTTCACGTCGGCTTCACCTCCGAACTGACGTCACCGATCTCCTCTTTCAGGTCGCCCCACAACTGGTCGAACAAAGCGGGAAACTCTGGGTGGGCGTGAATGCGGAAGACGTCGCGCGGCCGGGAAATCGGCACCGGGTACACCCGCTTGATCGTCCCGGGGGCACGGGAGAAGAGGACGATCTCGTCTGAGAGGGCAACCGCTTCCACGAGGTCGTGGGTGACGAAGATGATCGTCTTGCCGGAGCCTTCCCACAGTTTCAGCAGTTCGTCCTGGAGGACGAGACGGGTCTGGGCGTCCAACGGACCGAAGGGCTCATCCATCAGGATGACGTCCGGATCATAGATCAGCGTGCGCACCAGCGCGGCGCGTTTGCGCATCCCGCCCGAGAGTTCGTGGGGATAGTGATGCTCAAATCCCCCCAGGCCGACGAGGGAGATGTAGCGGGCAGCCTGCTCGCGCCGTTGGGCCGCAGGAACGTCCCGGAACTCGAGCGCTGTTTCGACGTTCTCCTTGAGCGTACGCCAGGGGAAGAGGTTGTCGTCTTGAGTGATGTACCCGACGTCCGTGTTCACGCCGCGGATGCTCCGGTTCTTGTACCAGACGCCTCCCTCGCTGGGCAGGATCAGCCCGGCCACCATGTTCAGGAGCGTGGACTTCCCGCACCCGGACGGACCAACGAGACTGACGAACCGTCCCGGGGCGACGGTCAGATTCACATCGCGCAGCGCCAGGAATGCCCGGCGGCCGCTGCGGTCGCCCCGCGCGATAAAGGCTTTGAAGACCCCGCGAGCCTCGATGACGGTGTGATTGATAGACATGCGCAACGGTGCGTACCTTCGCCGAACCGGGAGGCCTCCCTCCACGGCCCGGCGCGAGCGGCGAACCCCCGTGGTAATCTGATGAGGTAGTGGATCTCGCCGCCCTCGCCGCCGCGCTGCCGGAACACACCCTCCTGGGCGATCCTACCCGTGACGTGCGCGGCCTGGCCTATCAGTCGGCCGCCGTCCAGCCGGGTCACCTTTTCGCCGCCATCCGCGGGTTCACACACGACGGACATACGTTCATCCCCGATGCTCTCGCCCGGGGCGCCGTCGCGCTGCTGGTCGATCATCCCGTCGATGCGCCGGACGCCGCCCAGATCGTAGTGCCGGACACCCGCGCCGGCCTGGCCCATCTGTCGGCCGCCTTCTATGGCCATCCCTCGCGGGCGATGACGGTGATCGGGGTCACCGGCACCAACGGCAAGGGCGTGACGACCTACTTTCTCGATGCCATCCTCACCCGGGCCGGCTACCGCAGCGCGTTGATCGGCACGATGGGGGCGCGGGGACCCTCCGGGGTCATCGAGACCGCGCGCACTACTCCGGAGTCCCTGGACCTGCAGCGGCTGCTGGCGCAGCTGCGCGACGAGGGCGTGACCCACCTCTCGATGGAGGTGGCCAGCCACGCTCTGGCGCTGCGGCGGGTGGAGGCCACCCGCTTCGCCGCCGCGGTCTTCACCAACCTGACCCGGGACCACCTGGACTTCCACGGCACCTTCGACGCCTACCTGGCGGCAAAACGGCGCCTCTTCGAGATGGTCGAGCCCGACGGCGTCAGCGTCCTCAACGCGGACGACCCCGCTTCTGAGGAGATGGCGCGGGCCAGCCGCGCCCGGGTCGTGCGGTACGCGATGAAAGACGGCGCCGCCTCGGGAGTGGCAGGACCCCAGGCGCCGGCGGATCTGCGCGCGGTCGACCTCCAGCTCAATCTCGATGGGACGACGTGTGTCGCCGTGACGGCGGAGGCGCGGGTGCCCGTGCGGCTGCGCATCGGGGGCGCGTTCAACGTCGCCAACGCGCTGGCCGCGCTGGCCACCGGGACGGCGCTGGGGGTGCCCCTGGCCGACGCGGCGGCCGCGCTGGAGACGGTGACCGGCGTGCCGGGCCGCTTCGAGCCTATCTGGGAGGGGCAGGACTTCGCCGTCATCGTCGACTACGCGCACACCCCCGATGGTCTGGAGAACGTGCTGCGCACCGCCCGGCAGATCGCGCGGGGCCGCGTCATCACCGTCTTCGGCTGCGGCGGCGACCGCGACCGCCCCAAGCGCCCGATGATGGGACGGCTGGCCGTCACCCTGGCCGATCTGGCGGTCGTCACCTCGGACAACCCCCGCACGGAAGATCCGCGGGCCATCGTCGAGGAGATCCTCCAGGGCATCCGCGCCATGCGCACGCGCAACCGCTATCAAGTGGAAGTCGACCGGCGCGTCGCCATCGAGAAAGCGATCGCGGCGGCCGGCCCGGGCGACGTCGTGGTGATCGCGGGAAAGGGGCACGAGCCGTACCAGGAGATCGCCGGGGTGCGCCACCCCTTCGACGACCGCGTGGTCGCCCGCGAGGTGCTGCGCTCGCGGGTCGGGAAGCCGCCCGCCTCTGGTGGGACGGCGGGGCCGGCGGCGGCGAGGGGGATGCTCACGCTGGCCGACGTCGCCGAAGCCACCGGGGCCCGCGTGCACCCGCCGATGAAGGTGGGGCAGCTGGCGGGGCGGCGGATCCAGGGCGTCTCTACGGACACGCGCACGCTGCGCTCGGGGGATCTCTTCGTCGCCCTGCGGGGTCCGCGCGCCGATGGCCATCAGTTCGTCGGCGCGGCGGCGGCAAAGGGCGCGGTGGGCGCGGTGGCGTCGGCGCTGGCCAACGATCTGGATCTGGGGGCGATGCCCGTCTTTCTGGTCGACAACACCCTGCGCGCCCTCGGCGCCATCGCGGCACGCTACCGCCGGGGGCTGGCCGCCGACGTCGTCGGCGTCACCGGCAGCGTGGGGAAGACCTCGGTCGTCCTGCTCACCGCCTCGGTGCTGGCGCAGCGCTTCCGCGTCGTCCAGTCGGAAGAGAACTGGAACGCCGAGATCGGCGTGCCCCTGACGCTGCTGCGGGCGCAGGCCGGCACGACCCAGGTAATCGTCACGGAGATGGCCATGCGCGGGCCCGGACACATCCGCGAGCTGGTCGACCTGGCGCGGCCGCGCATCGGCGTCGTCACCAACGTCGGTGAGGCCCACCTGGGTCTGCTCGGCAGCGTCGAGCAGATCGCCGCCGCCAAGGGGGAGCTGATCGAGGGGCTGCCCCCCGACGGCGTGGCCGTGCTCAATGCGGACGATCCCTGGACCGCGGGCCTGGCGGCGCGCGCCCAGTGCCGGGTCGTGCGCTTCGGGCTGGGTCCAGAGGCGGAGGTGCGGGCGGAGACGATCCGCGAGGGGGAGCGGGCGGTGACGTTCCGCCTGCGGATCGGAGAGGACGCGGCGGAGGTGCTGCTGCCGCTGGTAGGGGCGCACCACGTGGCCAACGCCCTGGCGGCGGCGGGGGTGGGGACCGCGCTGGGTCTGCCCGCCGCGGTGATTGCCGCCGGACTCGAGCGGGCCGCCCATCCCTCCAGGAGGCTGCAGATCGAGGACGCGGGATCGCTGCTCATCCTCGACGACAGCAACAACGCCAGTCCGCGGTCGGCCCGGGCGGCGCTCGACGCCCTGGCGCAGGCCGCCGGACCGCGCCGGCGGGTGGCAGTCTTGGGGGACATGAAGGAACTCGGCGACGCCTCGCCCGACCTGCACCGGGAGATCGGCCGCCAGGCGGCGCGCAGCGGCGTGGCGGTGGTCGTCGCGGTGGGACCGGAGGCGCGGGCCCTCGCCGAAGGCGCGCGAGAGATCCTCACGGCGGCTGCGGTGATCCACGTGGCCGACCGGGAGGCCGCCATCCCAGCGGTGCGAGGGGTGGTGCGGTCGGGAGACGCCGTACTGGTCAAAGGGTCGCGCGCGATGGGGCTGGAGGCGGTGGTCGAGTCCCTGCGCGCCGCCGCCGTGGCCTCCTAGGTGGAGCGCGCCGCCCTCGCCGGGCTCCTGGCAGCGGCGCTGGTGCTGCTGGCGGGCCGTCACGTCATCGAGGCGCTGGCGGCCTGGGGCGCGCGGCAGGCGATCCGCGAGGACGCCCCGGCCCGGCACCAGACCAAGGCGGGCACGCCCACCGGCGGGGGGCTGCTCCTTCTCGTGGCGGCGATCCTCGGTGTGGTCGCCGCCGCCCGACCCTCCCCTTCGATCGCGGTGGTCATTCTCATCATGGTGGGCTTCGGCGCGATCGGGCTGGCCGATGATCTCCTCAAAGTCCGCCGGGGGAAGAACCTGGGGCTCCGCGCCCGGGAGCGGCTGGCCGCGCAGGCGCTTCTCGCCGTGGTCGTAGGCCTGTACGCGTTCCTGGTGTCGCCGGACGGGGGCGCCCTGACGGTGCCGCGCGCGGGCGTGATTCCCCTGGGCTGGCTCTACGTGCCCTTCGCCACCCTCTTCGTCATGGGATTCGTGAATGCGGCCAACCTGGCGGATGGCCTGGATGGGCTGGCCGCGGGGCTGGGCGCGATCGCCGCGGGAGCCTACGTCGTGATTGCCTTCCGCGCAGGCATGACCGGCCTGGGCGTGGTGGCCGCAGCGGTGGGGGGCGCGTGGGTGGCCTTCCTCTGGTTCAACGCCCACCCCGCCCAGGTGATCATGGGAGACGTGGGGTCGAACACGCTGGGCGCCGCGCTCGCCGCTCTGGCGATCTTCACCAGGACAGAGCTGTTGTTGGTCGTCGTGGGCGTAGTCTTCGTGGCGGAGGCGCTCTCGGTGCTGGCCCAGGTGGCGTATTTCAAGAGCACCGGCGGCCGGAGGATCTTTCGCATGAGCCCGCTCCATCACCACTTCGAGCTGATCGGGTGGGCCGAGCCGCAGATCGTGACGCGCTTCTGGCTGCTGGGTATCCTGGCGGCGGTGTTGGGTCTTCTCCTGATCTGAGGTGGCGGCATGAACGGGGTGGATCTGTTTCTGCGAGAGCACGCTATCGTTCATTCGGCGGACCTCGTGGCGGGGGAGTCCCGCTCGATGGAGGACACGGTGCTGCGCGACATGGATGAGACGCAGATCCGTGCCCGGCCGCAGGGGTTGAACTCGCTGGCCTGGCTCTTCTGGCACATCGCCCGCTACGAAGACGTCGCCGTGAACCCGATTGTTGCCGCGCGGCCGCAGGTGTTCGATGAGGACGGCTGGGCCGCCAGGCTGGGGATCGAGCGCCGCGACATGGGCACGGGGATGAACGCCGAAGAGGTGGCGCTGCTCAGCGAGAGCATTGACATCGCGGCGATGCGGGCTTACCGCGTGGCGGTGGGACGGCGCACGCGCGAGGTGGCCGCCGCCCTGCCCGAGGCCGGCTGGGAGCGCATCGCCGGCGCCGAGGACATCGCCCGCGCCAGCGCGCAAGACGCGTTCGGGCCGTACCCCGAGGCCACGTGGGTGGAACGCAAGTTGTGGCCGGGCAAGAGCTGCGCCTGGTTCCTCTACTGGTTGGGGGTGGGGCACCCGCTCATGCACATCGGCCAGGGCCGCTGGGTCCGCAAATTGATCCTGGGGAAGGGTATGGTGTGATCATGCGCTCGTGTGGACGACTCTTGCGCTTCGTTATGGTGCCGGGAGCCGCCCTTCTCCTCGCAGCGACGGCGGCATCACCGCTCCCGGCCCAACAGACCGTGCCGGCGCAGGTCGAGGTGGCGTTTCCCAGCGGGGATCTGCAGCTGCGCGGCTTCATCTGGAAGCCCGAGGGGGCGGGACCATTTCCCGCCCTGCTCTGGAACCACGGCAGCGAGAAGCTCCCGGGCTGGCTGCCCGAGGTCGCCCCGGTGGTCGTGCGCCGTGGGTGGGTCTTCTTCATCCCGCACCGCCGCGGCCAGGGGCGCTCGCCGGGTCCATACATCAGTGATCAATTGCAAGCGGCACCCGCGGGCGAGGCGCGGAGTCGACTGCTCGTTCAACTCCACGAGCAGCAGCTGGGCGACCAGCTCGCGGCGCTGGCTTTCCTCAAGGCTCAGGCCTTTGTAGACGGAAACCGCCTCGCCGTCGCCGGGTGCTCCTTCGGCGGGATCCAAACGGTGCTGGCGTCGGAACGGCAGATGGGCTTCAAGGCGGCGGTGGATTTCGCCGGCGGCGCGCAGTCCTGGGAGGGATCACCCGATCTGCAGCGGCGGTTGGTCGCCGCCGTGCGCGCGGCGGTCGTGCCGATCTTCTTCATCCAGGCACAGAACGACTATGACCTGAGGCCTACCCAGATCCTCTCGCAAGAGATGCAGCGCGCCGGCAAGCCGCATCAGGCGAAGATCTATCCGGCGTTTGGGAGCAGCCGCCAGGACGGGCACGAGTTCTGCGTCCGCGGTGTGGATATCTGGAGTGAGGACGTCTTCGGCTTTCTGACCACAAACGTGAAGTGACCCCCGCCGCTGCCGAATCGAAAGAGAGAGCCGTTCATGTCATCGGCGCCGCGGGCACCGAGGGCTCGGCGGTAATCGACTACCTGCTTCGCCGCGGCGGCTCGACGATCACGGCGCACGACCTCGGGGCCGGGCCCGCGGAATTCGCCGAAGCGTTCCGGCGCACGCACCAGTGGCTCTCGCCCGAGGAGCGCGAAGCCGCCCTCGCGCGGCTGATGGACGCTCCGGTGACGACCTGCTACCGCGATCAGTACCTGAAAGGGATCGACCGGGCCAACCTGATCGTGGTGCCGCAGTCCTGGTTCAGACATCCGGAGAACGAGCCGTTGAAAGCGCTGAAGGCCGCCGGCGTGCCCTTCACGTCGATGACGCGGCTTTTCTTCGACACCGCTCCCTGCCCCATCATCGGCGTCACCGGCACCAACGGGAAGTTCACCGTCGCCACCCTCATCTATCAGATGCTGCGGGAGGCGGGGCGCGCGGCGTTCTTCTCCGGCAACGACCGGACGCACGTGCCGATGCTCTACTACCTCGACCAGATCACACCCGAGGCTACCCTCGTGCTGGAAATCAGCAACCGCCAGCTGGTCGACCTGGAGCGGAGCCCGCACATCGGCGTGGTCACGAACGTGGCGCCGCACCATCTGGACGACCATGGATCGATGGACGCCTACGCGCGGGTAAAGGCGGACCTGATCCGGTTCCAGGGGGCGGAGGATCACGCCGTGCTCAACCGCGACAACCCCTACACGCTGGCGATGGGGGGCGAGACGAAGGGCCGGGTGGCCTGGTTCAGCGCGGAGGACGCGGTCGAGCGCGGCGCCTATGCGGCCGGGGGCGCGCTGTGGCTCACCGGCGATGGGGAGGGGGCTGCGACGCGCATCATGGACGCCGACGAGCTGCGCCTGCCCGGGCGGCCGATGGTGGAAAACGCGCTGGCGGCCTCTGCCGCGGCTGGGATCGCCGGCGTTCCCGCTGGAGCGATGGGAGCGGTGCTGCGGCGGTTTCACGGGCTGCCCTACCGGTTCCGCCGCCTGGGACGCTACGCCGACGTAGATTTCTACGAAGACTCGCTCGGCACGAACCCCACCGCAGCGGCGGCGGCGATCGCCTCCATGGCCACACCGTTCTTCTTGATCGCCGGTGGGCTGCGCCGCGGAGCTAGGCCCGAGGACTTTGCGCCGATGGTCCAGGCGCTGGCCGCCTCCGACCGCTGCCGCGCGTCCATGTTGATCGGTGCGGCCGCCCCCGTGCTGGCCGAGGCGATCGGCGCGATGGCCCCGGCGGGCCGGCCCGATGTGGTCATGGCGGGGACGCTTGAAGGGGCGATGGCCGAGATCAGCCGGCGCGCGCGGCCGGGCGACGCCGTCCTGCTCTCGCCGGGGTGTGAATCGTTCGATCAGTTCGCCGATTACCGGCAGCGCGGGGACCGCTTCGCCGCGCTGGCGGAGGAGTTCGCCGCGGCCGGGGCCAAGTACCCAGCAATCGAATAATCGCCTTCACACTCATGGACGCCGTACCCCGTCGCACTCCTGATCCCTACCTCTTTGCCGCGGTCTTCGCCCTCATCGGCATCGGCATCGTGATGATCTACAGCGCCAGCTCCATCGTGGCGCTGGACCAGTACGGTGAGGCCACCTTCTTCCTCAAGAAACAGCTCCTCTGGAGCGCCCTCAGCCTGGGGGCGATGGCCGTGACCCTGACGATCCGCTACGAGCGGCTGCGCCGGGCCACCCCCATCCTCCTGGTGCTCGTGGTCACGCCGCTCGTGGTCGTCCTGCTGCCGGGGATCGGCCGGGTGGCCGGCGGGGCGCGCCGCTGGATCACGGTGGGGCCGCTCAACTTCCAGCCCGCGGAGGCGGCCAAGCTCGTCCTCATCCTCTATCTGGCCAACTACCTGACCAACCGCGGCTCTGCGGTGCGGCGCTTCAAGGCTGTCGTTCCGCCCCTCGTGGTCACCGGCGTCTGCTTTGCGCTCCTCCTCGTCCAGCCGGACATGGGCTCGGCGATGATGCTGGCGTTCATCGCCGCGGTGATGCTCTTCTTGGGGGGCGCCCGCCTCTGGCACCTGCTCGCGGTGGGGCTGGCGGCGCTCCCGCCGCTGGGGCTGGCGACCATCGTGGCGCCCTACCGGGTGCAGCGGCTGCTGGCCTTCATCGATCCCTGGCGGGATCCGCAGGAGAGCGGGTTTCAGATCATCCAGTCGCTGCTCGCCCTCGGCTCGGGGGGTCTGCTGGGGGTCGGGCTCGGCGCGAGCCAGCAGAAGTTCTTCTACCTGCCGGAGCGGCACACCGACTTCATCTTCGCCATCCTCGGGGAAGAATTGGGTTTGATGGGCACCGGCGTCGTCCTCTTGCTCTACGCGCTGCTGGCGATCCGCGGGTTTCGCGTCGCCCGCGCCGCGCCGGACCGCTACAGCGCCCTCCTGGCCGGCGGCATCACGGCCGCCCTGGTCGGCCAGGCCATGATGAACATCGGCGTCACCTCCGGCCTGCTCCCGGTGACCGGCGTGCCGCTGCCGTTCATCAGCTTCGGCGGATCCTCGCTCCTCCTCAGCTGCATCGGCGTGGGCATCCTGCTCAACATCTCCCAGTACACGGGCCGCCGGGCGCCCGCGGCGGCGCCCCTGCTCCGCCCGGCCGGAGAACCGTCGTGACATGCGGCTGGTGATCACCGGCGGCGGAACCGGCGGGCATCTCTATCCCGGTATCGCGGTGGCGGAGGCCCTCCTCGCCCGGATGCCGGAGGCGACCGTGCGCTTCATCGGAGGGACGCGCATCGAGTCGCGGATCGTCCCCGCGGCCGGCTGGCCCTATACGCGCGTGGCCGCGCATCCGCTGCCGCGCCGGCTGGGAGTGGGACAGCTCAAGGCGGCGGCGATCAACCTGCTGGGACTCGTGCAGGCGGCGCTGCAGTTGGGAGGAGTGCGGCCGAACGCGGTGCTGGCCACGGGTGGATATGTGGCCGGGCCGGTCGGGCTGGCGGCGGTGCTGCTGGGGATCCCCCTGGTGGTGCAGGAGCAGAACGCCATCCCCGGCCTGACGAACCGCTGGCTGGCGCGCTGGGCCAGGCGGATCTCACTCCCCCCCGCGGCGGCGGGCGCCTTCCGGCGGACTGGCGTCGTGGTCACGGGGGTGCCCGTGCGCCCGTCGGTGCTGCGGGGAGAGCGCCGCGCGGCGCGATCCGCCCTCGGGCTGGCGGCGGACCGGTTCACCATCCTCACGCTCGGCGGCAGCCAGGGCGCGCACACGATCAACCGCGCGATCACCGAGGCGGCGACGCTGTTGATGTACGAGCCGGTGCAGATCCTACATCAGACCGGCGGAGAGGAACTGGAGTGGGTGCGGGGCGAGATCGGGCACCGCGAGCACGTGGGGCCGCCGGTGCTGCGCCAGGTGGCGGTGCCCTTCATCGAGCGGATGGGGGACGCCTACGCCGCCGCCGACCTGATCATCTGCCGCGCCGGGGCCTCCACGCTGGCGGAGGTGAGCGCCTGGGGCCTGCCGGCGATCCTGGTGCCCTACCCGCACGCGGCCGGAGATCACCAGGAGGCCAACGCCCGCCCGCTGGCTGAGGCGGGCGCGGCGGAGATCATCGCCGATGGGGATCTCACGGGCATCCGGCTGGCGCAGTCGCTGGGGGCGCTCCTACGCGCGCCGGCGCGTCGCCACGAGATGGCGGAGGCCGCCCGCGCGACCGCGCATCCCGATGCCGCCGACCGGGTGGTCGACCTGCTGTTGGAGGCGGCGGGGCTGCCCACGCGGCGCAGCTCCGAGGAGGCGGGGGCACGGGGGATCGCCGCCCTATGACCACCAAGGTGATCGCGTGCCCTTGATGGACCCCTCGCAGCACGTGCACTTCGTCGGCATCGGCGGTGTCGGCATGTCCGCCCTCGCTCACCTGCTGCTTGCCCGCGGCGTGATGGTCTCGGGCTGCGACATCCGCGCCTCGGAGGCCACGCGGCGTCTGGCGGAGATGGGGGCCGTCATCCACGAGGGGCACGCGCCCGCGCATCTGAGCGGCGTGGACCTCGTCGTGGTGACCCGGGCGGTGGGAGCGGAGAACGCCGAGGTGCTGGCGGCGCGGAGGGGCGGTCTGCCGGTGCGCCACCGCGCCGAACTGCTCGGCCAATTGATGACGGAGGGCCGGTCCATCGCCGTGGCGGGGACGCACGGCAAGACGACGACGACGGCCATGACCGCGGCGGTCCTGATCGAAGGCGGACTCGATCCCACGGCCCTGGTCGGCGCGGAGGTGCCGGCCTTCGGCGGCAACACGCGGGTCGGCCGCGGGCCCTGGACGGTGGCCGAGGTCGACGAGAGCGACGGTTCGCTGGTGCACGTCGTCCCCTGGGCCGCGGCGGTGACCAGTCTCGATCTCACCGATCACGCCGACTTCTACGCCTCCGCCGAGCAGTTGGAGGAGACCTTCATCCGCTTCTTACAGGGGGTCCGGTCGGACGGCTTCGTGGCGCTCTGCGCCGACCACCGCATCGTGGCCCGGATGGCGCGCAGCCTCTCCGTCCCTACCATGACCTACGGGTTGGACAAAGAGGCCGAGGTGACGGGCGAGGTCGAAGAGCTGAGCGGCCCGCGTAGCGCTGCCCAGGTGCGCCGCCGCGGCAAGCGGGTGGGACGGATCACTTTGGGGGTGCCCGGGCGCTACAACCTCGCCAACGCCCTCGCCGCGGTCGCGATCGGGCTGCAGCTGGAGATCCCCTTCGAGACTATCGGCCGCGCCCTGGCCGCTTTCAGGGGGGTGGCGCGGCGCTTCGCCATCGCGGGGGAGGTGGGAGGCATCCTGGTCGCCGATGACTACGCCCACAACGCGGTGAAGGTGGCGGCCGTCTTGCGGGCGGCGCGGGAGTGCTGGCCGGGACGGCGCGTGATCGCCCTCTTCCAGCCGCATCGCTACAGCAGGACACGCACGACGCACGCGCACTTCGCCAACGCCTTCCGCGACGCCGACGAGCTCTTCATCACAGAGATCTACCCGGCGGATGAGGCGCCCATCCCGGGCGTGACGGCGGCGCTGATCGTGGACGCGGTGGTGGCGCGGCGCCCGGTGACCTTCGTTCCTTCAGTTGAGGAGGCGGTGGAGCGAGTGGCCGGCGCGGCGCGGGAGGGCGATCTCATCCTCACCCTCGGCGCGGGCGACATCGGCGAGGCGGCCCCGGCCATTGTGGAGCGCCTGGCGGTCCGTGTCTCCTCGTGAGCGTGCGGCCGCTCGCATTAGAGGACGAGCTGCGCCGGCGGGCGCGGGACGTCCGTCCCGGCGAGCCGCTGTGGCGCCACGTCTCGATGCGCATCGGCGGGCCGGCCGACCTGTTGGTGATCCCACGCACGCTGGCCGAACTGCGCGAGACTGCCGCCTATCTGTTTGATCGCCGGGTCTCCTTCACCATCCTGGGGCAGGGCTCGAACCTGCTGATCGCCGACGCCGGCATCCGCGGTGTGGTGGTGAAGGTGGGCAAGGGCATCGACCGCACCCGCTTCGAGGGCGCCAGGGTTACCGCGGAGGCCGGTCTCGGTCTGCCCTTCCTGGCCCAGGAAGCGGCGCGGCGCGGGATGGCCGGGCTGGAGTTCGCCGCCGGCATCCCCGCCTCGGTGGGCGGGGCGGTTGTGATGAACGCCGGCGCGCACGGCCACGCCATGGCGGAGGTGACCCGGCGGGTACGGGTGATCGCCGCGGAGGGAGAACGTGATCTGGACCACGCCGCGCTGGGGTTTGCCTACCGGACCTCCGCCCTGCAGGGGGAGCCCACGGTGGTGCTGGAGGTAGAGTTGGAGCTGGCCGCGGCGCCCGCCGTGGTGGTGCGGCAGCGCATGGAGGCCTGGCTGGCCCAGCGCAACGCCACCCAGCCCATCGGCTCGGCCTCCTCCGGCTGCGTCTTCCGCAACCCCGAGGGCGATCATGCCGGCCGGCTGATCGACCTGGCCGGCTGCAAGGGGCTGGCGGTCGGCGACGCGGTCGTCTCGGAGATCCACGCCAACTACATCGTCAACCGCGACCGGGCCAGCAGCGCCGACGTCCTCGCCCTCATCGAGCAGGTGCGCTCGCGGGTGCGCGAGCGGACGGGCCAGGAATTGGAGCTGGAGATCAAACTCCTGGGGGAGCCCTAACCTGCGCTTCGCCGTCCTGATGGCGTTGCTGCTGGCGGCGGCCAGCCTGCCGGCCTCCTCGCTCTTCGCCCTGGAGCGCATCGAGGTCGAAGGGCTCGAGCGCCTTTCTGCCCAGGAGGTGATCGCCGCCTCGGGGTTGGCGCCCGGCGCGCGCTCGATCTTCCTCATCAACGTCCGAGAGGCAGCGACGCGCCTGGGCGCGCATCCCCGCATCGCCGCGGCGGAGGTGCGGGCCCGGGCGCCCCATACGATCCACATCACTGTGCGCGAACGAAAGGCGGCGGCCGCGGCGCCGTTCGCACGAGGCTACGCGCTGGTCGATGCGGGCGGGATCGTCATCGAGGTGCAGACGGGAAGGCCGGCTTTGGTGCTGGTCTCCGAAAGAGGGGGGACCGTTCCCTGGGCCACCCCGGGCCAGCGGATCGACTCGGTGGCGGTGCGCGAGGGCCTGGCGCTGCTGCCGCGCCTCCCCGCGGCGCTGCGCTCTGAGATCGTGCACCTGCAGATCTCTCGGGATCGGGAGGTCTACCTGTATCTGCGCGACGGGTTGGAGGTGCGCGCCGGTCCGTTGCGCGGCGCGGCCCGCCGGCTGGAAGCGGCGCCGGAGGTGCTCCGCCGGGTCCGTGCGGACGGCGTCCCCCTCGAATACGTGGATTTCAGCCTGGCCGACCAGGTGGTGATCAAGCCGCGCGCGCAAGAGGAGGAGATGCCTGCACAGCGTGGAAATTAGCGGCTGAGAGACGACGCTGCGGCGTCGCAACGTGCCCATCCGGGGCGGCCTGCCGCCGGCCCGGACCGACGAACCTGATTCGTACCCGGAGTCGTACCTGTGCCGAAGAAGGGCCTGGTGGTTGGTCTCGATATTGGTACCACCAAAGTCTGCGCGATCGCAGGCGAGGTGGATGGAGACGGAGAGGTCCACATCGTCGGGATGGGGACCTCTCCCTCTTTGGGGCTGCGCAAGGGGGTCGTCGTCGATCTAGAGGCGACGATCCGAGGTATCGAGGAGGCGACGGAGCGCGCCGAGCGCATGGCCGGGGCGCACTTCACCACCGCCTTCGTCGCCGTCTCCGGGGAGCATATCAATTCCGCCAACAGCCGCGGCGTCGTCGCGATCAGCCGGAGCGACCACGAGATCGAAGGTGGGGATGTCTCGCGCGTGGTCGAGGCGGCGCGGATGAACGCGCTCCCCGCCAGCGACCGCGATCTCATCCACCTCCTGCCGCGGGACTTCATGGTGGACGGGCAGGACGGGGTGCACAACCCCGTGGGCATGTTCGGCGCCCGCCTGGAGGTGGACGCCCATATCGTCACCGGGCTGGCCACCATCCTCGCCAACGTCGTGAAGTGCGTTCAGGAGGCCGGCCTGGAGGTCGAGGAGCTGGTCCTGGAGCCGCTGGCCTCGGCGGAGGCGGTGCTCACGCCCGCCGAGCGCGAGCTGGGGACTGTGGTCGCCGACATCGGCGGAGGGACCACCAGCCTCGGGGTCTTCGCCGGCGGCGGACTGTGCCACACGGCGATCATCCCGGTCGGCGGCACCCACATCACCAGCGACGTAGCGGTGGGGCTGCGCACCCCGATCGCCGAAGCGGAGAAGCTGAAGGTCCGCTCCGGAGCCGCTTCGCCCGAGATGGCCGCGGAGGGTGAGCTGATCGAAGTTTTTACCGTGGGGGACCGCACGCCGCGCATCCTGGCGCGGCGCGTCCTCTGCGAGATCATCGAACCCCGGCTCAGCGAGATCATGGCCCTCATCCGCGCGCAGCTGCGGCGCAGCGGCTTCGCCCACCTGGTTCCGGGAGGGATCGTGCTTACCGGCGGAACGGCGCTGCTGGCCGGCATCGCGCCGTACGCCGCGGAGCGGTTGGGCATCCCCGCGCGAACGGGGGCGCCGGAGCACGTCGCCGGGGTGACGGAGACGGTGCGCGGACCAGCCTACAGCACGGCGGTGGGGCTGGTGCAGATCGGCGCGCAGGACCGCAGCGGGTTGAGCCTGCTGCGGGGCGCCAACGGAGGACGCGGCGCCGTGGGGCGGTTGCGCGGGTGGGTGCGCGCGGTGCTGCAAGGAGCTTGACCACACGGGGAGGGGAGCGAATGGGACACGCGGAGCGAGACCTGCGGCGGTTTGCGGCGATCAAGGTGGTGGGGGTGGGCGGGGGTGGGTCCAACGCCGTCAACCGGATGATCCACGCCGGGCTGAAGGGTGTGGAATTCATCGGCATCAATACCGACGCCCAGGCGCTCGCCCTGAGCAACGCGGACCGCAAGATTCACATCGGCGCCAAGACCACCAAGGGGTTGGGCGCCGGCGGGGATCCCGCCGTCGGTAAACAGGCCGCGGAGGAGAGCAAGGAGGACCTCTACGAGGCGCTCGACGGGGCGGACATGGTCTTCATCACCGCCGGCATGGGTGGGGGGACCGGCACCGGCGGCGCCCCGATCATCGCCGAGATCGCCCGGGACCTGAACGCGCTGACCATCGGCGTCGTGACCAAACCCTTCGGGTTCGAGGGGCGCCGGCGGATGAGCAACGCCGAGGAAGGGGTGCGCACGCTGAAGCAGCAGGTGAATACCCTGATTACGATCCCCAATGACCGGCTGCTGCAGATCGTCGACCGGTCGGTGACGATGGTGGAGGCGTTCCGCGTCGCCGACGACGTGCTCCGTCAGGGGGTGCAGGGCATCGCCGACCTGATCACGGTGCCGGGATTGATCAACCTGGACTTCGCCGACGTGCGCGCGGTGATGGCGGAGGCGGGATCGGCGCTGATCGGTATCGGCGTGGCCAGCGGGGAGGACCGGGCGGTGCGGGCAGCTCAGGCGGCGGTGTCCAGCCCGCTGCTGGAGACCTCGATGGCGGGGGCCAAGGGCGTCCTCATCAACGTCACCGGCGGCCTGGACCTGGGGTTGATGGAGGTCTCGGAGGCGGCGCAGATCGTCAAGGACGCGGCCGACGCGGACGCCAACATCATCTTCGGCGCGGTGATCGACGACAAGGCCGACGGGGAGATCCGCATTACGGTCATCGCCACGGGCTTCGACGCGGTGAAGCTGGAGGAGGAACTCGTCGCCGTCGAGGCGGCCCATCAGCGACAGCCGGCCAAGGTGATTGACGACCTGGACATCCCGGCGTTCCTACGGAGGCGATAACGAGCACGTACAAAGGCTGACCGCGGAAGGCTCTTCCGGCTCCCGAACTACAGGCGCGCACGTCCGCCGGAAACTGCCTGCCGCGTTCGCGTTCGCAGTATAGGTCTTTTCAACCGGGGGAGGGTCGTCTTGAAAAGGGAGCTTGGATGCCCTATGTACCCTTAGAGGGGCAGATTTCCGAGTATTGTCACCGATGGATGAACAAGAGTTCCAGAGTGAAGTTCAGAAGCTTCTCGATCTTCCAGAAAGCATTGAACAAATCAGGGTGCTTGCGGAACGTTTCCTGCAGGAACATCCGGACAGCGTTGAGGGAATGCTCACTCTGGCCAGTTTCCAAGATCCCGCGTTGGGTGAAGAGCGAGAATTTGCAAGGCACCTTTACCACGAAGTGTTGAGGTTGGATCGCGAGAACGTAGCAGCGTTGACCGGTCTTGCTTTAATGCCCGGGACCAAGATGACTGAGGGTGTGGCGCTACTGCAAAGAGCAGCCGAGGTCGCTAACGACATTGACTCCCTCAAGAACTTGGGATTCATGCAATGGGATGCCGCGCGTGTGGACCCTCGATACTTTGACGATGCAAAGGAAACCTTCGAAAGGGTTATCGACAAAGCGAGAGAACACAACGACAGGGTCGTTGCTTCGACGTTTCAGAGACACATCAGGGCTATCGCACGTCGCCGGCCCCCCAAAGCCACCTCCTATTTCATGTATACACTTCGGTATGAAGACAAGAGCTAGGCGCGTCAACGCCCCTCGGCGCGACCATCGGATATTAACGGTCCCAATCGGTATTGCAGGGCGTTTGAAGGACCCGATGACAATCGGCGGCCCCCGCACTATCCTGGGAGGCGTTCCGCGCATCTTCACCTATGGCCACCGATCTCATCTGGCGCGTTGAAGAATTCCGGGGACTGATTGAACCCTCGTTCACGGTCGAGGACGTTTGGTTTGACGGGGGCCGGCCGGTCTTTGCCATCCGGCGGCCGCCGGACCTGCGCAGGGCGCTGGCGGCGGTGCGGGCGCGGCTGGAGCCGCTCGGGCTGCTCCCGGCGCTGCGGCGGCGGCGCGACGCCGACCTGATCGTCCTCGTTCCCGCCGCTCCGCCGCTGCAGGCGCGCTGGCAGGTCAACCTTTTGCTCTTCCTCGCCACCCTGGCGACGACGTTCTACGCCGGGTACGTGCAGGCGGTCCCGCTGGTGGCGGACGGGCTCCTCTCCAACACGGTCGGAGGAGCGCTCGCCTTCTCCATCCCCTTGATGGCCATTCTCTTCACGCACGAGATGGGGCACCTGGTGGTGGCGATCGTCCGCGGCATCCGCGCGTCGCTTCCCTACTTCATTCCGATGTTCCCGCCGCTGGGCACGATGGGCGCCTTCATCTTCACACGCTCGCCCGCCCCGGACCGGGACAGCCTGATGGAGCTGGGCGCGTCCGGCCCGCTGGCGGGTTTCGCCGTGGCCCTGCCCGTCCTGGTCTACGGCATCCGCCACTCCTTCGTGCTGGCCGCAGCGCCGGGGCCACTCCTCTCACTCCCCGACCCGCTGCTGGTGCGGTGGCTGACGACCTACCTGCTCCACCCGGCGCGCGAGGCCATCATCTTGGGACATCCCACGTTCTGGGCCGGCTGGTTCGGCCTGCTCATCACCAGCCTGAATCTCCTCCCGGGGGTGATGCTGGACGGCGGTCACGCGGTGCGGGCGGCCATGGGCGCCCACCGCCACCGCATCATGTCCTATGCGGCTGTCGGCCTGGCGCTGCTGCTGGGCTACCTCCCTATGGCGGCGCTGATCTTTCTGTTCATCGCCCGCGGTCACCCCGGACCGCTCGACGACCTCACGCCGCTCTCCCGCTCTCGTCTCGCCCTCGGGCTGGCCCTGATCGCCGTCTTCACCGTCAGTGCCGTGCCGATGTGGTCTCTCTGGCGGCAGTAGGCATCGCCTGACGATGGGACGGGCGGCCTGGGCGGTATTTCGCAAGGAACTGGCCGAGGCGCTGCGCGACCGGCGCACCCTGACGCTCGGGCTGCTCATCCCCGTGCTCGTCATGCCCGCCGTGACCCTGGGATTGCCCTACCTCGCGCGGCGGGAGGAGCGGCGGCTGCGCGAGTCGCCCGCCCGCGTCGCGGTCATCGGAGGGGAGCACCTGGTGCCGTTCCTGGCCTTCGCGGCCGACGCGCTTGTCGTGGTGCGAAGCCCCGATCCAAGGGGCTGGCTGCGAGCGGGGAGGGTAGCGGCGGTGATCGAAGCGCGCGCGCCCCTCCCCGGCGGGCCGGTGCGGGTGCGTCTGGTCTACGACGAGGCGTCCGCGGCGTCGCTGGTGGCGCGCCGCAAGGTCGAAGAAGCCCTCGCGCGGTTCAGCCTGGCGCAGCTCCGGGAAGAACTGGCGGGGCAGGGTGTCGATCCGGTGGCGCTGCTGCCCGTCGAAGTCGAGGCGGTCTCGATCCGCTCGACGGAAGAGGCGGGGAGGGTCGAGCTGGCCGGGCTGCTGCCCTTTTTCATGACCATCTGGATGATGCTGGGCGGCCAGTACGCCGCCCTGGACCTGGGGGCGGGGGAACGCGAACGAGGCACCCTTCCCGGGCTGCTCGTCACTCCGCCGGGCCGCTTCGAGCTGGTGTTGGGGAAATTCGCCACCGTCTTCACCCTGGCCACCGCGTCGGTGGTGCTGGTCATCGCCAGCGTCCTGATCGCCCTCTCACGTTTCTCCATCACGGGCGACGGCGGATCCGCCGCCATTCCGCTCAGGCTGGCCCTGCCTCTGACCGGGGCGGGCCTCGCCCTCGCCGCCGCCCTCAGCGCGGTCCAGCTGCTCCTCAGCCTTGTCGCCCGCAGCGTCCGAGAGGCCCAGCAGCTGTTTACGCCGCTGTACCTGCTGGTCGTCGCCGGGGTCGTCCTGGCGCAGCTCATTCCGGAGTGGGGGCAGGAGCGGTGGCTCTACCTCCTCCCGGGCCTCAACGGGGCCTACCTGCTCCGGGGAGTCTTGCTGGAGACGGTGGGCGCGGTGGAAGGAGCAATGGCCCTGGCCGCTCTGGGGGCGGCGACGGTGGTCGCCCTGGCGGCGGGGGCCGTGGTCTACCGGCGGGAGGCGCTGGTCTCGGGGTAGACGCCGTTATGGAAATTTCACCATCCTGCCGATCGTCTGGATTTCGTTCGTTTCCCCTCGATGGCCGGGCTCTGACTCTCTCCAAGCCACAATATCTTGAGCAAGAGCCTGCTTGACCCTCAACATCTGGTATCCTAGAATCGCCGTTGCGACCCTGCGGCGGGGCGGCCCACGGTCCCGCCGGGCGCCTGGATTTCTCCCATGCGTTGCCCGCATTGCGAGCACGAAGAAAGCAAAGTGCTGGATAGTCGCCCCGTGGAAGAGGGCGCGGCGATCCGGCGGCGGCGCGAGTGCCTGAACTGCGGGCGGCGCTTCACGACCTACGAGCGCGTCGACCACGTGCCGCTGATGGTGGTGAAGCGCGACGAGCGCCGCGAGCCGTTCAGCCGGGAGAAGGTGGTGGCCGGCCTGGTGCGGGCGACCGGGAAGCGTCCCGTCTCGATCGACGCGCTGGAGACTCTGGTTGACGAGCTGGAGCGCGAGATTCGCAACCGCGGCGACCGGGAGGTCACCAGCGAGGCCGTGGGAACCATGGTGATGGAACGCCTCCGCAACCTCGACGACGTCGCCTACGTGCGCTTTGCCTCGGAGCACCGCCGGTTTGAGGACGTGGACGTGCTCGCTGAAGAGATCGAGACGCTGAAGGCCCGCAAGGCACGCGAAGCCGCCGGACGAGCGCAGGTGCCGCTCATCCCGCTGCCCAACGGCACGACCAAAACGGAGTAACCACCGCGCCCGGAGGTGAACACGATGGACGCCGCTGTCTCTGCACGATCCGCTACCGACCTCGCCCCGGAGACGCTGGCGTACTTCGGCGGCGACGAGCTGCGCGCGCGCGTCTTCCACGACAAATACGCGCTGCGCGACCCGGAGGGGCGGGTGCTGGAACGCACTCCGCCGGAGATGTGGCGGCGGATCGCGCGGGAGATGGCCTCGGTGGAGCGTCCGGCGCGGCGGGCGGAGTGGGAGGAGCTGTTCTACTGGCTGCTGGACGACTTTCGCTTCATCCCCGGCGGCCGGATCATGCACGGGGCGGGCAATCCGAAGCGGGTCACGCTGCTCAATTGCTTTCCAGCGGGAACACCGATCTGGACCAAGCGCGGCTTCCGGCCGATTCAGCAAGTTCTTCCAGGGGACGAGGTGCTCACACACCTCAATCGCTATAGGCTCGTCACCCACGTCACGGAAAGGGAGGTCGAAGAGCCCCTCGTTGAGCTCTCAATCTTCTACCTTGGCGATCAGCCCATTCGATCAACCGGCAATCATCTCTTTCTGGCCACGACGGGGGATGGGCGCACCCAGTGGGTTCCGGCAGCAGAACTGACCACGAGTCACTACGTGAAGGTTGGTCGGATCGACGACACCTTCTCAGTAGAGGAGATTGACCTCCTGGATTACCTGGAGGGTGGGGCGCTTGAAGATGAGCGTAGCCGCGTTTACACAGCGAAGCCGTACGTTGGTGGCCAGGGAGCGGTCGGCGTTAAGGAAAGCAGGAGGGTCAACCGCCACGTCAAGGTCAATGAGGACTTTGGGCGGTGGCTCGGCTACTTCGTCGCGGAGGGCGGGACCACAGGTCAAAGCGTCTACTTCACACTGAATCGGCAAGAGACGCATCTCGCCGCTGAGATCGCCTCGCTGACCAAGCGGCTCTTTGGATTCGAAGCGAGCATTCAGACCCGCAAGGGTCAGCCGAGCGATTGGATTCGAGTGTGGGCGCATTCCAAGGTCCTCGCTCGGTTTGTACGGGATTTCTTCAATGACCGCGTACAGAGTCACTCCAAGGTGTTGCCAAGCTGGTTCCTCCACCAGCCGCCCCGCGTCCTGAAAGCTTTCATCGGCGCTCTGTATGCTGGTGACGGGATCTGGCTTGATCGGTACGTTAAGCTGTTCCTCGCCAATCCAGATCTCATCCGGCAAATCTACACACTCCTCCTTCGGTTGAACATCGTCGCGTCCATTCGTTGGGAGCGCATCCTTCGGTACACCAAGCACCAGGGGATGTGGATCAACGTTGGGACGCAACAGTACGTCGAAGCGATCAAGGCGTGGATTCGCGGTGATCTAAGCGTAGATGCGCGTTTCACCGAAACCAACAGGAATTACTTCTACAAGGTGATAAAGGGTGACGTCTTCTTCAAAGTCAAGAACACGGTAACCAACGACGCCAACCTTCAGACCGTCTACGACCTAGCAGTTGAGGATGATCACTCCTTCGTTGTCGGCTGGGCGGTCGCACATAATTGCTACGTCCTGCCGATCAAAGACGACTCCATCGAGTCGATCTTCGACTGGCTGCGGGAGGCCGCGCGCACCTACTCGATGGGCGGTGGGGTGGGGGGCGACATCTCCGTCCTGCGTCCCCGCGGCGCCCAGGTGAACAACGCCGCCCGATCCTCCACCGGCTCGGTCTCCTTCATGGAACTGATGTCGTTGACGACCGGGACGATCGGCCAGAGCGGCCGCCGGGGCGCTTTGATGATTACGATCGCGGACGACCATCCCGACGTGCTCGATTTCATCAGGGTGAAGCGGAACCTGAACAAGGTCCGCTATGCGAATATCAGCGTCCGTATCTCCGATGCGTTCATGCGTGCGGTCGAGGCCGATGGCATATGGGATCTGATCTTCGAGAACGACAAGGCCTCGGTGCATCGGACGGTGCGGGCGCGCGAGGTGTGGAATGAATTGATCAAGGGCGCTCGCGATTACGCGGAGCCTGGCGTCATTTTCTGGGATGCGGTCAAGCGGTGGTCGACGAGCGAGTACAGCGGCATGGAAGTGCACACGACCAACCCGTGTAGCGAAATTCCTCTTGATCCGTATAATGCATGTGACCTCGGTAATCTATCGCTCGCGCGGTTTGTCGAGGACGCGTTTACGCCGCAGGCGCGGGTGAACTGGGAAACGCTCGAGCCGGCGCTGCGCTATGCCACGCGCTTCCTCGACAACGTCCTTGACTACAACGCCGACCGCCACCCGCTCCCGCAGCAGAAGGAGGCCAGTCTGCGCTCCCGTCGGATTGGAGTGGGTTTTACCGGTCTGGGTGACATGCTCATCCAGTTGGGGTTGCAGTACGACAGCGAAGAAGCCATTGCGTTCACCGACGGCCTCTTCGACCGGATCAAGCAGGTCGTCTACGATGAGAGCGTCAACCTCGCCGTCGAGAAAGGGCCCTTCCCGGCCTATGATCCGGTGCAGCACTTTCAGTCCCCCTTCCTCCGGACGCTGCGCCCCGAGCTGCTGGACCGGATCCAGCGGCACGGGCTACGCAACGTGGCCCTGCTCACGGTCCCGCCCGTGGGCAGCGGCGCGGCGCTGGCCGGAGTGACCAGCGGCATCGAGCCGATCTTCGACCTCTCGTACATCCGCCGCTCCGAGTCGCTTTCGCAGGAGACCTTCAAGGTCTACCATCCCCTCGTCCGCGAATACATGCAGCGGATGGGCCTCGACGACGAGGGCGCGCTGCCTTCCTTCTTCGTCACCTCGCACCAGATCGAAGGCGACATGCGCGTGCGGATGCAGGCGGCGATTCAGAAGCACATCGACCACTCCATCAGCAGCACCGTCAACCTCCCCGCGGACGTCTCCATCGAAGAGGTCGAGCGCATCTACTTCCTGGCGTGGAAGCTCGGGTTGAAGGGGATCACCGTCTACCGCGAGTCCAGCCGCGAGGGAATCCTCATCACCGAGGAGCAGGCGAAGGCCTCCGGCCTGACCCTGCCGGCGGCGGCGGAGCCCCCTGCCGCGGGAGCTGAGGCCACCCAGGCGCCCTCCGCGTCCCTCCCGGCGGCAGACGCCACCGCGCCGCGGCCGCGTCCCAAGGTCACCAGCGGCCGCACCGAGCGCATCGAGACGCCGCGCGGCCGCATCTACGTCGTGGTGAACGAGGACGAGATGGGGGTCTGCGAGGTGTTCGTGCACTCCTTCGACGTCGAAGCCGAGGCAGTGGGGCGCCTCACCTCCCTGGCCCTGCGCGCGGGGGTGGACCCGCGCGAGGTGATCGAGCAGCTCTGGCGGGTGCAGAGCAAGGAGGTGGCCCTGGACCGCAGCAGCGACGGCACCGTGGTGCGCGTGACAACCATCGCCCAGGCCGTGGCGTTGGGCCTGGGCCGGGCCCTCTACGGCGAGGCCTTCCGGCCGGACAAGGCGTTCCCGCGCGCGGACATCCTCCCCGAGCCCGTGCGGTCGGGCCGCCAGGAGCGGCTCTCCTTTGAGCGCGCGGCGGGCGGCGCGCAGGCCGCCGAGGCGGTGGAGGGCGAGGGCAACGGGGGCGTGAAGACGACCGGCGGCAACGGGGATCTGGCCGGCCGGCTGGGGGGAGAGTTTCCCCTGGAGTTCGCCGGCATCTGCCCGGACTGCGGGGCCACCCTCATCCACGAGAACGGGTGTGCCACCTGCCGGTCCTGCGGGTACGCGAAGTGCTGAGGTAGCGTAGGGCTCACGCTGCTCCGACGGCCCCGCGCGCAGCGGGGCCGTCGCGCTTTCCCGTCGGTTGCCGGGGGAGCCACCCTCCGCTATCTTGAAGGGGAGTCCGTTACACACCATCAAAGGGGGGGTACGGTGAAGCGATACCGCGCGTTTGCATGGCTGCTCCTCAGCCTGACCATCGTCAGCACGATGGTGGCGCTGCAGGCTGCGCCGAGTACCGGGCAGACCAAGCTGGTGATGGCCTTCGTCCCGTCCCTGGACGCCCAGCGCGTCCTGGCCAGCGGCTCGACGGTCGCCCGCATGCTGGAGGTGGCGACCGGCTACAGCATCGAGGCGACGGTGCCCACCAGCTACGCTGCCACCATCGAAGCGCTTTGCGCCGGACGGGTGCACATCGCCTGGTTTGCGCCCGCCTCCTACGTGCTGGCCAACGCCCGCTGCGGCGCCGAGGTCGGGTTGATCGCCGTGCGGGCGGACCGGCCATTCTACGGTTCCCAGATCCTCGTGCGCGCGGACCTGGGCGCGAAGAGCCTGGCCGACCTGCGGGGGCGGCGCTTCGCCTTCGGCGACCCCGCCTCCACCTCGAACTACATCTGGCCGGCCGTCTTTATCAAGCGAAAGGGGTTTGACCCCGAGCGCTTCTTCGGCCAGACGGTCTTTGCCGGCGGGCACGACCGCGTCGTTATCGCCATCTACCAGGGCAGCGTCGACGCCGGGGCGACCTTCGGCGACGAGTTCGCCAGCGACGCCCGCACGCTGGTGGCGCGGCAGTTCCCCGACGTGAACCTAAAGGTGGCGATCCTCGAGTACGTGAAGCCGCCGACGATCGGCTACATCCCCAACGATACGATCAGCTTTCGCAAGGAAGTGTCCGAAGAGGTGAAGCAGAAGGTCATCAAGGCAATGTTCCGCATCGCCCAGACCGCGCCGGGCAGGGAAGCGGTCTTTGCCCTCTATCAGCACCAGGGTTATGCGGACTACGACGCCCTGATCAAGACCTACAAGGTCGATCCCCGTCTGGTGCCGAGCCTGGACGCGTTCTTCGACCCCATTCGGGCCGCGATCAAGGAGCTGGGGCTGGATCTGACCAAGATCGTCCGCTAGTAGGTTCGAGAGAACAGGCACACGCGCGGGGGAGGGAGGAGCAATTACCCTCCCCCGCGTACTTTGGGGGGCGACATGGCTGGGGCGTCGGTCCGGGTCGAGCACCTGACGAAGGTCTTCCCCGACGGCACGCGGGCGCTGGACGACATCAGTTTTGAGGTCCGGCCCGCCGACTTCCTCGTCATCATCGGGCTGTCCGGCTCGGGGAAGTCGACCCTGATGCGCTGCATCAATCGGCTGATCGAGCCCACCTCCGGCAAGATCTTCCTGGACGACCTCGAGGTGACCGCGCTCCGGCCCAGGGAGCTGCGGGCGCTGCGCCGGCAGATCGGCATGATCTTCCAGCAGTTCAACCTGGTGAAGCGCTCCTCGGTGCTGACGAACGTCCTCTCCGGGCGGCTGGGCTATGTGCCGCCGAGCTGGGCGATGACCAACTACTTTCCGCGCGACCTGCGCTCGCGGGCAATGCAGAACCTGGCGCGCGTGGGCATCCCGGAGAAGGCGCACAACCGGGCGGACGCCCTCAGCGGCGGCCAGCAGCAGCGGGTCGGCATCGCCCGCGCGTTGATGCAGGAGCCCCGGCTGATCCTGGCGGACGAGCCGGTGGCCAGCCTGGATCCCGCGACCTCCCACTCGGTGCTGCGCCACGTCGAGGAGCTGAACCGCAAAGACGGCATCACCGTCCTCTGCAGCCTGCACTTCCTCAGCCTGGCCCGCCGCTACGGCACGCGGATCATCGCCCTCAAGGGAGGGCGGATCGTCTTTGGCGGCCTGCCGGCGGACATCGACGAGGCCCGCTTCAAGGAGATCTACGGGGACGAGGCGGTGGAGGTGGAGATCGCCTGATGGCCCAAGAGCACGTGCAGCCCGCGCCGGTCGCGCCGCCCGTCCCGCCGGCCATCCCCCGGCCGCGCGGCCGGCCCTGGGCCATTTTCTTGTGGGTGGCCGCCCTCGCGGTGATCTACGTCTACGGCTGGCAGATCACAAAGATCAACCTGGGCGATCTCTTCACCAAAGCCTATCTGGTGAAACCGCTCGTGCGGGACCTGCTGCGTCCGGACGTGCTGACGTGGGCGCCGCGGCTGCAGGGCGTGGAGGTCCCCTTCAGTTTCGCCGCGGCTCCGCCCGGTCCGCCTCCGGTTCAGCCTGCCGCGCCCGCCCCCGCCACCGGGCCGCGCCTCACCCTGAGCACGGCAAACGCCCGCCCGGGCGACCCGCTGACCGTGCGCGGCGAGGGGTTCGCGCCCAACCGTCCGGGGACGATCCTCTGGCGCGATCAGTCCGGCTCCTCGGCGAAGGCGGCCGAGTTCACCACGGATGGCGACGGGCGGTTCGAGCGGGCGCTGACGGTCCCGGATCTGATCGGTGAGCAGCACACGCTCATCGCCCAGGTCACGCTGGAGGGGCGGATGCTGCGCCCGAGCAACACCCTCAACCTCGTCTTCTTCCGCGTCATCGAGACGATCTTTCTGGCGCTGATGGGGACGACGATGGGCGTGATCTTCGCGGTGCCGTTGAGCTTCCTCGGGGCGAAGAACCTGATGGCCCGCGGCGCCGCCGGCAGCATCGTCTACTACCTCGTGCGCACGCTACTGAACATCCTGCGCTCGATCGAGCCGCTGATCATGGCCGTGGTCTTCGCGGTCTGGGTGGGGATCGGGCCCTTCGCCGGCGTGCTCGCCCTCGGGCTGCACTCCATCGCCTCGCTGGGCAAGCTCTACTCGGAGCAGATCGAGTCCATCGAGCCCGGCCCGATCGAGGCGATCACGGCGACGGGCGCCTCGGCGCTCCAGGTGATCCGCTACGCGGTGGTGCCGCAGATCGTGCCGCCCTTTATCGCTTTCACCATCTACCGCTGGGACATCAACGTGCGGGCCTCGACGATCATCGGCTTCGTCGGCGGCGGCGGCGTAGGCTTCCTGCTGAACCAGTACATCAACCTGTTTCAATGGCAGGCGGCGGCGACCGCGGTCTGGGGGATCACCCTGGTCGTGGCGGTGATGGACTACTTCAGTGCCGCCGTGCGCGAGCGTGTGATCTGAGCCAGACGGTCGCGCTCGACGTCGTCCCGCTGCTGCAGGCGCCCACGCTGGACGGCGTGACCCATGGCTTCACGACGCGTTGGGGTGGCGTCAGCCAGCCTCCCTACTTCAGCCTGAACCTGGGACGGGGCGTCGGTGATGCGCCGGCGCTCGTCGCCGAGAATCGCCGGCGGGCCCTGGCGGCGCTGGGCGTGGAGCCGGAGGCGCACGTCGAGGCCTCTCAGGTGCACGGGCAGACGGTGGCGGTTGTCGACCGGGCCGATCGGGGCCGCAACGTGGAGGGCGCCGATGGGGTGATCACGGCCGACCCCGAGGTGGTGCTGGCGATTCACGCCGCCGACTGCGTGCCCATCCTGCTCTGGGATTCCCGGGGAGGAGCCGTCGGCGCGGTGCACGCCGGATGGCGCGGCACCGCCGCCGGGGTAGCGCCGGCCGCGGTCGAGCAGATGCGCCGCGCGTTCGGCACCGCTCCTGCCGATCTGCGCGTGGCCCTCGGGCCGTCCATCGGGGCGTGTCACTACGAGGTGGACGCGCCGGTCGCCGAAGCGCTGTCGCCCTGGCCGTGGGGCGCGGCGGTACTCCGGCCGGGGCGGGCCGGCCACTGGCACCTGGACCTCACCGAGGCCAATCGCAGAATGCTCCTCGACGCCGGCGTTCCCGCCGAGCAGATCTGGTCCTCCGGCTACTGCACGGCGTGCCACCGGCATCTCTTCTTTTCATATCGCGGCGAGGGGCTGACTGGGCGCATGGCTGGCCTCATTCGCGCGGGATAGCTAGCATTGTAACGCGAGTGTAACGCGACTCGGTCCGGACCTAGTTCCATAGAATCGGCATGGAATTTGCAGCCAGCGTAGCGGACCGTCTCGAAGCCGTGCGCGCACGCATACGTGCCGCGGCGGAGCGCAGCGGGCGCAGGTTCACGGACGTGACCCTCGTTGCGGTCAGCAAGAATGTGCCGGCGGAGGGTATTCGCGCCGTCGCACGGCTGGGCGTGGTCGACGTCGGCGAGAGCCGTGTGCAGGAGGCGCTTCCAAAGATAGAGGCGGTGGCCGACCCGGCGATCCGCTGGCATCTCGTCGGGCATCTGCAGCGCAACAAAGCCCGCCGCGCCGCGGAGCTCTTCACGCTCATCCACTCGGTGGATACGGAAGCGCTGGCCGAGGCGCTGGCCCACGGCGCGGAGACGCAGGGCCGCGTGGTGTCGGTCCTCCTTCAAGTGAACGTAGCCGGTGAGCCGGGCAAGCATGGGTGTGCGACCGCAGAGGTGATCCCGATGGCACGCCGGATGCGGCGGCTGGCCGCGCTGCGGCTGGAGGGGCTGATGACTATTGCGCCGCTGGCCGATGATCCCGGGGACGCGCGTCCCGTCTTCCAGCAGCTGCGCCGTCTCGGCGAGGCGCTGCGGGAGGAGGCCCCGGAGGCCCGCCATCTCTCCATGGGCATGAGCGATGACTTCGAGGTGGCGATCGAAGAGGGGGCGACCCTGATCCGGGTGGGTCGGGCGCTCTTCGGCGACCGCCCGGCGTGAGAAGAGGGTTCGGCGCGGCGGACGGCAAAGCAGCCATCAGGGAGCACAGGGTCCAGGGAGAGGAGGGGAGATCGGGAGGGATGCTCTGTGGGTGCGATGGACCGCCTGATGACCTTCCTCGGGTTCAGCGAGGAGGCTGACGACGACGGCGCCGAGCCGCTCGAGGCCGCGCCGGCCAAACGCTCACCGGTCTTCAGCCTGCACGCCCAGCGCCAGTGGGAGATCGTGGTGTTGGAAACCGCGTCCATCGAGGACGCGCGCCGTGGGGCGGACTACGTCAAATCGCGCCGGCCAGTCGTCATCAACCTGCGTGGCGTCGAGGTCGATCAGGCCCGCCGCATCGTGGATTTCCTCAGCGGTGCGACGTACGCGCTGGACGGACACCTGCAGCGGGTCGGGGAGGAAATGTTCCTCTTCGCGCCCAGCAACGTGATGATCACCGCGGAATTGACGCCGCCCGAACGCGCACCCCTTTTTCCGATCGAGTAGCCGCGCGCTTTCGCCCCGGCTTGCGACCCCGCCCCTGCCGCGGGGATAATGGCGGAGGATTCCTCCGCCCGTCATGAGGACTGATGCGATGAGAACCGTCTGGTGGGAGGCGGGCACGGTCCGTCTGTTGGATCAGACCCGCCTGCCCGATGAGGTGGCCGTGCGCACCTGCCGCTCGTGGGAGGAGGTGGCGCAGGCCATCAAGGAACTGGCGGTGCGTGGAGCGCTGGCGATCGGCGCCGCCGCCTCCTATGGGCTGGCGCTGGCCGCCGCTGAGGAGAGGGGCGACCCCCGCGCCTCGATCCGCCGCGCCGCCGAGGGCCTCGCCGCCACGCGCCCGACCGCGGTGAACCTGCGTTGGGCCCTGGAGCGGATGGCCGCCGCCGCCGAGCGGGTGGGAGCGGAGCCCGCTGCCCTGGCCGGCGCACTCCTGCGCGAAGCGGAAGCGATCGCCGACGAGGACGTGCGCGCCAACCAGGCCATCGCCGAGTTCGGCGCGGCCACGATCGCCGCCGGCGAACGCATTCTCACCTACTGCAACACCGGATCGCTGGCGACGGTGGAGATCGGGACCGCCTACGGCATCCTGCGCCGCGCGCACGAGCAGGGCAAGGGCATCGAGGTGCTCGCCTGCGAGACCCGCCCCGTCCTCCAGGGCGCCCGCCTGACCGCGTGGGAACTGCAGCGCGACGGCATCCCCGGAACGATCATCACCGACAACGCCGCCGGCAGCCTGATGGCGCAAGGGGCGGTCGACCGCGTCATCGTGGGCGCGGACCGGGTGGCGCGCAACGGGGACGTGGCCAACAAGATCGGCACCTACACGCTGGCCGTGCTGGCCCGCGCGCACGAGCTGCCGTTCGTGGTGGCTGCTCCGCTCTCGACGCTGGACCGCCGCGCCGCCTCGGGGGCGGAGATCCCGCTGGAGGAGCGTGATCCGGCGGAGGTGGCATTGATCGGGGGCCGCCGCCTGGTGCCCGCCGGCGTGCGCGTCCGCAACATCGCCTTCGACGTCACGCCGCATCACCTCATCAGCGCGATCGTCACCGACGCCGGCGTGGCGACCCCGCCGCTCGAGCGCGCGCTGGCGGCGCTGGCCTCGGCCTCGGTGGCCGGGGGCGGGTAGCGTGTCGGGGCGGACGACCAGCCACCTCATCCTCACGCTGCTGGCCCTCGGTTGGGGCGGCATGATCCTCTTCAACCTGGAGGTCCTCGAGAGTTTCACCCAGCACCTCCTGCTGGTCAGCGTGCGCTGGCTGCAATTGCTGTTTGTCGTCCTCAGTCTGTATGGCGGCACCCTGCTGCTGCTGGGCGCGCTGCCGAAACGGCGCCGCGCCCAACCGTCGCGCCGGCCCTTCATTTCGGTGCTGCTGCCCGCGAAGGACGAAGAGCGCGTCATCGAGGGGATGCTCCGCGCGCTGGCGGCGCAGCGCTACACGGTGGACGGGGCGCGGCACTTTGAGCTGATCGTCATCGACAACGGGTCGACCGATGGGACCCCCGAGATCCTCGAGCGCCTGGCCGGACCCTTGGAGCTACGCGTGGTCCGGACCGCCGCCGGCAGCGAAGGGAAGGCCGCCGCGCTCAACACAGGCGCGGCGGCGTCAAGGGGTGAGGTGCTGGCCGTCTTTGACGCGGATGCCCGCGTCGGTCCCGACCTCCTTGCCCAGATGGCTGCGGCCCTGGAGGGGGCGGGGGTGGCCGGCGTGCAGGGTCGGCGTCTCCCTTATAATGCGACAGCGAATTTCCTGACGCGAATGCAAGACGACGAGTTTGCCATTCTCCAGACCGCCCTGCTGCGGGGACGGGAACGGGTGCGGTCGTTCGTCACCTTCGCCGGCAACGGGCTGCTCGTCCGGCGGGACGCGCTCGAGGGGGCGGGCGGGTGGAACGAAGAGGCGCTCACCGAGGACATCGACCTGTCGGTGCGCCTCTACCTGCGGGGCTGGCGGATCCGCTACTGCGACGAGGCGCTGGTCTGGGAGGAAGCGGTGCCGTCGCTGCGCGCCCTGATCCGGCAGCGCCGGCGCTGGTTCGAGGGCTCGCTGCGCAGCCTGGGGGAGCACCTCCCGGCGATCCTGGTGGGACGCCTGCCCCTGCGCGTGCGCATGGACATGCTCTTCTATCTCGGCGGGTCGCTGGCGGCGACCCTCGCCCTCCTCACGAACTACGCCTACGCGCTGGCGGGGCTGAGCGGCGTGCTCGTGCTCTTCCTCCGGCTGCCCACCGTGATCATGGCGGCCGCCGCCCTCTTCTTCTCCTCGGCGCTGCTGGCCGCGGGGGCGGTGGGGCGGGGCTGGAACCCGGCCGGGCTAGTGGCGGTGCTCCTGCGCTCGATGGCCTTTACGCTGCCACGGTTGATCATCGTCCCCCTCGCCATCGCGCACTACATCCAAAGCGCGCTCACCGGCAGGATGGAGTGGGGAAAGACCACGCACCTCGGCGACGCCGCGCCCGAAGGGGCGGAGGCGGGCTACATCAGCCGGGTGTAGATCTCCCGCAGGCGGGTGCCTACGACCTCGAGGGAGTGCCGGGCGGCGTAGCTCCGGGCCGCCTCTCCCAGGTGGGCGCGCAGGTCCTCGTCGTCGACGAGGCGGAGGAGCTGCTCGGCAAACTCCTCCGGGGTGGCCGCCTTCAGGCAGTTCTCTTCGTGCACGTAGCGGCCGGCGGACCACTCCGCCTCGCGCAGCACCAGCGGCCGGCCCGCGGCGGCGGCCTCCAGGATGGCGATCCCCTCATTCTCCACCAGGCTGGGGAAGAAGAAGACATCCCCGCTGGCGTACGCGTCCGTGACGTCCTCGACGAATCCGGTGAAGCGCACGTTCGAGGGAGCGGCCTCTACGACGCGCATCGTCTCCGCCTTCGCGGCCATGGACATGCGCCCGAACCAGACGAAGGAGAGCGCTGGGGCGAGGCGGGCGACCTCACAGAACGCGTCCACGCCTTTGCGCATCAGGACGAGTCCCACCGCGAAGATGACCAGGCCGCGCAGCGCGTAGCGGCTGCGCGCGAGCAGCCGCTTGCGCCCGGCGCTGGGCCCGAAACGCCGGACGTCCACGCCGTTGCTGACGACCTCGATCGGCCGGTCCACCTCGTAGCTGCGCAGCACGTCCCGAGCGTAGGGCGAGGGCGCGATGAGCATGTCCGCCTTCGCGTAGTAGTAGCGGAGGAAGCGGCCCAGGTATGGGGCGATCGAATCGGACATGACGAAGGAGTTGGCGAAGTCCTCTGCGGTCGTGTGCCCGTGGATGACCACGGGGCGCCGGCCCAGATACTTTTCGACTAGGTAGACCGAGCGCGGGCCGATAGAGTGTACGTGCAGCAGGTCGAAGTCCTCGCGCGGGTCCGTGGTGACCTCGATGCCCGCGGCGCGCAGGGCGCGCAGCTGATTCTCGTAGGCGCTGAGGATGCCTCCGCTCCAGGCCTGCCGGTGACGCCCCCCCTCCAGGTAGACGCAGACCTTCATCTTCGGGATCGGGATCGCAATGGCCGCATCAGTGGACGCGAGTGTATTTTGTCCCGATCTGCCGCATTCCTGCAGGGAAAACGGATCAGGAGGCGGGAACGCCGAGGGGGTGCGGGACCTCGCGCGGCGAGACAGTCACCACCTCGCTGCGGGCAAGCGCCTCGCTGAGGAGATCGTCGATGGGCACGGCGCGTTCTTCGCGCGCGGCTTCCGCCTCCTCGGGGTGGGTGCGCGGATGCGCGGGGAGGAAGAGGCTGCAGCAGTCTTCGTACGGCAGCACCGAGATCTCGTAGGTGCCGATCGCGCGGGCGCGCGCGGTGATCTCCGTCTTGTCCATGCCGATCAGCGGCCGCAGCACGGGGCCGGCGGCGGCCGCGTCGATCGTGGCGATGGAGGCGAGGGTCTGGCTCGCCACCTGACCGGCGCTTTCTCCGGTGACGACGGCGAGGCCGCCCTCCCGCGCGGCGACCCCCTCGGCGAGGCGCAGCATCATCCGCCGCATCACCGTGACGCGCAGCTCCGCCGCCACGGCCAGCTGGATAGCGCGCTGGATCTCGGTGAAGTAGCCGATCCAGCAGCGCAGCGGTCCGGCGTAGGTGGCGAGGACGCGGCAGAGGTCGATCACCTTCGTCCTCGACCGCTCGTTCACGAAGGGGAAGGAGTAGCAATGCAGCGGGACGATCTCCAGGCCGCGGCGCGCCGCCATCCAGGCGGCCACGGGGCTGTCGATCCCGCCGGAGAGCAGCGCCACCGCCCGCCCGCCCGTGCCCGCGGGCAGACCGCCCGGCCCGGGCAGCGTCTCGGTGAAGAGAAAGGTCTGGTCGCGGATCTCCACGGTCACCGTCAGGTCCGGGGCGGTGACGTTGACCGGCAGCCCGAACCGGTCCTGCAGTCTCCGCCCGATGATCGTGTTCACGTCGCCGGAGGTGTAGCGGAAGCGCTTGTCCGCGCGGCGCGCGTCCACCTTGAAGGAGACGCGGGGACGCTCGGAGAGGGCGCGCGCCGTCACAGCCTCAGCGGCGGCGCCGATCTCGTCCAGGCGCGAGGGGACGGACCAGGCCGGACTGACGGAGACCACGCCGAAGGTGCGCCGCGCCGACGCGGCCAGCGCGTCGAGGCCGTCCGCAGCCCCGCGCGGCCGCACGAGCACGCGGCTGAAGTGCGCGTGGACGTCGCCCGCCTCTCCGACCTGCGCGGCGACGTTCCGGACGAGCCGGTCGATGAAGAAGGGACGGTTGCGCCCCTTCAACCCGATCTCCCCGTAGCGCACGAGCAGGACCGGTTCCATCAGACCAGGACCCTCAGCTCCTGCACCGCCCGCGCCATCGTGTCTACGGCGTGGTCGAGCTCCTCGATCGTCGTGCTGCGGGCCAGGCTGATCCGGACGCTGGAGAGCGCCTCCTCCCGCTCCAGCCCCATGGCCATGAGGACGTGGCTGGGGCGCGGGTCGCGGGAGTGGCAGGCCGAGCCGGTGGAGAGGTAGATCCGCTCCATCTCCAGCCGGTGCACCAGCGTCTCCCCCCGCACCCCCGCGATGGAGACGTTGAGGATGTGCGGCGCGGCCAGGTCGTCCTGATCCGGACCGTTGATGGAGAGCCCCTCGATCAGGGTGAGACGGCCGGCCAGGTGCGCGCGCAGACTGCGCAGCGATGCCGCCGCCTCTCCGCCGGGCTGGATGCGCGCGGCGGCCGCCCCGAAGCCGACGATGCCGGGCACGTTCTCGGTGCCGGGCCGGAGCGCGCGCTGCTGATCGCCGCCGTGCAGGAGGGGCTCGATCCGCACCCCCTCGCGCACGATCAGCGCGCCGACCCCTTTCGGTCCGTGCACCTTGTGCGCAGAGATCGTCAGCAGGTCGATCCGCGCCGCGTCCACCGTGACGCGGCCGAAGGCCTGCACCGCGTCGACGTGCAGCAGGGGCAGGCGGCCGCTGCCGCGCGCCGCCGACAGCGCCTGGGCGATCGCGGCGACGGGTTGGATCGTTCCGACCTCGTTGTTCACCGCCATCACAGAGACGAGCACCGTCTCGGGCCGCAGCGCCGCCGCCACCGCCGCGGGGTCGACCCCTCCCCGGCGGTCCACCGGCAGCAGGGTGAGGGCAAACCCTTCGCCCTCGAGACTGCGCAGCGCTTCCAGCACCGAGGAGTGCTCCACCGCGGTGCCGATGAGGTGGCGCCCTCGGCGGGCGTAGGCGCGGGCCGCGCCCTTGATGGCCAGATTGTTGGCCTCGGTGCCCCCGGAGGTGAAGAGCACCCACGCAGGGGGGACGCCCAGCGCCGCCGCCACCTGCGCCCGCGCACCGGAGACCGCCTGCTCGGCCGCCGCTCCCTTCCCGTGGATCGAGGACGGGTTGCCGTACCCATCGGTGAGCGCGCCGACCATGGCGGCCACCACGGAGGGATCCGGCCGCGTCGTCGCTGCGTTATCCAGGTAGATTTCGGGGCGCGGAGCCATAGGATCATCGTACCTTTCGCCCTCCTGAGGTCGCAACCGTGGGTAGGGTAGAGATGTGCGCGTCTATCTGCCGCTGCTGATCAGCGTGCTCACAGGAGCGGTCGTGGCCGGCCTGCTCTTTCTGCTTCCGTTGAGGCAGGAGGAGGGCCGGACCCCGGCCCCTCCCCAGGAGACGCCGGAGGGCGTCGCCCCCACTGATCCAGCCATGCGGGCGCGTCTGGCAGCAGATGCCCTGGCGGACGGGCGCGCCCAGTTGGCGGCCGGCCGGCTGAGGGAGGCGCAGGATCGCTTTGTCGAGGTGCTGTTGCTGCTCCCCGGCCACGAGCAGGCCTGGGCAGGACTGATCCAGGTCCGGCGCCGCCTGGCCAACGATGATGCCGCGCTGCTGCGGCGCCAGGCCGCTGCCTACCAGTCCGCCATCGCGAAGGGGACGGAGACCGAGGAACACTATGCGGCCCCAGCCATGGCCCTCCTGGCCGAGGCCAGCCTCCGGGCGGCGCGGGAGGTCGAACGGGGCCCGACGCCGATCGTCCTCGGGTCACGGCCACAGGCCAGGGTCACGCCACGGGCCGTCGCCACGGCACGGCCTTCGCCGCCTCCGTCGCAGCGGCCGCGCCCCCGCGCCACCCGGCGGCGCGCTGCCGTCACCCCTGCGCCATCGCCTCCCGCGTCCCCCGCGGCGCGGCCGAGGCTGTACCTGCTGCGGGCGGGTCCGCTCGTCAGCCCGGCCCACGTGGCCGAGGTGGCGGCCGCCCTGGACAACGCCAGATACGCCTGGCGGCTCGATGCCGTCGACGGAACGCCCTACTACTTCATGACGCTGGGGCCGCACCCGAGGTCGGTGACCGATGCGATCGTCAGATTCCTCGCGGCGCGCTTTCCAGAGCTGACGGTGGCCGTGGGGGCGGTGCCCTAACGCGCGGGAGGGGGGAGGACGGCCCGGGCGGCTTGGAAGTGGGCAGGTAGGAAGAGGGATCGCGCCCAATAGCAACGCCTGAGCCCAAGGTATGCGCGTCTACCTACCGGTCTTGATCAGTGTGCTGGTGGGGGCGGTGGTCGCCGGCCTCATCTTCTTCTTGCCCGCACTCCGCCAGAGTGATCCACAGCCGGCCCGCGCGCCGGTCCAGGGAGCGCCGCGCCCCACGCCCGCGCCCACGATCCGGGCGATAGCCACACCCCTCCCCACACCGGTGCGGACGGAGGCGGCCCGGCCGCTCCCGACGGTGTCCGCGCAGGCCGCACTGCCCGGGCCCGACGCGGGAGGAGACGTGGCGGGTGACGCTCTCAGGTCGGCCCAGGCCCTGCTCGCCGCCGGGCGGCTGCGAGAGGCGCAGGACGAATTCATCCAGGTGCTCCTGGTCGCGCCGAACACCGACGAAGCCTGGAACGGCCTCATCCAGGTGCGCCGCCGTCTGGCCGGAGACAATGCCGCGCTCCTGCGACGGCAGGCCGCCGCCTACCAGCGGGCGATTGCCCTCGGCGAGGAGACGGACGAACACTACACGGCGCCCGCCATGCATCTGCTGGCGCAGGCCAGCCTCCTGGCGGCGCAGCAGATCGAGCAGGGAGTGCGTCCCGCCGCCCCTACCTCGATCGTCCTCGAGGCGACGCCGGCGCCCAGTCCGGTCGCCCGCCCCGCCGCCCCGGCCACGCCGCGCCCCCGCGCCACCAGGCGTCCCACGCCGCCGCCGCCCATCCGCACGGCGGCGCCGGTCGCATCGACGCCCACGCCGCCGCGCGTGACCGCGACGCCGGTTCCGACCCCGCAGCCGTCGCTGGACGAAAACGAGGCGTTCTTCCTGATCCAGATCGGGCCGGTCTACGACGCCAATCGGGCCTCAGAGATCGCCGCGGAGCTGACGGTGTCGGGCTATGCTGCGCGCGTCACCCGGCCGGGCGGCGGGAGCGCCTACTATATCGCCCTGGGGCCCTACCGGCGGTCGGTGGTCCAGGCGGTGGTGAACCAGATTCGACGACAGTTCGGAGCGGGGCTTCGGGTGGTCGTCACACCGGCGCCCTGAGCAGCAGCGAAATCTAGCGACCCACCTCCGCGACTTCTCGGGAGGCGGGAGGAGAGCGCTGCCCCGCCTGATCGATCGCGATGACCGTGGCCACGAGTTTGGAGCCTTCGGGGACGACCAGCGGTCCGATCGCCACCGCCCAGTTCCCGTCGGCGGGGGTGACCGTCACGAACTCGCCGAGCGCGCCCCCCTCCTCGGCGGACGCACCGCGGGCGAGATAACTGACGCGGGCGAGGATCCGATCCCCCGGCCGCGCCCGGCCCCGCAAGATCACGCGTCTGACGGCCTCCTCTCCGAGCACGATCGCCTGACCCGGCGCCAGGATCGAGGGCGCCGGGGGTGGAGGCCCGACCACGGTGACCCCGGAGGCGGCCGCGGCGGTCGCGCGCCGGCCGTCCTTCTCCAGGGTGACGACGAGGCTGGCATCGTTCAGTGATTGACCTCCGTCAATCGGTAGGGTGCCGAAGTAGACGCCGGGCGTGCGTGACTCGCGCATGGCCACGGCGCCCCCGAGCCCCTGGATGGCAAAGGAGGCCCGGCCGCCGGGGGCGCCCGTCGTGACGACGGTGAGGATGTCGCCCCGGGTCAAGGGTGTGGCGGGGTTGATCGTGACCGACCCGATGAGCCCGGCCGGCGGCGCGATGGTAAACGTCCACTCCACCCGTTCGGCGTTCCCCGCCTTATCGGTCGCCGTGAGCTGGACGCGAACCGGGCCCGGCGAGAAGGGACCTTCGGGGTTGAAGGCGGCGAACGTCTCCGACACGGAGGTGCGCGCGGTGACGTTCTGACCGTTGACGACCAACCGAACGGCCGCGGGGTTCACCGCGGAGACGGGGTCGAGGAAGTTCACGACGATATTCGGCCGCCCATTCGTCAACGTGGCGCCCGGCTTGGGTTGGCGGGAGGTAATGCTGGGTCCCCTTGTGTCGATGGTGATCAGACGGTTGGCGCCGGTCATGACCTCCTGTCCGCGCACGGTCAGCGAGGCGAAGACGCCCGCGTTGCGCGCCAGATCCCCGGGCTGCACCACGTAGGTGCCGGAGTAGAGCCCAGGCTGGGCCTGATAGATTCCCGTGCGGATCTCTCGCATGCCCACGTTGGCGACGACGCCGAAGATGTGGAAGGTGGCGGATCCGCCGGTGCTCCCCCGCAGCGTCACGTTCACTTTGTCTCCCACTCTCAGGGGTTTCCGCGCATCGTGGGTAAGAAGGTCAATACGAACGCCAGCAACCGGTGGTGTGGGGGCAGGGGCCGCGAACGCCGCACCAGACGCGCAGACCAGCATGCTGATGGCCCAGATGAAAACTCGCGTGTGCTGCATTGTGCCGACCTTCGCGGCCGCTCGGATCCTCCGGAAGAGTCCTATGGGCCTCGCTTCAGCGCACAAAGGCTCTTCCCGCCCGGTTGCTCCTTTCCTCCACGTGTTCATGACCCCGCCATCCAGGAGAGCGGAAGCCCCCGCCTACGGCGATGGTGCCCTGATCCGATAGACGCTCCCGGTATAGTCCATGAGGTAGAGCTCACCCGCCTCATCCTCACCGAATGAAGTGATCGGGAGTCCCGTCTGGAGCAGTTCCGTCCTCGTCCAGGTGTTGCCAGTGGGAGTCAGGGCCCACAAGGGACCGCATAGATCGCCGAAAACGTAACGACCGACCAGACCCGGCCAGTTCCGTCCCCTGTAAACGAACCCGCCAATGACCGAGCATCCCACGCTGTGAGAGTACTCATGGATGGGCAGCTCGAGGCCCGCGGTCTTACAGCCCGTGGGCGGGTTGAAACAGTGCGCACCTTCCATGATCCGCCATCCGTAGTTTTTCCCCTTAAGGATGGTGTCGACTTCCTCCCAGGAATCCTGCCCGACGTCGCCCAGGACAAGCCGGCCATTGCATCGATCGAAAGAGAAACGCCAGGGGTTACGGAATCCGAGCGCCCAAATCTCGGGACGCGCTCCCGGGGTCGTGAGGAACGGGTTGTCCCAGGGCACCGCGTAGGGGCCGCCAGCATTGACGTCGATCCGAAGGACTTTTCCCAGGAGGAGCCCGAGGTTTTGGCTCGTGTTCAACGGGTCGCCTGGCGAATCACCATCACCCAATCCGATGTAGAGCATGCCGTCGGGACCAAAGAGGTTGAGCCCGCCGTGGTGGATGAAGTAGGGTTTGGGCACCTCAAGGATACGGTACTCGGTGGGATCGGCGAGGTTGGGGTTGGTCGAAGACACGCGATACTCGGCGACGATGCTCATCAGTCCGGATCCTTCATCTGCGGTGTAGTTCACAAAGAAGCGACCATTCCTCGCGTAGTTGGGGTGGAAGGCGACGCTGAGCAGCCCCATCTCGCCCCAGAATAAGACCCGGCTCCGGATGTCCAGGAAGGGGAGAGGAAGCAGTTGGTTGTTGTGAATGATCCGGATCGTCCCCCCCTGCTCAACGACGAAGAGCCTCCCACTGCGGTCACGGGCGTGGGTGAGATGCACGGGCGCACTCAACCCCGAGACCACTGTCCGCAGGGACACCGCGGGGATGCTAGGGGAAGGCCCCGCACAGGCCTGCGCCTGAGCCAAGGAGAGGATGGGAGGGGTGGGCAGAAACGGAGACACTGCGAGAACCAGCATGAGCACAAGCCTTCGCTTCATCCTCTTCCCCTTTGAACCGCGCGTGTGCCCGCGGCCGCGCATTGTTTCGCCCGGCGGCATCCCCGCGATGGGATCACTATGAACTTGGCAGCCTCATCCCCGGTGTGACGCCGAGGCTTCTGCTTTCGCGCCGCGGCGACCTGCCTGTACACATGAAGATCTCTCCTTTGGGGTATCGCAAGATCGTCAGGCTGAGTATCTTGATGTGCCAGACTAGCGAACAGGTGTTTGGCTGGATGGCGAAGCAGCATCGTCAGGGACCAGATCAGTGACGATGAAATATCGGAACGCCGACGCCCTCGCCGATAGGTCGACGCGCCTGTCGCACCCTAAGGGGAGGTTGTCCTAGCGACAGCAGAGAATCACCCATCCTCTACCCAGACGATCACAAGTAAGTTCCGCGGCACGAGTTGGTGTGCCCGATCCGATGTTGGAGGTCGGCGACGAGCGACAGCGCGCAGGAAAGCTCTGTTGCACCGGTGGGGTGGCCACGTTGGAGATTGTCCCCAGGTGGACTCCGGGGCGATCCGCTCATGCGCCATGGCGGCCTGCTCGCCCTCAGTATGCTGGTGCTCCACGCGGCCAACTGGCTGTATCACATTGTCATGAGCAGAGCGCTGGGCCCCATCGAGTACGGAGCGCTGAGCGCCGTCCTGGGGTTGCTCCTCCTCTTTACGGTGCCTGCGCATGCGATCCAGATGGGGATGTCCGCCATGGTGGCCCGGGAGGGGATGGACGCGGCAGGGAGGGGGTTTCCTCGCGGGAGATGGCCCACGGGCACGATCCTCTTTGGGGTGGGGGCGTATGCCGTCCTGGTCGGCGTCAGTCCCTGGATCAGCAGCCTGTTTGGGCTCTCTTCCACAACGGCCATCGTAGTAGGCGCGAGCGTGCTGATCCCCTGGTCTGTCCTGCCGTACTTCCGAGGATGGCTCCAGGGTCACCAGCGCTCCGCGGCCCTGGGAGTGAGTCTGACCGCTGAGGGCGTCGTCAAGCTCGCGGTCGCGGCCTTCCTGGTCAGCCAGGGCCTCGGCGTGGTGGGCGCTATCAGCGGGGTGAGTCTTGGCGCATTCGCTGCCCTCCTCCTGACCGTGCCGACGCGGCGCTTCACGCAGCCAGATCTCCCCCGGCGCGTTCACCGATCCGAGACGCTCGACGTCGCGCTCGCCCCCTACCTGCTGGCCGTCAGCGCGTTCAGCGTTCTCACTCAGGCGGACGTGATCGTTGTGAAGATTCTCTTTCCCGCCCACGAGGCCGGCCTCTACGCCGCCGCCTCGACGGCGGGCAAGATCATCTTGTATGTCACCGCACCTCTAGCGATGGTCATGTTGCCGGAGATGGTGCGGAGGGGGCCGAGGAGCCCTGAAGGGCGGGCGGTCCTGCTCCGGGGCGTGCGGTACGCGGGAGCGCTCGGTGGGGCGTGCGTCGCCTTGTACCTGGCTGCGCCGGCGACGCTCATCCGGGTGCTCTTCGGTCCGGGATACGCGGACGCCGCTCCTCTTCTGGGATGGCTAGGCCTGGGCATGCTGGCGTACGAGCTCGCCCTCCTCGGGATGTACTACCAGCTTGGCGCGGGTGGCCGAGGCGGGCTGTGGTCGATCATCGCGCTGGCGGTGATCTTCCCCGCGCTCGCCCTGGGGGTAGGGAAAAGCGTCCTGGCGGTGGCGGTGCTGGTGGCCGGCCTCGGCGCGGTGAGCTGTACGGCGGTGTGGTGGCGGGTGTGGCCGCTGCTCCGCGGATCATCGGGTGGACACGGGCTCGGCGTGGTCCCACATGCGGAAGGCTGACACGCAGGCGGCCAGGCAGAATCGCGTGACGATCGAAGGGGTGGCGATGGCCCCGCTGGTCGCGCACGTCGACGATCGAGGCTATCTAATTGAGATCCTGCGCGCCGTCGACCCACACTTCACGAAGTTCGGCCAGGTCTATCTGGTCGGCGACTTCGGGCGAGGCGTGATCCGGGCCTTCCACAAGCATGAAGCCATGTGGGACTGGTTTTTCATCAGCCATGGGGCGGCCAAGTTCGTGCTGGTCGATGATCGTCCTTCCAGTCCCACGCACGGCCAGATGAATGTCCTGATCGCGTCCTCAAGAAACCCCAGCCTGATCGCGGTGCCGCCCGGCGTGTACCACGGGTTCATCGCGCTGGAGGATGACACCCAGATGGTCAGCATCGCCAGCGAAGTCTACCGGCGCGAGCAGCCCGATGAGGTGCGGATCCCCCCCGACAGCTTCGGCGCGGTCTGGACGGTGGAAGGGCGATGAGGGTGCTGATCACGGGGGCGGCCGGCTTCATCGGCAGCCATTTTGCTCGATACTTCGCGGAGAAGTATCCAGACTGGGAGCTGCTCGCCATCGAGTCGCTCAACTACGCCGGCTCGCTCGATCGCGTCGCCGACCTGCGGGGGAGGCTGCGCATCCTCCTTCACGACATCCGCGCGCCGTTCACCGATTTCCTGATCCGGAATTTGGGAGATCTCGATTACGTCATCCACGTGGCGGCAGAGACACACGTCGACAAGAGCCTGATGGATCCCCTGCCCTTCGTGCAGGCAAACGTGCTGGGGACGTTCCACGTGCTGGAGTACTGCCGCCTCCATCAAACCCGGCTGCGCCTGGGCTTCCTGATCTCGACCGATGAGGTGTACGGTCCGGCGCCCCCTGGGGTCGATCACCACGAAGGCGAACCACATCGTCCCAGCAACCCCTACGCGGCGACGAAGGCCGCCGCCGAGGATCTCTGGTTCGCCTGGGAGCGGTCGATGGGGCTCCCCACCATCATAACCAACACGATGAACAACATCGGCGAGATGCAGCATCCCGAGAAGTTCGTCCCCAAGATCATGCGGGCGATCATACGCGGTGAACCCATCACCGTGCATGGATCGCCCGATGAGCCCGGCGCGCGCAAATACCTCTACGCCCGCGACCACGCTGGAGCAATTGATTTTCTGCTCACCCACGGGCAGCGGGGGGAGCGCTACAACGTCGTGGGACGGGAGGAAGTGAGCAACCTGGAGATGGTCCGGCGGGTCGAGCGCATCATGGGGAAAGAGGCGAAGATCAAATTCGTCGATTTCCACGCGACCCGGCCGGGCCACGATCGGCGCTACAGCTTATCGGACACGAAGATGAAGCAGTTGGGATGGGAGCCGCCGACATCATTCGATGAGGCCCTGGAGCGCGTCGTGCGGTGGACGCTGGCGCATCCCGAGTGGATGTAGTGGGGGCCGCTGGCCCGACGGAGGCAGCCGCAATGATGACGCTGTCCGTTGTCCTCCCCGCCTACAACGAGGAGGCGGCAATTGCCGGGGTGATCGAGCGCGTCGATCGCGCGCTCGATACGCTTGTTCGGTCGGGCGTGGGGATTGCCGAGGCGGAGATCATCGTCGTCGATGACGGATCGACCGATGCGACGTCTGACCGGGCACGGGTCTCTCCCCGGGTCCGCATCTTCACGCACAGCCGGAATCGGGGATACGGGGCGGCGCTGACGACCGGCTTCCTCAATGCCCGAGGAAGCCTCATCGCCTTCCTTGACGCGGACGGGACGTACCCGCCGGAACACCTGGACAGGTTATGCCAGCCCCTGCTGGCAGAGCAGGCCGACATGGCGATCGCGAGGCGGAACGGCGCCGGGCCGAATCACATGCCACGCCTGCGCCGCCTGGGGAACAGGGTCTTCGCCTGGATCCTCTCCTGGATCGCCGAGACCCGAGTGTTCGACACGGCCAGCGGGATGCGCGTGTTTCGGAAGCGTGATCTGCGGCATCTTCTCCCGCTGCCGGACGGACTGGACTTCATCGTCGGGCTCAGCACCCGGGCGCTGCACGAAGGGCTCCGGGTCGTGGAGGTGCCGGTCCCGTACGATGAACGGCGGGGAGAGTCGAAGCTGCGCGTCGTCCAGGACGGGTTCCGCTTCCTGGCGACGTTCTTGACGGTGGCATCCACATACAATCCCCTGAAGTTCCTGGGCACGCTTGGGCTTCTGGCGCTGGCGCTGGCCGTCTACCTGGGCATCGCGCCCGTCGTCTACTACCTGCGGTTCGGCCGGGTGGAGGAAGGCGAGATCTACCGGCTCTTCACGATCCTGGTGCTGGGCATCATCGGGCTGCAGCTGATCAATCTCGGGATCATCGCCAACCGGATGCTCGCCCTCGTCTCGGGTCCCTCCCTGGAGAGGCGCAGCCTAATCGGCAGAATCGTGTTTCATCGAGGCTTTTCGCGCGTTAATTGGGGCATCGGTATCGCCTGCTGCCTGGGGGCCGTACTCCTGAACTACCGCACCATCGTGCAGTATCTGACTCTGCGATCCATCGACGTGCACTGGTCATACATCATCACCGGAGCGACCGCGTTCCTCGTCGGGGCACAACTGCTCATGACGGGTGCCGTGCTGGCGATTTTCCGCCTGGTCGGCCGGCGGCGAGTCTACCGCGACAGGCTGACCGCCGCAGACCCCTCAGACCGATTGGCCTCGATCGGCCATGACGCCGGCGCGGCCGACGCGCGGCGGGTAGGGTAAGGGAGCGGGAATGGGCGGCGCGCGAGCGGCGAAGCCGGCCGTCTCCATCGTGATTCTGACGAAGAATGAAGAGACGCGTATCGGCGGTTGCCTGCGATCGGTGTTCGCGCAGGACTTCGACGGATCCGTCGAGGTGCTCGTGATCGACTCCGGCTCGACCGATCACACGTTGGACATCGTCGCCGCCACTTCCGCGCGCCTCTTGCGCATCCCGCCGGAGGAGTTCCACCATGGCCGGACGCGCCACCTCGGCGTCCTCAGCACGACGGCGCCGCTGGTCGTCCTGCTGAACGGCGACGCGACGCCCGCCGACGAGCGCTGGCTCAGCGGCCTGGTGCAGGCGGTCGACCGGCCCGAGGTGGGGGCCGCCTACAGCCGGCAGCGGCCTTATCCGGGGGCCTTTCCAATGGAAGAGTTCTTCCTGCAGTTCGTCTACCCGCCCGCACCCGCCAATGGCAGCGCCGGCCACCTTCGGATCATGCCGACGTTCTTCTCAACGGTGAGCTGTATCCTGAAGCGATCGGCCTACGAGCTCGAACCATTCTCCGCGGCGATGATCATGTCGGAGGATCAGGAGTGGAGCGTCAGAATCACCCGCAGAAACCTGCAGGTCGTCTACGCGCCGGAATCTGAAGTCCTGCACAGCCATAACTACACGTTGACGAGGGCCTTCCGCCGCTTCTTCGATGCGGGGATGACGGCGAAGGCGTCCTATCTCCAGCGCAATCCCGGCAACTGGACGGCGCTGCTGCGTCGCGCCGTCGCGTACCCGTTTGCGGAGGGGGCGTTTCTCCTTCGCTCGGGGCGGGCGCACTGGCTGCCCTATGCCGCCCTCTATGATCTGCTCAAACTCCTGGGTTTCGGGTGTGGCCTGGGGTATCGCTTTCTGCCGCCCTCGATCCTGCAGCGCGTGAGCCTGTACGCGACACCCGCGACCGCCGGGAATCGGTTGACGCCCCGGGACTGAACGGACACCCTGCTCGCGCGCCGCGTGATGTCGATGGGTGTACCGGGGAGAGGATCGCCGTACCTGAGCTGGGGCGCCGCCTTCATCGTAGGGCTCGCCGGCGTGGCGGCGCTGTGGCTGCGTTTCTACGGGCTCTCGGGTGACTACGTCTCCTACGACAGCTACGCGCAGCTGGTGGGCGGCCTGCACTTCCTGGATGCGCGAGGACACGGGTACGGGTACGTCGCCCCCCCGGGAGCGGCCCTGCTCCTCCTCCCCGCCCTCATCCTCTCCCGCACGGAGCTGGCCGCGCAGGTGGCGGTTGGTCTGTGGGGAGTGCTGCTGGCGGGGATCTCCGGTTGGCTGGTCTGGCGCGTCACGCGCCTTCTCGGCGCGGCCCTGCTCTTCACGCTGCTCGTCGCCCTGAACCCCACGCTGGTCTTCCTGTCACGGGGCATCTGGTTCGAAAACTTTCTGTTGGTGATCGTGGCGCTGACGATTCTCCTGTGCTACCGCGCGGCCGAAGAAGCGGGAGACCCTGAGGTGCCCTTGCTGCTCTGGGCGATTTTTGGTCTGACGCTTCTGGCCACGGCGATCCGCACACCGTCAATGCTCATCCTGCCCCTGGGACTCCTCTATATCGGCCGCCGCCGCGGGTACCTCTCTCGGTCGGGCCTTCGTCGCCTCCTGCGGTCACGGTGGGCGTGGGGGGGCCTGGGGACGGCCGGCCTCATCGCCGGAGCCTACTTCCTCAGCCAGCCCACGGAGGCGGCAAAGATCGTCACGGCCGCCCGAGGGACCTTTGCGCTGGCAAATTTGGCCCGCAATTGGGCGCCGGCGCTCTACGTGTTGAGCAACCCGCTGCTCACGCCGCCGACTGCAGTCTTCGACGGGCCCAGTTTCTACGAGCTCCTGGGGGGAAGGCCGGAACCGGCGAGCGTCCTGGCGGCGATGCTGCAACTGCCGCTGGTCTTCATCGGCGGGTACGCGCTGGTTGTCGAGGGGAGGCGTGACTTCTGCGCCTTTCTCGTCGCCCTGGCCGCCGTCCTCAGTCTCTTCTACTCGTTCTACGTCGAGTTCATCTCTCGCTACTACCTGCCGGCCATCTACGTCGAGCTGTTCCTGCTTACCCGCGGCCTGAGCTATCTCCTAGGCCAGCGGGTGCAGGGAGGTCGCCTGCTCCCCACGGCGGGAGGTGTCTACGCCGTCATTGTGGTCGCCGCGCTCGCGGCCTCGGGCGCCGCAGCCATGGTCCCCGAAATCCGGACCTGGGGCAGCCGCGAGTCCAGGGCCAACCAGCAGGTGTACCTCACGCCGCGTGAGGTCCGGAGGGTGCTCGATCTGGCGGTGGCGGCCGGCGTGGACGAGATCGTCACCGACTATGCTCCCTACGTGGAGTTCTACGCGCTGAGCCAGGAGCGCTACGCCGGGGTGGCGGTTTTTGATCTCTACAAGCATGCCGTGGCGCGGGGCGTGACCAGAAAGTCAGCAGCCGAGCTCCTCGCGCATATCCAGGCGGCGACGCGCCGGGGCAAAAAGGTGTGGCTGTTCCTGGGCTGGCCTACCATCCGCGCCTATGATCCGGGGCTGACGGAGACCTTCCGCTTCTTCTACGACGTCATCTCGTCGCAGCGGGCGCTGACGGTGGTGCTGCGGGGCGAACCCACCGTCTTCAACCGCGTGCCGCAGTCACAGTCGAGAAACTTCTTCCTCCTCGAGGTGGGGGCGGAGGTCCCTGTGAGCGACGAGGCCCACGTCGTGGCGTCCCTCCCGGCGCATCTGGTCGGGCACACCCGCCCCGATCTGGACACCTCCGACGCGACCCAGCGCTTCAGCGCAGAGGTGAAGATCCCGCTCTCCGCGCCGCTCGGCCTGCAGGTGGCGGGGACGCTGCGCGGGCGGGGTACCGTGCGGCTGGTCGGCGCCGGAGGGGCGGCCGTGACCCTGGTCGAGGGAGGGGAGAGCGGCGCTTCGTTTTCCCGCAGCGTCCGGGTCTCGCCTCCCGGAGGCTACGCGCTCGTGATCGATTCCGGGGAGCGGGCAGCGTCCTTCGACATCCGGATCACCCCGGTGGGCATCGTCGTCTTTGACTTCGTGGACGAGTTCGCCTCGGCGCGCCGTTTCGCCAAGTCGCAGTCCTACGCGCGGATCGAGCAGGTGGACATCAACGCGGATAGCCGCCGGAGCCTGTTTCTCCACCCGGTCTCGCGGATCGTCTACCGCGTGGCCGTGCCCCGGGGACGCAGCGTCCTAACGTTTGGCATGGGGCTCATGCCAGCCGCCTGGGCGAACAGCGACGGCGTGCTCTTCGAACTGGCCGTGAGGGTCAGGGATCGGCAATTCTCGCTGTTCTCGCAGGAGGTCCGTCCCCGCTCCAACCAGGCGCACCGCCGCTGGGTGGACGGGCGGGTGGACATGAGCCGATTTGGCGGTCAGGTTGTCGAGGTGATCTTCTCGACAGCGGCCGGCTCCCGTCCCGACTCGACCCTGGACATGGATTGGGCGGTGTGGGGGGACCCCGTGCTCTATCAGTTGGTTGACGCGCGGTAGGCGCACCGTGAGCCGGGTGCACCTGCAGACCGGTGCCCCGCTGAGGTGGATTGACGTTGGCCTCGCCGCGCTCGCCCTGGCGGTGCTGGGTGCGCCGTGGCCAACGCCGTCTCCGGAGGCGTTGATCGAGACCTTCTCGTCCGACCTCATCACAGTGGCGACGACCCCCCCGACAGCCGTCTCAGCGGTCCAGGTGACTAAGCGCGCCCTGACCCTCGCCCCCGCTCCCAGCGTGACCCCGACCGTACACCTGGTAACGTCGGAGGTTCCCTTCGACGCCAGTTTCTCGGCGACCGTTCTGAGCCGCGAGGACGGAACCGTCTTTCCGCTGCAGTTCAAGATCTGGCATCCGCGCACGGAGGTGGCGATCGAGGCTTGGTACGCGCCGGACGGCAGCGTGATGGCGGGGACGCGGGAGGGCGACCGGTGGCTGCGGACGCGCCGTCTCGGCGAGTACGCGATCGGGGAGTCGCAGGGGTGGCGCCTCGTCCGCGAAGAGGCGCGAGTGGCGATGACCCTTACGCGGGGCGGACAAGAAACGACCTTCGCCGTTCCGGAGGCGGACTTTCCTGCCCTCTTCGCTGAAGAAACCCTGTCCTTGACCGTCTATGCTACCGGGATAGAGGGCCGCGCCTTCAGCGCCGTTCGCGATCCGCTCTTCACGGTCTCTCGTCAAAATCTCTACGGAACACGCGTACGCAGCCCGTGGTTTCGCCCGGTGATCGCCGCCGTGGCCGCGGGGAGTCTGATCCGGCTGGGCAGGCGAGGGACGGGGCGTGGACGCGGCACCGGCCTGCCTCGCTCCTCCGTAGTCCTTCTGCTGCTCCTCGTTGCGATGGCACTGTCCGCCGGCGCGTACGTGAGCCGCGTCCCAGGCCATCCGCTCGACATGCGGCATGCGGAACTATGGAGCCGTATTGGTGAGACACGCGGGCCGGAGAACATTGTAGGACAGTCCTTGCTGGCCACGGAGGGCAGCGCGCACGGAGGATTGCCGTACGCGGCGGTCACCTATCCCTATCCGCCCCTACTGACCTATGTGTTCTGGGCAGCCGGCCGGACCGGAGGGATAGAGGGGGCGGGGCGGGCAGTGAAGCTCTTTTCGCTGATGGCCGTCGTTGCCGGGGGGGTTCTGCTCTACGTACTCCTTCTCCACCTCGGTGTCCGCCTCGCCGCAGCGGCCGCGGCGACCGCGGCGTACATCCTGAACCCCGCCGTGTTCTTCGCCAGCGCTGTCTGGGGGCAGACGGACGCCTTCGTCGCCTTCTTTCTCCTCCTGGCCTCGGCCGGTCTCGTGCTGGCGGCGCCGTCAATCCTCTGGGTGGGCGCCTTTTTGGCGCTTCTCTCGAAGCAGACTGGCGCGATCTTTGTCCCCATGCTTTTCCTTGCCGGTCTTTCTCGATTCGGCGCGGGCCGGCTTCTGCGGGGGCTCCCCCCGGCCATTCTCGTGATCTTTCTCATGCTTACCCCGCTCCTCTGGTTAGGCGTCCATCCAGCAGCGACGTACCGGCCGTTGGTGACGAAGCTGCTCCAGTTTGGGACGGTCCGGAACATGGAGTCGGTCAGCGCGGTCGTCTCACAGGGCGGCTTCACGGTGTGGTCTGTGCTGACGGCGCTCGACGGGGCGCGGGGGATCGCCCGAATGGCCACACCTGACTTTGAGCAATCACCCCTGGGTCCTTCCTACTTCGCGCTCTCGCGGCTCGTTTTCGGATTGGTCGCCGTCGGCGTCGCCACGCTACTCTACCTTCGGCGGAAGACGATGCCGGCAGAATCGATCTTTCTCGCCCTTGGCGCCTATGGGGTAGGCATCGGGGTGCTGCTGACGCGGGTGCAGCCAAGGTATCAGTTCTTCGGGGTGATGTTTGCGGCGGCCTCGTTGCCGTGGATGTCTCGCCGGATGGGGGGTGGGGCGCTGGCGATCTTGAGTTCCACCATGCTGTGCGCGATGTGGGGCATGCTTGTTTTCCACAGCGCCCTGTACCCCGGCGTGCTCCCGTACTTCGATCCCGATCGATCCGCCCTGCATCGCCTCATGGGTGCCATGCTGACGAGCGACGCGGCAATAACCATCGCTGGTCTCCTCAACCTGTCAGCCTTGTTACTGATCATGGCCGCCCTGGTGAAGGCCTTTTCGAGGGAGCGTGAGGGCGGGCTTGAGTAGGATCACCCGCCTTCGTCGTTCCCGGTTCGACTTGATAAGGGTCGCAGGTCCTCCGATGATCGGCAGAAAAACGCCGGTCGTGATGAAGAAGTGCATCTGGTCAGCGGATGAGGGCGGGTAGGCCCAACCGGGCGCGGAAATAGCCCACCGTCCTGCCGATCCCCTCTTCGATGGTCACGCGCGGTCTCCACCCCAGCAGCCTTGTGGCCCTGGAGATGTCCGGCCGCCGCACGCGGGGGTCGTCGACCGGCAACGGCCTGAGGGTAATCAAGCTGCGGCTGCCCGTGATCTCGAGGACAAGGCGGGCGATCTCCATGATGCTGCGCTCGTCGGGGTTTCCCAGGTTGACCGGCTGGTGGATCGAGTCCTGCGCTTCCTGGCTCGTATGCAGGAAGGCCCGGTCAGTGCGTTCGGCCGGAGAGCGGTCGGGAGGGGCCTGCACCAAAGCCAAAAGCCCGTCGATCATGTCGTCGAGATAGCAGAAGCTGCGAGTCTGGCTTCCGTCACCGTTGACGGTGAGCATTTCCCCCGACAGTGCCTGCACGCAGAAGGCGGCGATCGCCCGGCCGTCGTCGAGTCGCATGCGTGGCCCGAAGGTGTTGAAGATGCGGGCGATGCGAGTGTCCAACCCCGAGTAGCGATGGTAGGCCATTGTCATCGCCTCGGCGAACCGCTTCGCCTCGTCGTAGACTCCGCGCGGGCTGATCGGGTTGACGTTCCCCCAATAGGTCTCCGGCTGGGGGTTCACAAGCGGGTCACCGTACACCTCCGAGGTGCTGGCGAGCACAAACCGCGCCCCTTTTCCGCGTGCCACCTCCAACACACGGTGCGTCCCCAATGCGCCGACCTGCAGTGTGTGCACGGGGAATTCCAGGTAGTCCTTTGGGCTGGCCGCAGAGGCAAAGTGCAGCACTGCGTCCAGCGGTCCCTCCACCTCCAGCGAACGGCAGACGTCGGTCTCGAGAAAGGTGAACCGGGGCTGGTCGAGCAGGTGAGCGATGTTCTCACGCCGTCCGGTCAGCAGGTTGTCTGCACACAGCACCTCCGTCCCAAGCCCCAGCAGACGGTCGCATAGATGGCTGCCTAGAAATCCGGCGCCTCCGGTGATCAGCACGCGCCAGGAAGTCATGTCTTCGGGGTTTCTTCCTACGGCTCTGGGCTCCTGTCTCGAAGTTCGGACGGCCGACTCGCCGGGCGTCTTGGCAGCGCCTAGACGCAGCCGGTCAGTTTCAGCAGGGCCAGCCCGGCTCCCCCGGCGATGACGAGCTGGGTCAGGATACCCCAGAGCGCGTGGCGCCGCGCCACGGTCCAGTGCCACCGGCGCACGTGCAGCAGCCTGATCCCGCGGAGCCGTTCGAGGGGCTGATCGACGATGTCCGGCAGGATCGCCGCCAGCGCGGCGAGAGCGATCAGCCTGCCGTCGGCGGCCGGGCACCGGGTGATCCAGGCAATGGCGAGGGCGGCGGCGACGAACTCCACTCCCGCCTCGAGGTGCTCCGGGCTGACCAGCCTGCCGCGCGGACTGCCTTCCGCCTTGAACGTCCGGCCCTCCGTGTGGGGGATCACGTCCAGGAGAGCGTGGCTGGCCAGTCCTCCTCCCAGTGCGGCCGCGGGGTGTCCTACGAGCTGTCCGATGAGCGCTCCGGCCATCATGTGCGCCAATGGGTGCATGGAAGGAAGAATTCCCCTCGCAGCGTCCCATGCCTTGACGCTGTTGCGGCGCGGTTGTTACACTACGCGCGCAGTTGCGATGACGGGGAGGAGTAGGCCGAACCCCCGCAGAGCGAGCCGGGGAGGGTGCGAGCCCGGCGCGGACCGTCCCGGCTGAAGATCACCCCCGAGCAGCAGATCTGAGCGCCGGCCAGCAGGTGGCCGGAACGTAGGGTGGTACCACGGGTGCGCCCGTCCCTCGGTGGACGGGCGTCGTTGTTTCTCCTGGGGTGCGCCCGCGGCGGCGAAGCGGCCTGCGGGGTGAGGTAAAAGGATGACCCGATTTCGACCGGTCCCGGCAAAGGTGGACTTCCCCGCCGCCGAGCGCGAGCTGCTGCGCTGGTGGGACAGCGAGGGCATGATCGCGCGCTACCTGCGGCGCAACGCCGACGCGCCGGAGCGCTGGTCGTTCCTCGACGGCCCGATCACCGCCAACAATCCCATGGGCGTCCACCACGCCTGGGGGCGCACCTACAAAGATCTCTTCCAGCGCTACCACACCATGCGCGGCCGGCGGCAGCGTTACCAGAACGGCTTCGACGGCCAGGGGTTGTGGGTGGAGGTCGAGGTCGAGCGTGAGCTGGGCTTCAAAACGAAGCGCGACATCGAGGCCTACGGCATCGCCGAGTTCGTGGAGCGCTGCAAGGAACGGGTGGAGCGGTTCTCCGCGGTGCAGGCGGAGCAGTCGCTGCGGCTGGGCTACTGGATGGATTGGGATCATTCCTATCGCACCTGGTCGGACGAGAGCAACTACACGATCTGGCACTTCCTGAAGAGGTGCTGGGAGCGCGGGCTGATCTATAAGGGGCACGACGTAATGCCCTGGTGCCCCCGCTGCGCCACCGGCATCTCCGAGCACGAGATCGTCACCGAAGGCTACCGCGAGATCACCCACCCCGGTCTCTTCGTGCGCTTCCCGCTGGTGGATCATCCGGGGCGGTCGCTGCTGGCGTGGACGACCACGCCCTGGACGCTCACCAGCAACGTCGCGGTCGCCGTGCATCCCGACCTCATGTACAGCCGCGTCCGTCAGGACGCGCGTGAGTACTGGCTGGCGACCTCAACTCTCGGCCAGCTCTCGGGCTCCTATGAGGTGGCCGAGGAGGTGCCCGGCCGTCACCTTGTGGGATTGCGGTATCGTGGTCCATTCGATGAGTTGCCGGCCGTACATGGCACGGAGCATCGGGTGATCCCCTGGGAGGAGGTCAGCTCCGCCGAAGGCACGGGGCTGGTGCACATCGCGCCGGGGGCGGGCGCGGAGGACTTCGCGCTCTCCAAGGAGCACGCGCTGGCCGTAATCGCGCCGCTGGACGAGTACGGCGTCTTCGTCGAAGGCTTCGACTGGCTGACCGGCAAATCGGTGGGCGAGGTGGCCAAACCCATCGCCGAAGACCTCAAGCGCAAGGGACTGCTCTACAAGTCAGAGCCCTACCCGCACCGCTACCCGGTCTGCTGGCGCTGCCAGACGGAGCTGGTCTTCCGCCTGGTGGATGAGTGGTTCATCGCCATGGGACCGATCCGCGAGGATCTCATGACGGTGACGCGGCGCATCCGCTGGATCCCCGCGTTCGGACTGGATCGGGAGCTGGACTGGCTGCGCAACATGCACGATTGGCTGATCAGCAAGAAGCGCTACTGGGGGCTGGCCCTGCCTATCTACGAGTGCGCCGCCTGCGGCCACTTCGAGATGATCGGGTCCAAGGCGGAACTGCGCGAGCGGGCGGTGGAGGGGTGGGAGGGGTTCGAGGGACACTCACCCCACCGGCCTTGGGTAGATACGGTGAAGATCAGCTGCAGCACATGCGGCGCGACCACCTCACGGATCGCCGACGTCGGCAACCCCTGGCTGGACGCGGGGATCGTCTCCTTCTCCACGCTGACAGACCCGGGTACCGGCGAGGTGAGTTACTTGGGGGACCAGCGCTACTGGCGGGAGTGGTACCCCGCCGCCTTCATCACCGAAGCGTTCCCCGGACAGTACCGCAACTGGTTCTACTCGCTGCTGGTGATGTCCACCGTGCTGGAGAACCACGAGCCCTTCCGCGTCTGTCTGGGCCACGCCTCCGTGCGCGGCGCGGACGGCCGCGAGATGCACAAGTCCTGGGGCAACGCCATCGACTTCGACGAGGGGGCGGACCGCATCGGCGCGGACGTGATGCGCTGGCTGTTCGCCACGCAGAACCCGGCCCTCAACGTCAATTTCGGCTACGGCCTTGCCGACGACGTGCGGCGCCGCTTCTTCATCCCCCTCTGGAACGTCTACTCCTTCTTCGTGACGTACGCCAACCTGGAGGCGGGCGACGTGGGCGCGATGGTGCGCACCGCGCCGCCCCCGGGGCTGCTCGACCGTTGGATCCTCTCCCGCCTGCACCGCACTGTGGCGACGGCCCGCGAGCGTCTCGATGATTACGATCCGGCCGGGGCGTCCCGGCCCTTCGAGCAGTTCGTGGACGATCTCTCGAACTGGTACCTGCGCCGCTCCCGCCGCCGCTTCTGGAAGAGCGAGGATGACGCCGATAAGTGGGCCGCGTACGCGACGCTCTACGAGATCCTGACGACGCTGGCGCGCGCGCTCGCGCCGTTTCTCCCGTTCCTCAGCGAGACCCTCTACCAGAATCTGGTCCGGTCGGTAGACGCGAACGCTCCCGCCAGCGTCCACCTGACCGAGTACCCGGCAGCCGGCCCTGGCAGGGCTGATTCGGACTTGGAAGAGCTGGTAGGGGCCGGCCGCCGGCTGGTCTCGCTCGGCCGCGCGGCGCGCAACAAGGTGAAGATCCGCACGCGCCAGCCTCTCGCCGGCGTGGTGGCGGTGACGCGACACCAAGGCCTGCGGGCCCAGGAAGAACTGCTCGAGCACGTGCGCGAGGAGCTGAACGTCAAGAGCGTCCGGTTCGTCTCCGACCCCGGCGCCTACGTGCGCTACGAGGTCAAGCCTCGCTTCGACCGCCTCGGTCCCAAGTACGGCAAAGAGGTGCAGGCGATCGCCCGCGCCGTGACCCAGATGGATCCTCTCGGGGTGCTCAAGGCGCTCGAGGGGCAGGGTGGCGTGGCTGTCCAGATCGGCGAGGAGCCCGGGACCGGCCTCATCGTGCTGACCTCTGAGGAGGTGGAAGTGCGGATGCACACGGAAGCCGGCTATGCTGCGGAAGGCATGGCCGGCGAGTTTGTCATCCTGGACACGCAGCTGAGCTCCGACCTGGAGCGCGAGGGGCAGGCGCGGGAACTGGTGCACCACGTCCAGCAACTGCGGAAGGAGGAGGGGCTCGACCTGGCCGACCGCATCCTCCTCTTCGTCGAAGGAGAGGGGCTAAGGGATGTGCTGACCGCGCATCGCGACTACGTCCTGCGGGAGACGCTGGGGGTGGATCTGCAGGAGAAGGTGCCTTCGGGAGTGGCGGGCCGGGAGGTGCGCCTCGACGGCGTCTCCGCCCGCATCGCGCTGCGGAAGACTTCCTGAGGTCATACAATGGGGCCGTTTGCACCTGCGGCCTAGGATCGGTCGTCGTGGGGAAGGGACACGGAGCATGCATCGCACTATCGGCGTCCTCGGTGGGTTGGGCCCCTGGGCCACGCTCGACTTCTTTGAAAAGGTCCTCCGTCTGACCCCCGCCCGGCGGGATCAGGAGCACCTCCGCCTGATCATCGACAACAACCCCAAGATCCCCGACCGCGGTCCGGCCATTCTCGGCACCCCCGGCGCCGAGGACCCCCTTCCGGCGCTGCTGGCCACCGCCCGCACCGTCGAGGCCGCGGGGGCAGATCTGATCGTCATCCCCTGCAACACGGCGCACTTTTTCTACGAGCCCATCCGGCGGGCCGTGGGGGTCCCGGTGCTGCACATCATGGAGGAGGTGGCGCGCGCCACGGCGGCCCGTTACCCGGGCCTGAGGCGGGTGGGGCTCCTGGGCACCCGGGCGACGGTGGCCACCGGCCTTTACCAGCGGGCCTTTGCCTCGAAGGGGACGGAGGTGGTGGCGCCTGATGCCCCGGGCCAGGCGATCATCGATCGCCTGATCCACGGGATCAAAGCCAGCCAGGTCGGCGATCTCGCTGGACAGGGGGCCCTGGTCGGCCGCCGGTTGGAGGAGTCGGGAGCAGAGGCGATTATCCTCGGCTGCACCGAGCTCCCACTGGTCCTGGGGCCGGATAGCCTCGGCCTGCCTGTGCTCGACTCCAACCTGATTCTGGCCGAGGCGGCGCTGCGGGAGGCCAAGGTGCCCGAGGCGGTGTCCCCCTGAAGTAGCCCGATAACCCCTTGCTTTGCCCCCTCTTCTTGGCTAATATGAGCAATGATTTCAGCATAATCCTCAAGCAATAACCAAAATATGGCAACTTGGGGTCTTATTGAGCCATTGGGGGGCTATGATGGCCAGTAAGGTTAAGGTTAGGAAGGTGCGAGGCAGGACGGCGGGCGCCATGCGTTCGGGGGGCAACGGCAGGGGTCGGCCAGCGGGACGAGCGGCCCCAAAGGTGGCCCGCGCGGGCCGCGCCGGGGGAGTCCGGCTGCGGATCGTCTCCTCATTGCGCGATCAGGCGAAGGCGCTTTCGCCACGCCCCCGGAGGGCGCGGGCGGCCAAGCCCCTGGGCAGGCGGGACCAGAAGGAGTTCCGCCGCCTGCTGGTGGAGGAGCGCGACCGCTTGACCGAGGAGCTCAAGGCCCTCGAGGAGCACACCCCTGAGGTGGAGCGCCAGGCCGGGGTGGACCTCGGCGGCTCCTACGACGAGGATTTTGCCGACGTCGCCGGGGACACGTTCGAGCGCGAGAAGGGATTCGCCATCGGGGCGAGCGTCCGCGGGCTGCTCACACAGGTCGAGGAAGCGCTGGCCCGGCTCGATGAGGGGACCTACGGCACCTGCGAGAGCTGCGGCCGCGCCATTCATCCCGCCCGCCTGAAGGCGATTCCGTACGCGAAGCTCTGCATCGACTGTAAGGCCCGCGAAGAGCGCGCCAACGGCCTGGGTCGCTGACAGCGGGCCGGTCGACCCGGCACGCGGCCGGCTGGGGCTGTGCTGACGGCGCTGCTGGCCGGCGGCGTGATCGTGGTCGACCAGCTGATCAAGCAGCTCGTCGTGCGCGCCGTCTCCCCCGGGGCGGAGGTCGTCCTCATCCCGGGCCTCCTGTGGCTGACGCATGTGCGCAACACGGGCATCGCCTTCGGGCTGCTCCCGGGCGTGCCGCTGCCCATCCTGGTCGCCGCAGGCTTGACCGTCATTTTTCTCGTCTTCTACAATTGGACGCGCCCGGGCGTCGGTGGGTCGCGCGAGGCGATGGGGCGCGCGGCGCTCGGTGCGCTGGCGGGGGGCGCGGGCGGGAACCTGATCGACCGCGTCCGGCTGGGCTACGTCATCGATTATCTCGATCTCCGCGTGTGGCCGGTCTTCAACCTGGCCGACGCAGCGGTGGTCATCGGCGGCGCGCTGCTGCTGGTGGCGTCGGTCCGGCAGCGTCCTCCCCGCGCGCAGGGCCCGGACAGCGAGGGTAGACGATGAAGCCTGTCCTCTTCAACATCGGTCCGTTGCCGATCTCGGCCTTCGGCCTCTTCCTGCTGCTGGCGTTCTGGCTGGGGATCAGCATGGCCCGCCGCCGCAGCGCCGCGGTGGGCATCGACTCCAACACGATGCTCGACGTGGCGCTCTACATGATCATCGCCGGCATCGTCGGGGGGAGAATCGGGTACGTCCTGGTCAATCTGCCCGCCTTCATCACACAGGTCTCCACCGACCCCCTCGCGCCGGTGAAGATCTGGAAGGACGCCGGGCTGACCTTCTACGGCGCCCTGGCCGGCGGGGCCGCCGTCGCCTGGCTCTACGCCCGCGCCCGCCGGATCTCCGTGGCCCGCTTCCTCGATGCGCTCACCCCGGGCCTGGCCGCGGGCTACGCGGTGGCGATGATCGGGGCGCTGCTGCACGGGCTCTTCCGCGGCAAACCGTCGGGCGTGCCCTGGCACGTCCGGATGCTGCCGGACTTCGAGCTGCGCCATCCCACGCAGATCTACCTCTTGATCGCCGCCCTGGGGATCTACATGGTGGTGCGGCGGCAGCGCGATGCCTCGTCGGGCGCCCTGTTCCTCATCTTCCTCTTCCTGCACGCGGTGAGCCGGTTCGTCGTCGAGTTCTTCGTCGAGAGTCCGCTCCTCCTCGGCCCTCTGACGCTGGCACAGATCGGCGCCGCCGTGGTCGCCGTGCTCAGCCTGGCCGGACTGCTGCTAATCGCGCGCCGGCCCGCCCCCGTCCCCGGCGAAGCCTCCCCCGCGGTGGATTGACCGCGCGAAGACGGCTGGCCGTCGACGCCGCGCACGATGGAGCGCGGCTCGATCTGTTCTTGGCCTCTCGGCTGCCGTCGCTCTCGCGCTCTCGTCTGCATGACCTCATCGCGGCGGGGGCGGTGCGCGTCGGGGGCGAGCCGCGCAAACCCGCCAGCCGCGTCCACCGTGGCCAGGAGATCACCGTGCAGATCCCCGAGGTGGCCTCCCCGCTCCCGGGCGCCGAGGCCATCGCTCTCGACGTGCGCTACGAGGATGACGATCTGCTCGTGGTGAACAAGCCGGCCGGTCTGGCGGTGCACCCGGGGCCGGGGCATCCCGGCGGGACGCTCGTCAACGCGCTGCTCGCGCGGGTGCCCGCCCTCGCGAAGGTCGGCGGGCCGCTGCGTCCGGGGATCGTGCACCGCCTGGACAAGGACACCTCCGGGGTGCTGCTGGTCGCCAAAACCGAAACCGCGCTGGCGGCGCTGCAGGCGGCGATCAAGGCGCGGGAGGTCCAGCGGGAGTATCTCGCGCTGGTGCAGGGACTGGTCGCGGCCGAGGAAGGGACGATCGAGGCTCCCATCGCCCGCCATCCCCGGCATCGCCGGCGGATGGCCGTGGTGCCGCGCGGGCGCCGGGCCGTGACGCGCTACCGCGTGCGCGAACGCTTCGCCGTGGCGACCCTCGTCGAAGCGTCGCTGCAGACCGGCCGCACCCACCAGATCCGCGTGCACTTCGCGCACCTCGGCCACCCGGTGGTGGGGGATCCCGTCTACGGCGGGAAGGGCGAACGCTGGGGGATGACCCGCCAGGCGCTGCACGCCTTCCGGCTGGACTTCACGCATCCGGGAAGCGGCGCGCCGATCGCCGTCGAGGCCCCCCTGCCCGAGGACATGGCGCGGGCGCTCGACGCCGTCCGGGCGGCCTCGCTCACACGCCCGTAAACCGCACCCCGATCGCTTTCCGTCCGTACCGCTTGTTCAAGCCGATGATGAGCGCGGCCAGCCGTTCCAGCGCGGCCGCCTGGGCAAGAGGTCCGGCATCGAGGGCGCGCACGCCGAGGGCTCCGGCGAGGTCTGCCACAAGTCGTTTGGCCTCGGGATCGTTGCCGCAGAGGAGCGTGTCGCCTTCGAGGGGCTGATCGGGGTTGGCCAGCAGGGTGGCGGAGAGGGTGTGGAAGGCCGCCACCACCCTGGCGTCCGGCAGCCGCGCCTGCGCCGCTTCCGCCGCCGATCCTGCCGCGACCGGCTCGATCTGCGGCGGGGCGCCTCTGCGCAGGGGGACCGTGGTGTCGACGACGATTTTTCCTTCGACCGCTGACGCGATGGCGGGCAAGATCTCGCCCTGGGCGGCGAAAGGGATCGTCAGCACGACGACCTCCGCAGCCGCGGCGGCCTCCTGGTTGCCCGCCCCGGTGACGTCACCGCCGTGAATCAGCGCGTGGATCCGTCCCGCCGCCTCCACGGCTTTGGTCTCTTCCCGAGAGCCGACGATCACCCGTCTCCCTGCCTGCGCCCAGCGCGCTGCCAGCCCGAAGCCGTGGTGGCCGGTGCCGCCGATGACGGCGATCGGCCCCATCACGCCTGCGCGTCCTCGGGGAGCCTTGGTGTGACCATCACCGTCCGTTCCTCCCGATAGGTCACCATGCCCGGCCGCGCTCCTTTCGGCTTGCGCACGTGCCGCCGCGCCGTGACGTCGACGGGCACTTTCGCCGCGCCGCGCCCTTCGCTGAAGTAGGCGGCGATCGCTGCAGCCGTTCCGACGGCCGCGGGGGAAGGGGTGCGGCGATCGGTCTTGAGGATGACGTGCGCCCCGGCCATGCCCCGCGCGTGCATCCAGAGATCATCCGGGGCGGCCAGGTCGAAGGTGACGCGCTCGTTGCCCCGGCTGTTCCGGCCGACCAGAATGGGCAGCCCCTCCGCGGTCGCGAACGTGCGCACCGCAGGCGCCGGCTCGGCGGCGGGCCGGCGCGCCCTGCCGCCGCGGGCGGCCGGTGGCCGGCGCCTGCCGCGTCCTTCCCCGCCTTGGCTCAATTCCGCGGCGACCGCGCGCACCTCCTCCGCCGTTGCCGCCTGGGCGGCGAAGAGGCGCATCTGCTGGAGATAGGCCTGCTCCTCGTGGAGCCGCGCGAGCCGCCGGGGGAGGATGCGGCCGGCGGCGGCGGCCTTGCCGTGTCGGCGGAAGTAGGCCTGCGCGCTGGCGATGGGGCCGCGATGGGGGTCGAGGGAGATCGTGACGGGGCTTCCATCGAAATCGGGGACGGTGACCCGGTCCGCCCCCGCGGGCACCGTCGAGGCGTAGGCAAGGATCAACTCTCCCCAGCGCCGCCACTGCGCCGCTTTGGCCGCCTCTTCGATGGACGCGGAGACCTCCCCCTCGGCGCGCTGCGCCCGGCGGACCAACTCGTCGATCCGGGCGAGCAGGCTCCGCCGCGGCTCCTCCACCGCGTCCTCCCGGGCCGTCGCTTCAATGACCCGCTCCGCGGCCGCGCTCATCGACACGCTGGGATGGGCGGTCAGCGTCCGGTAGGTCAGCAGCGGGATCGCCGCGTAGGCGACCGCCTCCCCGCGCGCGTCGGCGTACCAGACGGGGCTGAACACGCGCGTCTGCGCGACCTCGGCGAGCGAGGTGAGGGCGTCGAACAGCCTGCCTGCCGCATCGGGCGGGGCCGGATCCAGCGGATCGAGCCCGGCCGTCAGCGCCAGGTGGGACGCGACGGGCGGGCTGAGGCCTAGCGCGCGGCGGACGAGCGTGTCCGCGACCGGTCTCCCTTCGCCGATCCACCGGGCGAGCAGGTCGACGCTCACCTCCGCCGGCGTGGGACGGCCCCGCGGCGGCGGGGTGTAGCGGTCGCCGGAGGCGAGCGGACGGGCACGGCTCATCGACGCCGTGATCGTCTTGAAGAGCCCGAGGATCCGCTCGCCCTGGACCAGCAGCAGGTTGGAGTGCCGGCCCATCACCTCGATGACCAGGTCGATCTCGCCCTCCAGCGTCTCGAAGCGCAGGAGGAGCACCCGTTCGAACAGGTCGACCCGCGCGGCGCGGAGGCGCGCGCCTTCGAGCCGGGCGCGGAGCTGGAGGAGGAACGGGTGCTCGGACCGTCCGCCCGCCGGCAGCCCCGCGAGCAGACAGCGCGCCAGACGGGGATGGATGGAACAGACGATGGCGCGGCCGGCCCGCCCCGCGCGCACGCGCAGCGCGATGGTGTGGGCGTCCGGGTGCATCACCGCCCCGATGCGTCCGCCGCTGTGGTCGCGGTTGATCTCCTCGGCGACGGCCGCCAGGACGAGCGCGTCGAAGCTGGGGGGTAGGGCGTGGTCCATCGAAGGCCACGTTATCACCCTTACCTCCGGGCGTGTCCCCTCGAGCGCGCCGACGGGAAGGAGAGGGTGAGGGGGGCAAGAACCCAACCGAGGTCAGCCCGAAGGAGTGAGGAGATGCAGTCGTGCGCAGCATGACCGGGTTCGGGACCGCCGCCGCGGACACCGCCTGGGGACGTCTGAGCGTGGAGATGCGCTCGCTCAACCACCGGTTCAGCGAGGTCTCCGTCCGCCTGCCGCGCGAGCTGGCCTCGTTGGAGGAGCGCGTGCGCGCGACGGTGCAGCGGCGGATTCAGCGCGGCCGGGTGGAGGTGGCCGTCGCCCGCGACGGGGCGGCGCCCAAGCCGCGCGCCGTTCGCGCCGACCTGGGGTTGGCGCGCGAGTACCTCTCCGCCGCCGCGGACCTGGCCGCGGCGCTCAACCTGCGCGGCGAGGTCAGCCTCAATCAGGTGCTGGCCTTTCCGGACGTGATCCGCTTGGAGGACGCGCGGGAGGACGCCGGGGTCATCTGGGTCGATCTCGAAACCATCGTCACCGCCGCTCTGGACAACTTGGTGGGTATGCGCCAGGACGAGGGCGCCCGCCTGGCCGCCGACGCGGGCGCGCGCCTGCTGCGCATCGAGGAACTGCTGGCCGGGGTGGGGGAGCGCTCCCGCCACGTCGTCGTCGAGTACGCCGCCCGCCTGCGCCAGCGCCTCAGCGAGCTGCTCGGCGAGGTGGGGGTGGACGAGGATCGCCTGGCCGCGGAACTGGCGCTCTTCGCCGAGCGCAGCGACATCACCGAGGAGATGACGCGCCTCTCCAGCCACCTCGCCACGGCGCGGGAGACGGTGGGCGAGGGGGGAGGCGCGATCGGACGCAAACTCGAATTCCTCCTGCAGGAAATGGGCCGCGAGACCAACACCATCGGCGCCAAGGCCAACGATCTCGAGATCTCCCGCACGGTCATCAGCATCAAGAGCGAGCTCGAGAGTCTCCGTGAGCAAGTCCAGAACATCGAGTGAGCGCTGCGATGGAGCCGCGGCTGATCAACATCGGGTTCGGCAACATCGTGGCGGCCAACCGCGTCATCGCCATCGTCGCCCCCGATTCCGCCCCCGTGAAACGGATCGTGCAGGAGGCGCGGGAGCGGGGCACGCTCATCGACGCCACCTACGGCCGGCGCACGCGCGCCGTGGTGATCACGGACAGCGGCCACGTGCTGCTCTCCGCGGTGCAGCCGGAGACCGTGGCGCACCGCTTCGCCGCCCGCGAGCCCGAGGAGGAGCGGGAGGAGCCGCTGGAATGATTATCGCCATCGCCGGGCCCATCGGCGTCGGCAAATCCACGGTGGCGCGGGGGCTGGCCGACCGGCTCGGCTACCGCTACCTCTCCGCGGGCGAAGCGTTCCGGGAGATGGCGCGGCAGCGCGGCCTCTCGGTGCTGGAGCTGAACCGGCTGGCCGAGGCCGACCCCTCGGTCGATCGGGAGATCGATCAGATGCAGGCGGGCCTCGCCCGGGCCGGCAACTGCGTGGTGGAGAGCCGCCTGGCCGGATGGATGGTGGAGGCCGACCTGCGGGTCTGGCTGCGCGCGCCGCTGGCCGTGCGCGCGGCGCGGACGGCGCGGCGGGAGGGCATGGCGCTCGAGGCCGCAGAGGAGGAGCTGCGCCTGCGGGAAGAGAGCGAGTGGCAGCGCTACCGTGAGCTCTACGGCATCGACGTCAACGATCTCTCTCCCTATCACATCGTGCTGGACACGGCGCGATGGTCGGCGGAGGATGTCGTCGAGGTGATGGCGCTCCTGGCCGCGCGGATGGCGTTGGCCGAGGAAGCGGCGGTGGAGACGCGTGGGGGTTGAAGGGAAGGTCGTCCTCGTCGGGATCAGCGGCGGGATCGCCGCCTACAAGGTCGGCTACGTCGTCAGCGGACTGCGCCAGGCGGGGGCGGAGGTGCACGTCCTGATGACCCCCTCCGCCCGCTCGTTCGTCGGCCCGCTCACCTTTCGCGCCCTCTCCGAGCAGCCGGTGATCACCGAGCTGCTCAGCGCGGAGAACCCCTGGGCGGAGCCGCACGTCACCCTGGGCGCGCGTGCCAACCTCTATATCCTCGCGCCGGCCACCGCCCACACGATCGCCAAGCTCGCCCTCGGCCTGGCCGACGATCTGGTGACCGCTACCGCGCTGGCCAGCCGCGCGCCGTTGCTGGTGGCTCCGGCGATGTCAGATCTCATGGCTACGCATCCGACCGTGCAGATGCACCTGCAGACGTTGATGCAGCGCGGCGCCCACATCGTCGGGCCCGAGGTCGGCCGGCTGGCCTCTGGCCGCGAGGGCCCCGGACGGATGTCGGAACCGGACGTGATCCTGCGGGAGGCCCGCCGTCTGCTCGGCGACCGGACATGATGTGACCGTCCCGCTCCTCGTCGCCGTCGATGTCCCTCTGGCCGCCGGCGACGCCGCCCTCTCCTATAGCTCTTCTGTTCCGCTGCCCCCCGGCGCCGCCGTGCTGGTTCCGCTGGGGCCGCGCCTCGTCGCCGGCTACGTGCTGGGGACGGAGCGCGCCGCCGTGGCGCCGCTGCGCCCGCTGCGGTCCGTCATCGCGCCCCTTCCCGAGATCCCCCCGCTCCCTGCCGACCTCCTCGCGCTGGCGGCCTCCCTGGCAGCGCGCTATCTCTGCTCGGTAGGCGAGGCGCTCGCTGCCATGCTTCCCCCGCGCCTGCTGCGCGACGTGCGCGTCCGGGCGCTCCCCGGCGAGGGCGCCACGGCGCAGATCGCGCGGCTGCTGCGCCGCCGCGCGATGATGCTGCCGGCGCTCGCGCGCGCAGTCGGCCGCGGCGCCGCGGAAGCGCTGACCGGCTGGGCGGCCTCCGGTGCGCTCCGCCTGGCCGCAGTGCTCCCCGCTCCGGAACCCCCCGAGACGCCGCGGGGCCGGCGCGTCCGGTTGCGCCTCCATCCAGCGCTCTGGCCGGCAGGCGGCAGGGATGAAAGCGGGCGGCCGCGGCGGGTCCTGCTGATGAGTCCCGAGCGGGAGGGCACCTACCTGGCCGCGGTTGCGGAGGCGGCGCGGCGCGGGCAGGGCGCGGTCGTCATCTTTGCCTCGGTCGGGGCGGCCGCGCGGTTCGCGGCGCGGGTGCGCGAGGTGCTGGCGCTCGGCGTCACGCTGCTGCACGGGGAGCTGACGGACGAGCAGCGGACCGCCCGCTGGCTCGCGCTGCGGGCCGCATCGGGCGGCATCGTCGCCGGCACGCGCGGCGCCATCTTCGCGCCTTTGCCGGGCGCGGGTGTGGTGATCGTCGACGAGGAGGGGGACGTCGGGCACCGGGAGGAACGCGTGCCCCGCTTCAGCGCCGTGGAGATCGCGCGCCAGCGCGCGGCGAGGTGGTCCGCGGCGCTGATCCTGGCGGACGAGGTGCCGACCGTGGAGACCTTTGCCCTCACCGACACCGGCGAGATGGAGCTGCGCCGCCCCCAGGCCCCGCCGGGACCGAAGACCGTCATCGTCGATCTCCGCCGTCCCCGCACCGCGGGCGCGGAGTCCCCGCGGACCGGGCCGCCCGCACTCGCGCCTCCGGTGGTGGAGGCGGTCGGGCGCGCGCTGCGGGACGGCGGCCGGGCCATCGTCTTCGTCCACCGCAAAGGGTTCGCCGATCTGCTCGTCTGCGCGGAGTGCGGCTATGCGCAGCACTGTCCCCGCTGCGACGTCGCCCTCCTCTATGATCAGCGCGAGCGCGTCCTGCGGTGCCGCTACTGCCACGATCGCTTCGGCGCCCCCGCCGTCTGCCCGCGCTGCGGCGGCCGGATCCTGATCCCCCGGGGCGCGGGGACGCAGCGGGTCGCCCGCCTGGCCGCCAGGGTGTGGACGGCGCCGGTGCATCTCCTGGACACGGATCTCGCGCCCAGCGCCGAGGGCGCGGCGGCGATCCTTAGCGGGTTCCAGCGCCAGGGCGGCGTGCTGGTGGCGACGCCGCTGCTGCTCGCGGCGGATCGCCCACCCCGCGCTGACGTTGTGGTGATCGCCCTGGCGGACGCCTCTCTGCGCCATCCCGACTACCGGGCACCGGAGCGCGGCCTGCGGACGCTCTGGCGGGTCCGGGCGCTGGCCCAGGCGTGGTGCTACGTGCAGACCCTCGCTCCCGATCACGGTGCACTCGTCGCGCTGCGCCGCGGCGATCTGCGTCCCTTCTACCGCGACGAGCTGGCGATGCGCCGGGACTTCCACTATCCACCCTATGGGGAGATCGTCGCCTTCGACCTCACCGGCGCGGAGGAGCGTTCTCGAGAGGCGGCCGCCGCGCTGGCTGAGGCCGCGGGAGAAGAATCGGAGGTGCTGGGCCCCGCGCCGATCCGGCGCGGGCGGCGGAGTCGCTGGCAACTGATCCTCCGCGCCCCCGACCCCATCGCGCGGGAGCCGCTGGCCGCGCGCCTGCGCCGTCCGCCTCGCGGGGTGCGTGTCGGCGTGGACGTCAATCCCTAGGCGTCCGTGCTATTCTGATGCCCGTGCGCGACTTTCACATCCTGGAGATCGTCACGGTGGACGGCCCCCGCGCCGGCATCCTCCGCCGCCGCGCGCGGCCGGTCGGCAAGGTGACGCTGCCCGATCAGCAGCTGATCGACGACATGGTGGAGACCCTGCACAGCCTCCGGGGGCTCGGGTTGGCCGCCCCCCAGGTCGGGGAGAGCAAGCGCATCCTGGTGGCGCACGTGGAGGAGCGGAGCGTCGTCCTGGTCGATCCCACCATCGTCCGGGCCTCCGGCGAGGAGACCGACACCGAGGCGTGCCTCTCCATCCCGGGCGTGGTGGCGCCGGTGCGGCGGTCGCTGCGGATCACCGTGAAGGGCAAGAACCGCCGGGGCAAAGGGATCACCGTCGAGGCGGAGGGGCTGCTGGCCCGCGTCCTCCAACATGAGATCGACCACCTCGACGGGATCCTCTTCCTGGACCGCGTCGAGGACCCCGCCACCATCGAGCGGATCAGGCCGGAGGAGACGGAGGAAGTCGCCGCGGCGGGTGAGTAGGCCGCTGGCCGATCTGCGCGTCCTCTTCCTCGGGTCGCCCGCCTTCGCGCTGCCCAGCCTGCGCGCGCTGGAGGCCACGACCACCCTCGTGGCCGTCATCTCGCAGCCCGACCGTCCGGCGGGACGCGGGCGCCGCGTGGCCGCCCCCGCCGTGGCCCGCTACGCCCGCGAGCGCGGCCTGTCCCTCTGGCAACCCGCCGGCCTGCGCGCGCCCGCGGCGATCCAGCGCATCGCCGAGCTCGCGCCGGATCTGCTGGTCACGGTCGCCTACGGCCGCATCATCCCAGCCGAGGTCCTGGCCATCCCGCCCCTCGGCGCGCTGAACGCCCATCCCTCGCTCCTGCCCGCGTACCGCGGCGCCTCGCCGATCCAGCAGGCCATCGCCGACGGCCAGTCCGAGACCGGCGTCACCATCATCTTCCAGACCGCCGCCCTGGATGCCGGCGACATCATCCTCCAACGCCGTGAGGCGATCGATCCGGAGGAGAACTCGGGGCAGCTGGAAGCGCGGCTGGCCGAGATGGCGGCGGAGCTCATGGTGGATGCAGTGCGTCTCGTCGCCGCTGGGAAGGCGCCACGCCGTCCCCAGGACGAAGCGGCGGCGACCTACGTCGGGAAACTCACCAAAGAGGACGGTCGCGTCGACTGGAGCCAGCCGGCCCGGGTCATCGCCAACCTCGTGCGGGCGATGGACCCCTGGCCGTCTGCCTATACCACCCGCAGCGGGGGCGGACTGCTGAAGATCTGGCGGGCCCGCCCCACCGGGATGGACGCGGGACCGGCGGCCCAGCCGCGGGAACCCGGCACCGTGCTCAGCGTTTCTGACGAGGGGATCGTCCTGGCGACGGGCGAGGGAGCGCTGACGGTGCTGGAGGTGCAGCCGGAGGGCGGCCGGCGCATGGATGCCGGCGCGTATGGGCGCGGCCACCGCGTCCGGGCCGGCGAGCGCTGGGGCGCGCCGGGTGAGGCGCAGACGCTCTGCTAGAATGGAGATGCGGAGGTGAACGTCCATGCCGTTCTTCTATGACCCGACTTTCCTGTGGCTGCTGCCGGCGCTCCTGTTGGCGATCCTGGCCCAGGTGCGGGTGAGCAGCACCTTCAACAAGTACGCTCGGGTCGCCACCGCGCGGGGGATGACCGGAGCCGAGGTGGCGACGGAACTGCTGCGCCGGCGCGGGGTCACCGACGTGCGCGTCGAGACCGTGCAGGGAATGCTGGGGGATCACTACGACCCGCGCACCAAGACCCTGCGGCTCTCTCCCGCGGTGTACGGCAGCGCCTCGGTGGCCGCCGTCGGCGTCGCCGCCCACGAGGCCGGACACGCTCTCCAGCACAAAGAGGCGTACGCGCCCCTGGCGCTGCGCTCGGCGATCGTGCCGGCCGCGCAGATCGGCACCTCGGCGGCGTGGATCCTCTTCTTCCTCGGCTTCGTGATGAACACGCCGCTGCTGATGAACCTGGGGATCGTCCTCTTCCTGGGCTACGTGCTCTTCTCGCTCGTGACGCTGCCCGTCGAGTTCAACGCCAGCGGCCGTGCGGTGGCGGTGCTGCAGGGAGAGGGATTCGTCCTACCGCAGGAGGCCGCCGGGGTGCGCGCGGTGCTCAACGCCGCCGCGTTGACCTACGTCGCCGCAGCCGCCATGGCGATCCTGCAGTTGGTTCGTCTGCTGGTGCTGCGGAACGCCCGGGACGACTAAGGCCGCCGCGCCGCGGCGCGCTGTGAAGGCTCCCCGCGCCGGGGGGACGACCCCGCTCGATCCGCGCGAGGCGATCCTAGGCATCCTCCGCCGGGTCGACGACGGCGCGGCGTTCTCCAACGTCCTGCTCTATCAGACGCTCTCCCGCCGCCCCTTCGCCGCCGCCGATCAGGCCTTCATCACCGAGGTGACCCTGGGCACGCTGCGGCAGCAGGGCCGGCTGGACTACGCCCTCGCGGCGGTGCTGGATCGTCCGCTGGCATCGCTGCCGGCGCCGATCCGCGCCGTGCTGCGGATGGGGCTCTACCAGATCCTGTTTCTCGATCGGGTCCCCGACGCGGCGGCGGTGGATGAGGCGGTGCGCCTGGCGCGGGCCCACGGGCACCGCGGGACGGCCGGGCTCGTGAACGCGGTGCTGCGGCGGTTGGTGTCCGCGGGGGAGGCGGCGCCTCCCCCGCGCTCCGATTTCGCCGCCCATCTGGCGGTCACCCTCTCCCATCCGCGCTGGCTGGTCGAGCGGTGGATCGACCGCTGGGGCGTCGAGGAGACCTCCGCGCGCTGCGCCGCCAACAATGCGCCGCCGCCTTCGGTCCTGCGCGTCAACGCGCTGCGCGCCTCCCCGCCGGATGTGCTCGCCGCGCTGCGGGCGCGCGGGATGGCGGCGGAGGCGGGAGGCTGGCCGGAGGCGATTCGCGTGCGCGGCCCGCTGGGAGCGCGCCTTGATCTCTACGAGGGCGGACTCGTGACGATGCAGGACGAGGGGGCGATGGCCGTGGCCCGCCAGGCCGCGCCGCGCGCCGGTGAGACCGTGCTCGACGCGGCGGCGGGGACGGGCGGCAAGGCCACCCATCTGGCGGAGCTGATGGGCAACCGCGGCCGCGTCCTCGCCCTGGACATCCTCCCCGCCAAGCTGCGGGCCCTCGCCGCCAATGCCACGCGGTTGGGCATCGAGATCATCGAGGCCCACCATCTGGACGCGCGGGAGGCAGGGCGCCGGTTCCCCGCGGGGGCGGATCGCGTCGTGCTGGACGCGCCCTGTTCGGGCCTGGGCGTGATCCGGCGGCGTCCGGAGATCCGCTGGCGCGTCACGCCGGAGTTGCTGGAGAAGATGATGGGGCTGCAGGGTGAGATGCTCTCAAGTGCCGCCGCCGCGCTTCGCGCTGGCGGCAGACTGGTCTACGCCGTCTGCTCCACCGAACCCGAAGAGGGGGAGGAGGTGGTGCGCCGATTTGTGGCGCGGCAGCAGGACCGGTTCGAGCTGCGGGCGGAGCGGGAACTGACGCCGCACCGCGACGGCACCGACGGCTTCTACATCGCGACCCTGGCGCGAGCCGGAGCGTCCGCGCTCGGACACAGGGAAACAGAGCCGGGCGGAGAAGCCTCCGCGCGATCGCGCGCCACCGGTGCGCCGGAAGGCAGCATCGAGGCATGATCCGCAGCGGCGCCGTCCTGGGCGGCTACCAGATCGAAGCGGCCATCGGGCAGGGGGGCATGGCCACGGTCTACCGCGCCCGCCGCCTGCCCGATGGACAGATGGTGGCGTTGAAGATCCTGCGCGAGCAGTTCGCCGCCGACGCCGAATTCGTCGAGCGCTTCCAGCGCGAGGCGCGCGCGGTCGCCTCGCTCACCCATCCCAACATGGTGCAGGTCTTCGAGAGCGGCGAGGCGGACGGCGTCCACTTCATCGCCATGGAGTTCGTGGAGGGAGAGGATCTGAAAAAACGCCTCCGCGACCTGGGCGGCCCGCTCCCCATCGCCGACGCCGTGCGCATCGGCGTGGCGGTCTGCGAGGTGCTGGATTACGCCCACCGCCGCGGTATCATCCACCGCGACATCAAGCCGCAAAACATCCTGCTGACGCGCGAGGGCGGCGTGAAGGTGACCGACTTTGGCATCGCCCGGGCGCTCTCGGCCGTCACCATCACCCAGACCGGGACCGTCCTCGGCTCGGTGCAGTACCTCTCCCCCGAGGCCGCCCGGGGGGAGGCGACGGGGCGGGCCGCGGACATCTACGCCCTTGCCGTCGTGCTCTTCGAGATGGTCACAGGAGAGCTGCCCTTCGCAGGGGACAGCCCCATCGCCGTCGCCCTGAAGCACCTGCACGAAGTCCCCCCGGCGCCCGGCGAGCTCAACCCGGAGGTGCCGCCCGCCCTGGAGGCCGTGATCCTGCGGGGGATGGCCAAGTCTCCTCGCCACCGCTACCCTACCGCCGGCGACCTGGCCACCGATCTGCTCGGGCAGACCTCCTTCTGGAAGGAAGGGATGCTCGAGACGCCCGGCGCCGAAGCGACGCGCATCATTCGGCCGGGGGTCCGTCCCGGGCCGGCTTCCTCCCGCGCGGCGATGCTGACGCAGCGGGTCGCTACCCTGTGGCGCCGCCTCCGCCTCTCCCGCGCCCTCGCGCCGGCGCTGGCCGTGCTGGCGGTCGCCCTTCTCAGCGGCGGTGTCTGGGGCGCCTGGCGGTCGGTGGCGGGCTACTACACCGTGGCCGAAGTGGCGGTCCCGGCCTTCGTCGGCCTCCCCCTGCCCGAAGCGGAGGCGCGCGCGAAGGAGGTGGGCCTGGTCCTGAACTCCGAGGGGCGCGGCTACAGCGAGACGGTGCCGAGGGGGTCGGTGATCTCCCAGGACCAGCCCAAGGGCAAACGGGTGAAGGCGGGCCGCGTCATCGGCGTGGTGGTCAGTCAGGGCAAAGAGCAGGTCGTGGTCCCCGACGTGGTCGGGCAGCCCCTCCCCAACGCGCGCCTGGTGATCGAGAACGCCCGCCTGCGGGTGGGGCGGGTCGACGAGAAGTTCGACGACTCGGTGCGCGCGGGGCTGGTCATGACCCAGGATCCTCCCGCCGGCGGCGAGGCTCCGCGCAACACCGCGATCGCGCTGCTCGTCAGCCGCGGCCCCGAGCTAGTGGAGATGCCCGTGCTGGTCGGCCGCTCGCTGGCGGAGGCGCGCGCGCGCCTGGAGGAACTGGGGCTGATCGTGCGGCAGGTGCGCAGCGCGGTGAGCGCGGACGTCCCGCCAGGGACAGTCGTCGATCAGACCCCCGATCCGGGAAAACGGATCAAGCCCGCGCAGACCGAGGTGACGCTGACGGTGAGCGTCCGCCCCGGCGCGGAGGCGCGCCCGCCGCAGGTGCCCGTCGTCACCGGCGAGCGCCAGACCGCCGTCCCCACGCCGGCGTCCGCCTCCTCGCCCTCGCCGGGCGGGGGACGCGCGCGGGGGGAGCTGCGCACGGCGGTGCGAGTGGTGGTGCCGGAGGGGCCGGGCGGCCAGCGCGTCCGCGTCATCGTCATCGACGAGAGCGGGGTGCGCACTGTCTACGAGAAGGCGCACCGCCCCGGAGAGCGCATCGACCTGGTGGTGGAGTCCCGCGGCTACACCATCATCCAGGTCTACATCAACAACACCCTGATCCAGGAGATCCGTCCGTGAGCGCCCGGATCCGCATCGCCGCCTCCATCCTCGCCGCGGACTTCGCGCGCCTCGGCGAGGCGGTGGCCGCCGCCGAGCGGGGCGGCGCCGACCTGCTGCACATCGACGTCATGGACGGCCGCTTCGTGCCGCCGATCACGATGGGACCGGTGGTGCTCTCCTCGCTCCGCCCGCTCACGCGCCTCCCCTTCGACGTGCACCTGATGGTGGTCGAGCCGGAGCGCCAGGTGGACGTGTTCCTCGAGGCGGGGGCGGCGCGCATCGCGGTACACGCCGAGGCGGCGGCGCACCTGCACCGGGTGCTGGGGCAGATCCGGTCCGGCGGCGCCGAGGCGGTAGTGGCCTTCAACCCCGCCACGCCTCCCGAGGCGGTCGGCTGGGCGCTCTCGGAGGCCGATGGGGTGCTGGTGATGAGCGTGAACCCAGGTTACGCGGGCCAGGACTTTATCCCCGCCGCCCTGGAAAAACTGCGTGCCCTCCGTGTCCTGGCCCGCGGCGTCGGCCGCAGCGTCACCCTGGCGATAGACGGCGGCATCAGCGAGCGCACCGCCGGGGCGGCCGTGGCCGCCGGCGCGGAGATCCTGGTGGCCGCCTCCGCCATCTTCCAGGGCGCCGGAGGGATCGAGGCCTCGATCGCCAGGCTGCGGGAGTCCGCTGCACCGACCGATCGGCCCGCCCGCACGCCGTCGAGGTAACGGGCCGCGGTGGGCGGGGTCCACCTGGTCACCGACCGGACTTACCTCCGCCACGAGACCCCTCCCGATCACCCTGAACGCCCGCAACGTCTGACGGCGATCTCGGAGGCCCTCGACCAGAGCGGGCTGCGCGACGCCCTCACCGAGGTCGCGGAGGCGGCTCCGGTGGATCGCGACCTGCTCGAAGCGGTGCATCGGCCGGAGTACGTCGCGGAAATCGCTCGGATGGCGCGCCTGGGCGGGGGCATGCTCGATCCCGACACCTTCGTCGGTGCGGACTCCTCCGACGTCGCCCTGCGCGCCGCCGGCGGCGCCGTGGCCGCGGCCGTGGCCGTGGCGGAAGGACGGGCTGCGTCGGCGTTCGCCCTGGTGCGCCCGCCCGGTCATCACGCCCTCCCCGACCGCGCGATGGGATTCTGCCTCTTCAATAACGCGGCGGTGGCCGCGGTGGCCGCGCGCGACCGCGCCGGGATGCGGCGGATCCTGCTGTTGGATTGGGACGTCCACCACGGCAACGGCACGCAGGCCATCTTCTGGCGTGATCCCACGGTCCTGTATCTCTCGATGCATCAGGAGAATTGGTATCCGTACACCGGTGCGGGGGAGGAGGTCGGGGCAGGGGAGGGGGAGGGATTCACGCTCAACGTTCCCCTGCCTGCCGAGACGGGCGACGAGGGCTACCGCTTGGTCTTCGAGGAGGTGGTCGTCCCCCTGGCCGGCGCGTTTGCTCCTGACCTGCTGCTGATCTCCGCCGGGTACGACGCCCACTTCGCCGATCCACTCAGCGGGATGCTGGTCACCGCCGGCGGATTCCGCACGATGACGGAGCTAGCCGTGGACGCCGCGGGGCGCGGAGGGGGGCGGCTGGCCGCGGTGCTCGAGGGGGGCTACGACCTTCCGGGACTGTCCACCTCGGTCGTGGCGACGCTGGAGGTGCTCACGCGCCGGCAGGCCCGGACGGCCTTTCCGGTGCACCGCTTCACCGAGGTGTCCTACCCGCTGATCCGCGAGCGGATCCGCCGCGTCCGCAGCGTGGCGCTGGAGTACTGGCGGATCTGACCCCGCCGCAGACATCCGGAGGAATGTCCCCTAGGGCGGCGAATGCCCTCTTTTGTCCCATTGACCGGCGTTTCCATCCGATCGGCGTCCGGCGGCAGCTCGAGGCCGCCGGCAGAAAGGGGTTCTCCGATGGTTGACGAGCCCACACGACCCGGGGACGAGCAGCATCCCGACACCGTCAATCTGGCTGACGCGATCACCACCCTGCAGGAGCGGCAGATCGTCAAAGGCACCGTCGTGCGGGTGGACAGCGAAGGGGTGCTAGTGGACGTGGGCGCCAAGTCCGAGGGGTTGATCCCCCCCAAGGAACTGGCCCGCCGCGGCGAGGAGACCGAGGCCGTGGCGGTCGGGGACCGCATCGACGTGATGGTGATGCGGGTGGAAGGCGAGGAAGGCAACATCATCTTGAGCAAGAAGCGCGCCGACTTCCAGCGGGCGTGGGAGCGTATCAGCGAGGCGCATCGCAGCGGCAAGGTCATCCACGCCATGGTGGTGGACAAGGTCAAGGGCGGCCTGGTGGTGGATCTCGGCGTACGCGGCTTCGTCCCCGGCTCGCACGTCGACCTCAGCCAGGCGCGGGGGCGGCGTTTCGAGTGGTTCGTCGGCCAGTCGCTGCCGCTGAAGGTGATCGAGGTCGACCGTCCGAAGGGACGCGTCATCCTCTCCCACCGCCTGGCCTCCGAAGAGGACCGGCTGCGCCGGAAAGAGACGCTCTTCACCACGCTGGAGGAGGGACAGATCGTCGAGGGCACGGTGAAGCGCATCACCGACTTCGGCGCCTTTGTCGATCTCGGCGGCGTGGACGGGCTGCTCCCGATCAGCGAGATGGCCTGGATCTACATCAAGCACCCCAGCGAGGTGGTCCGCCGCAACCAGCACCTCAAGCTGATGGTGCTGAGAGTGGATCGTGAGGCGGGGAAGATCTCCCTTGGCCTCAAGCAGATCCTCGACGATCCCTGGCAAGAGGTGTCCGACCGCTACACTGTCGGCCAGCTGGTCCGCGGCAAGATCGTGCGCCTGGTCGGATCGGGGGCGTTCGTCCGCCTGCGTGAGGGGGAGATCGACGCCTTCATCCCCGTCTCCGAGCTGGCGGAGAAACGGGTGGGCAAGGTGGAGGACGCCGTCCAGCCCGGCCAGACCGTGGAGGCGATCATCACCGAGATCCGCGCCGAGGAACGGCGCATGATCGTCAGCCTGCGCCGCGCCGCCCGCGAGCGCGAGCGCGCGCGGGTCAAGGAGTACATGCAGACGCAGGAGGATGACGGCAGGGTGACAATCGGCGACGTGGCCGGTGAGCTGCTGCGGCAGGTTGTGGAGAGCCCCAAGGCGGAGACGGCGACCGACAACGGCGAGGCCGCGCGTGCGGCCGCGCCGACCGCTCCGGCGGAGGCTAGCCCACCCGAGGCGATGGCGGAGCGGTCGACGACGGACGATGAGGACAAGGACGAGGTCAACGGCGACGTCAACGGCGAGGCCGACGATGACGAGGAGGACGACGCCGCCGACGACGAGGACGACGACGAGGATGGCGAGAACGGCGACGACAAGGAGGAAGAGGACGACGACGAAGATGGGGAGGATAAGGAAGAGGCGTAGCGTCTCGCCGCGCAGGGCGCCGGAGCAGTGGCGCCTCCGATGCCGGAGCATGTGACAGTTTCGTTGATGATAGAATAGGCCGAGCGGGGAGTAGCGCAGCTTGGTTAGCGCGCAGCGTTCGGGACGCTGAGGTCGGGGGTTCAAATCCCCCCTCCCCGACCAAATGATGACGCGGATGGCTCTTTCATCCGCGTCCTTGCACTTGTTCCCGACCCTCGAATGCGAATGAAACTCCTCGAAATCTCTCTTATGTTCGTTTCCCGGCACCTTCTTAGGGGTAAAACAGCCTAGAAATCAGCCTTAAGGAGGTGAACTGATGCGCTTCCTCACCACGCTGATGGCTGTTGTCGCGCTAGCTGTCGCACCAGTCTACGCACAGCAGGCCGACATCGCGGCGATAGCCAACGCCAGCGTGTTCTTCTACTCTGCCTCTCCGCTTGGTGCGGCGAGGATCGCTTCCGCGACGACGCTCGGCGCGAACGTCACCGCGGAATCGGCCACTGAGTTGCAGGGCGCCACGCACGTTGAGCTCTGGCTGGGCGCCCGCGCCTGGATCTTTGAGGTGGCGAAGTTGCCGGCGGCCGGCCAGGCCGTCGCCGACACCGAGGTCAAGCTGAACGGGTCGACGACCACGCTGCGGGCGGCGGCGGTGCAGATCAGCGCCGCGCTGGCCAGCAAGGGCAACCTGGCTGTCTTCACCAACGGCATGCGGGGCGTGATCGTGTCGATCGTCCAGATCGGCGCCGCGTCCACGCTGACGGCGAGCCCGATGACCGTTCAGGCGACGGGAGCGACGCACGTTGAGCTCCTCGTGGCCGGTCATTCCCGGCACTACAAGATCGTCACGCTGGGGACGACGATGAACGCGATCGTCGTGACGGCCGTCACCATCACGCCGTCGGAAGACCGGGATCTGCCGCAACTCACCCTGCTGGACGTCTTGATCGACTTGCTCTAACCGATCCAGCGGGTGACGGAAAGAGGACGGGGAGCGCAGCCGCGCTCCCCGTCTTACGTTTGGGCCTCGGGTCGACCTTACTCGTGCCGGTGGGCCGTGCGGAGGACCTCCTCGCGCGACACTTCCTTGCCGTGGTCGCTCTTCATGTGGTCCTGCGCCTTCCGCACCAGCTCCTCTTCGTTCTCCGCTTCCACCGGATGACCCATGCTGCACGCCCATCGCATCTTCATGTCCATCCCCCCTTGGAGTGCCGTCCTTGAATAGATTCTACCCGCAGTCGCGCAGGCAGATCACCTACCCCATCTGCGCAGGCCCGGGATTTTGGGACGTGTTGGGCACCAGCGAAGGACTCCAGCCCCTGCTCGCACTGGAGGCCACCTCCTAGCCTGAGGGCGCAACGGACCCCTGAGGGGTCGAGAGGAGGCAAGGGGGATGGAAGCGCTCCGGAAGGGACAGAGAGGCCTGTTGGGGATGCTGGCCTGGGCGGCCGCGGCGATCATGCTCCAGGCTCTGGTGGTCCCGCCGTCACCAGCCCTGGCGCAGGGTGCCAACATGACGGTGCACGCCTGCCGGCGGATCGAGATCCGCTCAGTGGGAAGCCGGCGCGGGAGCGCGTGGGAGAATGGACCCTGCGCGCCGTGCTGAACAACGGCGTCCCTCACGTGGTGAAGTTCACCTTGCAGGCGGCTCCTGGCGCGGCGCCCACCCCGACCCCGGCGCCCACCCCGACCCCGGCGCCCACCCCGACCCCCGAGCCTAGCCCCTCACCGTCGCCGTGATGCTGGCGCGCAGGAGGTCGAGGGCGGCCATGTTGGCCACGGCATCCTCCGCTGGATGCCGCGGCGCCGCGCCGTTCAGCACGGCGGTGCCGAAGTGGTCGATCATGCGCACGTACTGGTCGGTCCCGGGGATCTCGATGCGCTCCTCCGCCTCACCGCGGCGAAGCGACAGCAGCGCAGGATCCTCGCCGGGGAGGAAGGGGCGGCGTACCGTGATGGTCCCCTCCGTGCCGACGACCTCGCAGAACTGCCGCATCGGCGCGCGCAGCCCGCAGTCGATTAATGCGGACGCGCCGTGGGGAAAGGTGAGGAGCGCGGAGAGGCGGACGTCCACGCCGCCCTGGAAGGTCGCCACCGCCGACGCCTGCTCGGGTTCTCCCAGCAGCAACCGGCTGATGCTGACAGTGTAGCATCCCACGTCGTAGATCCCTCCGCCTCCGAGGCTGGGATTCAGCCGGATGTCCTCCTCCGAGGCCACGGTGAAGGTGAACCCGGCGCGCACCAGCCAGGGCGTGCCGATCGCGCCCGTGCGCACCAGCTGCACGAGCCGCTCGATCTGGGGGTGGAAGCGGTACATGAAGGCTTCCTGCAGGAGGACGCCGGCGCGGGAGGCGGCAGCGGCCATCTCCCGCGCTTCCGCCGCGTCGAGTGCGAGTGGTTTCTCGCACAGGATGTGCTTGCCCGCGGCGGCCGCCCGCAGCGTCCACTCTTTGTGCATGTTGTTGGGGAGGGGAATATAGACCGCCTGCACGTCAGGATCGGCGAGAAGGTCCTCGTACGATGCATGCGCGCGGGGGATGTTGAATCGGGCGGCGGATTCACGCGCCCTCGCCCCGCTGCGGCTGGCGATGGCCGTCACCGTGCCGGTCTCTGACTTTTGGATGGCGGGGATGACGCGGCGCGAGCCGATGCGGGCGGTGCTGAGGATGCCCCAGCGCAGACGCGTCATGGCACCAGTAGTATGCGTAAGGGCGTTGTCATTGTCGACGCCGGCGTTCGGCAGGGGCGGCCGCGCGGCGGGCCGAACGGTCCTGATGCAGACGGGTGAGAGCGTGTGGGGTGCCCCCATGGGTCCGTGAGGACCCTGGGGTGAATTGGACGGAGGTGCACGATGCCGAAGGTGATGGTGCTGGCGGGGACGACCGACGGCCTCTACGTGGCCGAGAGCGACGGGAAGCGGCGGCAGTGGAAGAAGCGGGGGCCCTATCTGCGGGGGATGAGCGTCAGCCACTTCGCTTGGGATCGGCGGGCGAAGACGATCTACGCCGCGACCTTCGACGACGGCGTCTACGCCAGCAAGACGATGGGCCGGACCTGGTCGCCCTTGAACAAGGGGCTGACCGTCCGGAAGGTGTGGACGGTGGCCGTGCATCCCAAAGACTCAGACCAGCTCTGGGCGGGCACCCACTTCAGCTATCTCTTCAGCAGCAAGGACCGCGGGCGCTCCTGGTCTGTCGTGGGCAGCTACCTCAACGCGCCGGGGAAAGAGGGGCGGTACGGCGACTGGACCATGGGCACGGGGGGCAACGCCATCCACGGCCTACACATCGACCCCGAGGACCCCAGGCGGATGTACGTGGTCAGCAGCACCGACCACGGCGCGGTGCGCAGCGTGGACGGCGGAGAGTCCTGGTCCTTCATCCGCAAGGGCGTAATCGAGTCGTGCCCGCTGGCCTCCCGTTCAGAGCTGGGCATCCCCCCCGATGGGCCCAACAAGGCGCAGGAACACCTCGATCAGGTGCACGCCTGCACCCACCGCCTCGGCGTCGTCCCCGGTCAGCCGCAGATCCTCTACCGCCAGCAACACTGCGGCGTCTACCGCAGCGATGACCATGGCGAAACCTGGAACGATGTTTCCGAAGGGCTGCCGGACCGGCACGGTTTCCCGGTCGCGGTGCACCCACGCGACCCGCAGACCGCCTTCGTCGTCCCCGCCTATCAGGGCAAGAACTGCACGAAGCACAACTCCTGCATCGTCGGGCAGCTGGAGGTCTACCGCACGCGCACGGGCGGCGGCTCGTGGGAGGCGCTGCGGGAGGGGCTGCCCGCGAACGCGCACACCATCGTCCTGCGCCACGGGATGGACGCCGACCGGCTGCGCCCCGCCGGCCTCTACTTCGGAACCAGCACGGGAGAGCTCTACGCCAGCGCGAACGAAGGAGATTCCTGGCGCACGATCGCCTCGGGGGTGCCGCGCGTTCAGGGAGTCGTCGCGGTGGTGAACTAGGAGCCTACCCGACGAAGACCAGCCCGAGGACGTGGAGGCAAATCACGCCCAGGTAGATGAACGCGGTGGCGCGGACGAGCCTGAGGACGCGCGCGGGACGGCCGCCTCCGGGCGCGACGAGCGTCAAGCCGACGCCCAGCAGCGCCAGCGAGGAGAACTTCAGGACCGTCGGCCAGGGCGTGAGGAGAATCGGCCGCAGGATGAGGTTGAGCTCGGAGACCCCCCGCTCCGCGGCGGCATACGTAAACAGCAGGTCCAGGGCGTTCGCAATCAAGAGCGCCCAGTACCAGCGCCAGATGTGGCGAAGGGTCAGCTGAGGAGACACTCCAATACCCTGCCTGGGATTGGGAGTGCATTACCGTGGGAGGATCGGGTTGTCCTGCCCTCAAAAGGTAGAACTCTTCATCGCGAACGGTAGACGCCTCTGAACATCGCCATGTTGTCCGAATCCTATGTCCCGCGGCTCAGCGGCGTGGTCATCTCCCTGGCGTCCTACACCAAGGCGTTGCGCGCGGACGGCCACCAGGTGGTTATCGTGGCCCCCAGCTACCCCGGGCACCGCGACGAGGACCCGGACGTGCTGCGCCTCCCCTCCGTCAGGACGCCCGCCGATCGCAGTTTCCCGGTGGCGCTGCCCCTGCGCGCGCGCGTGCTGCGGGACCCGCGCATCCAGGCCGCGGGCGTCGTCCACGCGCACGCACCCTTTGTCATGGGAGGGCTGGCGCGCAGCGTCGCGCGGCGGCTGAAGCGGCCGCTCGTCTTTACGCACCACACGCTCTATCACGAGTACGTGCATTACGTCCCATGGCTCTCCCCGCGTCTCACCCGACCGGCCGTGCTGCGTTTCGTCAGGGACTTCGCCAACGGCTGCGATCTGGTCATCGCCCCGTCGGGAGTCATCCGCGACATGCTGCGCACCCAGGGGGTGACCGCGCGCATCGAGGTCCTCCCCACGGGGACGGTGGATCCGGAGCAGACCAGCCGTCTCGATCCCGCCGCGGCGCGCGCCCGCTACGGCATCCCGGCCGGCCGACCTCTGGCGGTGACGGTCAGCCGGCTCGCGCCGGAGAAGAGCGTGGACGCGATCCTGCGCGCGTTCCAGCAGGTGAGCGAGCCTCCGGGGGCGTATCTGCTGATAGTCGGCGGCGGTCCCAGCGCCGCTCATCTGGAAGCGCTCGCCCGTGAGTTGGGGATAGCCGAGCGGGTCCGCTTCACCGGAGCCCTCCCGCACGAGGGCGCTCTCGAGCTCATGGCGGGGGCCGACCTCTTCGTCTTCGCCAGTCAGACGGAGACGCAGGGTGTGGTCCTCATCGAGGCCATGGCGGCCGGCGTGCCGGTCGTCGCGGTCGGGGTGGCGGGGGCGGCCGAGGCGGTGGCGGACGGAGAATCCGGTCTGCTCGTCCCTCCCGACCCCGAGGCGCTGGCGGCGGGGATGAGCTGGCTGCTGGCCGATCCCGCGCTGCGGGCGCGGATGAGCCGGCGGGGGAGGGAGGTCGCCGCCGGATACGCGGCCCCGGTTCTGGCCCGGCGGCTGGTGGGGCTGTACGAATCGGTGATGATCGAGCACGCGTCAGAGGGACTGCCCCAACGCACCTGATTCGCACCCGGGGCTCCCGCGGCCACGCGGGCGCGGGGGATTCGAGAGGAGATGTCGCGTGTACCTGAAGCGCCTTGAGCTGGCCGGCTTCAAGACGTTCGCCGACCGGACCGAGCTCGAGTTTGCCCCTGGCATTACCGCCATCGTCGGTCCCAACGGCAGCGGAAAGTCCAACCTCAGCGACGCCATCCGCTGGACCCTCGGCGAGCAGCGCACGCACACTCTGCGGGGGACGAGGACCGAGGACTTCATCTTCGCCGGCAGCGCCAGGCGGCGGGCGCACGGCATGGGGCAGGTGGGGCTCCTCCTCGACAACACCGACGGATCGCTGCCCTCCGAGTTCTCGGAAATCGGCGTGATGCGCCGGGCGACGCGCGGCGGGGACGGGGAGTTCTTCCTGCACGGCCTTCCCGCCCGGCTGCGGGACATCCAGCTGCTCTTCCTCGGCACCGGCCTGGGCGGGCGCTCCTACGCGTTGATCAGCCAGGGCGAGGTGGACGCCGTGCTCAACGCCTCCCCCCAGGAGCGGCGGCTCCTGCTGGAGGAGGCGGCGGGGCTGGCCCGATACAAGCGGCGACGCCACGAGAGCCTGCGCAAACTCGAGCATGCCGAAGCGCACCTGCAGCGGATTCGCGATCTGCTGGCCGAGCTGCAAGCGCAGCACGCGCACCTCGCTGAGCAGGCGGAGTCGGCGCGGCGCCATCGCGACTACTTGACCGAAACCGAGACGCTGGAGCGCGCCCTCCTCGCCGAGGACGCCCGGCGGCTGCACACTTCCGCCCAGCGGTCGGCCGCGCAGACGGATCTGGCCCGCGCCCGGCTGAGCGAGTTGACCGAGGCGGCGGACGTAGCGCGGCGCGAGGCGGAGACCCACCAGCAGCGGCGCGAAACCTTGATGCGGGATTGGGAAGCACGCCAGCGCCGGCTGCTCGACGTGGTCCGGGAGCACGCTGCGGCGGCCTCCGCGCTGGAGCGGGCGGAGGCCCGCCTGGCAGCCCACCGTCAGGAGGAGACGCGCCTGGCCGCGGAGGCCGAGGCGGTGGAGGCGGATCTCAGTCGCCTCCGCGACGAGTCCTCGGCCATCGCCACGCAGAGGGACGCCGCCGATGCCGAGGCCGTCGTTATCCAGGCGGCGCTGACCGATGGCCTTGCTGCCGTGGACGAAGCGGAACGCGCCGACGCCGCCTTGGCCGCGGAGATCGACTCACAGGGTGCAGCCCACGCCGGTATGGTCGCCGCCCGGACCGATCTGGCGCGGCGCATCGCCGCCACCGACGCGCGTGCCGCCCTCCTCGAGCAGCAGGGACGGGCGCTGGCCGAGCGGCGGCGCCGGTTGGAGGCCCGGCTGGCGGAGGCAACCGGCGAAGAGGAGCGGTTGACCGCGCGCGCGCGCGCGCTGGCCGGCGCGCTCGAGAGCAGAGCGGCTGCGCTGGCCGCGGCGGAAGAGCAGCTGCGGGCCCTGGAGGGGCAGCGCGACGCCGTCGAGGCAGAGCGGCAGGCGGCCGATACGCGGCGCCATCGCCTGGAGTCGCGCCTGCAGGCCCTCGAAGAGGCGACCGCGCAGTTTGCGGGATACGAGGAAGGCGCGCGTAGCCTGTTGCTCGCGCAGCGCGGCTCGCCCGGGACCCACCCCGGGATCCTGGGCGCGCTGGTCGATCAGATCGAGGTCGAGCCGGCCTACCGGGCCGCGGTGGAGATCGCCCTGGGCCGCCGGCTCTTCTGCCTGCTCACCCGCAAGGTTTCGGACGTGCGCGACGCCCTGGCGGCGGTGCGCGCCAACGGGCGCGGACCGGTCTCGTTCCTCCCCCTGGACCGGCTGGCCGCCCGGCATCCGAACGGCACCGCGCCGGAGATCGACGGCACCTTGGGCCCCGCCACTGCTTTTGTCGCCGCGCAGGGTGAAGCGGGGCGCGCGGTCGAGGCGCTCCTCCGCGACGTCATCGTCGTGTCCGATCTGGAGCGGGCCTTCGCGCTCATCGCAGCAGGCCACCGCGGGCGCGTGGTCACGATGTCGGGGGAACTAGTTTCCCCCGACGGGGTAGTGTCAGTGCGCGGATCAAGAAATGGCGCGGGGTCGCCGCTCTCCCGCCGCGAGGACATCGAGGCCGCGCGGCGTGACCTGACCGAAGTCGCTGAGGCGCTGCAAGGATATGAGCAGCGCCGAGGCGTTCTTGAGCGCGAGCGTCAGTACTTGGCAGAGGAAATCGCCGGGCTCAATGAGCAGCGCACGACGGAAGAGCGGGCGGCAGCCCAGGCTCAGGCCGCGCTGGCGGCGGCGGCGCGCGCACGCAGCCGGCTGCCACTCGATCTCGAGGAGGTCGCCGGCGAGGACGGGCAGAACGCCGCAGACCTCGGTGCCGTGCAGGAAGAGCGCGCGAAACTGGCGGCCGAGGCCGACGCCATGGATGCGGCAGTTCGCGAGCGTGAAGCGGCCGTCGCCGAAGGGCACCGGGCCCGCGCGGACCGGCGGGCGGCGCTGGAAGCGCGGCGGCGTGAGGTTGATGCCGCCCGTCTCCGCCTGGCCGCGCTGGAGGCGACCCGGCAGGGCCTGACGGCGCGTCAGGGCGACTTCGAGGGCCGCCACGCGGCGGTGGCGTCCCGGCGGGACCGACTGCTCGCCGCCGCCGCAGCGCTGAAGACGGATCGTCCGCACGTGGACGCGGAGGCCACCGAAGCCGCCGCAGCGGTGCAGCGCGTGACCGCGGCGCAGGCGGAGGCGCACAAGTCGACCGCCGACCTGGAGACAGAACGCGCAGTCGCAGAGTCGGCACTTGTGGCGGCGGTCGATCAGGCCCGGACCGCCGTTGAAGAGGCCCGCGCCGCCGAGGCGGCATTGCATCGAGCGGAAGTCCGGGCGGCGCAGTCGGACACCGAGTGGGGCGCGATGGAAGCGCGGCTGGCTGAAGCAGGACTGTCGTGGATCTCCGCCGAGGCCCTCACGCTGCCGCTTCCCCGCGATGAGGCCCGCGGCCGGCTGGAGGCGCTGCGCGGCCTGCTGGCCGCGATCGGCCCGGTGAACATGCGCGCGATCGACGAACAGGAAGCCCTGGCCTCCCGGATCGAGCGCCTCGGCGGCCAGGTCGAAGATCTCGACGGCGCGCGCGCCGCCCTAGCCGAGCTCATCGCCAGGCTCGACGGCGTCCTGCGCGTGCGCTTCCGCGAGACCTTCGAGAAGGTATCGGCGGAGTTCGGCCGGCTCTTCACCCGGCTCTTCGAGGGCGGCAGCGGGCACCTGGAGCTGACCGCCGAGGATCCGGAGAGCGGAACGGAGCCGGGCCTGGACGTGGTGGCGCGCCTCCCCGGCAAGCCGGCGCGCGCCCTCGCTGCGCTTTCGGGCGGGGAGCGCGTGCTGGTCGCGCTCTCGCTGCTCTTCGCCATGCTGCGGGTCCACCCCAGTCCCTTCTGCGTCTTTGACGAGGTGGAGGCCGCCCTCGACGACGCCAACACGACGCGCTTCACGACGTTGCTGCGGGAACTGGCCGAGATCAGCCAGATCATCATCATCACCCACAACAAAGGGACGATGGAGGCGGCCGACGTGCTCTACGGCATCACCATGCAGGAGCCCGGCGTCTCCTCCGTGCTCTCCGTGCGGCTGGGATCCCGCGCGCCGCGGACCGACGCCCCGGCGCGCCCGCCCGAGGTGGTCCGCTCAGCGCGTTGAACGGCGGCGCGCGTCCCTGGTTCGCCCGTCTCCGCGAGAGCCTCACCCGCACCCGCGACACGCTGGCCCTCCAGCTGGAGACCGTCACCGGCCGCGCCCTCGACGACGCCGTCCTCGCCGAGCTCGAAGAGACCCTCATCCTCGCCGACGCCGGCGCGCCCGCGGCCGCCGCGGTGATCGATCGCCTCCGCACCGAGCGCGGCTTGCGCACGCCCGCCGACGTCCGCGCGGCGCTGGCCCGCATCCTGCGCGAGATGCTCGGCCCCCCCGTGCCCATGCGCGTGGACCCGCCTCCGGCCGTCATCCTGGTCCTCGGCGTCAACGGCACGGGGAAGACCACCACCATCGCCAAACTCGCCGCCCGCCTGCGCGCTGACGGCCGCACGGTGATGCTGGCGGCGGCGGATACCTTTCGCGCGGCGGCGATCGAGCAACTGGCCGTCTGGGCCCAGCGCCTTGGCGTCGACCTGGTGCGCCATCAACCCGGGGGCGACCCGGGCGCCGTCGTCTTCGACGCCCTGACGGCGATGCGGGCGCGGTCCATCGACGTCCTCATCGTCGACACCGCCGGTCGCCTGCACACCAAGGTCAACCTGATGGAGGAGCTGCGCAAGCTCAACCGCATCATCGCCCGCGAGGCGCCCCCGTCGATGGAGCGGCTGCTCGTCCTCGACGCCTCCACCGGGCAGAACGCCATCGCGCAGGCCCGCCTCTTCCACGAAGCGGTGGAGGTGACCGGCCTCGTCCTGACCAAACTGGACGGCACGGCCAAGGGCGGTGTGCTCTTCGCCATCGCCCGCGAGGTGGAGCTGCCGGTGAAATTCGTGGGCACGGGGGAGGGACTCGATGATTTAGCCTCATTCGACCCCGAGGAGTTCGTGGAGGCGCTCCTTCCAGGCTAGCCGGCCGCGTCCCTCTAGAAGTCTCGCGTGGAATCTTCGGTAATCATCCCTCGAATCTGCCCTTACTTGTTTTCCATGACTTAGAAATCTGCAATTCGACAACATGAAATCTTCAGAATGATGGAGTGCATGGGGCTCCCTCATTCGCTTATTGTCACTCAACAAAGCAAAATACGGCATCAGAGGTGCAGTGATGCGCGGACGCACGCTGAGGCGTTTGCGTCTTGTGAGCCTCTTCCTCGTTGCCATCCTCGGTGCGCACACGCTCGGCCCCCTGCGAGGCATCGGACCCGGATCTGCTTTCGCTGACACCAACCCACCCCCACTCCCGATGCCCGAAGACCCGCTCGGCGCCCAGCCGGAGGGCCAGCACCCCGAGATCTCGGTTTCTGTCGATACACGGGACGGCCACCTCACCGTCCGGGTGGTCGACAACTGGGGGCCCGGGAAGACCCCGTTCCTGTACCGCACCTACAACAGCACCACTCCGGCCACGGAGACCTCCGCCGCCGGCGCCTGGCAGCTCAATCAGATCCTGGAAATCCGAAACGTTACTGAGACCTCTCTGCAACTACGGGAGGCGGATGGATCGCTGTCGACCTACGAAAAGACAGGATCGCGCGTCGTGGGCGGCACGACGTACTGGATCTACACGAAGGATGTGGGAGCCTACGCGACTATCGAGATGCCCGCCCCGGTCTCGGTGTGCGGCCCAGACCCAGCCGTCGCCGCGGAGTGCGAGCTAGAGTGGAGCAGTGGACCCTACACGCAGTACCTGCCCAAGGGTGCGACGCGCACATTCTCAGGCGGGACCGCCTGGGCGGGGATTAGGCAAGCCAGAGACGCGAACGGCAACATCACCACGTATTCATGGAGCGCCGCCAGCCCCCCGATTCCCTCCTACCTGCAGACCGTGACCGATCCGATCGGTCGCGTGACCACCTATACCTACGAGAACTCCTGGTGCGAGATTATCGGCGAGTACCCAAGCCAGTGCGTCTGGCACAAGCGGGTCAAGACGATCATCGATCCTTATGGCCGGGTCGTGACGTTCAACTACGGCGCCGGCCAACTCACGTCGGTGCAGAACGCGGCCGGAGCGATCACGACCTACGCCGGAGGCGCCCTGAGCCTCACGGAGGTGACGAATGCGCTGGGGCGCAGCTACACGTTCACCTGGCTGAGCACGACCGGCGGCATCCTCCGCATCTGGAAGGTCACCGCCCCCGATGGGACGGTCACGACCTACACCTACGTGACCGTTCCCCCCAACTGGAAGGTGACCCAGACGACCGTCACCGACGCCCGCGGCTACGCCAACGTCTACGCGTTCAACGGTACCGGCGACGTCACATCAGTGACCGATCCGCTGGGGAGAGTGACCTCTTACACCTACGACAACGATCACAACGTGACCCAGGTGACCAACGCCCGCGGCATCCGTACGACCTATGCGTACAATGGCCCAAACAGAGTAACGCAAGTGGTGCAGGATGCGGGCGGCCTGGCTCTCACCCGCGAATCTGACTTGGGACGCAAGTGGCAACCTGCTCAGCGTCACCAATCCCCGGGGGAGCGTGACCGCCTACGCTTACAACGCCACACACAACCTGACCAGCGTCACCAGGGCCCAGGGGACCCCCGCCCAGGGGATCACCCAGTACACCTACACCACCTGGGGCGGTGTGGCCTCGGTGATCGACCCGAGAGGGAAGACCACGACGTTCGCCTATGACACCCTGCGGCGGCTGACCACCGTGGACCCGCCGGCTGGGGGCAACACGACCTACGCCTACAACACCCTGGACGACCGCACCAGCATGACCAACGGCAACGGGCGCACCTGGAGCTACACGTATGACGCAGCCCGGAACCTGCTCACCGAAACCGACCCCCGTAACAATGTGACGGCCTACCTCTATGACGCCGTGGGCAACCGGACCCGCGCGACCGATCCCAAGAACTTTGCCACGAACTTCACCTATGACACCCGCGACCGGATTACCGGCATCACGGACTCGCTGAGCCAGGCCACCATCTACCTCTACGACGCCGTGGGGAACCTGACGCGGATCACGAACGCCCGCGGCCATGCCACCAACTTCGCTTACGACGCCCTCGACCGCCTGAGTTCAGTGACCGACGCCCTGGGGAGGGCGACGACCTACCAGTACGACGCCATCGGCAACCGCACCCAGATGGTGGATCGGAAGGGGCAGACCTTCTCCTACACCTACGACGCCGTCGACCGTCTCACCCAGGTGCAGGTGAGCACCACTATCTTCTCCTACACGTACGACGCGACCGGTAACCGCCTCACTCTCACTGACGGGACCGGAATGACGAGCTTCATGTACGACGAGTTGGATCGGATGACCCGCATGACCTACCCAGATACCAGGTTTGTCGCCTTCGCGTATGACGCCGCCGGCAACCGGACCACTCTGACCAACCCCGCCAGCGTCCTCTTCACCTACGCCTACGACGACGCCAACCGTCTCACCCAGATCACCCAGGGCGGCCGGACCTGGGCCTTCGGTTATGACGCCGCGGGCAACCGGACCTCGCTCCTCCACCCCAACGGGGCGAGGATCAACTACACCTACCTGCAAAACAACTGGCTAGCCACGATTACTCACAAGCGCAGCGGTGGCGTCACCTTCGAGACGCTCACCTACGCCTACGACGCGAACGGGAACCGCGCCACCCTCACAGACGCTACAGGCACGACCGCCTTTGGCTACGACCAACTCAACCGCCTGACCAGCGCCGCCTACCCTGGTGGCTACGGCACCTGGTCCTGGACTTACGATCAGGTCGGTAACCGCCTCATCCAGAACAGCCCCTCTGGCCAGACCACATACGGCTACGACGCCAACAACCGCCTCACCCAAACCGGCAGCGCAACCTACAGCTACGACAACAACGGCAACCTCACATCCATTACCGGCGGGACGTCCTTCACCTATGACGCCCACAACCGCATGAGCCAAGCCAATCTGCCCGGTGGGCTAGTCGTGCAGTACACCTACAACGGGGATGGCCTGAAGATCCGGCGTATTGAAGGGGCCACCACCACCCGCTACTACCACGACGGCATCCGGCCGCTCTACGAGGCCAAGGCGGACGGCAGCCGCAACGCCGACCTGGAGCGGGACCTCTTCGGGAACCTCCTGGCCCGCCAGGACGCCTCCGGGACCCGCTACTACTACCACCACGACGGCCTCGGGAGCATGGTGGGCCTCACGGACGCCTCCGGCCAAGTGGCGGCGCAACGGACCTATGACGCCTGGGGGAACCGGCGGGCCTCCAGCGGGAGCGCGCCGGGGAACTATCAGTTCACGGGTGCTGAACTAGACCCGACCAGCGGCCTATACCACATGGGGGCGCGATTCTATGACCCGACGATCGGGCGGTGGTTGAGTGAGGAGCCCGTCCAAGACCAACACTTCAACCCTCGCGCGTTGAACTTCTACGCGTACGCGTGGAATGGCCCTACGGGGCTTGTCGACCGAAACGGTGCATGGCCGATGCCACCTAACCTACTTCTTGGGATTTCGGTACATGCTGCTGTTGAAAGATGGTTTAGGGCCACATTCCCGGGCTCGAGAACAGAACTAACACTTGAACGTTTCGGCCTTCGGCTGGACATGATGAAGCCGGGACCGGGAGGCACCTGGGAAGTCTACGAACTCAAATCTGCCAGCGTGTTCGGTCAACCTAGCAAGCTTCAGGCTGCCAGAGCGAAGCTACAAGATTACGTGAATGCACTTAGGGCGAGCGGACTGAACGCACAAGCGGGAGGCTCATGGAATCCTCAGGGAACTGTCGTGCCGTGGAACAACTTCTTCGATGCCGTTCTCACAAGCAACCCCGCGGCACCAGGAATCATCGGATACTCGCTTCAGCCCACACAGAACGCCATTCAAGTGTTGGTTTCTACGTACGGTGTCCCCCTCGCCCTAGCCGCTGCTGTTCTAGCGATTCTTCTGGCTGAGTGTGCTGCTGGAGGTGCGAGTCCTGTCTGCGGCGCCCAATAAATCACGGATGTTCTATCCTAAGGTCGGCATGCAAATTCATTACACGCGGCCGTTGTTGCCGTTTGTCGAGGGGCAGGACGACACATTGTCGGTGGGTGGTCGGCTCGTATCCCCGGTCACCTCCAAAATCGAACTGCGACTTCGAGAGCTCCATTGGGACATAGTCACCTTCTTCAACTTCTTCTCTTCGGAGAGAGAGATGCTGGAGTATAGATTTGACCCGATTGCTTACACGGCGGACGAGTTTTCGTTCTTCCTTGATGTCGGGAATCTTGGCCGGCTGGCACGCGAGCTGTTAATTAGGTTTGTACCGGGCGAGGTCCTCCTTTGGGAGAAGAAGTTTGTGACAGTCACTGAATTATGGGTCGGAGGCCACGATGAATCCTTGACAAAGCACGAGCGCAAACAGCTGCAGAGAGCGACGCGTGAAGTGCGGGCCCTTCCGCTTCTCCAGAAAGTTTTCGTAATCGATGAAGCAAGCCTGCGAAGCCACGCCCAACGGTTAGGGACTCGTGGGGCGATTCGAGAAGCGGGGGGTCTGCTTCACGATCGAGTGTCCCCGGAGTGCGACTATTTTGTGACAGATCAAAAAAAAGCAGCCGAGGCGGCTTCACAAGCAGGTGCTAAGCAAATCATAGATACAATTACGCTTACTGTCATGCTTGATCGCAAGGACTGATCCGAATTCGGACCTGCTCCCCAACTTCAGTCCAGTCAGGATGCCAGTCTTTGCACCTCGGTAGCTTGAGCGTGCTGCTGGCCGAACTCTAGCGGCGTGCGGTACCCGAGAGCGCTGTGCGGTCGCACAGCGTTGTAGTCTTCTCGGTAAGCAGTCACGGCGGCGCGGGCCTCATCGATCGTCCGGAACCAGTGCAGATTGAGGCACTCGTCGCGCATCCGTCCGTTGAAGCTCTCCACCACCGCGTTCTGCGCGGGCTTCCCGGCCGCGATGAACGCAAGCTGAACCCCGTGCGCGTAGGCCCAGGTATCCAGCGCCTGGCTTCGGAACTCGGGACCATTGTCGAGTGTGAGCCGATCCGGGTAGCCGCGGTCTAAGGCGATTTCATCCAGGGCGCGCACCACGCGGCTGGCGGGCAGGCTGGTGTCCACCTCACTGGCCAGCCCCTCCCGATTAAAGGCGTCCACGACATTGAGGCACCGGAAGCGACGGCCCGAGAGCAACGCATCGTGCATAAAATCGGCGCCCCACCCCTCATTGCACCGCTGCAGCGCAGCCAGCGGCACACGGACTTGGGCGACGCGCTTCCGATGCCGGCGCCGCACGGCGAGCCCTTCCTCCCGATACAAGCGGTAGATGCGCTTGCGATTCACGTGGTGTCCTTCCCGTCGCAGCAGCACGTACAATCGCCGGTAGCCCCAGCGCAGCCGCACCGCCGCCAGCTCCCGCAGCCGTGCCCGGAGGGCGTCCTGCGACGGCCGACGGGGCCGATAGCGCGAGGTGTCACGGCTCACTTCGACGAGCGCACACGCGCGCCGCTCGCTCAGCCCGGCGCGGTCTTGCGTGAGTCGAACAGCCGCCCGCCGGTCGGCGACTGTCGTCAACCTTTTCCCAGCAGTTCCTTGAGCACTTGATTGTCGAGCGCCTGCTCCGCCACCAGCTTCTTGAGGCGACGATTTTCATCTTCGAGTTGCCGCAGGCGCCGGGCGTCACTCACCTCCATCCCGCCGAACTTCGCCTTCCAGCGGTAGTAGGTCTTCGGCGCCACGCCGTGCAGGCGCAGCACCTCCTGCACGCGCGCGCCGTCCGCCGAGGCCTCCCGCAAGATCCCGATGATCTGCTCCTCCGTGTACCGTCGGCCCTTCATCCCGTCCCCTCCCTCGCCCTGAGGCTAGCAGAGGACTGACAAGCCGAGTGGACTAGTTTTCGGGGAGCAGGTCCGTTTACTTCCTGAAGCCATTGACGCACAGACTGTTGCGCCGCGACTCCCAGGATATTCCGAGAGAGTTGAGGCTGGCGAGGTCGCGCTAGGGCTTCGGCAGATCACGGTCACTATCGTTTGGACCTGGAGAGGACAGAAGCGAGAGACCACGCTGACCACTATTGTCCCAAAGCCCGAAGCCCCATGAGGAGACAGCCCCGGTTAGCGCTGGGAAGTCAGCAGGGGCTCACCCTGATCGAAGTTGTGGTCGCTTTGGCCATTGCCGGATTGGTCGCGCTGGCGATCTTTGGACTCTTCCGCATCGGGATCTCTCTTCAGCGCCGCAGCAGCCAAGCCATTGCGGCCGGCGAGGCGGCGATTGCGCTCGATGTTATCGCTCGGACGCTGCGAGAAGGCGGCCGGGAAGCCGATGCCTTCCGCGTCTGGTCTACTCAACCCGATAGAAAGCATCCGGACGCGGTGGCCGTGCGAACGGCGCGGACGCGCGAGGGGTTCGCGATCGGAGAGGAAGGCACGCCGCAGTGGGTCGGCTGGACGGCCTTCGCTTACGATCCTCGCCAAAAGGCCGTATTGCGGGCCGACTTTCCTCAGAGCGAGGATATCCCCCCGCCTCCTTGGAGCGGGGGCCGAGTCGTGGCCCGCCAGGCAAGGGATTTCACTGTCCAGCGTGACGGCGACCGGTTCGTCATCACGCTGCTTCTGGGAGGGCGGGGCACTACTCTCACTCTAACGACGGCTGCCTGGCCGCGGAACCGATGAAAGCTCGACCGCGCCGGGTCAGGAAAGAGGCTGGCCAGGCACTGCTCTTGCTGCTAGTGGTGGCGGGTCTACTTCTCCCGTTGGGCGCGGGGTTTGTTTCCTCGATGTTCCTGCAGCAGCGTCTGGCTGGCGACCGGTACAGGGCGGTGGGCGCCCTCTATCTGGCCGAAGCAGGCATCGAGAAGGCGATTTGGTACCTGGAGCGTGAGGCGCCGGACGGCTCCCAGGACGGATCCTGGAGACCGCAAGGGCACACGGAGGAATTGGAGGGCGGGGGAAGGCGTGGCCAGTTCACCGTAGAGGTCCACGGCGAAGCCGAAGGGCGGGTGGCCATCACCTCCACGGGGGAGATTGGCGGCGTGAGGCGCGGCGTAAGAGTGATCGCGAAAATCTCGCCCCGTGCGCTGGACTATGCGCTTTTCGGCGCAGGCCAGATCGCCATCGAGGGAGATCAGGCGGTCCTTTCTCTCGAAGAAGTCCGGGATCGCTGCCTCCCAGGTGTGATGCTAGTTTCCAACGTGGAAATCTGGTTTCGGACACCGGGCAGCCGTCTGGAGTTCGTTCCCTGCGGGGCCAATGAGCCGGTGCTGCGGGTCGGTTTGCCTGATGCTCACCGGCTGACGGTTGGCGATGCCCACGGGTCCTCCCGCTTCATCGGCCTGCAACAGTTCGGCGTTCGGGTCGGGCGCGTGGACGTGCGCGCGAGTCCGGCTGAGGCCGTGCCGGTCATCGACGTTGAGGCGCTGCGGCGACGGGCCGAGAGGAACCAGGCCAACGCCGCCCTCAACCGCGCTGCCGGCGAGGCGGCCGAGCGGGCGGACCTACGCGACAAGCCGCACAGCCTCTATACTTCCGAGGAATTTGCACTGGTGATGCGGTACCTGCGCGGCCGCAGCGGGGTCTTGGTCGGGGCAGCGTATGTCAGTGGCAACGTCCTGATCCCTGCAGACGTCCCCCTCCTGATCTCTGAAGGGGTCCTCGCCGTCGAGGGCGGCCTGACCGTTGAGGCTGCGGGACGGCTCACGGTAAGGCACAGCCGGAACGTCAGGCTGCTTCCCGGCATCGTTACGATAGGCCGGAGCGGCACACTCACCGTTGGCGAGGGGGCCTGGGTGGAGATAGCAGGGGCGGTGGTGAGCGAAGGGGTGATCGACCTCCGTGAAGGTGCCGCCATGGAGATTCGCGGGGCGGTGCTGGCGCTCGCGCCTCAGACCAGTCTTCGTCTCAATAATGCCAAGCTGCGGATACACTACGACCCCGAGGTGCTGGGAACCGTAGGCGTCCTCGCGACGGGGGGCCGCCGGCGGGTGTTTCCGGTGAGCTGGCAGGAGCTCCGGTAGATCGGCGCGAGGAAGAACCCTTCTCCAGCCCGAAGTTGAGCGGCCGTGAACGAGGCCCTGGTGTATGGGACGCCGCCGGCTGCCCCGTCCATCCGGCGGTTGACCTTCTTCGGCAGCGGCGGCCCACTCTTCGGCATCTTCTTGCGCAACCTCTTCCTGAGCATCCTCACCCTCGGCATCTACTACTTCTGGGGCAAGGTGCGCGCGCGCCGCTACATCCTCGGGCACGTCGAGTTCGACGGGGACCGATTCGGCTACCACGCCACCGGTCGGGAGTTGCTGCTGGGCTGGCTGAAGGTCATCGGCTTCTTCGCCCTGGTCTTTGTCGTCAACACCGTGGTGCCGTTGATCTGGAACAGCCCCGTCGTCGGGGCCCTCCTCGGCCTCGGGGGCTACGTGGTCTTCTCCGTCATCTACCCGATCGCCGTGGTGGGGTCGAGACGGTTCCGCATGAGCCGCACCTCCTGGCGCGGCATCCGCTTCTCCTTCCGCGGGCGGGCGCGCGACTTCATCCGCCTGTACATCGGCGGGCTGATCCTGAGTGCGCTCACGCTGGGCCTGTACTATGCCTATTTTCAGAATCACATCCGCCGCTTCCTGATCACGAGTTCCTATTTCGGCACGAGGCACTTCGGCTACGACGGCGACGGGGCGGACCTGCTGGGGATCTACATCCTCGCCGCCGTGGTGCTCTTTGGCGGCATCTTTGCCTTCGCCGTCGGTCTGGGTGTAGTCATTCCGCTGATCCTTTCGCTGGCCGGAGAGGCCGGATCAGTCGCGCCCTGGGCGCTGGCTCCGCTTCTCCTCATCCCTCTCGCGATTCTGGTGGGGCTGCTGCTCTTCTACACGTGGTTCCTGGCCACGCGACACCGCTACTACTGGGGCCACACGACCGTTGAAGGCGCGCGCTTCCGTTCCAGCGTCACCGCGTGGAAGTTCTTCCGGCTCTTCGCCGGCGACGCCATCCGGTTGATCCCCACCCTGGGCCTGGCCTGGCCGTTCATCTTCGTCCGCCACATTCGTTTCACGTTTGCCAACCTGGTCCTGGAGGGGCCGCTGGACATCGAGGCCATTCAGCAGGATGCGCAGGCGGCCTCGGCAGCGGGGGAGAGCCTGGGCGAGTTCTTCGGCCTGCTCGACCTCGACCTCGGATTGTGACGGCTGAATCGATATGAGCATCAGCCCGCGACGCGTCTGGCCTGGCATCTACTACGATGGGCGCACCGCGGCCCGCCATCCCGTCACCGTCACCGTCATGGAGACCGGACTGCGCCTCGCCCGCAGAGACGACACCTTCCTCTGGTGGCCCTTCGACGAGATCCACCAGGCCGCCGGCGACGCGCCCGGGGAGGTGCTGCGCCTGGAGCATGGCCGCGATCCTGTCGAGACGCTGGTCGTCCAGGAGCCCGGGCTGGCGGCGGCGATCGCCGTCTTCGCGCCGCGGGCCGCCGGGACGGTGCGGACGCCGATGCGCGGCTGGCGGGTCTTCCGGCTCACCCTGCTGGCGGCCGGCGGGGCCGTCCTGCTCGGAGCCATCCTCTATTTCTGGGGGATCCCGCTGCTGGCGGACACCGTGGCCGCGCGCATCCCGGTCGCCTGGGAAGAGCGCCTTGGGGCGGCGGTCATGGAGCCGGTCCTGGCCCAGACCACGCAATGCCAAGAGCCCGGCGGGTTGGCGGCCATCGAGCGTATTGTCATGCAGCTCTCTGCGTCATCGCCCTCTCCTTACACTTACCGCGTGACTGTGGTCAAAGTCTCAGACATAAACGCGTTTGCCGCGCCCGGAGGCTACATCGTCATTTTCCGAGGGCTGCTGGACAAGACCCCCACCCCCGAGGCGCTGGCGGGCGTCCTCGCGCACGAGATGCAGCACGTCATCCAGCGTCACGGCACCCGCCATCTGATCCGGGCGCTCTCCCTGCGCGCCCTCATCGCCATGATCTCGGGCGAGGGCGGGCTCGGGCGGGTCCTGGAGACGGGCGGCGCCCTGGCGGGGCTGCGCTATTCGCGCGCGGACGAGGCCTCGGCGGACCTGGAGGGGCTGCGCATGCTCCAGGCGGCGCGCATCGATCCGCAGGGGCTCATCGCTTTCATGGAGGCGCTCCTGAAGCAGGAGGGCGATCTCGCCGGACCGCTCATCTACCTCTCCAACCACCCGGCCACCGCCGACCGTCTGGCGGCGCTGCGGCGCGAGGCTGCGAGATCCTCCACGCCCGTCCCGTTGATCCCCGATTATCGCTGGCCCGAGATCTCGAACATCTGCACACGCTGAAGCAGACTCAACCATTGGCCCCGCGGCCCAGTCCCAGAGAGTAAGAGATCTCTCGGCTGTGAGGTGGTTGCCTGTGTTGACCCGTCTAGCAACACTCGCAGCGCTGATCGCGCTGCTCGCGGGTATGGCGCCGTCTACCACGCGCGGGGCCCCGGCCAGCGCGCCGCCGACGCTCGTGTTGATCCTCGACGACGATCAGCGCGCGGATACGATCCAGTACATGCCGGTGCTGCGGCGCGAGCTCGTCGCCCGCGGCGTCACCTTCACGAACGCTTTCGTCACGACCCCGCTGTGCTGTCCCAGCCGGGCCAGCCTGCTGCGCGGCCAGTACGCCCACAACACCGGCGTCCTCACCAACGGCCGCGGCGACCTCCCGGCAGAGCGGGAGTCGCGACACCCCGGCGGCGCGGAGGCCTTCGACGACAGCTCTACGCTGGCCACATGGCTGCACGGTGCCGGCTACCGCACCGGCCTTTTCGGCAAATACCTCAACGGCTACATGCAACTGACCACCCGCGTGCCACCAGGATGGGATGAGTGGGTGGTCTTCGCCGGTGGGTACCTCGGTTACCGGCTGAACGACAACGGCACGGTACGCCGGATGGGGAACGCCCCCGAGGAGTACGGCACCGACGTGATCGCCCGGCGCGCGGTGCAGTTCATTGATCGCGGTGGAAACAATCCCCTCTTCGTCTATCTGGCGCCTTATGCCCCACACGCGCCGGCCACGCCGCACCCGCAGGATGACGCGGCGTTTCGCGATCTGCCCCCCTGGCGCCCCCCCTCGTACAACGAGGCGGACGTCTCCGACAAGCCGCAGTGGGTGCGCCGGCTGCCGTCTCTGACCATGGCCAGGCGGGCGGAGGGCGATGAGTTCCGCCTCCGGCAGTTGCGTTCGCTCCAGGCCGTCGATCGGGCAATCGGCCAGGTGATCGATGCGCTCCGGCGCACTGGCCGCCTCGAGAACGCGGTCATCGTGTTCACGGCCGACAACGGGCTGAGTTGGGGAGAGCACCGCTGGCTCGACCGGAAGTCCTGTCCCTACGAGGAGTGCGTCCGCGTGCCCTTCGTCGTCCGCGGTCCCGGAATCCCTGAGGGGCGCACCGATGCCCTGTTCGTCCACAACATCGATCTGGCGCCCACCTTCGCCGAGCTGGCTGGCGTCCGCCCTGCGCTGGCGGTGGATGGCCGCAGCCTGCTCTCTCTCCTCCGTGGCGAGGCGCCCGGCTGGCGGAGCGAGATGCTGCTGGAATACTGGGGTCAGCCCGCGCAGACCTGGACGGCGATCCGCACGGAACGGTGGAAGTATGTCGAGTACGAGAACGGCGACCGGGAGCTCTATGATTTCGCCGCCGACCCCTACGAGATGTCGAACGTCGTCGCCTCATCGGGGGCAGCGGCCGTCCTCCCCGACCTTCGCCGCCGGCTTGACCTGCTGCGCCGCGCCGGCCGCTGACCACTCGGTCTGGACCGAGTTCTCGTTACAACTCTCCGCCGTACGACGCTGTAGACTGCTCGTTTCTCTCTGGCTCCCTGCAGACCCAAATACAGGTCCGCTTCATGACCGTTATGGACGCGGCAGCGGAGCTGGATGTTCTCGACCGAAGCCTCGCCGCCGGCCGCGTACGGCGTGACGTGATGGAACTCGAGGAAGCCGACCTCGGTACACTGGCGCCCTGACTGGCTGACGAACGCGCATCGTCCGCCGTCGCGTGACCAGACGGTGCGCTTAACCGCGGCGGGGATGTGTCGCGACCCGGAGGCCGTCCCGCGGCTCTCCCGCGGCCGGTCTGTGGCAGCAAGTTTTCTCTTGGCCAGATTCTGCAGCAGCGCCGTCAGCGCAAGATCGAAGATCGCCGCTGGATCTCCATCTGGAATCTGATGCCGCAGCAGCGCCTGAGCGCGCCGGAGCTTCTCGACGGTCGCAGCGGTCGCCGTGAACTGCACCTTGTATCGCTGGGGCGCCTGTGCGCAGACGACTGGACGGGATTGGGGCGGGGGCGCCGCAATCGGCGGGGCAGGAGTGACCATCGGCGAACCCGGTTCGGACCGAGTTGCGGGCGCATGTTCCGCAGACACTTCACTTGAGCGCGGCGTTGGCAGGCGTCGGACAGATGCTGGTATCGGTGGTTGCGGGCGCAGGTGCGCCAGGATTTCTTCCACCTGCCGCCTGCTCTTGTGGCTGGCGGCCCCAAGGATTCGTTGATGGTTCTCGGTGGTGAGAAAGGCGGCGAGAAGCGTCACGGTGGTCAGATTCACCGATCCGTCCTCGAGTTTCTCAAGCACAATGGGAAACCGGCGGGCCGCTCGGGCGGCCTCAATGCGCCCATAGGCAGCGTGCTCAGAGAGATGCAGGACCTGTGTGCAGTATGTGAACAGCGAGGAGCAGCCTTCAGCGAGATAGAGACGCCGCTGATCCAGCTCTGCGAGGTGAGAAACGAGGGCTGACGTCGCCGCGCGCTCGCTCGCGGCCAGGGCTTTCACGCGGTCCAGCAATTCGGCGTTGGACAGCTTCTTCGGATTCATGTCCTATCTATACCATGCTGATGTCTGGCGCCTTGGGATGCCTCTCGCGCGGCGGCGGTGGCGCGAAGCATGACCGCGGACTCTCCATCGGCAAAGTCACCGGGACGCCGATCCCAGAGTCCCTCATAGCCCTCAGGACGGACACCTTCGCTGTTCGGCTGGTCCTCGAAAAAGATCGTCAAGTCACTACATCGAGGGACTAAAAAGCCCAGAGAGTCGTCCGATTATAGCAACTCGGTTCAGACCGAGTTGTCGTTACAATTCGCCTTGACCCGCACGTCGGCTCTTACTAGTATGTAAAGGTAAATGCCTTTACTCGACAGGCTGGAGCCCTCGACAGTGGCAACTCGACTCGACCAACGGCTGCATCTGATTAGGCTCCTCGACGCCTACGGAAGCCTGCTCACACCCCGACAGCGGCGGACAATGCAGCTGTACTACCTGGACGACCTCTCCCTGGGCGAGATCGGGCAGCGGCAGGGCGTCACACGGCAGGCAGTGCGGGACAGTCTGCACCGATCCATCGGTGAACTCCGCCGGTTCGAGCGGCACCTCGGCCTGGTCCGGGAGGGGCGTGCGCCGCAGCGGCGGGAGAGGGCAAACCGGGCATGACGACCCACTACTTTACGCCGGTGCCCGAGAGCGCTCACCGCAGGCGCACCATGACGGTGACCCTGCGGGGACGCCGGTTCGTTCTAGAGACCGATCGGGCGGTCTTTGCGGGGCGGGGGATCGACCGGGGATCGCGGCTACTGATCGAGAGCATGAGCGTGGCGCCGCAGGACATCATCCTCGACCTTGGCTGCGGCTACGGGGTCATCGGGCTGGCGGCCGCGGCGCTGACTTCAGAGGGATGGGCGCACTTGGTGGACGTCAATGAGCGTGCCGTGACCTTGGCCCGGGAGAACGCGGCGCGCAATAGGCTTAGCAACGTCACGGCGCACCTGGGCGACGGCGTCACGCCGGTGGCTGACCTGCGGTTCGATCTGGTCCTGACCAATCCGCCGATCCGTGCTGGCCGGCCGGTCGTGTTGCGTCTCTTTGCCGGCGCACACAGTGTGCTGCGGCCGGGCGGCCACTTCTTGTTTGTCGCCCGCACCGGGCAGGGGGCGCGGACGCTGGCCCGCCATGCGGAGGCCATCTTCGGTGGCGTGATGGAAACCGCGAAGGGTGGGGGATTCCGCGTCTATCAGGCCATCAAGACGGCCTCGGCGCCAGGAGGCTCTGCCCGTGTTTGAGAACCTGCAGGAGCGCCTCGGCGACATCTTCCGCCGCCTCAGCGGGCGGGGGATGCTCAAAGAGGAAGATGTCGACGCCGCCCTGCGCGAGGTGCGGATGGCCCTGCTGGAAGCGGATGTGCAGTTCAAAGTCGCACGCGATTTCGTCGCGCGCGTGCATGAGGCGGCCGTGGGTCAGGAAATCTGGAAGAGCCTCTCTCCCCCGCAGCAGGTGATCAAGATCGTGCACGACGAGCTGACGCGCACGCTCGGCGGCAGCCAGCGCGAGCTGCGGTTCGCCTCCAAACCCCCCACCGTGTTCCTGCTGGTGGGGCTGCACGGCACCGGCAAGACCACCACGGCGGCCAAGTTGGGGCACCTGCTGCGCCGGCGCGGCCGCAACCCGCTGCTGGTGGCGACCGACCTGCGCCGCCCAGCGGCCGTGCAGCAGTTGGAGCTGATGGGGCGTGCGGCGGGAGTGACAACGTTTACCCAGGCGGGGGCGTCCGATCCCGTCGCTGTGGCCCAGGCCGCCCTCGCCCACGCGGCTCGGGCGGGACATGACGTCGTGATCATCGACTCCGCCGGCCGGCTGCACCTCGACGATGAGCTGATGGGCGAGCTCGCCCGCATGCGCGAGGCCGTCGCGCCGACGGAGGTGCTGCTGACGCTCGACGCCATGACCGGCCAGGACGCGGTGACGATGGCGGAGCAGTTTGCGGCGAAGGTCGGCGTAGACGGACTGATCCTGACGAAGCTGGACGGGGACGCCCGCGGCGGCGCGGCGCTCTCGGTGGTCGCAGTGACCGGCCACCCTATTCTCTTCGCCGGCATTGGGGAGCGGCACGAGGCCCTCGAGCCGTTTCACCCCGATCGCATGGCCTCGCGCATCCTCGGCATGGGCGACGTGCTCACGTTCATCGAAAAGGCCGAGGCAACGATCTCGTCGGAAACCGCGGCCGCCCTCGAGAAGAAGCTGCGCCGCGGCGAGTGGACCCTCGCCGACTTCGTCGAGCAGCTGCGGCAGGTGCGCAGCATGGGCCCGCTCGATCAGCTGGTGGAGATGATCCCGGGCTTGAGCGGCCGACTCAAGGGCGCGGGAACTCCGCAGGTAGATGAGCGCCAACTGGCGCGGGTGGAAGCGATGGTGGGCTCGATGACGCCGGAAGAGCGGCGCAACCCTTCCATTCTCAACGCCAGCCGCCGGCGGCGGATCGCGCGCGGATCCGGGGTGACGGTGCAGGACGTGAACAGCCTGCTCAAGCAATTCGAGCAGGCCAAGGTGTTGGCGCGGCAGATGGAAGAGCTGGGAAAGCGCGGCAAGCGCATTCCTAAAGGAGGCATGGGATGGCCGTCAAGATCCGATTGATGCGGTTGGGAGCGCGGGGCCAACCGTTCTACCGGCTGGTGGTCGCGGACTCGCGCTCGCCGCGGACCGGTCGCTACATCGAGGCGATCGGGTACTACAACCCGACCACGGAGCCCTCCACGATCAAGGTGGACGAGGACAAGGCGCTGGGATGGCTGCGTAAGGGGGCCCGCCCCTCCGATGCCGCCCGGGTGCTGCTGATGCGAAGCGGGGTGCTGGCCAAGTGGGAGACGCGGAAGAAACCCGCCCAGACCTGAGGGGTCTCGTCGAGTACGTCGCCCGCGGCCTGGTCGATCGCCCCGAGGCGGTCGAGGTGCGGGAGGTGGACGACGAGCGCGGCATCACCCTGGAGGTGCGCGTCGCCCCGGAGGACATGGGCAAAGTGATCGGTCGGGGTGGGCGCATCGTCATCGCGCTGCGCACGGTGGTGCGGGCGGCGGCGGGCCGCGCCGGCCGCCGGGTCTCAGTGGAGATCGTGCGATAGAAATGTTCGGGAGGTCGGTATGGCGATTACGGTAGCACGGCCGGTGGTGATCAAGGCCATCGTCACGGAGAGCTTCAAGCGGCTGTACACGCAGGAACTGCAGTCGGCGATCGGCCGGGTGGAGGAACTGGTCGGCCAGCTGGACGCTCAGATCCGGCGCACCGAGCTGGAGCGGCAGATCACGCCGCAGGCGCGGGCCATCCGCCAGCAGCTCGAGCTGGAGCGGGCGCGCCAGGAGGCGGGGCGGGCCGAGCTGGGAGCGCGCCTGCGCGAAGCAGAAGGGCTGGAACTAAACAGCGAGTTCCCGCAGGGGACGATCGACAGTTTCACCGAGGTCAAGATCGGCGACAACCTCTTCCAGAAGATCGGCCGCACCGAGATCGTCGTGAAGGACGGCATCATCGTGGAAGTCCGCGAAGAGTGAAGTATCTCATCATCGGACGGATCGGCCGGCCCCATGGGCTGCGGGGCGAGGTGAAGCTGCGGCCGGAGACGGATTTTCCCGAGCGCTTCGCTCAGCTGCGGCGGGTCTTGCTTATTCAAGAGGGGGCCGCCGCTCAGAAGGAAGGGGCGACGCCTCAGAGCGTGGCCGTGGAGGGGGTGCGGCGGCAACATGAGACGATACTACTCAAGCTGGCCGGCACCGACAGCCCGGAGGCGGCGCGGGAGCTCACTGGGATGGCCGTGGCCGTGCCGTGGGAGGAGCGTGTCCCCCTGGGCAAGGGCGCCTTCTACGTCGGGGAGATCGTCGGCCTGCGCGTCCGGACCGTGGCGGGGGAAGCGCTGGGCCGCGTGGCGGAAGTGATCCGCACCGCCGCCCACGATCTTTATCGGGTCGAGGGCCCCGGCGGGGAGATCCTTCTGCCGGCGACGCGCGACGTGGTGCACGAGGTGGACGTGGGCAAGGGCGAGATCGTGGTGACCCTGCCCCCAGGACTGCGCTGATCGCGGGCGCGGCCGCCCCAGAATCCGCATGCGCATCGACATCGTGACCATCTTCCCCGAGGCCTTCACCCCGCTGAGCCTGAGCATCGTCGGCCGGGCGCGCGAGCGCGGGCTGCTGGAGGTGCGGGTCTGGGACCTGCGGGACTTCACCGCCGACCGGCACCGCCAGGTCGACGACACCCCGTACGGCGGCGGGCCGGGGATGGTAATGAAGCCGGAGCCGTTCTTCGCCGCGATCGAGGCCATCACCGCGGCGGCGGGCGGACGGCCCCGCATCCTGCTGCCGACGCCGCAGGGGCGCACGCTGACGCAGGAGATACTGCGCGACCTGAGCGGCGAGAGCCGGCTGGCCATCCTCTGCGGCCACTATGAGGGCATCGATGAGCGGGTCAGCGCCGGCTTGCGGGTGGAAGAGATCAGCATCGGCGACTACGTCGTCAGCGGCGGCGAGCTGCCGGCGATGGTGATCGTCGATGGGGTGTCCCGCCTCCTCCCCGGCGTGGTCGGCGACGAGCAGTCGGTGGCTGCGGACTCGTTCAGCGGGGGGCTGCTGGACTACCCGCACTACACGCGGCCGCCCGAGATCGCCGGCCTGCGCGTCCCGGAGGTGCTGCTGTCCGGGCATCACGGGGCGATTCGCCGCTGGCGGCGCCGTGAACAGCTCCGCCGCACCCGCCGCCGCCGGCCGGACCTCTGGCAGCGCGCGGAGCTCAGCGCTGAGGATCGCCGGCTGCTGGCGGAGGAGGAGATCCCCCCGGGCGAGGACGGAGAAGGGGGCCAATCCGCGGGCGGGGGGCTGCTATAATGGCACGTCGAGACGGCCCACCGCGAGGAGATCTTCGATGAACAAGCTGGCAGTCATTGACCGGGAGGGCATGCGCGACAAACCGCCGGTCTTCACCCCCGGGGACACCGTGCGCGTGCACATCAAGGTCACCGAGGGCGGGCGCGAACGGGTGCAGGCGTTCGAGGGAGTGGTGATCGGGCGAAAGAACGCCGGGCGGCGCGAGACCTTCACCGTCCGGCGGGTCAGCCACGGGATCGGCGTGGAGCGCACCTTCCCGCTGCACTCGCCGCGCGTGGAGCGCATCGACCTGATTCGCAAGGGGCGGGCGCGGCGCGCGAAACTGTACTACCTGCGCGGGAAGGTGGGGAAGGCGGCGCGCATCAAGGAGCAGCGCTGACGTAGTTCGCGCGGCAGAGGATGCGCCTGGACTGGCTCGAACGTTTCCCGCTCAACATTCCCACCCTCATCCTCCTGCTGGCGGTGGGGCTCTTCATCGTCCGCCTCATCGTCGGCCGCCTGCCGGTCATGCCCGCCGCCTGGCGGCGCTCCCTCGTCGAGACCCTCGACGCCTCCATCTTCGCCGCCCTGCTCAGCCTGGTCATCATCACCTTCGTCGTGCAGGCCTTTTACATCCCCTCCGGATCGATGGAACCGACGCTGCAGGTGGGCGACCGCATCCTCGTCGGGAAGTTCTCCTACCGCATCGGCGACGTCGGCCGCGGCGATATTATTGTTTTTCACTATCCGCTCGGGCCGGCGCGCGACTTCGTCAAACGCGTCGTGGGCCTGCCGGGCGAAACCCTAGAGCTAAAAGAAGGACTGGTACTGGTCAACGGGAAACCGCTCAGCGAGCTCTACCCCACGGCGCTGCCCGGCGGCGACCGCGCCTGCACCAGCAACTACGGGCCGCGCAAGGTGCCGGTAGCGCAGTACTTCGTCCTGGGTGACAACCGCTGCAACAGCGAGGACAGCCGGTTCTTCGGGTTCGTGCCCGATCCCAACGTGGTGGGCAAGGCCCTCTTTATCTACTGGCCGTTCCCCCGGGTGGGTCTGATCCACTGAACACACACCCGCCCCGCGGCGATGGGCTGACCATTCGCGACGTGGCCGCCTTGCTGCGCCTGCGCGATCAAGATGAGGAGTGGCTGGCTGCCCTCGCGCGCGATGGGCGCGCGGGTGTGCGGCGGCTCGTGGCGCAGTGGCGGCGCGCCCGCGACCGCGCATGGCGGGAGCGTGAACGCACCGCCGCCCTCTTCGCCCTCGAACGTCTGCGCCGGGCGGAGGGATACGCCCTGGTGGCCGGGGTCGATGAGGCGGGCGTGGGTCCCCTCGCCGGCCCCGTCGTCGCGGCGGCGGTGCTCCTTCCCGAGGCGCTGGCCGAGGGGCTTCCGGGTTTGCGCGACAGCAAGACGCTGCCCCGCGAAGACAGGGAGCGTTTGTACGCGACGTTGATGGGCGGCGCCGTCCGCGTCGGCATCGGCCTGGCGGACGTCGCGGAGATCGACCGGGTGAACATCCTGCAGGCGACCAGGCGGGCCTGGCGGCGGGCAGTGGCGCAGCTGCTGCCGCGGCCGGACTTCGTCCTCATCGACGGGCGCCTCACGGCCGACATCGACCTTCCGCAGCAGGCGATCATCGACGGGGACGCCCTCTGCGCCTCCATCGCCGCGGCCTCGATCGTGGCCAAGGTCACCCGCGACCGGATCATGGTGGAACTGGATCGCCGTTTTCCTGAGTTCGGCTTCGCCTCGCACAAAGGCTACGCGACGCACGGCCATTACGCGGCGATCCGCCGCCACGGCTTCTCCCCCGTGCACCGCCGCTCGTTTCTCCCGCTGCGCCTCTTTCAACAGGACCTCTTCGCCGCCCAGGCCTGAGATGACCAATATACCTAGTGGCTAGCAGTGACCCCGATTGTCATGGCTTTCGTTGGGATGGCCACGCTTGTCTTAGGCCTTAAGCTGCGCGATGGAAGAGTAGGAAGACCGCTAACACCTTGGCTTGTCGTTGCTTCCGGTGTTTGGTCGCTGATAGTCATGTGGATGTTCGTTCCATGGCGGCAAGCCACCTGGATCATGGTGGGCACAATGATCGCGATACTTCTTGGTGCGGTTTCAGGCGCGATAGCCGGGACATTCCAAGTTCGAGCGCATCAAAAGAAGTAAGATTCCGGCCTTCTGAGACCTTCCGCGTCCTTCCCAGCGCAAAACCTACCAGGCGATCCGATCTCTTGGACGTGAGCCAGGGACGGCGTCGGCTCGGGCTGCGCGGCGAGGCGGCGGCGGAAGCTTTTCTGACGGCGCGAGGCTATCGCATCATCGCGCGCAATTATCGCTGTCCCCTCGGTGAACTGGACCTGGTCGCCAGGGCGGAGGGTTCGCTGGTCTTCATCGAGGTGAAAACGCGCCGCGGTGGCCGGGCGGGGAGCGGAGGGGAGGCGATCTCCGGGCACAAACGGAGGCGGATGATGCGTCTCGCCGCCTACTATCTGGCCGCGCACGGTCTGGAGGGAATCCCCTGCCGGTTTGACGTGGTCACGCTGTCGGTGCGACCCGGCAGCGCGCGGATTCATGTGTGGCGGAACGCCTTCTGAGGGAGTCTAGCGGATGAAGGCCAGGACCACGCCGATCATCAGCCCCGCCGCGCTGGTCAGGGTGACGGCGATGCGCACATGATGCGCGTAGCGATGGTGCGCCGCGAGGCGCGCGTCGAACTCCTCGTCGGAGGAGAGATCGACGGGTCCCCAGACCGTGGTTTCCTCTTCGGGCGAGCTTTCGCTCGGAGGCTCAGATACCTTCACCCAGGCCGCCTGCACGCGGGCCGCAGGGGATGTGTCAGGGCGATCTGCGTGCGGGACCTCCGGCGGGGTTTCCGGGGCAGCCTGCGTCGGCTCTACCGTGTCTGCGACGACCGGGGCGGTCTCAAGGTTTCCGGTTTCCTCCAGGGGCGCCGGTTCCGCGGCAATGACAGTCTCATCGGGGACGATCGATTCCTCAGTGGAGATGGCCTCGGCGGCCACCTCCGGCTGATCAGGTGCCGCCTCCTCTGATGGCGACTCTTCCGATGGCGCATCCTCGGGCGTTTCGTCGATCGCCGGGGCGCCGGCCTGCTCCGGCTGCGGGAGCATGGTCAGGTCGCCGATCAACTCAGCCGTCACGTGGCCGTTCGTGGCGGCGGGGACGATGAGCACCGTCGTCTCTTCCTTCTCGGTGCCGCCCTCCTCGGCGACCGGCTCCTCGCCAGCCAACTCGCTCTCAGGACCGGGGGCCTCGTTCCCGCCCGGCGCGGCATGAGAGAAGGCGTGGGCCGTCCGTCTGGCGTCCCGGAAGGCGCGCTCCACCAGGTTGACGGTGCGGATCCGGCTCCAGAGCTGCGGCGGGAACCGGTGAAAGGTCAGGCAGGAGGCCAGATCAGCCTCGAGGCTGCGCACCGCAGGTTCCCCATGCCTGAGCCACCGCAGCTGCCACTCCCGAAAGAGCCCCACGGCGGTGACGCGGTCCGGGGCGGCGAAAATCCGGCGGGCCCCGGCAAGACATTCGCTCCGCCAGCGCGCGTCCACTTTGCGCGCCAGGGAGAGCAGGCGGTGGGCCACGCAGATCTGGTGAGGCGTGTCCGGATAGGTTGCCTGGATCGCTTTGATCAGCGCCGGATGGCCGTCGCTGCTGACGAGCAGGAGGTCGGGGCCGACGCCCTCGGCGCGGAGGTCGGCCAGGAGCGCCCGCCAGGCCCGCTCCTCTTCGGCGGGCACGAGGCGCATCATCAGGGGGCGAGGGTAGCCATCGCGGGTGAGGCCGACGGCGCAGAGGGCCACGTCGCCGCCTCCGCCCGGACGCTGCCGTTTCAGTCCATCGAGGAGGAGAAACGCGATCTCCGAGCGCGGCTGGTAGTCGATCGAACCCTCCGTCTCGGCGGGATTGAAGCCCACTCGTCTTGCTCCTTTCGCAGAGGTGAACCCTGTCCTCTTCGTGCCCACCGCAACGGGAGGTTAGTCCAGGTGCCGCCGATGCGCAGAGGAGGGAGGAGAAGGATTCTCGAGGAAGTCAGCGGAGTGTCACTGGACCGCACCAGACCGAACGGAGAGGTGAACGGACGGTGAGCGGGATCGTCGTCGCTATTCACGTCGCGCCGGTCGCAGAGGCGACGCCCAAGGCGGTCGAGTCGGTGCGCGCCGCCCCCGGGCGCGGTCTGGAGGGAGACCGCTACTTCACCCGGACCGGCACCTACTCACCGAAGCCCATGCCGGATCGCGATCTGACGCTCATCGAGGAAGAGGCGCTGGAAGCGCTCGCCCGCGACTACGGCATCGCCCTGGCGCCGGGAGAGAGCCGCCGAAACATCACGACGCGCGGGGTGGCCTTGAACCATCTGGTGGAACGCGAGTTTGCCGTGGGGGAGGTCCGGGTGCGCGGGCTGCGTCTGTGCGATCCATGCGGCCACCTCGAGCGGCTCAGCCAGCCCGGCGTGCGCCAGGCGCTGATCCATCGCGGTGGCCTGCGCTGCCAGATTCTCACCGAAGGGACGATCCGGGTCGGCGACCCGATCGAGGCGGACGAACCGGCCGCGCTGCGCCGGTGAGGAGGCAGACCATCTCCAGCGGCACGCGCTGGGAGCCGATCGTCGGCTATGCGCGCGCCGTGCGTCTGGGCTCGATAGTGCACGTCTCCGGCACGAGCGCGACGGGGAGCGACGGCGCGATCGTCGGACCCGGCGACCCGTACGCACAGACCATCCAGACGCTGAAGAACATCGAGACGGCGCTGCGGGCGGCGGGCGCCTCGCTCGCCGACGTCGTCCGCACGCGCATCTACGTGACGGACATCGAGCAGTGGCAGGAGGTCGGCCGGGCGCACGGGGAGGTCTTCGGCGCCATTCGCCCGGCGACGACCATGGTGGAGGTCAGCCGGCTGATCGATCCGGCGATGCTCGTGGAGATCGAAGCCGAGGCCATCCTCCCTCCGCCCGAGCCGTAGCGCTCCTCCCTCAAAGATCCCACCCATCGCCGATGCTTCCTGGAGAATGCTCTCCAGGATTCACAGCGCGGCGCTGGTCGGCGTGGACGCCGTTCCCGTTGAGGTGGAGGTCGACGTCTCCTTCGGCCTGCCCGCCTTCGCCATTGCCGGACTGGCGGCGACGTCCGAGCAGGACGCCCGGGAACGCGTCCGCGCGGCGGTCAAGAACTCGCAGGGCACGGTTCCGGCGCGCCGCATCCTGGTGAACCTGGCGCCCGCGGACATCCGCAAAGAGGGCGCCGGGTTCGATCTCCCAATCGCCCTCGGCCTCCTCCTGGCCACGGGCCAGCTGCGCCCGGGCGCGCTGGACGGGACGATGGCGGTCGGCGAGCTCTCACTGGACGGGCGGGTGCGGCCCACCCATGGCGTGCTCCCGGTCGCCATGCTCGCTCGGCGGTTAGAGGTCCACCGCCTCCTCGTCCCCGATGCCAACGCCACGGAAGCGGCCGCGGCAGGAGGAGCGGTTGTTCCCGTCGAGACCCTGCGTGAGGCGGTTGAGATGCTAGAGGGGCGGGCAGCGGTGCGGCCTGTCCCCGCCCCGCCGGCAGCGGGGCGGGAGCATCACGAGGTGGACTTCGCCGAGATCAAAGGGCAGGCGCACGCGCGGCGGGCCCTCGTCGTCGCGGCGGCCGGCGCACACCATCTGCTGCTGATCGGCCCACCCGGCGCCGGCAAGACCATGCTGGCCCGGCGGCTGCCGACCATCCTGCCGCCGCTTGGTCCCGAGGAAGCGCTGGAGGTGACGAAGATCCACAGCGTCGCCGGGCTGATCTCCCCCGGTGTCGGGTTGCTCTCCGTGCGCCCCTTTCGCGCGCCGCACCATACCACCAGCCGTCACGCGCTGGTGGGGGGCGGGTCGGTGCCGAGACCCGGCGAGCTGAGCCTGGCGCATCACGGGGTGCTCTTCCTCGATGAGCTCCCCGAGTTCCATCGGGACGCCCTCGAGGTGCTGCGCCAGCCTCTAGAGGAAGGCGTCGTCACCATCGCCCGCGTGCAGACCTCGGTCACGCTGCCGGCGCGCGTGATGCTGGCCGCGGCGATGAACCCCTGCCCGTGCGGCTACCTCGGGGATGCGCGCCGTCCCTGCGCCTGCACGCCCCCGCAGGTGAGCCGGTACCGGGCGCGCATCTCCGGCCCGCTGCTCGATCGCTTCGACCTGCAGGTGGAGGTCCCGCGGCTGGCGCCCGACGAGGTGGCCGCGGCGCCGGCGGGGGAGGGATCCGCCGCCCTGCGCGCCCACGTGCTCGCCGCGCGGACGATTCAGCGTCGACGTTTCGGCCGCCGGCGGGTGGCCGGGAACGGCCGCATGAGCGGACGGGCGATGCGGCGGTTCTGCCTGTTGGAACCCGCCGCGGCGCAGCTGCTGCGGGCGGCGACCGACCGGCTGGCCCTGAGCGCGCGCGCCTACGACCGCGTGCTGCGCGTGGCCCGCACCATCGCCGATCTCGATGGCGTGGACGGAGCCGATGGGATCACCGCGCGCCACGTGGCCGAGGCGCTGCAGTACCGGTTGCCTTGACACCGTGTGCTAGTCTAGGAAAAGGCTTTTCCGGCCTGCCGTGACGGAGGCGGCGATGGCAACGGTGTTGCTGGCGTCGCCGCGCTATCCGGCGCGGCTGCGGCGGATCGCCGATCCACCCCCGCTGCTGTACGCGCGCGGGGAGGTGCGGCCGGAGGAAGCCGCCGTGGCGATCGTGGGATCCCGCCGCGGGACCGCGACGGGGCGCCTGGTGACGGAGCGGCTGGCCGCCGGCCTGGCGCAGTACGGCGTCACGGTGGTGAGCGGGCTGGCGCGGGGCATCGACGCCGTGGCGCACCGCGCCGCCCTGGAGGCGGGTGGACGCACGATCGCCGTGCTGGGATGCGGACCGGACATCGTCTACCCGCCCGAGCACGGGGAGCTGTTCGCGGCGATCACGCGGTCGGGATGCGTGCTCAGCGAGTTCTCCCCGGGGACGCCGCCGCTGGCTCACCACTTCCCGCGCCGCAACCGCATCATCGCGGGGCTGGCCCTGGGGGTGGTGGTCATCGAAGGGGACGCGCGCAGCGGCGCGCTCTCTACCGCGGCGTCGGCCTTGAACGAAGGACGCGAGGTCATGGCCACGCCGGGGAGCGTACTCAATCCGCTGACGCGGGCGCCGCACGCGCTGCTGCGGCAGGGGGCCACGCTGGTGGAGTCGGCGGAAGAGGTGCTGGCCGCGGTGGGGCTGGCGGTCGACCCGGCGGCCTTGGGCGTCGGCCTGGCGGCAGGCCCAGAGGAACAACCAGAGGGGGCGGCCGCGTTAGTCTGGCAGGCGCTGGGCAATGAGCCGGCGCACATTGACGAGATCGTGGACGGCTCGGCCCTTCCCGCCGCGGAGGTGGCGGCCCTGCTGATCGAACTGGAGCTCCGGGGACTGGTCCGGGGGCTGCCGGGGAAACACTTTATACGTGTCTGGAGAGCCCGCGAGGGCGCGCAGTAGGGCAAAGACTATGGCCAAATCACTCGTTGTCGTCGAATCGCCGACCAAGGCGCGCACGCTGCGTAAGTTTCTGACCCGCAGCTACGACGTCGCCGCGTCCATGGGGCACGTCAAGGACCTCCCCAAGAGCCAGCTGGGGGTGGACGTGGACGCCGACTTCGCGCCCAAGTACATCGTTATTAAAGGAAAGGGGCCGATCCTCAAGACCCTCCGGGAGGCGGCGAAGAAGGTCGAGACGGTCTACATGGCCACCGATCCCGACCGGGAGGGGGAGGCCATCTCCTGGCACCTCCGGGACGCGTTGGGAGAGGCCGCCTCCGACGTCAAGCGGATCGAGTTCCACGAGATCACCAAAGACGCCGTCCGCCGCGCCTTGGAGCACCCGCGCGACATCGACCTCAAGCTGGTCAACGCGCAGCAGGCCCGGCGCATCCTCGACCGTCTGTTCGGGTACAAGCTGAGCCCGCTGCTCTGGCGGAAGGTGCGGGGCGGCCTCTCCGCCGGCCGCGTGCAGTCGGTCGCCGTCCGCCTGGTGGTGGACCGCGAGCGGGAGATCACCGCCTTCGTCCCTCGGGAGTACTGGACGCTGGAAGGGACGTTCACGCCGAACGGGCCGGACGCCTCCGTCCGCGCCCGCCTCTTCAGCCGCGACGGGGAGCGCTACGGGACGCCGCTGGAGGAGAAGGTCACCGTCATCGCCACCGAGGCCGACGCCACGGCGCTGGCGGAAGACATCCGCGGGCACACCTACAAGGTCGCCGAGGTCAAGCCGGGAGAGCGGCAGCGCCACCCTTCGCCGCCCTTTACGACGAGTACGTTGCAGCAGGAGGCCAACCGCAAGCTCGGGTTCAGCGCCGCGCGGACGATGCGCCTGGCGCAGCAGCTCTACGAAGGGATCGACCTGGGGAAGGAAGGCACCGTCGGCCTGATTACCTACATGCGCACCGATTCCGTGCGTGTCTCGCCGGAGGCGGTGGCCGAGGCCCGCGACTACATCAAGGCGACCTACGGTGCCCGCTATTTGCCGGAGGCCCCGCGGACGTACCGCTCCCGCCGCGACGCTCAGAAGGCGCACGAGGCGATTCGCCCCACCGCGGTGGCCCGCAGCCCCGAGGCGGTGAAAGCACACCTGCGCTGGGATCAGCACCGCGTCTACGAGCTGATCTGGAAGCGGTTCGTGGCCAGCCAGATGGCGTCGGCGCAGATGGATACGCTGACCGTGGACATCGCCGGCGGACCGTTCATCTTCCGCGCTTCGGGGATGCGCCTGCGCTTCGACGGGTTCCTGCGCCTCTACCGCGAGACGTCGGACAACGGCGACGAGAACGGCGAAGGCTGGCTCCCCGACCTCGCCGAGAAGCAGAAGCTGCGGCTGCTGGCCGTGGATCCGAACCAGCACTTCACCCAGCCCCCGCCCCGCTACACCGAGGCGTCGCTGGTGCGCGCCCTGGAGGAGTTTGGCATCGGACGCCCCAGCACGTACGCGCCCACGCTGGAGACGCTGAAGACGCGCGGCTACGTGCACGTCGAGGAGCGCCGGCTGCACCCCAGCGACCTGGGGATGCTGGTCAACGACCTGCTGGTGGAGCACTTCCCCGATGTGGTGGACCTCAACTTCACCGCGCAGATGGAAGAGGAACTCGACGAGATCGAAGAGGGTCGGCGCGAGTGGGTGAAAGTGGTCCGCGAGTTCTACACTCCCTTTGAGCGCGACCTGAAGGTGGCGGAGAAGAAGATCGAAGAGGTGGAGTTCCCCGAAGTCGAGATCGGCGAGCTCTGCCCGCTTTCCGGGCACCCGCTGGTGCGCAAGCACGGCCGCTTCGGGGAGTTCATCGCCTGCTCAGGCTTCCCGGAGTGCCGCTACACCCGGCCGATCGGGATCGGCGTCACCTGCCCGCTCGATGGTGGAGAGGTCGTGCAGCGCCGCAGCAAGCGGGGCCGCATCTTCTACGGCTGCGGCAACTACCCGAACTGCAAGTTCGTCAGCTGGGACCGTCCGACGGACAAGCGCTGCCCCCGCGACGGCGGCGTCCTGGTGGAGAAGCGCGGCCGCCGCGGTTCCTATCTGAAGTGCCTGAACAAGGAGTGCGGCTACACGGAAGCGCCGAAGGCGCCTGAACCAGTAACCGCCAGCTGATCTTTCCTCCCACAGACTACTAACGAGGTGCGGGACTTTCCCGTCTCGAAGATGAGGACACATGGTGGGAGCCTCGTAACCACCGAGTTAGGAGGGGGTGGCTTCACGTGAATCCGTGGACTCATTTCCTAGATCTGCTGCAGGTTGGTCTCTTCGCGGCAACGCAGGCCTCTGGTGGGAGCCTCGCCGGAGGAATCATCCCCTTCTCACTGGCGGTTCGTCTCACGCTGCTGCCCCTGACATATGCACTCGCTCGGGAGGCCCAGCGGCGCTCAGCCATTCTCCGAAAACTGCAACCAGCAGTGGCCCGGCTTCGTCAGCGCTATCAGTCAGATCCAACGCGACTGGCGGCTGAGCACGCCCGCCTGCTCCGACGACATGGGTTGAAACTGGTTGATTCCCGAGGTTTGTTGGGTGCGATTGTTCAGCTGCCGTTTGTCACAGGAGTGTACAAGGTCATCGGATGGGCGCTGGCGTCGGGTAACGGCGGTCGCTTTCTATGGATTCAGAATATCGCTCGCCCGGATGTCGCTCTGGGGCTTCTTGCGGCTGCGTTGGCATACGCAGTGGCGCGCATGAGTCCAGTACTGCAAGAGCCGAGTTCGCGGGTCTGGACGGTGGTACCGGCAGTACTGACATTTCTGTTCTTGGTGAAGCTCAGCGCCGGCTTTGGGCTGTATTGGGCCTCGTCCTCTGCAGTCAGTGTTGTCGAAGCGCTCTTGCTGCGTCGAAAGCGCATCGCGGCCTAACCAGAAACACAATTCTGTCTTGGACGCGGCCCAGGAATTGTAAGACCAACTCGGTCCGGACCGAGTTGGTTCTTCCTACCGCATGATCTTGTAGACGGTTCCGCCGTAGTCGAGGAGATAGAGTTCTCCCGCCTGGTCCTCCCCGAGAGAACTGATCGAGAATCCCGTCTGCAGGAGATCGGTCCGCGTCCAGGTTGACCCGCTCGGGGTGAGGACCCACAGCGGGCCGCAGAGGTCGGCGAAGACGTAGCGTGCGGCCAGACCCCGGATGCGGCCGCGGTAGACAAAGCCTCCGATTACCGAGCACCCCAGATCGTGCGAGTATTCGTGGATGGGCAGCACCAGCCCGCGAGTCCGGCAGCCCGTCGGCGGGGAGAAGCAGTGCGCGCCCTCCATGATCCGCCACCCGTAGTTCTTGCCCTTGAGGACGATGTCGACTTCCTCCCAGTTATCCTGACCGACGTCGCCGAGGAAGAGCCGGCCGTCGCAGCGGTCAAACGAAAAGCGCCAGGGATTGCGGAAGCCGTAGGCCCAGATCTCGGGGCGAGCGCCGGCGGTGGCGACGAAGGGGTTGTCCGGCGGGACGATGTAGGGCGCGCCGCCGTCGACGTCGATGCGCAGAACCTTGCCGAGGAGCGTGGCCAGGTTCTGTCCGTTGTTGAACGGATCTCCCGCCGAGCCGCCGTCGCCGAAGCCGATGTACAGCTTTCCGTCCGGACCGAAGGCGTTCAGCCCGCCCTTGTGGTTCGTAAACGGCTGGGCGACCTCCAGGATCCGGAACTCGGTGGGATCGGCGAGGTTGGGGTTGGTGCCGGAGACGCGATACTCCGCCACAACGCTCTTCAGGCCGGCGCCCTCATCGGTCGTGTAATTGACGAAGAAGCGGCCGTTGGACGGGTATGCCGGATGGAACATCACGCTGAGGAGACCCAGTTCCCCTCCGGAGACCACCCGGCTGCTGATGTCCAGGAACGGGGCGGCCAGCAACTGGCCGTTCTGGACGATCCGGACCCTGCCCGCCTGCTCGACGATGAAGAGCCGTCCCGTGTTGTCTCTGGAATGCGTGAGATGGAGGGGCTGGCTCAGCCCGCCCACCACCAGCTGCAGCTTGACCGGTGGGATCGCCCCTGAGGGGGCTGGACAGGTTTGCGCCTGAGCGGGACCGCCCAGCGTCAGAGCGGACAGCACCGGCCAGAGCGCCAAGAGGACAGCAATCACCACCCGCCGCGTCATCCCACGCCTCCCGCGCCGGAAGTCTTCCTCTACGTTACCCCGGCAACACGCCTCCCCACCAACGGACCTCCAGTTGAAGGCGTCTTCGCGCGCATGCTATACTCACCGAGACTGAGCGGTTTCCGCCGGAATGCAGGGGGGAAGGCGCGGCCTTCCCCCTCTTTGCCGCCCGGCGGGGATAAAAACGCACGCCGGCCCGATCGTCCGGAGGGTGTCCCCAGCGGATCTCGGGGCGAGATGAGGGCGGCGGAGGGCATCAGCAACCGAAAGAGGAGGAATGCCGTGCCGGTCGTGACGATGAAGCAACTTCTGGAGGCGGGGGTGCACTTCGGCCATCAGACCCGCCGTTGGAACCCCAAGATGGCCCGCTTTATCTTCACCGAACGGAACGGCATCCACATCATCGACCTGCAGAAGTCGGTCCCCCTAATCGAGGAAGCCTACCGTTTTGTCCGCCAGACCGTCAGCGAGGGCGGGGAGACCCTCTTCGTCGGCACGAAGAAACAGGCGCAGGACGCCATCCGGGAAGAGGCGGTGCGCGCCGGCCAGCCGTACGTCAACCAGCGCTGGCTCGGCGGGATGCTCACCAACTTCCAGACCATCCGCAAGCGCATCGAACGGCTGCGCGAGATCGAGGACATGCGCACGCGCGGCACGCTGGACGTCTTGCCCAAGCGCGAGCAGTCGCGCATCGGCGAGGAGTCGGCCAAGCTGGAGAAGTTCCTCAGCGGGATCAAGGCGATGAACCGGCTGCCCGCCGCCATCTACATCGTGGATACGCGCAAGGAGCACATCGCCATCGCCGAGGCGCGCAAGCTCCTCATCCCGGTGGTCGCGATCGTGGACACGAACTGCGACCCCGACGAGGTGGACTACCCCATCCCCGGCAACGACGACGCCATCCGCGCCGTCCGGTTGATCACCAACCGCGTCGCCAACGCGGCCCTCGAGGGCGGGGAGGAGCGTCGCAAGCTGGAAGTCACCGAAGCCCCCGAGGTCGCCGAGGAAGAGGCCGAAATGGTCCCCGTGGGCGTGGGTGCGGAGAGCGAGGAACCTGCCGGAGAGACGATGGGCCAGATCCTTCCGGCTGCTCCCGTGGCGGACGAGGAGTGACCGTGGCGACGACGATTCCGGCCAGCCTGGTGATGGAGCTGCGCGCCCGCACGGGCGCCGGCGTGATGGAGTGCCGGCGGGCGCTGGCCGAGGCGGATGGGAACCTGGAGCGCGCGGTGGCGCTGCTGCGCACCTGGGGCGTGGCCAAGGCGGAGAAGAAGGCGGGACGCGAGGCGCGCGAGGGGGTGGTGGAGTCCTACGTCCACGGCGGCGGCCGGATCGGCGTCCTGGTGGAGGTCAACTGCGAGACCGACTTCGTCGCCCGCACCGAGGACTTCCGCCGCCTGGCCCGCGAGCTGGCGATGCAGGTGGCGGCGACGGACCCCCGCTTCGTTTCGCGCGACGAGGTGCCGGCGGAGGAGCGCGGCAGCGCCGACATCGGCCAGGCCATCCTGCTGGAACAACCCTACATCCGTGACGAACGCCGCACCGTCGCCGACCTGGTAACCGAGGCTGTCGCGAAGGTCGGAGAGAACATCCAGGTCCGGCGGTTCGCCCGCTTCAAAGTCGGAGAGTAACACCCTCAGGCCCATGGCCGCTGCAGCGTCGCGCTACCGGCGGATCCTCCTCAAGCTCAGCGGAGAGGCGCTCGCCGGGGACGGCGCCGCGCCCCTGAACGCCGAGATGCTCCGTCTCGTCGCCGGTGAGGTGGCGGGCGTGATGGGCGGGGGCGTGCAGGTGGCCATCGTCGTCGGCGGCGGCAACTTCGTCCGCGGCGAGGACCTTTCGCGGCGCATCGGCATCCACGAAGTCACCGGCCACAACATGGGCATGCTGGCCACCGTGATCAACGCGCTCGCCCTGCAGGACGTCATGGAGGCGGCCGGCCTGACCACCCGCGTCCTCACGGCCGTGGAGATGCGCCAGGTGGCCGAGCCATTCATCCGCCGCCGTGCCATCCGCCATCTGGAGAAGGGCCGGGCGGTCATCTTTGCCGGGGGGACCGGCAGCCCGTACTTCACCACCGACACGGCGGCGGCGCTGCGGGCGATCGAGGTGGAGGCGGACGCGCTCCTCATGGCCAAACGCGGCGTCGAGGGGGTCTACGACAAGGATCCGCGCCGGCACGCGGACGCCGTGCTCTTCCGCCACATCGACTACATGGAGCTGCTCAACCGCGACCTCAAGGTGATGGACGCGACCGCGGTCGCCCTCTGCAAGGACAACAACCTGGACATCGTCGTCTTCGACGTGGGTACCCCCGGCAACATCGAGCGGGCGGTGCTCGGCGAGGAGATCGGCACGCTGGTGGGGGCGAGGCGATGAAGTGGCCGGCGGGGGCGGGGGGGTGGGAGTCACGATGAGTGGAAAGGGCGGCGGCGGCCGCAAGTCTCCCGACTCCCGGGGCCACCACGGCCACGGGGGCCCGGTGGAGGGGATGTCCGCCGAGGTCATCGCCGACGCGAAAGCGCGGATGACCAAAGCGCTAGAGGCCACGCGCCACGAGTTCGGCGCCGTGCGCACGGGGCGGGCGAATCCCTCCCTGCTGGAACAGATCCGCGTTGACTACTACGGGGTGCAGACGCCGGTGAACCAGCTGGCTACCGTCTCCGTTCCCGAGCCGCGTCTCCTCGTGATTCAGCCCTGGGACAAGAAGATGGTCAAAGACGTGGAGCGCGCCATCCTCAAGAGCGAGTTGGGGCTGGTGCCCTCCAGCGACGGCGTCGTCATCCGTCTGCCTATCCCCTCGCTGACCGAAGAGCGCCGGCGTGACCTGGTGAAAGTCGTGCGCAAGCAGGCCGAGGAAGGGCGCGTCGCCGTGCGCAACGTCCGCCGGGAAGGCAAAGAGATGATCGAGGAGCTGGAGAAGGACGGGGATGTCTCAGAGGACGCCTCCTTGCGCGCGATCGAAGAGCTGCAGCGGCTGACCGACGAGTTCATCACCGCCGTCGACCGCGCGCTGGAGAGCAAGGAGAAGGAGATCCTGGAACTGTGATCGATGTCCTGGCGCTTCCCCTTGAGGAGGCGCGCCGGCTCCTGGAAGCGGCGGGGATGCGCGTGCAGGTCTCCGAGACGCGCCCGCCGAGAGGCGGAGAGGGGCGGGGCGAGATGCGCGTGATCCAGCAGCGTCAGGACGGTGAGACGGCCATCCTGACGGTGACGCGCGAGCGCTACGAGCGCCCCGAGGCGGTTGCGCGGCCCGTCGCCAGCGAGACGCCGGCCGGGAGCCCATGAAGGCCGGACAGCGCGCGGAGCCGCGGCCGCGGCTCGATCCCACCCGCATCCCACGCCACGTCGCGATCATCATGGACGGGAACGGACGGTGGGCCCGGCAGCGTGGCCTGCCGCGAAGCGAGGGGCATCGCGCCGGGCGTGAGGCGGTGCGGCGCGCCCTGGAGGCCTGCCGGGATTTCTCGATCGGCTACCTGACGCTGTACGCGTTCTCCACGGAAAACTGGCGGCGGCCCCCCGAGGAGGTCGATGACCTCCTCGTGCTGCTTCAAGAGGCCGTCACCGCCGAGGCCGAGACGCTGGATCGCAACGGCATCCGGCTGCGGGTCTCGGGGGATCTGGAGCAACTGCCTCAGGCAGTCGCGGACGATCTGCGCCGGGTGATGGACCATACGCGGGATAACGACCGCCTGGTGCTGAATTGCGCCCTGAACTACGGCGGGCGGGCCGAGGTGCTGCAGGCGGTGCGCCGGGTGGCGGAGGACGCCGCCGCGGGGCGGATCGCGCCGGGCGCCATCGATGACGCCGCGTTCGCCCGCTACCTCTACACGGACGGGCTCCCCGACCCCGACCTGCTGATCCGCACGGGAGGCGAACAGCGGATCAGCAACTTCCTCCTCTGGCAGATCGCCTACACGGAACTCTATTTCTCGGACGTCTACTGGCCGGACTTCGACGCCTCGCACATGGCCGCGGCGATCGAGGCCTTCCAGCAGCGGCGCCGCCGGTTTGGAGGCGTCGATGTCGGCTGAGGCGAGCGCGGCCGCGCCGCGGGCCCGCTCGGAGATGGGCCGGCGCGTGCTCACGATCGCGATCGGCCTGCCGCTCTTCCTCGTGCTCCTCTGGCGGGGCGGCCTGCCCTGGACGGTCCTCCTCGGGCTGCTCGCCCTCGGAGGGGCATGGGAGTGGGTGCAGGTAAGCCGGGCCGCGGGCACGCTGCCGGCTCCGGCGGTGGTCCTGGCGGGGACGGCGGCGCTCTTTGGCGCGGCGGCGCGGCGCCCGGACCTGCTCGGCCCGGCCGTCGCCGCCGTGACGATGGCGGCGCTCTTGGCGCAGCTGCTTCCCGCCTACCGCCCGCTCGCCCTCGCCAATGCCGGGGCAACCGCGCTGGGTGCGGCGTACCCCGCGCTGTTCGTCACCCTCGATCTGCTGCGCGCGCCCTCGAGCGGGGCCCCATTCACCCTCCTCGTCGTGGTGGCCGTCTGGGCGTCAGATAGCGCGGCCATGCTGGGCGGGCGGTCGTTCGGGCGCCACGCGCTCGCCCCGGCGATCAGCCCGAAGAAGACGTGGGAGGGCGCGGTCAGCGGACTGGTCGGCGCGATCGTGGCCGCGTTGGCCGTCGCCTGGCCGCTGGACCTGCCGCTGGGCGTGGCCGCGGCGGCCGGCGTCGTCGTCGCCGTCGCGGGGCTGCTCGGCGACCTGGCCGAATCGGCGCTGAAACGCTCCGCCGGCGTCAAGGACACGGGCGTGCTGCTGCCCGGGCACGGCGGGATCCTGGATCGGTTCGACGCCATGCTCTTTGCCGCTCCCGCGGTGTACGCGCTGCTGCGCTGGGTGATCCCGTGAAGCGGCTGGTCCTGTTGGGGTCCACGGGCTCGGTGGGCCGCCAGACGCTGGAGGTAGCGGCGCACCTGGGCGAGGTGGAAGTGGTCGCGCTCTCCACGCGGCGCAACATCGACCTGCTGGCGGCGCAGGCCGCACGTTGGCGGCCGGAGGCGGTCGTCGTGGAAGACCGGGACGCGGCTGCGCGCCTGCGCGCCGAGATAGGGGCCGGGCTGCGGGTGCTCGAAGGCGCCGGCGGGCTCGCCGAAGTGGCGGCGCTGCCCCACGCCGATCTCGTCCTGGTGGCGGTGGTCGGCGTCGCCGGCCTCGCCCCCACGCTCGCCGCCCTGGGCGCGGGCACGGACGTCGCCCTCGCCACCAAGGAGGCGCTCGTGGCCGGAGGGGCGCTGGTCACGGCAGCAGCGGCGCGCGCGGGCGCCGCCATCCTGCCGGTGGACAGCGAGCACAGCGCCATCTTTCAGTGCCTCGCCGGCATCGCGCGGGAGGTCGTCCGGCGCATCATCCTCACCGCGTCGGGCGGACCCTTCCGCGACCGCACGCCGGTGTCGGTGTACGGGGCGACTCCCGAAGAGGCGCTGTCTCATCCCACCTGGAAGATGGGCAAGAAGATTAGCGTTGATTCGGCGACCTTGATGAATAAAGGGTTCGAGGTCATCGAGGCCCGCTGGCTCTTCGACCTGCCGCCCGAGCGCATCGACGTGGTGATCCATCCCCAGAGCCTGGTGCACGGGATGGTGGAGTTGACCGACGGGTCGCTCCTGGCGCAGGTGGCGCCGCCGGACATGCGGCTGCCGATCCAGTACGCCCTCACTCACCCCCGCCGGCGGGAGTCCCTGATGAGCCCGCTGCGTTGGGATGGGGGGGAGGGCGGCGTGACGATGACCTTTGCGCGCCCGGATCCCGGCCGGTTTCCGGCCCTCGGGCTGGCCTACGGGGCGCTGGCGGCGGGCGGGACGATGCCGGCCGTCCTCAACGGCGCGAACGAGGCGGCGGTGCAGCTCTTCCTGGAGCGCCGCATTCCGTTCGGCGAGATCGCCGCGCTGGTGCGCCGGACCATGGACGCCCACCGGCCGGTGCCCTCGCCGGACCTTGATGAGATTCTCGTCGCCGACGCCTGGGCGCGCGAGGCTGTGAGCCGTTTCGGCGTGGAGGTGCGTGGATGACGCAGGTCCTGCCGCTGGTATCCAGCGGAGGCTGGTTGGTGGCGACGATCGTCGCCTTTGGGGCGATGATCTTCTTCCATGAATTGGGGCACTTCCTCGTGGCCAAGCGCGCCGGCGTGATGGTGCACGCCTTTGCCCTGGGCTTCGGGCCCAAACTGTGGTCGGTCCAGCGCGGCGAGACCACCTACGCGCTGAACCTGATCCCCTTCGGGGGCTACGTGAAGATGGCGGGGGAGGACTTCGATGACGCGCCCCCGGAGGAAGGGTCGTTCCGCCACCAGCCCGTCAGCCGGCGCATCGCCATCGTCGCCGCCGGTCCGATCATGAATCTGCTTCTGGCCGCGGCGATCCTCAGTGTGGTGGCGATGAGCTTCGGCGTGCCGGTGGGGATCACCAACCGTGTGGGGACGCTGGTCAGCACCTGCGGACAGCCGAACGTCCCCGGCGTGGAGGGCAGCGAGCCCGGTCCCTGTCCGGCGGAACGGGCGGGGCTGCGCCCCGGGGACGTGATCGTGGCTATCAACGGCCAGCCCACCACCTCAGGGGATGCGGTCGTGCAGACGATCCACAAGAGCGCCGGCAAACCCTTGGTCCTGACGGTGGAGCGCGGAGGGGAGCGTCTGGACATCAAGGTCACACCCAACCGGGACCCGGCGCGGAAGATCGGCTTGATCGGATTCGCCCCCGAGGTCGTGCGCCAGCGGTTCAATCCCGTCACCGCCGTCTTCGTGGGCTTCCAGCGGACCGGGGAAATTATCGTCGCCGTGGTGACGGCGGTGGCAGGCCTGATCCGGGAGGGGTCGCTGGTCGGCAACCTGGGAGGGCCGCTCGCGGCGGGAGGCGCCCTGGTGGACGCGGGGCGCAGCGGCCTGGAGGCTTTCCTCAACGTGGCGGCGTCCCTCAGCATCATCATCGGCATCTTCAACTTGGTTCCGTTTCCCGCCCTCGACGGTGGACGGCTGGGGTTCCTGATCGTCGAGGCGGTGCGGCGCCGGCCGGTGGACCCGCGGCGCGAAGGCTACGTGCACCTGGTCGGGTTCGTGCTCTTGATCCTGCTGCTGGTATTCTTGACCGGACAGGACATCCAGCGGTTGTTCTGATGAGCGCAAAGACCACCCTCACGCCAGAGGTGCCCGTCTCCGCTGCCGCCCGGCCGCTGCGCCCCCGGACGGAGACCCGCCGCGTGCGCGTGGGCAAGGTGGAAATCGGCGGCGGGGCGCCCGTCTCGGTGCAGTCGATGACGATCACCGACACCCGGGACGTCGACGCCACGCTGGCCCAGATCTACCAGCTCGCCGCGGATGGGTGCGAGATCGCGCGCGTCGCCGTCCCCGACCGCGAGGCGGCAGCGGCGCTGGTCGAGATCTGCCCGCGCAGCCCGGTACCGGTGGTCGCGGACATCCACTTCGACCACCGTCTGGCGCTGGCGGCCCTGGAGGCGGGTATCGGCAAACTGCGTATCAACCCGGGAAACATCGGCAGCCGGGAGCGCACCCGCATCGTCGCCCGCGCGGCGAAGGAGCGCGGGGTCCCGATCCGGATCGGCGCCAACATCGGCTCGTTGAGCAAGTCGATGCTTCGCCGCTACGGCGGGCCGACCGCCGAGGCGCTCGTCGCCAGCGCCCTGGAAGACGTGCGCGTGCTGGAAGATCTGGATTTTCACGATATCGTCGTCTCGGTGAAGTGCTCTGAGGTCCCCATGGCCTATGACGCCTACACGATGATCAGCGGGCAAATGCCGTATCCGCTGCACGTGGGGATCACCGAGTCGGGGACGCTCGGTCCCGGATCGATCCGTTCCGCGGCCGGCATCGGCGCCATCCTGGCCCTGGGGATCGGGGACACTATCCGCGTCTCCCTGGCCGCCGATCCCGTCGAAGAGGTCCGCGTCGGCTTCCAGATCCTGGCCAGCCTCGGGCTGCGCACCCGCGGCGTCCAGCTGGTGGCGTGCCCCTCCTGCGGGAGGGCGGAGGTGGACATCATCGCTATCGCTCAGGAGGTGGAGCGCCGGCTGGCCGCCGTGCGCTCTCCCGTGAAGGTGGCGGTGATGGGCTGCGCGGTCAATGGGCCCGGGGAGGCGCGCATGGCCGACCTGGGCATCGCCTGCGGTCGGGGCATGGGCCTGCTCTTTCGCGAGGGCAAGATCGTGGCCAGCCTGCCGGAGGATCGCCTCGTGGACGCGCTGATGGAACACGTGGAGATCGTGGCCCGCGAGAAGTACGCCGCGGCCTCATGAAGCAGTGACGGACCTCAACGCGGGCGCGGCCGAGTGGTGGGTCGTCCTCCTGCGGTTGGGATTGGCGCTCCTCCTCGGTGGGCTCATCGGCCTCGAGCGGGAGTCGGTGGAGAAGCCGGCCGGCTTTCGCACGCACACGCTGGTCACCCTCGGCGCCACGCTGTTCACCCTGATCTCCCGCGAGGGGTTCTTCGGCTCCGGCGCCGACCCGGCGCGCATCGCCAGCAACATCGTCGTGGGGATCGGCTTCCTCGGCGCGGGGACGATCTGGCGCAGCGGGGTGACGGTGCAGGGGTTGACGACCGCGGCCAGCCTCTGGACCGCCGCGGCCATCGGGACGGCGGTGGGCGCCGGTTTCTACCTGGGCGCGGTCGCGGCCACGGCGATGGTGATGGCGGTGCTCATTCCCTTCAAGTCCCTGGAGCGCCGGCTGCCCCGCCGCGGCGCGGCAACGATCGAACTCTCGCTCCATGACCGCCCCGGACAGCTGGGGAAGATCGGGACGGTCCTGGGGGCCTACAACGTCAACATCGAGCACATCGAGCTCTCGGAGAAGATGGAAGATCGGGTCACGATGACCCTGGCGGTGCGCATTCCCGTCCGGGTGACGCGAGATGAGGTCTTGCTGGCGCTGGGTGGCCTCGACGGCGTCGAGCAGGTGCGGTGGAAAGAGACGTGACATCCCTTCTGGAGGAGGCGTAGCCGTCGGTGCGTCACACCAGTGTCGAGTTCCTCGCGCAAAAACCGGTGGGCGAGCACGAGGTGGAGATCGTCGAGCGCAAGGGCGTCGGCCACCCGGATTCCATCTGCGACGCGATCATGGAGCGGGTGAGCATCGCGCTGTCCCGCGAGTACCTGCAGCGTTTCGGGACGATCCTTCACCACAACATCGACAAGGCGTTCCTCGTGGCGGGCGGTGCCGATCCCGCCTTTGGCGGCGGGCGGATCCTCGAGCCGATGCGCCTGATCTTCGGCGACCGCGCCACGGCCCGCGTCAACGGCGAAGAGGTGCCGGTGGCGGACATCGCTGTCTCCACGGCCAAGGTCTGGCTGACGGAGAACCTGCGCTTCGTCGACCCGAACGAGCACGTCACCTACGATGTGCAGATCAAGCCGGGCTCGCCGGAACTGGTGGACATCTTCAGCCGGGAGGTGGCGGGCGCCAACGACACCTCGGCGGCGGTCGGCTATGCCCCGCTCACCCAGACCGAAGAGATCGTCCGCCGCACCGAGCAGCTGATGAACTCCCGCACCTTCAAAGAAGACTTCCCCGAGGCCGGCGAGGACATCAAGATCATGGGGTTCCGCCAGGGGCAGGAGCTGCAGCTCACCGCCGCGGTCGCGTTCGTGGACCGCTTCATCGAGAGCGAGGCCGCCTACTTCGCGCGCAAGAAGGCGCTGCACGACGTGGTCCAGGAGTTCATCCTCCAGCACACGACGTTCGACAAGGTGACGCTGGACATCAACACGCTGGACGCGCCGGGGCGGGGGATGGGGGGCGTCTACCTGACGGTGACGGGCACCTCCGCCGAATCGGGCGACAGTGGGCAGATCGGACGCGGCAACAAGGTCAACGGGGTGATCGCCCTCAACCGGCCGATGGGCACGGAGGCCGCCGCCGGGAAGAACCCGGTCTCGCACGTCGGCAAGATTTACACGATCATGACCCACCAGGTCGCGGCCCGCATCTACGAAGAGGTGTCGGGAGTGCGTGAGGTGTACGTCTGGATGCTCAGCCAGATCGGCGCGCCGATCGACCAGCCCAAGATCGCCGCCGCCCAGATCATCCCGGCGCGCACCGCGCGCAAAGCCACGGTGCGGCGGCAGGCGCTGGAGATCCTGGAGCGCGAGCTGGCCAACATCAACTTCCTCACGCGCGAGCTGGCGGAGGGACGCTACCCGGTCGTCTAGCCCGCCGCGCAGCGCCATGTCCGCCGGACACTGCCGGTCGACTTTGCCCGCGGCGGCTTCGTCGTGGCGGACGCCGCGGCGATTCCCTTTCCGGACGGACTGTTCGACGCGGTCGTCGCCAATTTTGTGCTGCACCATGTTCCCGACCGCGAGACAGCGCTCTCCGAGATTCGGCGCGTCCTGCGTGGAGGGGGACGGCTGCTCGCCGCAACAAGCGGCCGGGCCCCACATGCGGGAGTTGAACGAGCTCCTCCGCGAGGTGAATCCGGAAGATCCCGGAGGCTTCTCACAGACCTCATTCACGCTGGAGAATGGACTCTCTCAGATGAGGCGCTGCTTTGTCGACGTCACGGTCGCGCGCTACGAGGACGCCCTCTTCGCGGGTGAATCGTGATCCGTGCGGTAGGAAAACGCTTTCAGCCCTTCCTCGTTACCGTGGTGGCTGTGCTGCTTGCCACTGGATGCGAGGTGGCGCGTACCCCCGCGCCGGTGGGCGTCGGACTGCTGCGGGTGGGGCAGCCGCTCCGCCTCTCCGGCCGTCCAGCCCTCAGCCCCGTCTCCTGGGCGCCGGACGGCGCCACGCTCGCCTTCACCGACGGCGACGGGGTCTGGATTGCACCGCTCGATCGCACCCGCGGGAGAGAGCAGAAAGTCACCGCCGCGGGCCATGCCACGGCCGTGGACTGGTCCCCCGGAACGGGACTGCTTGCCTACATCGACCAGGGCACCGTCGTGGTGGTGCGTCCTAACGGAAGAGGAAAACGGCGCATCCCCCTGCGCGCGGCCGGCGGCGGGTCGGCGTTCGCGACCGCTCTGGTCTGGGCACCGCACGGAGACCGCCTGGCCGTCGCCGTGCGCGATGGGAGGACCGGAGCTGTCTGGCTGGTGAGCGCCGACGGGGGACGGCGCAATCGCGTCTTCCCCGCCCCGCCCGGGGACCCGGCGCCGGCGGGGTACACCGTGGGCGCGCTGGGGTGGTATCCGGACAGTCTCTTCCTCTTTATAGGGATCGGCCCGGACGGGGCGGTGAGCCGCCTCCTTCGCCGGCGGATCACCTATCCGGATCGGCGAACGCTGCCGCTGGGAGTCCCGCGGGCGATCGTGCCGGTGCTCGCCCCAGACGGGAAGTGGATCGCCTTCGCCGCGGCTTCTTCGGGGGGCGGCGGGGAGGCGGTCTGGGTGGTGGCGGAGGACGGCCGATCGGCGCCGCGGCAGGTCGGCGACGGCACGGGGCGAGTCGGGGACGTGCGTTGGGCGCCCAGCTCCGACAAGGTGGCCTTCACGCGGATCCTGGGGGAAGGGCGGGGGGAGATTTGGATCGCCGACGCGGATGGGAGAGGACGTCGCCGCATCGCGCAATTCGTCGCGGAGTTTCCCGATCCGGACCTTCCACTCGTGGTGCGCTGGTCGCCCGACGGTCGCACGCTGGCCTATGGAAGCGACAGCGGGACGTTTCAGGGGCACGTCTGGATCGTCACCCTGGAGCGGCAGTAGGGGGGCGTCTCAAATTGACAGGCCGAGGGGCACCCAGATAATAGAGAGGTGCGCGTCGCGCAAGACGCACGGAGTGATCTGACGATGCCGGTGTACGAATACCAGTGTGTGGAGAATAAGCACCGCTTCGAGGTGCACCAGCCGGTGGGCGCGGACCCCCCGGCCTGCCCCGTCTGTGGGAGCGCCAGCCGGAAGGTCTACAGCTCCGTCGGGTTGATCTTCAAAGGGTCGGGGTTTCACGTCACCGACTACCGCCGCCCGGGAGCGGGTGGGGGGAAGACGGACGGGGTGCCGGAGTCGAAGCGCGACGCCACGTCGGACGGCAGCAGCAGCGCGTCCACGAGCGGCGAGGGCGCGAGCGGCGCCACCTCGAAAGCCCGCGACGGCGGCACAACGAAAGGCGCGTCCGAGGGCGGGTCCACGAAGGGGGCGTCGGGGACCGGCTCACAGAAAAAAGCGTCAGACGCATAGGCCCGTGAGGACAGATCGGAGGCATGGCCGGACGGCCATGCCTCTCGCTGTCTGCGTGGCCGCCGTTCTCCTTGCGCAGGCCGGCGGATCCGTGCGCGCCGCACCTGCACCCGCCGTCTCGGCGGAGATCCGCGTCGGATGGGGGGGCTACGTCACCACCGACCTCTGGATCCCGCTCGTGGTCACGCTCCGCAGCGACCGCGATCTGCGCGGGATCCTCGACGTCGCCGCGCCGCACGTTCGTTCCGCTCGCACGGCGCGGATCCAGGTGGAAGTACACCTCACCGCCCTGGGGACCCGGACGCTCACCGTGCCGGTCGTCGTGCGCAACCTGCGGGCGCCGCTGACCGTCTCGCTCCTCGAGGGAGACCGGATTGTAGGGCAGTGGCGCGTCACCACCTCTCCGGCGCGCATCGTCCAACGCGTCGTGCTGGCGCTCGCCGATCGTCCCGTCGGCCTCGACCGCCTGCTCCCAGCCGAGCAGCGCATGCGCGTCGCCTACGTCGACCCCGGCGACCTGCCCACGCGGTGGCACCTCTACGAAAGCGTGCGGGCGGTGGTCATCCGTGACCTGGAGGAGCGCCGCCTCCTGCCCGCGCAGCGGGACGCCCTCTCCGGATGGGTTGCCGCGGGCGGCCACCTGGTGCTCGTCGCTCCTCGAGGGAGCGATCTCCTCTCGGGGGCCTTCGTCCGCACCTTCCTCGAGGCGCCGCCGCGCCCATCCGCGCCGGCGTCGCTGCCGGAACGGCATTACCCCTGGGGACGAGGAACGGTGACCGTCGTGCCGGTGGATCCCTTCGTGCCCGACCTCTCCCCTGAGCGTGCGGCGGTCTGGGCGCGGGTGCTGGACCAGGGGGAGGCGGCTCCGCTGGTGGACCGCACCCTCTTTGACGCGCTGCCCCAGAGCGGCGGCGCCAGCCCGCTGGTGCAGATCCTGATCGTGCTGCTGCTGGGCGGATATCTCGTCGCGTTGCGCCCTCTCACCGCGCTGCTGCGGCGGGGCGCGTCGGGAGCCATCCTCGCCGTGATGTTGCTGGCCGTCGTGTCCGCGGGGGCGGCGGCCCTCGCCGTGACCGCGCGGGCCGAGATAAGACGTCTGCTCCAGGGCGCCGTCGCGGAAGGACTGGCCGGACGGGGGCTGGCCCGTGTCGAGGCGCTGGGACGGGTGGCGCTGCCGCGGGGCGGGGCCTTTCTGCTGCGCAGCGGCGGCGGCGCATTAATCCGCCCACTCGTGGAGAGCGACACCACGCTGCGCCTGGCCGGTGAGGCGACCCTTGAAGGCAGCGTGGCGGCCACGCTGCCGGTGCAGTCATCGGCCCTCGTCCCTCTTCCGGTGGCGGGATCGGTCAGGGAGCAGGAGGGGCAGCTGAGCGTGACCATCCGAAACCGCACCGGGGTTCTCCTCCGCGATCCGCTCATCTACCATCAACGCCGCGTCCACGCCATCGCTCCCGTGGGTGCGGAGGTGACCGCGCTCCTCCCCGCGGACGGCTGGGGGGATCCGCCCCCTGTGGAGGTCGCGCGCCAGGGACGGGCGCGGCTGCTGGCCTGGACCCTCGGCCGTCTGCGCGACGGTGCTATAATCGAGCGCACCATCGGCGCCGCCACGTTCTTGCTGGCGTGGCTGGACGAGGAGACGAGCGGCGTTCTCCGCTGGAGGGAGCGCCCATCGCCGCTGCTGATTGTCGTGCCGTTGACCGTGATGAGCGGATCGCCGTGAGCCTCCGAGTGAACCACACGACGCGCGGCGATCTGCGTTCCCGCCTCGCCTCCCCCAAGGTGCTCTGGGTGCTGCGCCTCTACGTGGCCGCCCTCGGCGTGCTCGCCATCTTCTCGCTGCCGCCGCAGGGAGGACGCGCCCCGGCGCTGGCGGAGGGGGAGCTGACCCAGCTCTTCTTCCTCTTTCAGGTCGCCTGGATCGTCTATCTCCCATCCGCGCTCGCAGTGGGGGAGATCGGCGTCGAGGGGGAGAAGGGGATTCTTGATCTCTCCGTGACCTCGTTTCCCTCCCGCGCGATCGCCTCCGGAAAACTGTGGACGGCCCTCCTCTCCGCCGCCGCCCTGGTGATCCTGTCGCTGCCGCTGGTCATCCTGATCACTCCCGATCGCGCTGCCGCTCCGGGCGCGTTGCGCGCGCTGGCCGTCATGATCCCGCTGGCGGCGCCCCTGGCCCTCCTCGGTGCGTGGCTGCCGGCGGCGGTCTCGTCGGACGCGCTGCGCACGGTGCTGCACTGGTCGGCGATTCTGCTGATCTTCGCCGCGACGCGCTGGCTCCCCGACCCCCTCGTGCTGCTCAACCCGATGCGCGTGGTGGGCGCGGCGTATCTCGGCCAGCCTGCCCTTTGGCCGCTCGCGCTGGCGCCCTACCTGCTGACGGGTGCCCTCGGGTGGTACCTCATCCATCGCACCGTGCAACGCTGGCGGCGGGAGGTGGGACCGTGAGCGCGCTCCCCACCGACGTCGCGCGGCTCCTCACTCGCGTGAGCCGGGCGCAGGCCTGGACGGTGGCGCTGCGCTGGGGCACGGTCGCCATGTTCGCGGCGGCAGGCGCATCGCTGGCCTGGACCCTCGGGGGGACGATCCTCTCGGTCACCGTCTCGCCTCTCTGGGTCCTCGCCGGAGGGCTGGCCGCGGCGGCGCTGATCACCCTCCTGCGCGGACAGCTGGCGTCGCGGCGGTGGGACCTCCTGGCCCGCATTGCCGATGCGCGCATGGCCACGGCGGAACGCATGAGCACCGCGGTCGATCTGGCCGCGGGGCGGATTGTCGCCACCACGCTGGCCGGCCGCGTGCTGAGCGAGGCGGCGCGCGAAGCGCGCCTCGCCGAGGCGGTGCGGCTGCGGCCCCGGGCGCCCGCGGCGGCGCGGTGGGCCGTCCTGGTGGTCGCGCTGGCAGCGGTGTTCGCCTGGCTGATTCCGGGGCTGACGCTGCCGGCCACGCCGGCCCGGGGGACGGCCGCGCGGATCGTGCAGGAAGGCCGCCGCCTGGAGCAGGCGGGGCGCCGGCTGGAGGAGCAGACGCGCACCGCCCGCGCGCCCACAGCCCGGCGGGCGGCGCCAGAGGTGCAGCGCCTGGGCCGCGATCTCCAGCGGCAACGGCTCGACCGCGCGGCGGCCCAGGCCCGCATCGCGGCGCTGCAGCGTCAGCTGGAGGCCGCGCGCCGCCGGATCGACGAGCGCATCGGTGAGGCGCTCTCCCCGCAAACACGGCCGCAGACGCCCGAGGCGTTCTCCCGCCAGCTCACCGAGCTCGATCGCTCGGTCCGGCAGCTGCGCGAACTGGCGGCGCGGCTGGCGGAGGCGCCGGTGTCCGAGGGAGAGCGGCGCGATCTCGCCCAGCAATTGTCCGAATTGGCGCAGAGCGGCGAAGGGCGAATCCCTTCCGCGGCGCGGCGACAGACCGAGGAGGCGCAGCGGCAGCTCGGCGCGGGGAATACGGCCGGCGCAGGGGAGGCGCTGCGCCAGGCGCTGCAGGAGCTGGAAGCGCTGGAAGCGATGATGTCGGACGAGCAGGCGCTTCGCCGGACGCAGCGCGAGCTGGCGCAGTCCTCCGAACGGATCGCCCGCGGGGGCGCGGGGCGAGGACAGGCCGAGCAGGAGCCGGGGATGGAGGGGCAGCAGCCGCCATCGGCTCCCGGGGCGCGGCGGCCGCAGGGGCAGGGCGGCGAGGAGGCGGCGGCGCCGCCGGAGGGGCCGCACGAGGGGTCGACGCCGGGACAGGGGAAGGGGCCGAGCAAGCTGGGCGCGCCGACCCCCCGTTTGGAGGCGCGCGGTGAGCGCAGCCGGCTGCGCGGGCAGGAGGCGCCGGGGCAGCTGCAGACCTCAGAGATTCTTGGTCCCGGACGGCGCGATCCGGCGCGCACGCCGGTCCGGGCGCTCAGCCCCGCCGCCGCGGCGCAGGCGGACGAGCATCTGGCCCGCCAGCGCATCCCCGTTGACCTGCGCGCCCTGGTGCGCCGCTATTTCGATCTGTTGGGGAGGCAACCGTGACGACGCCGGAGAGCTTTCGCGCGACCGCGGCCCGCCTGCGGACGGAAGTCCGCAAGGTCATCGTCGGTCACGACGCGCTCATCGACGAGGTGCTGATCGCCCTCTTCGCCGGCGGCAACGTCCTGCTGGAGGGAGTGCCCGGGCTCGGCAAGACCCTCCTGGTGAAGACCCTCGCCCAGGCCCTCGATCTGCGCTACTCGCGGATCCAGTTCACGCCCGACCTGATGCCGGCAGACATCATCGGCACCAACGTGGTGATGCAGGAGGAGGGCGGGCGGCGGTTCTTCGAGTTCCAGCGCGGCCCGATCTTCTCGCAGATCGTGCTGGCGGACGAGATCAACCGCGCCACCCCCAAGACGCAGTCGGCCCTCCTCGAGGCGATGCAGGAGCGCTCGGTGACGGCGGCGGGCACGCAGTACCTGCTGGAGGAGCCGTTCTTCGTGCTGGCCACGCAGAACCCCATCGAAATGGAAGGCACCTACCCGCTGCCGGAAGCGCAGGTGGACCGCTTCCTCTTCAAGCTGCGGGTGGTCTTTCCCCCTCCGGCCGATCTCATCACGATCATGGACCGGACGACGGGACCGGCGCAGCCCACCCCGGAACGCGTGGCGGGAGGCGCGGAGGTGCGGGAGATGCAGGCGCTCGCCCGCGAGGTGGCCGTCGCCGCGCACGTGAAGGAGTACGTGGCCCGCCTGGTGCGGGCGACTCATCCGGATGCCGAAGGGGCCTCGCTGGCCCGGCGCTTTGTCCGCTACGGCGCCAGCCCGCGCGGCGCGCAGGCGCTCCTGCTCTCGGCGAAGGTGCGCGCGCTCATCGCCGGCCGTGCCAACGTCGCCTTCGAGGATCTGCGCATCCTGGCGCTGCCCGCGCTGCGACACCGCCTCATCCTCAACTTCGAGGGCGAGGCGGAGGGGATCGATCCCGACGACGTCATCCGCAACGTCCTCAGCGAGACCCCCGAGCTGGCCACCGGCGTCCTTCGCTGAACGTGCGTCTCCTCGAACCTGAGTTCCTGCGCCGCCTGGAGACCCTGACCCTGCTCTCCCGGCGCATGGCCCGCAGCGGCCTGCGCGGGGAGCGTCGGTCGGCGACGCTCGGCCGCGGCGTCGAGTACGCCGACTACCGCAGCTACCAGGCCGGCGACGACTACCGCTACATCGACTGGAACATCTACTCGCGGCTCGATCGCCTCTTCGTGAAGCTGTTCAGCGAAGAGGAGGACATCAACGTCCACCTGCTGATCGACCGCAGCGCGTCGATGGGGTTCGCCTCCGCTCCTGACGCTCCGCCGCCCGTGGGGGCGGGGAGGGGCGGAGGGCTCGGGCTGCCCTTCACCAAGCTGGACTACGCCGTGCGCGTGGCCGCGGCGATCGGCTACATCGGGCTGGTCAATCTGGACCGCGTCGGGGCCGCCGGGTTCGATCGCCGGATTACCGCCTCCCTCGGGCCGGGACGCGGCCGGGCGCAGACGCAGCACCTCTTTCGCTTTCTCGGCGCGCTGGCTCCAGGGGAGCGCAGCGATCTCTCCGCGGCGATGCGCGAGTACGTGCATACCACCCGCCGGCGCGGGCTGCTCGTCCTGCTCTCCGATCTCCTCATGCCGGGCGGCTACGCTGAGGGGCTGAAGCTCGCCCGGGCGCATCACTTCGATCTCTTCCTCATCCACGTCCTCAGCGAGGAGGACCTCACCCCGCCTCTCGCCGGCGACCTGCGCCTGATCGACAGCGAGAGCGGGACGGCGACCGAGGTGACGGTGGATGGGCCGGCGCTGCGCGCCTACCTGCGCGCCCGAGACCGTTACCTCACCGAGCTGGAACAGTTCTGCCTGCGCCACCGCATCGAGTACCTGCGGACGACGACGGCCACCCCGTTCACCGACTTGATCCTTCGCTACCTTCGGGTCGGGGGACTCATCGCATGAGTCTCTCCTTCGGCGTCCCCCAGGCCCTCTGGCTGCTGGGCGCCCTGCCGCTGATCCTGCTGCTGCACATGCTGCGCGCGCGGCGGATCCCGCGCCCGGTCAGCAGCACCCTCCTCTGGGAGCGCGCCGCCCGGGACCTGGCCGCCCGTCTACCCGTGCGCCGGCTGGAACGAAGCCTGATCCTCCTCCTGCAGCTGCTCGCCGCGGCGGCGCTGGCTCTGGCGGCGGCGCATCCGGTGCTGCGCGTGCCCGGCCTCTCCGGCCCCGGCCTGATCCTCCTCTTCGACACCTCCTTAAGCATGCAGGCGCGTGACGGGGGAGGCGGCCTCACCCGCTTTGTCGCGGCGCAGGCCGACGCGCGATCCTTGCTGGATCAGGCAGGCGGGGGCCAGCCCGTCATGATCATGACGGCTGCGGCGGTGCCGCGGGTGATCACCGCGTTTACCCCAGTCCGCCGCGCCTCAGCTGAGGCGATCCGGCGCCTCGTCCCCTCGGATGGTCCGGCCGACCTGGAAGCCGCCGTGCGCGCCGCGGTCTCCCAGCGCGTGGGGGGTCGCGCCGCCCAGGTCGTCGTCTACTCCGACCGGCCGGGACCGGCGCTGCGCGGCGTCGTCTACCGGACGTTCGGCGGAACCCCGGACAACCTCGCCGTGACTCGAGCGACGGCATCCCCGCCGTCCGGTGGGGTGACACTGCTGCTCACCGAGGTGCGCAACTTCGGCAGCCAGGCCAGGACGGCGACGCTGCGCGTCCGCTGGCCGGACGGGAGCACGCAGAGCGCGGCCGTCACCGTGCCCTCTGGCGGAACCGCGACCCGGCTGTGGCGGGGCCGCGGCGACGGGGTCGCGCAGGTCGACCTGCAGAGCGGCGACGTCCTGCCGGCCGACGACCTAGCCGCGGTCGTAGTCGGCCGCGCCCGCCTGCCCTCGGTCCTGCTGGTCAGCCCCGGCAACCCCTACCTCGAGGCCGTCCTCAGCGTATTACCCGTTGCTCGCGCGGCGCGTACGAGCGCGCTGCGGCCGGAGACCTGGGGGGCGTATGACCTGGTCATCCTCGACCGGACTCCCCAGGTGGCGCTGCCGCCGGGACGCTTTCTCGTCATCGGCACCATCCCCACGGGGCTCCCCCTCGAGGTCACCGGCTCGAGCCGGTCACTGACCGTCCTGCGCGCCGACGGCACCCACCCCCTGCTGCGGCTGGTGGACCTCACGGGCGTGCGGGTCGATGAGGCGTTCACGCTGCGACCTAGGGGCGGGACCGTCCTCGCCGAGGGCGAGGCGCCGCTGCTCTGGGTGCACGAACGCCCGGACCGGCGCGTGGTGGTGCTGCCCTTCGATCTGCTCCGCTCGGACCTGCCGGTGCATCCGGCCTTTCCGCTGCTCATGGCCAACGCGATGGAGTGGTTGGGGCCGCTGAGGTCTATCGAGGCAGGGACTGCACTGCGTCTCCCGGCGCCGTCCAGCCGCCTGCAGCTGCTGGATCCCGCCGGCCGGGCCCAGGTGCTGACCGCTGGGGACGGCGTCGTGACCGTGCCCCCGCTGGAGAAGGCTGGGGCCTATCGCCTGATCGGGGCGGGGGGTGAGCGGCCTCTCGTCGTGATGGCGGCCACCGCCGCCGAGTCGGATCTGCGCACGGGCGGCAGCAGCGGAGGGCGGCTGCGCGGCGAGCCCGGCTGGAGGCAGCTCGACGCCTGGACCGTCCCCATCCTGCTGGCGCTGCTGCTCCTGGTGCTGGAGTGGATGCTCTGGCTGCGCACCCTGCCCGGTCCGCTCTTCCGGCGGCGGCGTCCGCTGCTGCTGCTTCGCCTCGCGGTGCTTGCTCTGCTGTTAGTCAGCCTGGCCGGGGTGCAGATCAGGAGGGGAGGAGGAGATCTCTCTCTTGTCTTTGCCCTCGACCTCTCCGACAGCGTGTCCCCCGCGGAGCGTGAGCGAGCGTTTGGGCTGATGCGCTCTACCGCGCAACTCGGTCGGCCCGGCGATCGCTTCGGGCTCGTCTCCTTCGGTGAGCGGGCGTCGGTGGAGGAAGGGTTGAGCACGACGCCGCAGTTCGCCCTGTCCGCGCCGCCCTCGGGGCTGCGCACCGACGTGGGTGCGGGCATCCGCGCCGCCCTCAGCCTGCTGCCGCCGGACGGGGGGCGGCGTATCGCGGTGCTCACCGACGGGATGGACACCGAAGGTGGGTCGGCTCGCGCGGCGGCCATCGCCGCTGCCGCCGGCGCGGAGCTGGCGGTGGTGCCCTTGTCGGTGCCGGCAGGTCCCGACGCGCGCATCGAGGCGTTCCAACTTCCCGCCGAGGTCCGGGTGGGAGAGCGCTTCGAGGCGCGGGTCTGGGTTCGCTCTCTAGCGCCGGCGACCGGCACATTGTCGCTGCGCGCCGGCGGCCGGGAGATCTGGCAAGGACCGGCGCGCCTCGCCGAAGGCTCGACGCTCTTGCGTATCCCGCTGCAGGCCGTGGCCGCGGGGGTGGTCACCTACGAGGCGGTGCTGGCGGTCTCTCCGGACGAGCTGGACGGCAACAACCGGGCCCATGCCTTGCTGCGGGTGCTCGGCGCGCCCGAGGTCCTCTACGTGGCCGCGCAGGGAGAGAGCGCCCTGCCGCGCTGGCTGAGCGCCCAGGGGGTGGCGGTGAGAGCGATCGGCCCCGAGGCGGTGCCGACCACGGCGGCGGCGCTGGCGGCCGTGCTTGCGGTGGTGCTGGACGACCTGCCCGCCACCGCGCTCACGCCCGCGCAGATGCGCGCCCTCTCGGAGTACGTGCGGCTCCTCGGCGGAGGGTTGCTGGTCGTCGGCGGGCCGCACGCCTTCGGCCCCGGCGGCTATGGGGGCACGGCCCTGGAGGGCGTCCTGCCCGTGAGCATGGACGTGCGGCACCGCGTCGCCATCCCCACGATGGCCGTCATCCTCGTCCTGGACGCCTCCGGGAGCATGGGGAGCTTCGGCGGCGAGATCGCCAAGGTGGAGCTGGCCAAAGAAGCGGCGCAGGCGGTCGTCGACCTGCTGGGCGAGCGGGACCTCATCGGGGTGATCGCCTTCGATCAAGATCCGCAATGGTTGGTGCGACCCACGGAAGCGAGCCGGCGGGAGAAGATCCTCTCGCAGGTGTCGCGCATCACCGCGGGTGGAGGCACCAACCTCTATCCGGCGTTGGAGGAAGCCTACCGGGCGCTGCGCGGCGCCGGCGCCAAGGTGAAGCACGTCATCGTGCTCTCCGACGGCCAGACCGACCCCGGGGATTTCGAGCGGCTGGTCGGCCGGATGACTCGGGCGAAGATCACCGTCAGCAGCGTGACCATTGGGACCGACTCCGATCGGGAGTTCATGCGCGACCTCGCCGCCTGGGGAGGCGGCCGCTACTACTTCACCCGCGACCTCTACACGATCCCCCAGATCGTCACCGCGGAAGCCGTGCTGGCGACGCGCGCCTACCTGATCGAGGAGCGCTTCCGTCCGCTCGGGTCGCCAGGCTCGCCCCTGCTGACGGGGCTGCTCCCCCTGCCGGCGCTGCGCGGCTACGTCGCCACCGCGGCCAAGCCGTCGGCGACGATCCACGCGCTGACCGCCCAGCAGGATCCGCTGCTCGCCACCTGGCAGATCGGGTTAGGGCGGGCCGCCGCGTTCACCTCGGACGCTGCGCCGCGCTGGGCGGCGGAGTGGTTCGGCTGGCGGGGCGCGCCGGCCTTTTGGTCGCGGCTGGTGCGCTGGGTCATGGCCCCCGCGCAGACGGCGCTGGATGTGCGCGCCGGCGTCGAGCGCGATCGCGTGCGCGTGGTGCTGGAGGCGCGCGACGCGGAGGGGACGCGCCTGCTCGACCTCGACGCTCGGGCGCAGATCGTCGGCGCCGCGGGCCTCTCCCTCACGCAAACCGCTCCGGGACGGTATGAAGGCGACGCCGCGCTCCCGGCACCCGGCGCCTACCTGGTCAGCGTGGAGGCCCGGCGCGGGGGGAGGCTGGCGGGTGTGGGGCGGGCCACGGTCACCGTGCCCTACTCGCCGGAACTGATCCCCCCCGATGGCGGAGGCGCGGCCGTGGCGCGGCTCGTGGAGGAGACGGGCGCCCGCGTGATCACCACGCCGGCCGATCTCGCCGCCGTGCCGGCGGGCGGAGGGCGCCGGCAGCCCCTCTGGCCGCTGCTGGTGACATCGGCCCTGGGTCTCTTCGTCCTGGACGTGGGGCTGCGGCGGATGCCGGTGGTGCGGGACCTCGCCGCCCGGGCGCTGCTCTCACTGGGCGCCTGGCTGCGCCGCGCGCCGCCGGCGCCCACCCGCGAGGATCACGAATACGACCTGGCCGACCAGTGGCGCCCACCCCCCGGCGATGCGGAGGCCAGCAGCGACATGGAGGCCGCGGCCCGGCTCTACATCGCGCGCCTCCGCCGCCAGCAGGACGCGAGCCAGCGCCGAGAGTAATTCCCTCACGGCGATGAAGATCACGTCGTTCGATCCCAGGGGTGCGGATGACCGCGAGTATGCGGCGGCGACCGTCTTCTGGAACGCCATGCGGTCGGAGTATCTCCCGGGCGACCCACCGATCCCCCTCGAGGAGCGCGTGCAGGGGTGGCGCAACATACCCCCCTTCGTCAGGGTGTGGGGGTGGAACGTGTGGGATCCAACCGCTGCGACGATCATCGCCGCGGGAGGTGTCAACTTTCTCGACAAGGAGGAGAACCGCCACCTCGCCCGTTTCGACATCGCTGTGCTCCCGGAATTCCGCCGCCGGGGCCTCGGCCGCCGGCTGCTGAGTCTGATCGCGGAGATTCCACGGCGCGAGGAACGGCCGCTGCTGTGGGCGACGACGCACGGCGCGGTCCCCGCGGGAGAGGCGTTCATGACGCGGCTGGGGGCGCGCATGGCGCTGGCCGACCACACCAACCAGCTCGACCTCCGCGAGCTGGACCGTGACCTGCTGCGCCTCTGGCAGGAGCGGGCGGCGGAGCGGGCCGGCGATTTCGAGATCGGCCTCTGGGAAGGAGATCTCCCCGAGGAGGAGATCGAGGAGATCGCGGTGATGTTTCGAGGCGATCAACCGCGCCCCGCGCGGCGACCTCCAGATGGAGGATGAACACTGGATGCCCGAACCGATCCGCGAGTTTGAGAAGTCGGCGCGGGCCCGCGGCAATCAGTCATGGATGATGTACGCGCGGGAGAAGGGCAGCCGGAAGATTGCCGGCTGGACAGACGTGAGCTGGAACCCCAACCGTCCCGAGTTTCTGCAACAGCAGGGCACGGCCGTCTTTCCGGAGTTTCAGAACCGCGGTCTGGGCCGCTGGTTGAAGGCGGCGATGCTGGAGAAGGTCTTGCGCGAGCGTCCCCAGGTGCGCTACGTGCGCACCGGTAACGCGGACATGAACGCGCCCATGCTGAAGATCAACACGGAGCTCGGCTTCAAGCCGTACCGGTCGCACTACGCCTGGCAGGTCGAGACGGCGAAGGTCCTCGACTACCTGGCCAGCCCGGCGGCTAGACCCTAGGTCTCGAAAAGAGCCAGCAGATCGCCGGGATGGGCCAAGAGGTGCGACGGCCCGGCGTCCCGCAGCGCCGCCAGGTCGAGGGCGCCCCAGCCGGCGCCCGCGGTGACCATGCCCGCGCGGCGTCCCGCCAGGATGTCGACGGCGCCGTCACCCACCATCAGCGTCTCGGCCGGGATCGCCTCGATCCGCCCGGCAGCCAGCAGCAGCGGCGCCGGATCCGGTTTGGGAGCGGGCGCATCCTCTTCGCAGACGACCACGGGGAAGAAGGGCGCCAGTCTCAGCGCGTCCAACGTGCGCAGCGCCGTCAATCGAATCTTCGACGTGGCCACGGCCATGCGCACGCTGCGGCGAGCCAGCGCGTGCAGCGTCTCGCGCATCCCCACGTAGGGACGGATCAGCGCATCGTGCCGCGCCAGGTACCTCTCGTGATAGCGCGCCGTCAGGGCGGCGGCCTGCGCCTCCGACCGCGCCCAGAGGCGCATCCGCTCGAGGGCGGTCATCGTCCATCCCTTCCGCATCTCCTCTTCACTAGGGGTGATGCCGTCTTCGCCCAGTACCTGGGTGACCGCTTCGCGGATGAGCAGGGTCGTATCGGCCAGAGTCCCGTCGATGTCGAAGAGCGCCGCCGCGAGCACACAGGCAGGTTGGCCCCTCCCGCGGAATCTCCTTCTCTCGAGTTCACGTTCACCCCACTGATCAGATGAGCGACCCCACGGCTGCGCCCACCTCCACCACGCTGTGGCGCCACCGCGACTTCATGAAGTTGTGGATCGCCCAGACCATCTCCGTCTTCGGCACGGGGTTCACGCAGCTCGCGCTGCCCTTGATCGCCGTTACGCTCCTGGGCGCGACGCCCGCGCAGATGGGCTTCCTGGGCACGGCGGAATTTCTGCCCTTTCTCCTCTTTGGCCTGATCGCGGGGGTCTGGGTGGATCGGTGGCCGCGCCGCCCCGTGCTGATCGTGGGCGACGTGGGGCGCGCGCTCGCCCTGGGGACGATCCCGCTGGCTGCTCTCGCAGGCGCGCTGGGAATGCCGCAGCTCTACGTCGTAGGATTCCTCGTCGGGGTCTTCACCGTCTTCTTCGATGTGGCGTATCAAGCCTATCTCCCCGCCCTCGTGCAGCGGCGGCAGTTGGTCGAAGGGAATAGCCGCCTCGAGGCCAGTCGTTCCATCGCCGAGGTGGCGAGCCCGGGGATCGCTGGTGTGATCATTCAGGTTTTCTCGGCACCGGTGGCCATCATCCTGGATGCCCTCTCTTACCTGGCATCCGCCCTGTTCATCGGCCGGATCCGGCAACAGGAAGGGCGGCCCGACCCCTCGGGCCAGCGTGCCATGCTCTCGGAGGTGCGAGAAGGCCTGGGGGTGGTCTTCGGCAGCCGGCTGCTCCGGTCAATTGCCGCGTGCACCGGCACCAGCAACTTCTTCGGCAATGTCATGGGAGCGCTGCTCATCCTCTTTGCCGTCCGCGAGTTGGGGCTGACGGCAGCCCGCTTGGGCGTGATCTTCACACTCTCGAATGTCGGAGCGCTCGCGGGCGCGCTGGTGGCGGGGCGGTTGGGAAAGCGGCTCGGGGTAGGGTCCACCATCATCTTGGCGGCACTGGGGTTCGGGCTGGGGTACGTCCCACTCCTGTTTGCCACGCCGCAGACGGCCGTGCCGCTGCTCATCGCCGGCGGGCTGGTGGCCGGCTTCTTCAACCCGATCTACAACATCACGCAGGTCAGCCTGCGGCAGGCGATCACGCCGCAGCGTCTCCAGGGGCGAATGAACGCGACGATGCGGTTTGTGGTGTGGGGGACGATCCCACTGGGCAGTCTGACGGGCGGAGTGCTGGGGGAGCTCATCGGCCTGCTGCCGGCCATCGCCATCGGCGTGGCCGGCCGGCTGCTCGCCGTTCTCTGGGTGTTGTTCTCCCCCGTCCGCTCTCTCCGCCGGATGCCCGAGCCGGCGGAGGTGTGACCGCCCCGGCTATTTGGGAAGGACCGGGGTAATGAACCAGTGCTCCGCCAGGGCGATCAGCGGGGCGGGATCGGGATCGAGGGCTGCGCGCTCGGGAGAGGCGTAGTAGGCTTTGTCTTTGGCCTCGAAGTCGGAACCCTCGGCGCTGAGGATCCAGACGAACTCGTTGCGCTCCCGCAGCACCCAAGCCCCGTCGATCCTGAAGCCCAGTTTTCGGCGGAGGGGCGCGACGCCGATACGCCAGGCCTGGATGAAATCGTCCAGCTTCCCGCGGTTGATCGTGTAGATACGCAGTTGAGAGATCATGGCGGCTCGCCTCCTCTGTTCCTCGATGCGCCAGACCATTACGGCCCGCGGCGCAGACCACCTGCAGGCAAACACGGCGGGCCAGCGAAAACTGCGTAGCGCGAGGATCGCGTTCCGGAGGGCATGATGGGTCCGCTGACCGAGCCGTTCATCTTTCACGCCCCGACGGCCATCACCTTTGGTGCCGGGTCGCTGAGCCAGCTGCCGGAGGTACTCAGGCCGCTGGGCCGCCGCCCGCTGGTGGTGACCGACCCGGGGATCGCCGCGTCAGGAATCCTCCAGCAGGTGTTGGACGTGATCGCGCCGGTGATCTCCGGAGCCGAGACCTACAGCGATGTGGAGGCGAATCCCAGCAGCGAGACGGTGGAGCGGGCCGCCGAAGCGTTCCGCCGCGCGGAGTGCGACTGCCTGATCGCCGCGGGCGGAGGCAGCGCGATGGACGTGGGCAAGGTGGCCGCCGCGCTGGTCAGCCACGGCGGGCGCGTGCGCGACTACGAGGGGGTGGGGAAGGTTCCCGGGCCGACCGTGCCGGTGGTGGCGGTGCCGACGACCGCGGGGACGGGCAGCGAGGTGACCGTCTTCGCCGTCATCACCGACCGCGAGCGAAAGATCAAGATGGTCCTCGGCAGCCCGCACATCCTGCCCACCGCCGCGGTCTGCGATCCGCTGCTGACGCTCTCGATGCCCCAGCCGCTCACCGCCGCCACGGGGATCGACGCCCTCGTCCACGGCATCGAGTGCTACATCAACACGGTGGTCAACCCGCTGGCCAAGTCGCTGGCCCTGGAGTCCATCCGGCTGATCGGCCGTTCGCTGCGCACCGCCTACGGCCACGGGCGCGACCTGCAGGCACGCTACGACATGCTGCTCGCCAGCACCGTCGCCGCGCTGGCGTTCACCCGGACGCGCCTGGGGAACGTGCACGCGATGGCCCTGCCGCTGGGGGCGCACTTCGACGTGCCGCACGGCGTGGCCACGGGATTGCTGCTGCCGTACGTGATGGAGTGGAACCTGATCGCCTGCACCGCCACCTATCCGCTGATCGCCGACGCCTTGGGCGAGGTCACCGACGGGCTCTCCCCGCGCGCCGCGTCGGAAGTCGCGGTGGACGCGGTGCGCCAGCTCAACGCCGACATCGCCATCCCCGAGCGGCTGCGCGACGTGGGCGTCACGCGCGACGCCATCGGCACCCTCGCCGACGACTCGATGAAGAGCGGCAACATCGCGGTGAACCCGCGCCTCACCCGGCGGGACGACATCGTCCACCTCTTTGAGCAGGCCTTCTAGCCTTCGCCTCCCCACGGCGCCGCCGCCGGGGAACGAGGTCCCGCTGCCTCCGCTCGTGGAGGTGACGCAGAGCTTCCCGCGCCCTCGGGTCGCCGACGTCGCCGCGGCCGTCCGGGACGGCCTGCGCCGTCTGGCCCCGGCCGTGCGCGGCCGCCGGATCGCGCTGACGGCGGGCAGCCGCGGCATCCGCGACATCGTCCCGGCGCTCGCCGGCGCCGTCGCCGCCCTGCGGGAAGCCGGCGCGGAGCCGGTCGTCGTCGCCGCCATGGGCAGCCACGGCGGCGGGACGGCGGAGGGACAACGCCGCGTCCTCGCCCACCTGGGCGTGACGGAGGAGGCGGTCGGCGGGCCGGTGCACAGCGCGATGGAGGTCGCCGAGATCGGCCGGACCCCCGGCGGCTATCGCATCTACCTCGATCAGTACGCCGCCGGCTGCGATGGCATCCTCATCATCAATCGGATCAAGCCGCACACCGCCTTTCAGAGCACCTTCGGCAGCGGCCTGATGAAAATGATGGCGGTCGGTCTGGGCAAGGCGCCCGGGGCGGCGCAGGCCCACCGCCTCGGCCCCGCGGCGATGGCGCAGGCCATCAGCGAAGTCGCTGCGGGGCTGCTCGCGACCGGCCGCGTCATCGCGGGTGTGGCCCTGCTGGAGAACGCCCACGACGAGACGGCCGCCGTGGAAGTGCTCCCCCCGGCGGCGATCCCTGCTCGGGAGCCGGTCCTCTACGCGCAGGCCCAGGAGTGGATGGCGCGGCTCCCCGTCGACGAGGCCGAGGTGCTGGTCATCGACGAGATGGGCAAGAACTTCAGCGGCACGGGCATCGACGTCAACATCATCGGCCGCTGGCGCCACGCGCAGATCCCCGATCCATCCCGTCCGCGGTTTCGCCGCATCGCCGTCCTGCGGCTGGCCGCCGCCAGCGAGGGGAACGCCCAGGGGGTGGGACTGGCGGATGTGATCACCGCCCGCCTGGCCCAGGCCATCGATCTGGACGCCACCTACCTGAACGCCGTGACCTCCTCGCTCCCCGAGCGCGTCGTGCTGCCGGTCATCGCGCCCACCGACCACGCCGCGATTCAGATCGCCCTGCGCACCGCGGGTCTGGAGAATCCCGCCGGCGCCCGCTTGGTGCGTATCGGCAACACGCTGCATATCGATCGCGTCTGTGTCAGCGCCGCGCTCCTGCCCGCCCTCTCCGGCCGTCCCGGCATCACGGTGGGAGACAGCCGTCCCTGGGGCTTCTCGGAGGCCGGCGATTTGGAGGACCTTCCCTGAGCGCGGCCGCTGCCGCGGCGCTGCTGCGCTCCGCCCGGAGCGCGGTGGCGCTGACGGGCGCGGGGGTCTCTACCGAATCCGGGTTGCCCGACTTCCGCTCGCCGGGCGGTCTCTGGGCCGGCATCGACCCGATGCGCGTCGCCAGCCTCTCCGCCTTCCGCCGCGATCCACAGGCCTTCTACGCCTTCTACCAGCAGCGTCTCGCGCGTCTCGGGGGCGCGCAGCCCAATCCGGCGCACCGCGCGCTGGCGGAGCTCGAACGGGGCAACCGCGTGCGCGGCGTGATCACGCAGAACGTCGACGGGCTGCACCAGGCCGCGGGGTCGCGGCGCGTCCTCGAACTGCACGGCTCTCTGCGCCGCGCGGCCTGCGCTACCTGCGGCGCCCGCACCGACATCGCGGTCCTCGCTGAGGCGCTGGCCGCGGGCCGGACGCCGGCCTGCCCGACGTGCGCGGGGCTGCTGCGGCCCGACGTCGTGCTCTTCGGCGAGCTGCTCCCGCTCACCGTCTTCGCCGAGGCCGACGCCCTCTGCCGGGAGGCGGACCTCATGCTCGTCGTCGGCTCCTCCCTCACCGTCACGCCGGCGGCGGACCTGCCGCAGACCGTGCTCGAGGCCGGCGGCCGGCTGATCATCGTCAACCGCGAGCCCACGCCCTACGATGCCGACGCCGCCGTGGTCCTCCGCGAGGATGCCGGATCGGTCCTCCCGATCATGGCGGCGCGTGCGGCAGGCGCCGTGCGCGAGACCGCCGAAGAGGAGCACCATGCCTGAGGCGGAGATCGGCGTCATCGGCGGATCGGGCTTCTACGAATTGTTCAGCGGCGCCGAGGACGTGGAGATCGAGACCCGCTACGGGCCGCCGAGTGACCGCCTCACCGTCGGCGAGGTAGGGGGCCGGCGCGTGGCGTTCCTCCCCCGGCACGGCCGGCGCCATACCATCCCCCCGCAGCGCATCAACTACCGTGCCAACGTGGCGGCGATGGCCGCCCTCGGGGTGCGCCGCCTCCTCGGCCCGTGCGCCGCCGGCAGCCTGCAGCCGCGCGTCCGCCCCGGCGACTTCGTCATGTGCGACCAATACGTCGATCGCACCCGCGGCCGCGCCGACACCTTCTACGATGGAGCGGAGGTCGCGCACGTCTCGATGGCCCAGCCCTATTGCCCGGAGATGTCGGCGCTGCTCGGCGAGCAGGCCCGGGCAATGGAGCTGCCCGTGCACGAGCGCGGGACCGTCGTGGTGATCCAGGGGCCGCGCTTCTCCACACGGGCGGAGAGCGTCTGGTTCCGCGCGCAGGGCTGGGAGGTGATCAACATGACCCAGTATCCGGAGGCGGCGCTGGCGCGGGAGATGGAGATCTGCTACGCAAATATCTCGCTGATCACCGACTATGACGTCGGGGTGGAGGGCGATGCGGGGGTTGCGCCCGTGACGGCGGCCGAGGTCGTGCGCATGTTCCGGGCCAACCTCGACCGGCTGCGCGATCTCCTCCTGCGGATGATTCCGACGATACCCGGCCAGCGCACCTGCGTCTGCGCCACCGCGCTGGCACACGCCCGGGTGTGAGCGAGGAGGAGTGTAATCATGACGCGTGACGGCGGCGCCGAGCCGGCCGGCAAGTGGTTGGGGCTGGCCGTCTTCGTTCTGGGCATCGGGTTGCTCGTCTTCGTCTTCGTGCAGGGGTTCGACGAGTTCGTGCGCATCGATACGCTGACGAGGGCCGGAGGAGGCAGCACGCAGCCTGGAGGCAACACCAGCATCTTCGAGACGACGTTCCTGGTCGCGCTGGGCAAGTGGCTCGTGCTCTTCCTGCTGGCCTACGTGGCATCGGCGATGGCCGGCCGCGGAATCGCGCTCTACCAGGCGGCCCGGGCCTACCCGACGGAGGAAGGCTGACGGACCCGGAGGAGGAAGGCTAACGAATCCGGAGGAGGAAGGATGATGGACCTGGTCGACCTGCGCAGCGATACGGTGACGCAACCCACCGAGGCGATGCGTGAGGCGATGCGGCGCGCCGAGGTCGGCGACGACCAGTGGGGTGAAGATCCGACGGTGCGGCGGCTGGAAGAGATGGCCGCCGACCGGTTGGGCAAGGAGGCCGCCCTGTTCACCCCCAGCGGGACGATGGCCAACCTGGCCGCCGTGCTCAGTCATACCCGCCGCGGCGACGAGGTCATCGTGGAATCCCGGGCGCACACCTACCTCACCGAGGCCGGCGGCATGTCGGCGGTGGGTGGCGTCATCCCCCGGCCCGTGGCGGGAGAGCGGGGGGTGATCTCCGCGGCGCAGGTGGAGGCGGTAGTGCGCGCCCCCAACGTGCACTTCGCGCCCAGCCGCCTGCTCTGCCTGGAGAACACCCACAACCGCGCCGGGGGAACGGTGATGACGACGGCCCAGACCGGTGAGGTCGCCGCCGCGGCGCGGCGGCACGGGCTGGCGATCCACCTCGACGGCGCGCGGATCTTCAACGCCGCGGTGGCCCTGGGCGTCGATCCCCGCGCGCTCACCCGCGACGTCGACTCGGTCATGTTCTGCGTCAGCAAGGGACTCTCCGCGCCGGTGGGGTCGCTGCTGGCGGGGGAGGCGGCGTTCATCACCCGCGCCCGGGCGGCGCGGCAGATGCTGGGCGGCGCGATGCGGCAGGCCGGCGTCATCGCCGCCGCCGGCGTCGTCGCGCTCGAGTCGATGGTGGAGCGTCTGGCGGACGATCACCGCCGCGCCCGCCGCCTCGCCGAGCGGCTGGCCGAGCTTCCCGGACTGCGCGTCGATCCGGCCGCGGTGCAGACGAACATCATCATGCTCGAGGTGGACGACGCCCCGCGCGTGGTGGAACGACTGGCCGCCCATCGCGTGCTCGCGCACGGCGTCGACCGCAGGACGATCCGCCTCGTCACGCACCGACACATCGGCGACGATGAGGTTGACCGCGCGGCAGAAATTTTTCGTCAGGTGGTGCCGCTCGCGGCAGGAAAATTCTGATCGGAACGAGAATGCTTCAACTCCGTAACGAACCGTAATCGAAAGGAGGACCTGCCGGATGAAGAAGAAAGGCGGGAAGAAGAAGAAGAGGTAACGCCGGAGCCGCCGCGGAGAGACCGCGGCCCCGGATAACTTCGAAAGAGCACTGCGAACGTTGCAGTGCTCTTTTCTCTCTCGACCCCGCTGTGTTGTTCCCGTCCGTCAGGAGTGCTATACTCCGCTCGGTCTGAACAGGAGCGCTAAGCAGAAGCCGTCCGCTTCTCACCCTGGGGCCTGGTGCTGCCAGGGTCTCGACACCGCGCGAGCGATGCAGGAGGGATGGCGGGGCCATCCCTTCAGTCTTTTCTGATCATCTAAGGGGGCGAGCGTATCGACAGCAAACAGCCACGCATCAACGATCGGATCCGGGCGCGCGAGGTCCGGGTGATCGGCCCTGAAGGAGAGCAGCTCGGCGTCCTGCCCACGACGGCGGCGCTGCAGCGGGCGCAGGAAGCCCTGCTGGACCTGGTGGAGGTGGCGCCGACCGCGAACCCGCCTGTGGTCAAGATCATGGACTACGGGCGCTACAAGTACGAGCAGGCCAAACGGGACCGCCAGGCCCACCGCAAACAGCGCGGCGGCGACCTGAAGGGGATGCGGTTCTCGCCCAACATCGGCGCGCATGACTTCGGCGTCAAGGCTACGCGCGTGCACGACTTCCTGAAGGACGGGAACAAGGTGCGCGTGGCGATGTGGTTCCGGGGCCGGCAGATGGCCTACCCCAAGGTCGGCGAGATGCTCTTGAAGCGGCTGGCCGAGCAGGTGGCCGACGTCGGCAGCGTGGAATCGCCGCCCCGGCTGGAAGGGCGGAACATGATCATGGTCCTCTCGCCGAAGCGGGCGTAACCCGCCGGCGCGGCGGTGGGACCGGAGGTGAGGGCGTGGGGAAGGGCAGGCGAACGCATCAGGGCACGGCGAAGCGCATCGGCCGCACCGGCAGCGGGCGTCTGACCCGCGGGCGGCAGCAGGGCGGACATCTGATGGTCAGGAAGCGTCCGAGTCGGCGGCGGGATCTCGGCCGGCGCGTGGCGGTCTCTCCCGCCGACGCGGCAAAGATCAATCGCCTCCTCCCGGGCGCCTGAGGCTTTGGTCAGTTGGGGTGCGCCGCACGTCCCGGGAGGGACGTGCGGGTAAGGCTTAAGAGGAGGACCGACCATGGCACGGGTAAAGCGGGGCGTCACGTCGCGGCGGCGGCACAAGAGGATCTTGCGGTTGGCCAAGGGGTACTACGGGGCGAAGTCCCGGTGGTTCCGCGTCGCCAATCAGTACGGCGTGCGGGCCCTGGCCAACGCCTACCGCGACCGCCGCCTGCGCAAGCGGCAGTTCCGGCGTCTCTGGATCGCGCGCATCAACGCCGCCGCGCGCGGCAGCGGCGTCCCCTACAGCCGCCTCATCGCCGGGCTGCGCAAAGCCGGCATCACCGTGAACCGGAAGATGCTGGCGGAACTCGCCGTCGAGGATCCGGCGGCCTTCGACGCTCTGGTCGAGCAGGCGAAGGCCACCCTCGGTCGCTAGACGGTTCCCGCCGGCCCAGCCGATGGCTCGGGCGTCCGTTCTCCCGCAACGAGGGCTGCGGCGGTTCGTCCTTTCTCCCTCCCAGACGATCCTCATCGGCTTTGCCTCGATCATTCTGATCGGCGCGGTGCTGCTCTCGCTGCCCGCGGCATCGGCGGACGGACGGCCCACGCGGCCGCTGGACGCGCTCTTCACCGCGACGTCGGCCACGTGCGTCGCGGGGCTGGTCGTCCTCGACACCGCCACCCACTTCTCGCTCTTCGGACAGCTGGTCATCCTCCTGTTGATTCAGGTCGGCGGTTTCGGGTACATGACCGCCTCCATCCTCCTCGCTCTCTTGCTGGGGCGGCGGATCGGGCTGCGCGAGCGCGTCGTGCTCGCGGAGAGCCAGAACCTCTACGCCATCGGCGGCGTCGTGCGGTTCACCCGCCTGGTCGTCCTCGTCACGCTGGCCATCGAAGGCCTCGGCGCCCTCTTCCTGGCGGCGCGGTGGGTGCCGGAGCTGGGGCTGCGCGGCGCCTACTGGGGGATCTTCCACGCGGTCTCCGCCTTCAATAACGCCGGCTTCGACGTCACCGGCAACTTCGCCAGCCTCACCGGCTACGTCACGGACGTGCCCGTGAACTTGATCATCGCGGCGCTGCTCATCAGCGGGGGGCTGGGTTTCGGCGTGCTCGTGGATCTCTCCAATGGGCTGCGCCGCCTCACCCTGCACTCGAAGATCGTACTCAGCGCCACCCTCGGGTTGATCGGCGTCGGCACGGCGGCGGTGCTGTTCTTCGAGTTCGCCAACGGCGAGACCCTGGGCGGGCTCTCCTGGCCGGGCAAGGTCCTGGCGGCGTTCTTCCAGGCGGTGACGCCGCGCACGGCCGGGTTCAACACGGTGGAGATCGGCGCGATGCGCGAGCCGACGCTGATGGCCATCGTCGTCCTCATGTTCATCGGCGCCTCCCCGGGCGGCACCGGCGGGGGGATCAAGACGACCACCTTCATCGCGCCGCTGGCGGTGATCCTGGCGATGCTGCGGGGCAGCCCCGATCCGGTGCTCTTCCGGCGGCGGCTCCCGCCGCAGGTGATCTACAAGGCGGTAACGATCGCGCTGCTGGCGGTGGCGTTCGTCGTCACCATGTCGATCGCCCTCTCCCTCAGCGAGCGGATCGCCTTCCTCCCGGCGCTTTTCGAGGTGGTCTCGGCGTTTGCCACCGTGGGCCTCACGACCGGCATCACGCCGACGCTGAGCGCGGTGGGGAAGGTCATCATCATCGCCACGGTGTATACGGGGCGGGTGGGATTGCTGACCCTGGCCTTCGGGTTGACGCGGCGGCAGCGGGTCCCCCGGTTCCACTACCAGGAAGAAGCGATCTACGTGGGGTGAGGGCGCGATGGGGGAGTTTGCGGTCATCGGGTTGGGGCGGTTCGGGTCGAGCGTGGCGCGCACGCTCTACGAGCTGGGGCACAACGTCCTGGCGATAGACAAGTCCGAAGAGGCGCTGCGCGAAGTGGTCGACCACGTCACGCACGCGGTGCAGGTGGACTCGACGGACAACGAGGCGCTGCGGGCGGTGGGCATCACCAACCTCGACGCCGTGGTCGTCGCCATCGGCGAGGACATCCAGGAGTCCATCCTCACCACGATGCTCCTCAAGGACCTGGGCGTGAAAAAAGTCGTGGCCAAGGCGGTGGACGAGCAGCAGCGAAAAGTTTTAGAGAAGGTGGGAGCGGACCTCGTCATCTTCCCGGAGCGGGACATGGGCGAACGCGTGGCGCACACGCTGGCCTCGCCCAACGTGCTCGAGTACATCGAGCTCTCGCCGGAGCACACGATCGAAGAAGTGAACGTGCCCGCCCGCCTGGAGGGGCGCACCCTCGGGGATCTGGATCTGCGCAGCCGGTTCGGCGTGAACGTCTTGCTGATCCGGCGCGACACCCAGCTCCTGATCTCCCCCGGCAGCGACGTGCAGCTGCAGGGCGGGGACGTGCTCGTGGTGGTGGGTGAGAACCGCCAGCTCAACCGCCTGGAGTCCGCCTTCTGATCACCTCGACCAAGAATCCGCTGGTGCGCTCCCTCCGCCAGTTGCACGACCGCGCCGCCCGCGCCGCCGCAGGGCGGTTTCTCATCGACGGGGTGCGGCTGGTCGAAGCCGCCCTGGCCGCAGACGCTCCGCTCGAGCAGCTCCTCGTCGCTCCCGGCGCCGCCTCCCCGCGTCTCGCCGCCCTCGTTGAAGCGGCGCGAGCGCGCGGGATCAGGATTGTCGAGGTCGCACCCCACGTGCTGGAGGCGATCTCCGAGGTGGAGAGCCCGCAGGGCGTCGTGGCGGTGGTGCGCCGCAGCACCGCGCCGCTGGAGGAGGTCCTGGGGCGGCGGGATCTGCTGCTGCTCGTCGTGGACCGGGTGCAGGATCCCGGCAATCTCGGCACGATGATCCGCACGGCGGATGGGGCCGGCGCCCACGCCGTGGCGCTCACCCCGGGCACGGTGGACGCGACCAACCCCAAGGCTGCCCGTGCGACGATGGGATCGCTCTTTCACCTGCCCGTCGCGGAGATGGAGACGCAGCGGCTCCTCGCCGCGCTGCGCGATGCGCGCGTCCGCCTGCTGGCGGCCGACGTCGCGGGGACGGTGAGCGCGCGCGAGGCCGACTGGACCCGTCCCCTCGCCGTGGCCGTGGGCAGCGAAGCCGAGGGGCTGGCCCCGCCGTGGCGTGAGGCGGCCGCCCAGGTCGTGCGGATTCCCCTCGTGGGTCGCGCCGACTCCCTCAACGTCGCCGTCGCCGCGGCCATTTTGCTGTACGAGGCTTCCGCCCCGGTGTATACTGAGGCCCAATCGGCGCCGCGGACAGCCCGCGGACGGTGACGTCGGCGGAGGAGAGATGGAGATCGCCTGGCCCACGGACTTGTTCTGGCGGATCTTCGAATCAACCGGTTCGATCTGGGCCTATCTCGCGTACCGCCGCGCGACGATGCGAACGATCTTTCTGCCTGTGTCGTTGAACTGACCGGTCCTCATCGGACCGGGGCACGCCGGCGATGACGGAGCGAGTACGGCCGGCCCTTCCACCAGGGAGCGGGGACGCGAGTGCAGATCCCCGCGGCGGCGCCGGTCGGAAGTTCCCTCCCGAGCTGCGGGGTGAGAAGGTGCTGGCCGCGCGAACATAGCGGTCGCCCTGCGTAGTCCCACCGGAGGCTCCACCGTGAACGGAGCGCAGAGGGTCCGGCCGCGTGCCGGGAACCCGGGTGGTACCGCGAAACGCGCTTTCGTCCCAGGACGGAAGCGCTTTTTGTTTTGACTCGGCGGGGGTTCGCCATGTCGGATGGGGGACGCGACGACATCACACATCTGAGGGAGGAAGCGGAGCGCGATCTGCGCGCGGCCCGCACCCCTGACGCGCTGGAGGAGGTGCGCCTGCGCTACTTGGGCCGCCGCGGCAGGATTTCCGCGATGTTCGAGGGGCTCGCCGCGCTGCCGCCGGGGGAACGCGCGGCGGTGGGAGCGGCGCTCAATGAGGCGCAGACCTTCATCAAGGCTCAGTTTGAGACGGTGAAGACCCAGATCGCGCTGGCCGGTCGGGAGGCCCAGCTGGAAGCGGAGCGCATCGACGTCACCCTCCCGGGGCTGCGCCGCGTCCTCGGCCGGCGTCACATCCTCAACCGGTCGATCCAGCGGGTGCAGGACATCTTCATCCGCATGGGCTTCGAGCTGGTCGAGGGCACCGAGATCGAGACCGATGAGTACAACTTCGAACGGTTGAACATCCCGCGCGACCACCCGGCGCGGGACGACCAGGACACCTTCTACATCACGGAGGAGCTGCTGCTGCGCACGCACACGACGGTGGTGGACGCCCACGTCATGCGGGAGCGTCGCCCGCCGATGCGCGTCCTCACGTCGGGCCGCTGCTACCGCCGCGACGTCGTGGATGCCACGCACATGCCGGTCTTCCACCAGGTGGACGGCTTCATGGTGGGGGAGGGGATCACGTTCGCCGACCTCAAGGGCACCCTCGCCGCGTTCGCTCGGGAGATGTTCGGACCGCAGACGCGCACGCGTTTCCAGCCGGGTTACTTCCCCTTCACCGAGCCGAGCGCGGAAGTGGCGGTGGAGTACGGCGACGGCTGGCTGGAGCTGGCAGGCTGCGGCATGGCCCACCCTCGAGTGCTCGAGGTCGCCGGCATCAATCCGGAGCGCTATACCGCTCTCATGTTCGGCGGGTTCGGCGACCGGCCGGCGATGGTGCGCTACGGGATCCCGGACATCCGCCTCTTCTGGGAGAACGACCTGCGCATGCTGGGGCAGTTCTGAGCGAGCGAGATGCGCGTTCCGCTGGAGTGGCTGCGCGATCTGGTGGCGATCGATGCCACACCTGAGGCGCTGGTGCAGCGCCTCCCCATGCTCGGGTTGGGGAGCGAGGGGATCGAGCGGGCACCAGGCGGCGAGGCGGTGCTCGACCTGGAGACCGCTGCCAATCGCCCCGATCTCCTCTCGATGCTGGGTGTGGCGCGGGAGATCGCGGCGGCCTGGAGGTTGGAGGTGCGGCGGCCGGCGATCCCGCTGAGCGAGGGGCGCGCGCCGGCGTCCGACGCCGCCGACGTGACGATCGACGATCCCATCGGGTGCCCACGCTACTCCGCGCACGTGATCATAGGGGTGCGCGTCGGGCCCTCGCCGGCCTGGATGGTGCGGCGCCTCGAGGCCGCCGGCATCCGCAGCGTCAGCAACGTCGTCGACGTGACCAACTACGTCATGCTCGAGCAGGGAGAGCCGCTGCACGCCTTCGATCTGGGCCGGCTGCGCGAACACCGCATCATCGTGCGCCGCGCCCGGGCCGGGGAGCCCCTCGTCACGCTCGACGGGGTGGAGCGCCGCCTCGATGCCGAGATGCTGGTCATCGCCGACGCCGAGCGCGCCGTGGCCCTGGCAGGGTTGATGGGTGGGGGCGACTCGGAGATCGGCGAGCGGACGACCCGGGTCCTGCTCGAGGCGGCGGCGTTCGACGGCCCGCAGGTACGGCGCACCAGCCGGCGCCTCGGGCTGCGCACCGAATCGAGCGCGCGCTTCGAGCGCCGCATCGATCCCCGCATCGTCCTCGACGCCGCGCGCCGGGCGGCTGCCCTCATCGTGGAAGTGGCCGGTGGAGAGGTGTTGGCCGGTGTGATCGACCGCTATCCGCAGCCGGCGCCGCCCACCCAGATCGCGCTGCGCCTGGAGCGCATCACCCGCCTGCTCGGGGTGGAGGTGCCCGCCGGAGAGGTGCAGGGGATCCTACGCCGGCTCGGCTGCCCGCTGAAGGCGGATGCCGGTCGGTTCACGGTGACCATTCCGCCGGGCCGCCTCGATCTGCAGCGCGAGGAGGACCTGATCGAGGAGGTGGCCCGCCACCTCGGATACGATCGTCTTCCGGCCTCGACCCCTGTCGCCGCGACCCAGGCGGGGAGCCGGGCGGAGTCCCTGGAGGTCCAGGACGCGGCGCGCGACCTGCTGATCCGCGCCGGTCTCTCCGAAGCGGTGACCCTCTCGCTGATCAGCCCAGGGGTCTTCGACCGTCTGGGCCTGCCGCCGGAGGACGGCCGGCGCCGCGCGGTGGCGCTGGTGAACCCGCTGCTGGCGGATCACACCCACCTGCGCACGATGATCGTGCCCGGCCTGCTGGAGGCGATGCGCGTCAACCTGAGCCGGCGGATCGACGACGTCCATCTCTTTGAGATCGGGCGAACCTTTCACCTCGGCGGCGCGGCGCCGTCGTCGGCAGAGGGGCCCGGCGGCGCGGCCGGAATCGCCGAACGGCGCACCCTCGGCGTGGCCATGCGCGGCCGGCTGCGCCATGGATGGAACGTGGAGGCAGAAGCCGCCGAGGTCACCTTCTTCGATCTCAAGGGGATTCTCGAAGCGCTCTGGGGCGAGCTCCAGGTCGCGCCCGAGACGGTCCCCGCCGAGCGGGCGCGCCACGCCTGGCTGCATCCGGGGCGCGGCGCGCGCCTCCTGTTGGACGGAGTAGAAGTGGGCGTGCTCGGCGAGCTCCATCCCGCGGCGGCCCAGCGCTTCGACCTGACCGGACGGATCTACGCCGCCGAGGTCGACCTGGACGCCATCCTTCGCCGGGCCACGCTGCGGCGGCGGTTCGTCCCGCTGCCCCGCCACCCCGCCGTGGAACGCGACCTGGCGCTGTTCCTCCCCGCCGCCGTGCCTCAGTCGCAGGTCCTCCGCGTCATCACCGATACGGGGGCCGCGCTGTTGGAGGCGGTTGAGCTCTTTGACGTCTACGAGGGCGCCCAGGCGCCGGCGGGACGGCGCAGCCTCGCCTACGCGCTGCGCTTCCGCGCGGCCGACCGTACGCTGACGGGGGAGGAAGTGGACGGCGTGATGGCCGCGATCACTCGCGCTCTCGAAACGGAGCTGGGGGCGCGCCCGCGCACCTGAGCGCGCGGGGGCAGGGAGCCTCTGGCGGAAGCGCGAAGAAGCGGGCAGCACTATGAGCTGGGTCGATTGGGTCATCATCGCCGTCCTTCTCATCACGATCTTCCAGGGCATCCTGCGGGGATGGGTGGCGGCGCTGGTCGGCACCATCATCGTTGCCGCCTCCTGGCTCCTGACGATCGCCCTGCTGCCCTACTTCGGCCCCGGCGTCGAATCACTCCCGATCGAGGACGTGGCCTGGTCCCGCACGATCGCCTTCGGTGTGGTGCTGATCGGGTTCTACGGTATCTTCAGCGTCATCGCCAACACCTTCCTCGGCGGGAAACGCCCGCGCGTGGAGGCGCAGATCGCCGGCGGGATCCTCGGCTTGGGCCGCGGTCTCGCCGCCTCCATGGTCATCGTGGGGCTGCTCAGCGCGAGCCCCGCCGCCGACGCGATGCAGCGCGACATCAAAGCCTCCCGCCTGGGCGGACGGATCCTGGAGTGGGAGCGGCTGGCGATGCTGCGCTTCCCCATGGTCCCGCCCATCGGCCCGGACAAGCGCATTTAACTCCCGCATGGTGAACGCGGCGCTCGCGCGCGTCTTCAGCGAGATCGCCGACATGCTGGAGATCAAAGAAGAATCGATCTTCCGCATCTCCGCCTACCGCAAAGCCGCGCGCGCCCTCGATGCCCTCAGTGAGGATGTCGCCGCCGTGGCTGCGCGGGGCGATCTCACCGACATTCCCGGCGTGGGGGCCTCCACCGCACAGAAGATCGAGGAGTACCTCACGACGGGCAGCATGGCCTACTACGAGGAGCTGCGAGGGTCGCTGCCGGCGGGCCTAATCGACCTGATGGCCGTGCCGGAGGTGGGACCGAAGACCGCGCTGCTCCTGCACGAGCGCCTGGGGGTCTCCTCGATCGACGAGCTCGAGGGCGCCGCGCGCGCCGGCAAGGTGCGCGCGCTGCCGCGTCTGGGCGCCAAGACCGAGGAGAACATCCTCCGCGGCATCGAGCGGATGAAACGGCGGGCGGCGCGCCTCCCCCTCGGGCAGGTCCTCCCGGCGGCCCGGGAGATCGAGGAGGCCCTGCGCGCCCTGCCGGGGGTGAGCGCGGTCAGCGTCGCCGGGAGCCTGCGCCGCATGCGCGAGACGATCGGCGACATTGACCTGCTGGCGACGGCCCGCCGGCCGGAGAAGGTGATGCAGGTCTTCACCACGCTCCCTCAGGTCAGCCGCGTCCTGGCCCGCGGGCCGACGAAGTCCAGCGTCGTGCTGGAGGTGGGGGTGCAGGCCGACCTGCGCGTCGTGGACCCCAAGTCCTTCGGCGCGGCGCTGCAGTACTTCACCGGCAGCAAAGAGCACAACGTCAAGCTGCGCGAGAAAGCGGTGCGGCGCGGCCTCAAGATCAACGAGTACGGCGTCTTCCGGGTGAAGGAAGAGCGGCGCATCGCCGGGGCGGCCGAAGAGGAGATCTACGCCGCCCTCGAGCTGCCCTGGATCCCGCCGGAGATCCGCGAGGACCAGGGGGAGATCGAGCTGGCCGAGCGCGGCGCGCTGCCTCGCCTCATCGAGCTGGCCGACCTTCGCGGCGACCTGCAGATGCACACGCGCTGGAGCGACGGCAGCGATAGCGCCGAGGGGATGGCCCGCGCCGCGAAGGAGCGAGGCTATGCCTACATCGCCATCACCGACCACTCCCGGTCGCTGCGCTTCGCCGGCGGGGTCACCATCGAGGAGCTGCGGGCGCACGCGCGCGAGGTCAGGCGCGTCGCCGAGCGGGTCGGTATCGCCATCCTCATCGGCACAGAGTGTGAGGTGCTGCCGGACGGACGGCTGGACTATCCCGACGACGTGCTGGCGGACCTCGACATCGTGCTCGCCGCCGTGCACTCGCACTTTCGGATGAGCGAGGAAGAGATGACCGCCCGGCTAGTGCGGGCGATGGAGTCCCCCTTCGTCCACCTGGTTGCGCATCCGACCGGACGGCTGCTCAGCGGGCGGGACGCCTACGCGGTCAACGTCGAGGCGCTCATCGCGGCGGCGCGGCGCACGGGCACCGCCCTGGAGATCAACGCCGGGCCGGACCGGCTCGATCTGCGCGACAGTCAGGCCCGCCTGGCCCGCGAGCGCGGCGTGCGCTTGGCGATCAACACCGACGCGCACACCCGCCACGAGCTGCGCTACATCGACTTCGGGGTCGGGACCGCGCGGCGGGGCTGGGTGCGCGCGGCGGACGTCCTCAATACGCTTCCGCTCGAACAGTTGCGCGGCGCGCTCGCCGCGAAGCGCGCCGGGGGCCCCGCCGCCGCGACGCAGGCTGCCTCACGCTCTCCTGCCGCAGGGCGGCGGCGCCGCTCGGGGGCGGGTCCCCGCCCGCGCGCGGGAGGGCCAAAGCGGAGGTGACGGCGAGCGGGCGTCGGCTGGCTCCTCTGCCACGCTCGTTTTTCGCGCGACCGGTCCTCACCGTGGCGCGGGAACTGTTGGGACACCTGCTCGTGCACGACTCGCCTCAGGGGCGCACGGTCGGCCGCATCGTCGAGACGGAAGCGTACCGCGGCCGCGATGACCCGGCCAGCCACGCCTTCCGCCTGACGCCCCGCAGCGCCATCATGGCCGGTCCGCCCGCGATCGCCTACGTCTACTTCACCTATGGCAACCACTTCTGCGTCAACGTCGTTGCCGAGAGCGCAGGGGTGGCCGGGGCGGTGCTCCTCCGGGCACTCGAGCCTCTCGATGGAATCGAAGTGATGGCCCGCCGGCGCCGGCTGCGCAGCGCGTCCGGGCGCCTCGACCTCCGTCACCTCGCCTCAGGTCCGGGCCGGCTGACGCAGGCCATGGGGATCGACCGCGCCCACAACGGCAGCGATCTCACGGCGCCGCCGCTGTTCATCGCGCACGGACGTCCGGGCCTGTTCGTGGTCAACGCCGGACCCCGCGTCGGGGTCCGGTCGGCCACGGAGCGACCCTGGCGGTTCGTCATCCAGGGAAATCCGTTCGTCTCCCGGTCCCCCTCCGCCCGGCAGCCCGGCCGCGCCTCCCGCGCCGGAGGCGCTCCTGAGAGGGGGGGCCTCCCTTCTCGACGAAGGAAAGGGCGCCCCTATGGACCGCGCGGTCAGGCAGCGAGCAGCGCAGGCGCCCGAGGCTGAACGACGCGAGTTGGCGGCGGCGGGTCCGCGCCGTCCTCCTCAGCCCGTCCCATTGCTCCCGCTCGTGATCGGCGTCACCGGTCACCGCGATCTGCGCGCCGAGGATAGGGATCACCTGGTCCGGGAGGTCGGCGCGACCCTCGAGGCGATCGCCCAACGTTACCCGCGGACCCCGCTGCTGCTCCTCACCGCCCTCGCCGAGGGCGCCGACCGCCTCGTCACGGAGGTAGCGCTGCGCTCAGGGATGGGGCTGATCGTGGTCCTGCCGATGCCGCGAACGCTCTACGAGGAGGATTTCCTGCCGCCGACCGCGCTGCCCCGTCCCGCCGGAGCGGAGGAGGCGCTGGAGGAATTTCGCCGGCTGGTGGGCGCCGCGGACCAGGTGCTCGAGCTGCCGCTGCTCGCGAGCGAAGAGGAGTTGCGCCGGTCGCCGGCGCGCCGCGCCCTCCAGTACGAGCAGGTCGGGGCCTTCATCGCCCTGCACAGCCAGATCCTGCTCACGCTCTGGGATGGCGTCTCCCCGCCCATGGTCGGCGGCACCAGCGAGGTCATCCGGTTCCAGCTGAACGGGGTCCCCACGACCTACGCGCCCTCCCGCACGGCCCTGGACGCCCTCGACAGCGGACCCGTCTACCACCTGGTCGCGCCGCGGGCGAGCGGTGGCCGGGGAACGGTGGCGCCCGCGTTCAGCTTCCGCAAAGCCTTCCCGTCGCGGGACCACGGCGCCTCCGAGTGGACCGCCGTGCGGTCGCCCAAACAGTCCCTCCCGCGAGAGGGCGCGTACCACCGCATCTACGAACGCATCGACGCGTTCAATCGGGACATCGCGGCCCTCACCGGGGTCTTGCCTCAACGCATCAACGAGATCCGCGGCCGTATTTTCCCCACGGGCGAAGACCGGGCGCTGCAGGGAGGCCTGCAGGCCCTCCTCGCCCGCTTCGGCGTGGCGGACGCCCTGGCGATGCGATTCCAGGCGATGACGCGGCGGATGGCCCGCTGGCTCTTCATCCTCACCGCGTGTGCCGCCCTGGTGCTCGGCCTCTACGCCGATGGCGAGTTCGGGCGATCGAAGTATCACCCCCTGTTGCTCCTCGGGTACCTCGGGGCGGTCCTCCTCGGACTGGGCGTGTACCTCTGGGGGCGCCGTGGCGATTACCAGAACCGGTTCCAGGACTACCGGGCGATGGCGGAGGGGCTGCGCGTGCAGGTGTTCTGGCGCCTGGCCGGCATCTCCGGATCGGTCTCCGACCACTACCTGCTCAAACAGAAGGGCGAGCTCGATTGGATCCGCCAGGCGCTGCGCATCTGGGGACTGCAGAGCGGCGTGCGCGGCGAGGGGTTCGAGTCCGCCGTGGTCACGGGCGACGGCGATCTGGCGAGGCGGATCGTCCTGGTCCTGACGCACTGGGTGGACGATCAGCTCGCCTACTTCACGCGCGCGGCCCAGCGCAACCAGCGCAGCTACCGGCTGTACTCTCCCCTGGGCAGAGCGGCGTTCGTGGTGGGCATCGCCACCACGGGCGTCGTCCTGGTCCAGCAGCTCAGCCAGTGGATGCAGGGGCGTCCCTTCGGCGTCATCGGCTGGACCATCCTGGCCATGACCATCCCGCTCGTCTCGGCGGGACTCCTGGAAGGGTACGCAAACGTGATGGCCTTCTCCGAGCACGCCAAGCAGTACGGACGGATGAGCGTGGTGTTCGGCAAGTCGAAGGAGGTCCTGCGGGACCTGATCGGGTCCGGGGAGGTGCGGCAGGCGCAGCGCGTCCTCCACGACCTGGGGAGAGAGGCGCTCGCGGAGAACGGGGACTGGCTGCTGCTCCACCGCGAACGGCCCCTCGAGTTTCATTCTCCCGCGTGAGGTGAGCGTGAGCATGGCCCACGACGTCTTCGTCAGCTACTCTGCCAAGGACAAGCCGACGGCCGATGCCGTCGTCGCCACGCTGGAAGGGAAGGGCATCCGCTGCTGGATCGCGCCCCGGGACGTCCTGGCCGGGATGCACTACGGTGAGGCGATCATCGACGCCCTCAGCGCGAGCCGGGTGATGATCCTCGTCTTCTCCAAGAACGCCAACGAGTCCAGCCAGATCCGGCTGGAGGTCGAGCGCGCGGTGAACAAGGGGATCACGATCATCCCGGTGCGCATCGAGGATGTCCTGCCCGGCAAGGCGCTCGAGTACTTCATCGGCCCCGTGCACTGGCTCGACGCCCTCACGCCCCCACTGGAGCGGCATCTGGACCAGCTGGCCAGCACGATCCACGTCATTCTTGGCAAGGTCGCGGCTTCAGCCGGGGAGCGAGCGGTGGCAGAGCCCTCCTCTGCCGCCCCGCGCGTCACGGTGCCGCCTGCGCCCGCTCCCACGGCGCCCCCGGTTCCTCCGGCGCCGCCTGCCCCGCCGCCGACTGCAGCAGTGCCGGCGCCGCCTCCGCCCGCGGTCCGGACCCTGCCGAAGCTGTCCGCCGTCCCCGGCCTGCCCCGCGCGGGCGTGGGGCGGTTCCTCATCCCCGCCGCCGGAGTGGTGGTTCTTGTCCTGCTGTTTCTCGTCTGGCGCTCCGTCAGCGCGGCGCGGGCCGCGCCTGTGATCGAACGGATCGACTTCCCCACGACCATTCTGGCCAATGGCGCCAAGATCTCAGGCGAGGTGACCTTTCGGGATCGCGAGGGCGACCTGGAGACGGCCGAGTTTGAGCCCGTCAAGTCGGTGGATTTCAAGCCGGGGAAGTTTTCGCCCACCGGCGTCGCCGGCGTGAAGCAGGGGAAGTTCGGCTTTACGATCAACACCCAGACGCCGCAGAACGTGATCAACAGCCTGACCCTCGTCGACAAAGCCGGGCACCGCAGCAAGCCGTTCCAGTTCACCTTCGTGGCCGTGTCCCCGCCGACGATCGGCGTCCTGCGGGTCGTGCGGAAAGATGAGGTCGTCGACGGCCGCAAGGGGGTGGTCTTTCACGTGTACCTGGAGGTGTCGAACGCGAAGGGGAGGGAGCTGGTCGCCGTGGCCACGATCCACGAGCAGAACGGCGGCCCTCTCGGCCCGCGGAGCCCTGAGTTCAGCTACGCGGGATCCCTCGCGCGCTCGGTGCGGCTCACGCCCAAATTCGACCAGACCAGGTTCGACGACATCGCCCTCTTCATTCCATTCGATCAGTTCCCCATGATCCCGGGCACCACCCCGTATCGGGCGAAGATCCAGATCCTCGATGGGGAGACCGAAATCGGCACCGCCCAGTGGGAGGCCTTCGTCCTCAAGCGCCCGCAGTGACGCGGCTCACTCGTAGCGCAGCGCTTCGATGGGGTGCAGCCCGGCCGCCCGCCAGGCCGGATAGACGCCGAAGGCCACGCCCACCAGCGTGGAGAAGCTGAAGGCCAGCACCACGATCGGGAGGCTGCCGGCGAGGGAGGGGCGGCTCTCGAAGAAGGTGCTGCTGATGCCGAAGGCGATCCCCAACCCCACCACCGTTCCCAGGATTCCTCCGATCAGGCTGATGCCGATGGCCTCGATGAGGAACTGCGTCAGGATGTCCATGCGGCGCGCGCCCACGGCTTTGCGGATGCCGATCTCCCGCGTCCGTTCGGTCACGGAGACCAGCATGATGTTCATGATGCCGATCCCCCCGACCAGCAGCGAGATGGCGCCGATGCTGGAGAGGGCGATGGTGAGGATCCCCAGGATGGCGTTGAGCGACCCCAGTAGCTGGCTCTGCGTGAGCACGGTGAAATCTTCGTCCCCGTGCTCGCGCAGCAGAATGCGCTGGGTCTCCCGCAGCGCCGCGCCGACCCTGCCGACGGTCCGCGCCTTCACGAACAAGAAGGAGGCGTAGTTGATGTTGAAGAGCTGCTGGGCGGTGGTCAGCGGCAGGTAGGCGCGGTCGTCGAGGTCCACGCCGAGCATGCCGCCCTCCGGCGCGAGCAGGCCCACGACGGTGAAGGCGCGGCCGCCGATCGTCAGCGTCCGCCCCACCGCGCGGGTGGGGAGGCGGTAGAGGGTCCGGGCGAGCGTCTCGCCGATCACCGCGACGCGATTGCGCCGCACCAGGTCCGCCTCCTCGAGGAAGCGGCCCCGCTGCACCCGCAGGCTGCGCACGGTGAGCAGGTTGGGGGTCGTGCCGATCACCGTCGTCACTGCCTTCTCGCCCCCCGCCGCCACTTCGATCGAGGTCTGCAGGAAGGGCGTGACGTCGGAGACCGAAGGCGCGCCGCGGCTGATCGCGCGGGCGTCCTCGTAGGTGAGGGTGAGGCGGCCCTCCGCCGTGGGGACCGGGCCGCCCTCGTCCGCCTTGCCCGGGAAAACCCAGAGCAGATCCGGACCGAGTTCGGCAAACTCACCGACGATGTTGGACTGGACGGTCTGGCCGACCGAGACCAGGGCGATCACGGCGGCGACGCCGATGATCACGCCCAGCATGGTGAGGAAGGAGCGCAGCTTGTGCGCCCGCAGCGCCTCCAGGGCGACGGCGAACGCCTCTAAGATCTCCACGAGTCCTCTGCGCTCCTCAGCCGGCGATCGAGCGGCGGGCGACGATCGGCGAGGGCACCGGTTCGTCACCCACCAGCAGGCCGTCGCGCAGCGACAGGATGCGCCGGGCGTGCTCGGCGACGTGGCGGTCGTGCGTGACCATCGCCAGGGTGATGCCGCGGCCGTTGAGCTCCTGAAAGATGGCCAGGATCTCTTCCCCCGAGCGGCTGTCCAGGTTCCCCGTGGGTTCGTCGGCCAGCAGGATGGCGGGATCGCCGACCAGCGCACGCGCGATGGCGACGCGCTGCTGCTCGCCGCCGGAGAGCTCCTGGGGGGCGTGGGCGACGCGTCCGGCCAGACCTACCTGATCGAGCGCGGCAAACGCGCGGCGGCGCCTTGCGGAGCGGGGCACCCCCGCGTAGAGCAGCGGCAACTCGACGTTGCGCAGCGCGCTCATGCGCGCCAGCAGATTGAAGGTCTGGAAGACGAAGCCGATGCGCCGGTTGCGCACGTCGGCGAACTGGTCGTCGGTCATGCGGCTGACGTCCTGCCCGTCGAGGAGATAGCTCCCCGAGGTCGGCCGGTCGAGGCACCCGATCAGGTTCATCAGGGTGGACTTGCCCGAGCCGGAGGGGCCCATGATGGCAACGTACTCGCCTCGCGCCACCTGCAGGGTCACCCCCCGCAGCGCGGGCACGTCGATCCGTCCCATGCGGTAGACTTTGGCGACGTCCCGCAGGACGACTACCGGGGGGGCCCCGCCTCCGCCGACCGCGCGCGCCTCTGCCGTCACCGCACCGACCGGATCGAGACCTTCATCCCGTCGCGCAGCACGCCGGGGTCGGCCACCGCCACCAGGTCCCCTTCGCGCAGCCCAGCCAGGATGATCGTCTCGTGGTCATTGCTGGGTCCGGGCCGGACGTCGCGCCGCCGCAGCGTCACACCCTCGACGAGGTAGACGTAGGGCGCCCCGTCGGCCTCCGTCGCGTAGACCGCTTCGGCGGGAGCCAGCAGGGCGTCGGGGATCCGCCGCCGCACCAGCTCGACGTCGACGCTGGTGCCCGGCCGCATCCCGCCGCCGTCGTCGAGGTCGATGCGCGCGCGGACCACGCGGGTCCCCAGCCGCACCTCCACCTGCCGCGCGATCGCCGTCACGCGCCCGCCGAAGGTGCGCCCGGGATAGGCGTCCGCCGTGACGCGAGCCCGCTGTCCCACCTGGACTTGGCCGATGTCGGCCTCGTCGATTTCTGCCGTCACCCATCCGGTGGGGGCGGTCAACGTGAGCACGGGGATGGCCGGCGCCACCGCGGCGCCGGGCTGGAGGTAAATCCTGGTGACGATGCCGGCGAAGGGGGCGCGCAGCCGGGCGCGCCCGACCCGCGCACGCGCCGCGGCGGCCGCGGCGCGGCTCCCCTCGGCGTGGGCCCGCGCGGCAGCAGTGGCGCCCTCGGCCTGGCGGACCGCGGCAAGGGCCACCTGGTAGGCGGCCTCGGCCTGGCGCGCCTGTTCCTCGGCGGTGGTGACTGCCTCCGGCCGCGGCCCCGCGCGCAGGGCGTCCAGCTGGGCGAGGGCCTGGCGGTGGCGGGCCTCCGCGCCCTCGACCTGCGCCCGCGCGGCATCGAGCTGCGCCTGTGTGATGGCGCCGTCGCGGAACAGCGCCTGGCTGCGGGCCAGCGCGCGCCTGGCCTCCTCGAGGGCGGACTGCGCCGCAGCCACGGCCGCTTCCGCCTGCGCCAGATCGGCCGGCCGCGGACCCGCGCGCACCTGCGCCAGCGTGGCTCGGGCGGCGCGCGCCCCAAAGGCCGCCTGCGCGGCCTGGCGCCGGGCCGTCTCCACGGCGGCCTCTGCCCGGGCCGCCTCTCGCGCCGCCGCGGTGGCCGCGGCGTCCGCCTGAGCCGCGAGCGCGCGCAGCTCGGTATCATCTACCGAGGCCAGCAATGCGCCCGCCGCCACCGCCTGGCCCTCCCGCACATGCAGAGCGGCCAACCGTCCGGGAATCTCGAACCCCAACTCGACGCTGCGGCTCTCCACGATGCCGGAGAGGGGGAGGTTGATCTCCAGGGTGCCCCGCCGGACCCGCGCAGCGTCGACCTCTTCCTGCGCGTTGGGGAAGATGGCGCTGAGCGACCAGATCAGGCCCCCGATCGCGGCCGCGAGCAGGATCAGGAAGGCGAGACCGCGCCTGCGCATGTCGAGGCTATTCTACAGGCTATAATGGCGTGGTGTCGGTGCTCCTGCTGTTCCTGGACGGGGTTGGGCTGGGGGAGGAGGACCCGCAGCACAACCCCCTGGTGAGGGCGCAGACGCCGGTTCTCCGGAGTCTGCTGGACCGCCCGCTCGCCGGCCAGGAGCGAATAGAACGCGAGGGTCTCCTCCTCATCCCCACTGATGCCACCCTCGGCGTCCCCGGACTACCCCAGAGTGCCACCGGGCAGACCGCCCTCCTCACCGGCCTCAACGCCCCCGCCATGGTCGGGCGCCACGTCGCCGCTTATCCGACGGCGGCCCTCCGCGAGCTGCTGGCGCAGTGGAGCCTCTTCGCGCGCCTGGGATGGGCGGGGCGCGCCGTGGCGCTGGCAAACGCGTACACCCCCGAGTACCATCAGGCGGTTGCCGACCGCCACCTCCGCCACGCCGCGTTTACCGCGGCGGCAGTGAGCGCGGGCCTGCCCCTCCGCGGCGTTGAGGAGCTGGCGCGGCGGGAGGCGGTCTTTCACGACCTCACCAACGGCCGGCCTCGCCGGTGGGGGCACGAGGTCTCGGCGATCACCCCGCGAGAGGCCGGGGGCGACCTGGCCCGCCTCGCGGCTGCGCACGACCTGGCCGCCTTTGAGTACTTCCTGACCGACCTGGCGGCGCACGGCCGTGTTCCCATCACGACCGATGAGGTCGTCGAGATGGTGGATGCGGCCATCGGCGGTATCCTCAAGGGGCTGGGCGAAGAGACGACGCTGGTCGTCACGAGCGACCACGGCAATCTCGAGGACGACCAGACACCGGCGCACACGCGCAATCCTGTCCCCACCCTGGTCATCGGCCCAGCCTGGCACCATTTCAGGGGGGTCGAGGCGATCACCGACGTGGCCCTCGCCATCGCGGGCGCCCTTGGAGTGGAGTTCGTCCAGGCCTCCGGGGCCACGGCGGCGCCAGGCTCCGCGGCGGAGAGCGCGCCATGAGCGTTGATGAGCGCACGCTGCGGGTGCTCGAGTTCCCCAAGGTGCTCGAGGTGCTGGCGGGCGAGACCTCCACCACAATGGGTCGCGAACGGGCGCTGGCGCTGGCCCCGGCGAGCGCCGTCGAGGAAGTGCGCCGCCGTCAGGCCGAGACCACCGAAGCGGTCGCCCTGGGGGCGCAGGGTGAGGCGCCCATCGGCGGGGCGCGTGACCTGCGGCCGGCCCTGCGCCGCGCCCAAGCGGGCGGGACGCTCGATCCGCACGCGCTGCTGGAGGTCGCCCAGACCCTGGGCGTGGCCCGCCGCCTGAGAGGGTACGTGGAAGCGCAGCGGAGCCGCGCGCCGCTGCTGGCGGGAGTCGCGGGGCGGATCACGCCGTTGGAGGCGTTGGAGCGGCGCATCGGCGCCGTCCTCGACGACGAAGGGCAGGTCCGCGACGATGCCAGCCCGACCCTGCGCCGTCTCCGCAACGAACAGCGCGCCACCGAGCGGCGCATCCGCGAGGCGATGGAGGGCATCCTTCGCCATGCCACCTACAGCAAGATGCTGCAGGAGCCGCTGATCACGATCCGCGGCGACCGGTTCGTCGTGCCGGTGCGGCAGGAGTCGCGGTCGCAGTTCCCCGGCATCCTGCATGACCAGTCGGCCAGCGGGGCGACCGTCTTCATGGAGCCGATGGCCATCGTGCCCCTGGGAAACCGGCAGCGGGAGCTCGCCGCCGCCGAACGCGACGAGATCGAGCGCCTGATGATCGAGCTGACCGAAGCAGTGGCCGCCGAGTCTGCGTCGATCGCCGAGACCCTCGAGGCGGTGGCCGATCTCGACCTGGCGCTGGCCAAGGGCGCCCTCAGCGAGCGCTTCGCCGCCGAGGCGCCCGCCCTCACGGACGGAGGCGTGACGGCGCTGCGCGCGGCGCGCCATCCCTTGCTGCTGCTCCACCTGCCGTCCGACCGCGTCGTGCCCATCGACGTCGAACTGGGGGGGAGCTTTCAGGCGCTGGTGATCACCGGGCCGAACACGGGCGGCAAGACCGTCACCCTCAAGACCCTGGGCCTGCTCACCCTGATGGCGCAGGCGGGGTTGCACATCCCCGCGGCAACGGGCTCGACCGTCGCGGTGTACCCGCAGCTTTTTGCCGACATCGGCGACGAGCAATCGATCGAACAGAGCCTCTCGACCTTTTCTTCGCACATGGGCGCGGTGGTCGACATCCTCCGCCAGGCGCAGCCGCCCGCGCTCGTGCTGCTGGACGAGGTGGCGGCGGGGACCGACCCGACCGAGGGCGCCGCGCTGGCGCGCGCCATCATCGAGACCCTGCTGGCGCGGGGCGTCCGCACCGCGGTGACCACGCACTACAACGACCTCAAAGCCCTCGCCTATCAGCAGGAGGGCATCGAGAACGCCTCGGTGGAGTTCGACCCCGAGACGCTGCAGCCGACCTTCCGTCTGCTCCTCGGACAGCCCGGACAGTCGAACGCGCTGATCATTGCCCGCCGCCTCGGCCTGGATTCCGGTGTGGTCGAGCGCGCGCGCTCCTTCCTCTCCGCCGACCGGCTGTCCACGGAGGAACTGCTGGCGGACATGGCCGGGGACCGCCGCGAGGCCGCGGCCGCACGGGAAGAGGCCGCAAAGCTGCGCGCGGAAGCCCGTACCCTGGCCGAGCGCTATCAGGCGGAGGTGACGCGCCTGCAGGGCGAACGGCGGCGCCTCGTCGCGGAGGCTCGCCGGGAGGCGGAGGAGTCGCTGCGCGCCACGCGCCGGCAACTGGAAGCGGTGCTCGACGAGGTCCGCGCGGCGCGCACCGAAGACGCCGCCCAGTCGGCGCGACGCCGCCTGGCCGAGCTCGCCGACGCCTGGGCGCGGCGCGCGGAGGAGGAGCCGGTCGAAGGCACGGGACCGCCCCTGCAGAGGGTGGAGGTCGGCCAGAGCGTGCACATCCCCGCCCTCGGACGGAGCGGGCGCATCGCCGCCCCGCCCGACGATCGGGGAGAGGTCGAGGTCGAGGTCGGCGCCGTCCGGGCCCGCCTCCCGCTGCACGCGCTGCGCGAGGCTGCACCGTCGACGCCCGCCGGCGCACCTCGCCCTGGCCGGCCGCAGCGTCGCGCGGGCGCGGCGGCGGATCGGAACGGTGAGCCGCGCGCGGTGCCGCTGACCCTCAGCGTGCGCGGCCAGACCGTTGATGACGCGCTGGCCGAAGTCGATCGCTACCTCGACGACGCGACCCTCGCCGGCCTCGGGCAGGTCACGCTGATCCACGGCAAGGGCACCGGAGCGCTGCGGCGCGCCATCGCGCAGTTCCTGCGCGGCCACCCGCACGTCCGTACCTTTCGGGGGGGAGGAGCGGGCGAAGGCGGCGAAGGCGTGACGGTGGTGGAGCTGCATGGCTGAAACCCGCACCCTGCCCCTGCTGCGGATGGAGATCGTCCCGGTCCTGCGCCGGCTCCCGGCGTACACGCGGCTGAGTTGGGCCCTGGTGCGCGACCGCCGGATACGCCGGCGCGATCGTGCCGTCCTGATCGGGGGGTTGGGCTACCTCCTCTCGCCGGTGGATCTCATTCCCGGCTTCATCCCCGTGATCGGGCAGTTGGACGATCTCGCCGTAGCACTCTGGACGCTGCGGCGGACGCTGCAGGTCGCCCCGCCGGAGAGCGCGGCCGAGCATCTCAGCGCGCGTGGCCTGACGATGCAGCAGGTTGACGAAGACCTGGCCCGCGTCACCCGCTCGGGTGGCCTGGTCGCTCGGGCGGCGATGCGTGTGGGCGGCCGGGCGCTGCAGGGAGCGGGGCGGATGCTCTTCCGGGCGGGCCAGCAGCTCATGCGCCGGTGATCGCCCACGAGCACAGCCACCTGACCTTTCCGGCCCGGGCGCGAGAGTCCCGCGTCGCGCTGCGCCGAGCGCTGCTGCTGACGGGATTGTTCATGCTGGTGGAGGTCGCGGCGGTGGTCAGCCTGCTGGCGGTGTACCTGGTCGCGGTGCCGGCCAACCTGGGTCTCACCTTCGGGTATTACCGCATGGAGGTCCTGGCCGCCCTCGCCAACGGCATCCTCCTCCTGGGGATCACCGCCTGGATCGTCGTCGAGGCAGTGCAGCGGCTGGCCCGGCCGGCCGCGGTGCGCCCCGTGCCGATGCTGCCCGTGGCCGCCGCCGGTCTCGCGGTCAATCTCATCGCCCTCCTGTGGCTGCGTCCCCAGCACGGGCAGGAGATGCTGGCGCAGGTGCAGGAAGTGCTCCTGGAGCAGTTCGATCTGGCCCACACCACGCTGCAGATCGAAGGGGAGCGGTTCGCCGAAGTGAAGGCGCATGTCTGAGCCCGGCCGCCTCGCTCCCAAGGCCCAGCTCGAGCGCTTGCGCCGCGGCGCCGTCGAGATCATCTCCGAAGAAGACCTTCTGGCCAAGTTGGGGGAGGGCCGCCCGCTGCGGGTGAAGCTCGGCCTCGATCCCTCCGCGCCCGACCTGCACATCGGCAGCGCGATCGTGCTGCGCAAGCTCCGCCAGTTCCAGGACCTGGGACACGAAGCGATCATCGTCATCGGCGACTTCACGGCGATGATCGGCGACCCCACCGGGCGCAAGGTGGTCCGGCCTATGCTCACCCCCGAGCAGGTGGAGGCCAACGCGGCCACCTACCGGGACCAGTACGGAAAGATCCTCGATCCGACCCGGACGCGTCTGACCTTCAACAGCCAGTGGCTCAGCCCGCTCGCCTTCGCCGAGGTGATCCGCATCGCCAGCAAGACGACGGTGGCCCGCGTGCTGGAACGGGACGACTTTCAGACCCGTCTTCGCGGCGGGACCGCCGTGGGTCTGCACGAGATCCTCTACCCGCTCTGCCAGGCCTACGATTCGGTGGCGCTCCAGGCGGACGTCGAGCTGGGGGGGACCGATCAGAAGTTCAACAACCTGATGGGGCGCGATCTGCAGCGCGAGTTCGGCCAGCCGCCGCAGGTGGTGCTGCTCACGCCGCTGCTCCCCGGCGTCGACGGGGTGGAGAAGATGAGCAAGTCCCTCGGCAACGCGATCGGCATCACCGAGCCCTCAGAGGACATATACGGCAAGGTGATGTCGATCCCCGACGCCGTGATGCCGGCCTACTTTGAATTTGCCACCGACCTGCCGGCCGCCGAGGTCGCACAGATCCGCGGCGGTCTCACCGACGGCTCACTGCATCCCCGGGACGCTAAACGGCGGCTGGCCCGGGCGATCGTCGCCATGTGGCACGGCGCCGCTGCGGCCACCCGGGCGGAGGAGGCCTTCGACCGGGTGCACGTGGCGCGGGATCAGCCGGAAGAGATGCCGGAGGTCCGCCTTCGGATGGACGCGGACGGGCGCGAGGCCTACCGGCGCAAGGCGGCCCGCCTGCTGGTCGATGTGGGGTTGGCCAAGAGTGTGAGCGAGGCGCGCCGGCTGATCACGCAGGGTGGGGTGGCCTTCGACGGGCAGCGGGTCGCCGACGCGGAGGCCGACGTCGAGGTGCGGGACGGGCTCGTGGTGCGCGTGGGGAAGCGACACTTTACCCGCGTGCGGGTGGCCCCATGACGCACGAGCGGCTGCGCGCTGAGGTGCTGGCCGCGATCGACGCCGCTGCACCCGAGCTGTGGGTGCTGGCGCTTGATATCCATGCCCACCCCGAGATCGCATTCCAGGAGCGTCATGCGGCGGAGCGCTTGTGCGCTGCCCTGACGCGCTTCGGCTTTGCAGTCGAGCGGCCCGTCGCGGAGCTGGAGACGGCCTTTCGTGGGGAAGTGCGTGGCAGCGACACCGGGCCGGCGGTGGCGTTTCTCGCCGAGTACGACGCGCTGCCCGAAATCGGTCACGCCTGCGGCCACAACCTCATCTGCACCGCGGCAGTGGGCGCGGGAGTCGGCCTGGCGCGGGTGGTCGGGGATCTGTCCGGCCGGGTGGTGGTGCTGGGCACCCCGGCCGAGGAGGGTGGGGGAGGGAAGGTCCTGCTGCTGCAGCGCGGGGCGTTCAAGGGAATCGACGCCGCCATGATGTTTCATCCCAGCGGCGTGACCTGGCCGATCCGCGGCTCGCTGGCGAACGTCCGGCTGAAGGTGCGCTACCGGGGCAAGCCCTCGCACGCCGCCTCCGCCCCGCATGAGGGTGTCAACGCCCTCGACGCGATGATCCAGTTCTTCGTGTCGGTGGGGCTGCTGCGCCAGCAGCTGCGGGACGACGCGCGGGTGCACGGCATCATCACCTACGGCGGCGCGGCGGCCAACGTCATTCCCGACCGCACAGAGGCGGTCTTTTCGGTGCGGGCGACCGACCGCAAGTATGCTCAGGAGACCCTCGCCCGCGTGATCGAGTGCGCCCGCGGCGCCGCGCTGGCCACCGGCGCAACGCTGGAGCACGAAGCTATCCCCGGCTACGACGCCATCCGCCCGAACCGGTCGATGGCGGCGGTCTTCGGGCGTCACTTACAGCGGTTGGAGTGGCCGATCGACCCGATGCCGGAACGCCCCCGCATGGGCTCGACCGACATGGGCAACGTCAGCCATTCCCTCCCCGCCATCCACCCGTACGTCAGCATCGGCCCGCGCGATCTGAAGGGGCACACTGATGAGTTTCGCGAGGCCGCTGCCACGGACGCGGGACGAGCGGCAATGGTCGTGGCGGCGAAGGCGATGGCCCTCACCGCCCTCGACCTCTTTATCGACCCTGCATTTCTGGAAGAGGTCCGCCGAGACTTCGAAACGGACCGCACTCCGTAGCATCTGTGTTCTAATCAGGTTGAAGGGCACTGAGACTTCGCGTGGAAGGCTCACGTGCGACGCATTTTGAAGGCACGGGAGAAGACCAAAGGAGGGGGAGAATGGCTAGATTTCTCGTTCAGGCAGCCTACACGGCGGAGGCGTGGGCGGCAATGGCCAAGAACCCACAGAACCGCCTGGAAGCGGTGCAACCGGTGGTGCAGCGGTTGGGCGGCACTGTTGAGGACTTCTGGCTGGCCTTTGGCGACTATGACATCAGTCAGTGAGACCGATCTTCGACGCCGCATCGAGGACATGAGGCACCTGGCTAAGGCAATCACCGGGACTCCGGGGGCTAAAGATCTCCGAGAATTGTTGTGCAAAAACACGGAACCCCTCGACAGATTCATGCAGCATGCGTCGGCGTTTCGATCCCGGTTGGTCCCAAGACCATACTGTCTCTGAGGCTGAAACCCGCGTGGTTGTTGAACTGGTGGGCCCTCGTGGACTCGAACCACGGACCTCGCCCTTATCAGGGGCGCGCTCTCACCACCTGAGCTAAGGGCCCATCTGAAACTGCCACGCCGGCGCCCAAGCGGGCCAGCCGGTGGCGCTCTCACTATAGCCAGGCGCGCAAACAGGCGTCAAGAAACCGGGGCGGAGGCGAAGCTGCCTCCGCCCGGGAGCGAACCAGCCGCGTCAGGCGGGAGGCTGATACCCTGCTTTCCCCGCCTTCCTCATGGCTTCAATTCCTTCTTCAATGGTCAACAGCGGCGTGGTCTTGATGGACTTGACCGCGCCGCCGGCCGACACGGCGACGGAAAACGCCGCTGCGCTCACGTTGTCAGGCATGTTGATGACCCCGACGAGGGTCGGTCAATGCGGCGGAAAGTGGCGATACCCTCCCCAGGAGTTCGAGCTCTTGCTCAGAACGGTGGAGGTCTTCATGAATGTCGACGATTTCCTCTGGTCTACTACTCTGCCCGGTCCAGTGAATGCCAGTTTCCTGAGCTTTTCGGGTTCGGGCACCGCCTGCGATCGCCTGGCGGTCTTCGGCGATCTCGTCATGGAGAAATCGCTCGAAGATCTGGAGATGTTCACGTTGTCCATCGACGACGGACCGGGCAACGGAGAGTTCTTTCTCCACTTCCTTTCGCTCGGCCCGCATCTGCCAATGTGCTCGACCAAGCAGCTGATCAGAATCGCGCCGACCAATCCAACGATTGCGGCTGGGCTTGCGCCAATGTCGAGTAAAACCACCCTGTTTCTGTCGGCGGCACCTATCACCTCCGAGTCCGTGGCGGCGCCGGCCGTAGCTCGAAGAGCCGATATCCCAAGCGTCGCAGGATGCTCCTCGCATCAGCAGACGTGAAATCAAGGCGTGAGATATCTTGTGCCAACTTGCCCTGCGCCTCCAGCGTTACCCGGAGTGCCTGTTTCACCGGGTACTTCTTGCCGTTGACCTCGACGGAGTGGACCTGGATGTCCTCGGGAGCGACCCCACGAAGCGCCCGCTCCACGTCTGCTCGCTCCAGCTCGAGGACCAAGCCTCGCAAAATAAACCTGGCCACGCCATACCCCCCACGTCAGCATGCAATACCTACACCTACTACTACTCCCATTCTACGCGCGCGAGGGTAGGTTGCCAAGGTGTCTGCTAACGAGGGGTTGACGCGTTCGGCTCAAACGGCTCTACCGTGAAGGCTATGGAACAGAGGTATTTCGCCGCAACGGTGATGGCCGGGCGCCTCTGGCTCGACGGTCCGGACTTCGGCTATCTTCGGGAGCGGCAAGTCGATATGGTCATGAGGATTGGATCCTCGAAAGTGGAGACAGCAGCAGGGCTCAGCGGAGCAATTCGTGTGTCTGGGGTGAGCAAGTTGGAGCGCTGGGCAGAAACCGGGTTCACGTATTATGGCGACTCCCCCTCAAAGCCACGCCAGATTCGCGCCCCCCAGTTGATTTCGGTCAATGAAAACCGATGCCAACTCGAGGAGGTGGCGTGATGAAGATTGATCGCAGTCAAAGATTGAGGGATATTGGGTGGCGGCCCACCATGAGACCGGTGATCACAACGCCGCAGAATCCCACAAAGCGTCGGTTTTGGGACTTTGCAACCCTGGGAGTTGCCCTGCTCGCGGTACTGCTTGCGGCGAATCCCGGAAAGGCCCAAGCTCCACCCGTTACGGGGATCTTCGTCGTTGACAATCACCGCATCATCAAGATCGATGATATGACCGGAGCCGGTTGGGTCGAACTTCGGACGATGGAAGGTCCTGCTGAAACCGAGGGAACTCGCATATCCGGCATCTTCATTGACAACGCCGGACGGATCTATTTCGCAGGTAAACGAAACCACCGAATTGTCCGGATGAATGACATGACAGGAGCGGGGCAGATTGCCTTCGGTGCCGAGGCACCACTAAACTGCCAATCTATAGGTACTGTGCTTGGACCGTGCACGATAATTACCGGGGTCGGGCTGCTTAGATTCCCGGGGTCCGTCTTTGTCGATGCCGCTGGACGCATCTACGTTACAGACGCCACTTCTAGGATCGTGCGAATTGACGACATGACCGGAGCTGGCTGGACAACGTTTGACATTGGCGGCGGCGACACCTGGCCGCCTCGTGCTGGTGGTGGAGCCATCGTCGTTGACACCAGCGGCCGCATCTATGTTGCAGACAGTTTCGGCAACCGCATCGTCGGGATCAACGACATGACGGGTGCGGGTTGGGTCAGCTTTGGCAGTGCTGGTGACGGGGTCGGCCAGTTTGATTCGCCTGTGGCCATTTCAGTGGATGGAAGAGGACGTATTTATCTTGCGGAATTCAACAACAACAGAATCACGCGGGTCGATGACATGACGGGGGCGGGCTGGACTACGCTTGGCAGTAAGGGGAGCGGAGTAAACCAATTCGACGCGCCGGCTGGCATCTTTGTTGACGCGGCAGGCCGGATCTACGTGTCAGACTCAGGCAACGGCCGTATCGTCCGAATGGACGACATGAACGGGGCCGGCTGGACGTCCTTTGGAACGCGGGGTATAGAATCTGGTCGATTCAACCATCCTTCAGGAATATTCGTCCGTTTGCCGTAACGGCCGGACGCTGACCTTGTGGCTTGCTCGAATTAACCCAAGATGTTGGCAGGCGTTTCGGGGGGTCCTGTTTGAGGGCGAGCTCTCGGCCGTGCTTTCCCCCCCAGCTTTGGCCCGAACACCTGTCCCAAGGGATCTAGGCGGCCTCTGCGAACAGTCCCCGGACCACGTCGAGAGGTAATGGGCTCTTCCGCAGGGAGGTTCGAAGATCGTTGATCAAGGTCCACCATCGTTGACCCCCGGGCGTTTGGAACTCATCGACAGGTAGAAAGGTTGGCAGAACTTTGAGGGAACTCGGTCCGGACCGAGTTCAGCGCACTCATCAATTTGAGAGATTGGTTCATTTCAAGGCACGAATCGCTACGCCATCTAATGGGTCGGTGGGATGGGCACTCGAACGCGGAGCACGCGGTCGTCTCCAGCCGTGGGGATGCCGCGCCCGTCGCGATTTGATGTCAGCAGGTACAGCCACCCGTCGGGCCCAGCCACCACATCGCGGAGCCGCCCGAACTCCCAGGGCAACAGCTTCCCCTCGCTCACGACGCGCACCCCCTCGTCGTCCAGGAGGACCTGGTGCAAGTGGCGACCCCTGAGGGCGGCGAAGAAGAGGGTAAGGCTTCGGGTCCCCTCTGGAGCAGCGAAGGCCAGTCCCGATGGCGCCCAAGTCTCCGTGGGACCGCTGGTCAGCAGTGGATCGACAAAGCGAGGGTCACCCACCACGCCGCTGACCGCGGGCCAGCCGTAGTCCTTCCCTGGGACGATCAGGTTGAGTTCATCTCGACAGCAGAGGCCGCCCTCGCCTGTGGGTCCATGCTCGGTGGCGTAAAGACGTTTGGTAAACGGATGCCAGGCCAGTCCCTGGACGTTGCGATGCCCGTACGAATAGATGGGCGAGCCGGGGAAGGGGTTGTCGTCCGGGATTGACCCATCATCGTTGACGCGCAGGATCTTGCCGGCAAGGGAGTCGAGCCGGCGAGCCAGCGCGGGGATGTCCGCGTACCCCGTCCCGATGTAGAGACGGCCATCCGGCCCAAACGCGATGCGTCCGCCGTTGTGATAGTTAAAGCCGGGGATGCCATCGACGATGACCTGCCAGGGCCCCGCTCGTCCGGCGCGGTCTTCCAGCCGGATGACCCGGTTCTGCATCGATCCACCGAGCCTGCCGAACCTGCTCGTGTAGTACAGGTAGAGAAAGGGACGGCGCGGGAACTCCGGGTGGAGGGCGATGCCGAGCAGGCCGCCCTCTCCCTCTGCGGCGACGCCGGGCACGACGAAGTATGGCCTGGGTTCAAGCACACCATGAGCGAGCACTCGCACCCGTCCCGGACGTTCTGTCACAAACGCCCGCCCATCTGAAGCAAAGGCGATCGCCCAGGGAACCCTCAGCCCGCGGGCCACGACCTCCACCTGGGGCTGCGGCGCAGCGGAGATCGTCAGTGCGGTCGGCACCAGGGTCAGCATGATGATGGGGAGGAGACCACGCACCTCCTGATTCTTCCACGGGCCCAAGGGCGACGCAACGCTGGCGTGTCACACACGCGTGGGGGTGCGTTTGACATCTCCAATCGAAATGGGTATAAGAGACGCGCGACCAACAATCACGCGAAAGTGAGCGATTGCGGCTCGGATCGGGTCTGCTTCATCGTGCGGGCCTGACGGACCGGGGCCGGAGGGCCGCAATTCTAGAGGAGGTCGATGGCGCGGCAGACGCTGAGAGTGTTCCTGGGATGTGTTCTTCCGCTCTCCATCCTCGTCGGACTCTTCATCCCCTCCGCGAAACCACTCGATCGCCTGATGTTTCCCTTGCAGGCCTTCTACATCGGTCTCTTCCTCTACCATCTCTCCCTGGTGCTCTTCGGACTGCAACCCGCACCCACGCTGATCCCGGGCCGCCCTCGATCGCGTTTCGCCGCGCTCGTGGCTGCGCGCAACGAAGAGGCCGTGATCGGGCAACTGGTCGCCAGCCTGCGCGCCCAGCGGTATCCGCGCCATCTCTTTGAGATCTTCGTCGTGGCGGATGCCTGCAGGGACCACACCGCACTGGCCGCGCGCGAGGCCCGGGCGGTTGTGTTCGAACGGCACGAGCGCGCCCGCGACGGCAAAGGGATGGCGCTGGACTGGCTCCTGCACCACGTCTGGGGCCGGCCGGAAGACTACGACGCCGTCGTGATCGTGGACGCCGACAACGTGGCCTCCCCAGACTTCCTGCAGAAGATGGACGCCTACCTGCAGCGGGGAGATCAGGTCATTCAGGGGTATCTGGGAACCAAGAACCCCGATGATTCGTGGATCACGCGCGCCATCTATGCCAGCTACGCGTACACCAACCGATTCTTTCAGCTGGCGAAATTCAACCTGGGGCTCAGCAGCTCACTCGGCGGGACCGGCTTGTGCATCGCCATGCCGCTGCTCCGGCAGTTGGGGTGGCGGTGCTCCGCCCTGACGGAGGACCTGGAATTCCAGATCCGCGCCATCCTGACGGGGGTGCGGCCCACCTGGGCCTGGGACGCGGTTGTCTATGACGAAAAGCCGCTCACCTTCCGCGTGGCCTTTCGCCAGCGGTCCCGCTGGATGCAAGGACACGCCAGCGTAGCGTTCCGCTATCTGGGAGCATTGCTCCGGCGTGCCATCGGCGCGGCCGATTCGGTGGCGTGGGATGCCGTGGTCTACCTGGCCACGCCGCTGTGGCTGGCCCTCGCTCTGGTCATCGGCCTGATCTACGCGGCGAACTGGTTCGTTCCCCTCTTCTCCTATCTCTATCCACCCTGGGTGCCTCCGGTGCTGTTGGTGGCGTCGCTCATGTACCCGTACCTAGCCCTGCGGCTGGAGGGCCTGGCCGCGCGGCCCTATGCCAGAGCGTCCACGCTGGCTGGCATGGTCTTGATCGGCCTCTCCTGGCCCCTCCTGGGGTTCCTTGGGGTGGTGTTCCAGCGTCGGCGCACCTGGCTGAAGACCGCACACACCCGGGCCCTGTCGATCCACGATGCGGGGCGCCAGCAAGCCGATCGCGCCGCCGTGCCTGCCTGGGCGCGATTGGGCACCGTCCGCGGGGTGGCCGGCGTTATGATCGCACTCGCCATCGTGGCCACCGTCGCTCCGCATCTCACGGCCAGGCGGCTGCGCTCTCCATTGGAAGAGGGCGGGCTTTTCCTCCTCGATCGCCGGCCCGAGGCCGCGCTGCCGCTTTTCGTCGAAGCGGTCGACCAATACCCCGAGGATCCGATCGCCCACGCCTTTCTTGCGCTCACCCAGCGGATCATGGGGAATCGACTGGGGGCATTGCGCTCATTTGCCCGTGTTCGGCGCCTCGATCCGGAATTAGACGACACGGTTGTGGCCTTGGGGGATTTTCTGCTGCGTCATCGCCAGCATCCCAACGCGGAGTGGCTGCTGCATGAAGCGCTGAGCAGCGTACGCTCAGGTCCGGAGGCATATGCCTGGGCCGCCAACCACTTTCTCGATCGACGGCGGCTTCGGGAGGCCGAGATGATCGTCCAGGACGGCACGTCCCGCTTTGGCCAGGATGTGGCTCTCTTACGCGTCCAGGGGTTCCTCTACCTCATGCAGGGGCGCCCCGACCAGGCCATCGCAATCCTGCAGGTCGCCCACCGGAAGGCGCCAAGCGATCCTGGCATTCTGATCAACCTGGGCTGGGCTCACGTGCGCCTACGGCAGTTCCCCGAGGCCATTCGGGCCTGGGAGGCTGCGCTCAGGATCAATCCGCGCGACGATGCGCTTCGCAAGGACCTGGAAGGGTTGAAGAAACTCCACCAGCCGTAGGAAGATAGCCCTCCTTCTACTTGGGCGGGAGCTTGGTGATCTTGGAACCCTCCAGCGTCAGATTGTACATGAGCCCCTTCTGACCGACCACGAAGCCGATGATCGGCTTGTTGATCTTCGTAGTGTCGATGGAACCGCCGGCTCCCACCTCCACGAGCACAACCGACCCATCCACGCCGATCTGCCAGCCCTCACTCTTCCGGAAGTCCATGAGGGCCGCCTCCTGCATGAACAGGATGATGATGTCCTTGCGCTGCACGCCCAGCTGCAGGCCGATGGACGCGGAGGCGAAGCTGTAGTAGTCGACGGTCTTGCCGCCGATGCGCAGCGCGCCTTCGCCAAACTCGCCGCCGATGCCGGCGCCGGCCTTGATGACCTCCGCAAAGACCAGGACCCCCCGCGCCCGCGCCATCAGCTCGTTCGCGCCCTTCACCTGGCTGCGAAACTTCACCAGCGCCGCGTTGACGCCGGCATTGATCTCGGCTGCCGTCCGCGCATACGCGAGGGTTGGAAGCAGCGCCACCGTGATCAGCAGACAGACGACCAGCGCCGCCCGGCCGGCGCGTTTGAGATATCGACTCATTCCCCGATGCCTCCTCTCACGACCCGCACGTGTACTAAAAAGAGACCTCTCGTGCCTAGTTATACCCTGCTTTCTTCCGACCGTGTGAGGTGCCCGGGGAGAGGAGCGGGCTACTGCGTTACCGTCAGCTTTCCGACCATCCCCCGGCGGCGATGAAATCCGCTGCCAACAGGGCAGAAGAACGCGTAGGTTCCCGGGGCCTGGGTCACGCGAGTCTGCTCGGTCTTCTCGGGGAGGACCGAGGGAATCTCGGCAAGGACGGTGTGGCTCTCGTCCTCGAGCACCAGCGCGTGCTCGATGCCTCCCTCGTTGGTAACGCTGAGCGTAATCTTACCTGCGCGCACGGTGATCTCCCGTGGGTCGAAGACAAACTCGCGCGCCTTGACACCAACCGACTGCGGGTCGCTCTGGGCCGGGACGGCTGTGGGCAGCACTCCCAGGAGCAGGGCGGTGACCACAGCAGTCGCCAGGGCAGCGGTGGCGCGCTTCAACTCCATCCTGAGGGAAGTGTCCGATAGAGGGGTGATAGAGGCGGCTACAAAGTGGTTATACGAAGGGGAATCCCAGAGATGCCGTCCGGCGTCGCGTCACCATCCCCGCAAATGCCTGCCGCGGCATCGAGCGTGAAGCTCCCCGGAAACACGGCCAGCCGCCGGCAGAGCACCCGCTCGCGATCCACGAGCCGGCGGTAGCCGCCAGGGAGGGTGGTCTGATCCGTCATCGGTTCTCGACCGCTTTGCTCCACTTCGCGGCCAGCTCATCGCGCCGCGGCCGGTAGACGCGCGAAAAGAACTCCTCCGGCGACTCGAGGACCGCAGCGGGATAGCCGCCGATGATCTCTTGCGCTTCGCCCCAGGCGGCGGCGTAGGTCCCGCCGAAGCGGCCGGCCACCTGCTTTTCGAAGGCCTGCGGCGTTTGGACCTCGCCGCCGATCGTGAAGAGCGTGACGCCGTCCACCTCGACCTTGTAGGCTTTGTCCTCGCCCAGGAAGAATTCGCCGTAGCTTCGAGTGAGGCGCGATTGATCCGCGTCGGCCACGCCCTTCCAGGCCGGAGGGGCACCCGAGGAACTCTTTGCGCCAAACCCCCAGCGCGCCGCCGCCACGAAGATGGCCCGGTTGAGCCCCCAGGACCGCGCGCTGGCGATCGGAAGTCCCAACGCCTTCGCCCGCGCCGTCTGCAGCAGCGCAAAGACCTGAAAGCGCCCCACCGGACCTCTCCCCCGTCCCTTCTTGGCCGCGGGCTTCGCCTTGGGCTTGGTCTTGGGTTTGGCTTTCGCAGCGCTCTTCGCCCGTTTCACGCCTTTCCTCTTCTCCGCCATGGGAAGCTCCTCCTCAGGCCGACGCCCCTGAGTAGCGCCGCAAACCTGTTTTCCACACCCACCGCGAGAGCAGCAGAAAGAAGGCGGCCAGCCCTGCGGCGGCGAGCAAGGTCTGACCGGTCAGCCGCGCGGTAAGGGCCTCCGCCGGCACGGTGACGGCAAAGGCGATCGGCACCAGGAACGTCAACCCGGTGCGCAGCCAGTCCGGGTAGATCCCCACCGGCCAGCGACCCGCCGCGTAGATCCCCTGGAAGAGTTCGACCACGCTCTCCATGCGCACGACCCAGAATGCGCCGGTCGTGATCATCAGCCAGAAACTGTAGACCATCAACGCGCCGAAGAGTAACGCCGCGGCGAAGCCCAGCGCCTGCCAGATGCCGATGCCCGCCTGCAGCCGGAGGACCGCCACCCCCATCACCGCGGCGCCGATGACGACATCCACCATCTGCCAGATGCGGAACTCGCGCACCGAGACCAGGACCTGGGCGTCGGGGGGCTTCGTCAGCGCGTAGTCGAGCGTGCCCTGCTGCACGTCCGTGAGCAGGCGCAGCATATTCGGCTGGATAGTGGTCCGAATCAGGCCGCCCATGAGGATATGCACGCCCATCACCGCCAAGAGTTCCGTGGACGTCCAGCCGCGCAGGTCGCTCGTGTGGCTGAAGACCAGGCCCAGCGCCACGAGCCCGGTGCCCAGGGCGAGCAGCACGTCGAAGAGCTGGATGAAGAAGTTGACCCGGTACTGCAGTTCGTTCATCGCGCCGATGCGCAGGAACCGCCAGGCCAGCCGGAAGAGGTCCACGGGCCTTAATTACCCACCGAGGCGAAGGTCCGCAGGGCGCCGCGCCACAGTACTGCTATAATTCCCAGGCCGGCGAGGGTCCAGAGCGCCTGCATCCCCAGGCCGGTGAGGATCTGCGCAGTGGAGAGTTGCCCGATCAGGACCTCGATCGGATACCCAAAGGCCCACTTGAACGGAAGCACGCCGGCCAGGGACTGTGCCCAGTCTGGCATCAGAGAGAGGGGGACCAGCCGCCCCGAGAGCAGCAGTTCGGCCGTGAAGTAGAGCTCGTAGATCGCTGAGACGCGCGTGGTCCAGAAGGTGATCAAGCCCAAAGCCCAGAGCAGGCTGAAGCGGACGAAGAAGCCGCCCCAGAGCGCCGCCGCGAAGGCCGCGATCTCCCCGCCCGTGGGATTGAGGGTCGGCCGGAAAATCCAGATCAAGACCGCCGCGATGGGCAGCCAGAGCAAGATGACCACGAACTTCCACCCTCCGAAGTATGCGAGGTCGAAGTGAAACGGGTGTACCGGCCGCAGCAGCATGCCCGAGAACTCACCGCGCTGGATGCGGGACTCCCAGGCATAGGGGGTCAGGACGATGTTCATGTTGCGCACGAGCGTCCAGACGACATAGTAGGCGGCAAACTCCCCCGTGGTGTAGCCGGCCACCTCACCGCCCTGGGCCCGCGCCACCGTCGACCAGACGACCAGGTAGATCACTGGCTCGGCGACCATCCCGATCATGTAGAAGTAGTTGGCCACCTGGTATTGCAGCTGGTCGAGGATGGCGATGCGCGCCGTTCTCAGGTACATGTCGATCCAATGCCTCATCGCACCGGCTCCTCCTGCGGCGGCGTCTCGGTGAAGATCCGGTCGATGACGTCCTCGATCGGCGGCTCCTCGATGGTCAGGTCGGCCACGGGCAGGTCGGTGAGAAGGCGGGCGGCGACCCGGGCCGATTCGGCTTTGGGCACGCGCAGCGTCACCCGGCTGCCATCGCGGTCGAGCACCTCGCCGTAGCGGGAGAGGTCAGGGAGTTCCCGCCCGGCGGCCCCGGCGTCGTCCAGGGTGGCGCGGATCGTCCGCTGCGCCGCAAAGCGCCCCGCCAGCCCCGCCAGGTCGCCGTCATAGAGGATGCGCCCGTGGTGGATAACGACGACGCGGCGGCAGAGCGCCTCGACGTCGGCCATGTAGTGACTGGTCAGCAGGACCGTGGCGTCCCAGCGGCGGTTGTACTCGGCGATGAAGGCGCGCAGGCGGCGCTGCATCGTCACGTCCAGCCCGATCGTGGGCTCGTCCAGGAAGAGCACGCGCGGTCGGTGCAGGAGCGCGCCCGCGATCTCCATCTTCATGCGCTCGCCGAGGGAGAGGTTGCGGATGGGTTTCTGCAGGAGGTCGCCGAGGTCCAGCAGGTCGACGTACTCGTCGCGGGCGCGGCGGAAGTCGTCCTCGGGGATCCGGTAGATCGCTCGGTTCAGCTCGAAGGAATCCAGCGCCGGCAGGTCCCAGGCCAGCTGGCTCCGGTTCCCCATCACCAGGGTGATCTGGCTGAGGAAGGCGCGCTCGCGGCGCGAGGGGATGAAGCCGAGCACCCGCGTTTCTCCGGAGGTGGGGTAGAGCAGGCCGGAGAGCATCTTCAGCGTTGTGGTCTTGCCGGCGCCGTTGGGTCCGAGGAACCCGACGATCTCGCCGTGGCCTACCTGAAAAGAGATGCGCTCGACCGCCCGCACCTCGCGCGTCTTCCGGCGGACCAGACTGCGGACGGCCGCCCAGAGGCCCGGGTCGCGGACGGGGACGACGTAGGTCTTGGTGAGGTCGGCGGCGGCGATCGCCGCGGGTCCGGTGTTCGGCATCGACATGGTCCGGGAGAGTCCGCCCGCCCCCGCGTGGAGCCTTAGTTCAGTCCGGGGGGCGGCTCGGGCGGACCGTCGGGAAGATCGGTGTCCGCCGGCGCCTGCCACGGCGCGGTGCCGCGGAAGACGGCGATGGCCTGGATCAACCCGTACCCCACGTCCGCGTACACGACGCGAAAGGCGATGCCGAAGCGCACGTACTGCAGCCACTCCCCGCGGGTGCCCCCGGTGTTGCTGCGGACGATGCGGTCCGGGGTGCCGAAGATCCGCAACATTCGGCTGGGATCCATGCCGACCGTGATCCGGGTCTCGGTGCGGTAGGCGCCGCCGCAGTTTGTCTCGAGCCGCGCGACGCGTCCCTGCTCGAAGACGGCCTGCACGTTGCCCGGACAGAGGGCGGTGCGGCGCGCCGTTTCGAATTGCCGGGCCGTCATCCCCAGACGGAAAGGACCGATCGCCCGGCTAGGCACGATCGCCGAGGGCAGGGGAGGTGCGGCGCCCGCCGCGGCGGCCGGCGACGCCGTCACGACGAGGGCGAGCCAGACGATCGCGGTTCGTCGCATCAGGGATTCGCGTCCGTCATACGCTGGCGGGGAGGTTCCCCGGCTTCTCCGAGTTCTCCTGTGCCGCCCGCGCCTCACGGTTGAGGAGGGCGACCAGGAGCAGCAACAGCACGAGCCCGTAAATGACGTTCCCCACCACCCACATCACCGCTCCGCCCAGCCGCAGATCGAGCACCGGGCTCATGCCCCAGAGCCCGTCCGCGGGGAGATACGCCCGGTAGAGCGGTTGCTCCGCCAGCACGAGCACGAAGGCGATGACCCATCCCAGCACGTTCGCCCCCAGCACCATCAGCAGGCGGTGTCCCATCGTCGCGCCGACGATGCGCGGCTCTGGCGCCACCACGACCCCCCAGAACGCCAGGGCGGCGCCGACGAAGGTAGCGTGCTGCACCAGATGGACGCCCGCGCTGCGCAGGGCGGCGTCGAGAGCGATGGCACGTGCCAGAGAAACAGGGCGGCGTGATAGAGCACGAAGGCCGGCGCGGGCGCCCAGATCGCTTTGATGATCCAGCCGGCCACGGGTCGGCGCCGCAGCCAGCCCAGGAACGCCGGCGGCGTCCCCAGCGCCAGCAGCGGGGCGACGATCATCATCAGGATGACGTGCTGCGCCATGTGCAGGGTGAAGGAGTGCCCGGCGCCGCGCTCGAGCGGGGAGAGGAGGCTCAGTGCCAGGATGACGAGGGCGGACCACCCGAGGAGAGCCTGACGCGGCCGCGCGGCGAAGCGGAGGGTGATCCACCGCCAGGCGACGCTCCCCCCCAGCAGGCCGACGACGATCAGCGGATCGATCTGCCAGTCGGTCCAGCGCAGCGTCGCGGCCTGGGCCGCCGTCATGGCGACTCAATTCCTCTGACGGGTTCGCGGCGCGCGCGCGCCAGGGCGCCGGTCCCTGCTGCAACAACCATCGCCCAGCCCTGCCCGCTGCTCCAGACGGTGCGCCGGAGCGCTTCGCCCGGCGTGGCCGCGCGCAGGTACTCCAGTTCGTACACCGCCGGCCGCGCCTGGGCGTCGACGCCGGCCTCGGCCAGCCCATCCTCGAAGAGGTCGAGGTAGGCCGCGCTGTTCAGATGCCCCCGTGGATCAACGAGGTGCGCCGGAGCGGTGAGGGCCGCGGCCCCAGCGTCGGCGGGCGGATCGGGGAGGTCGAGACGAACCAGTTCCAGAGCGCGAGTCAGGCCGGGAAACGCCTCTTCCATCTCGCGGAGCACGCGCGCGGGGGCCCCCTCCCGGTCGGTGAAGATCCAGTCCATCGTCACCTCGCCGCGGCGCGCGCCTTCCGCGTCACGGATGTCATTCTGCCGGCGCGCCCAGATGCGGCGAAACCCGATCACGCGCGTGGTAACGTCGAGCCGTTCCCCATACGGGATGGGCGCCGGCAGGTCAAGCCGCGCCCGTCGGACGAGCCAGAAGAGCCCCTGCCGCTCATACCAGGACAGGGGATACCCTTCCGCCGCCGAGTGTCCGAAGGCGGTCTCGATGACGTAGCGGAGCAGCGTCGATGCGCGAGCGGTGCCGTCCGCGGCGCACTCGTCGAAGCGGACCTGGAAGCGTTGCGTAAAGGTCTCCGCCATCCCGCCCGGATGATAGCAAACCCTCTCCCGACGGGGTAAAACCGGGACGACTGAAAGGGGGGTTGCATCGTGACCGAGTGCCAGATTACAGAGACGCGCAACGCAGTTCAGGCGATCATCAGCGCCCTGGGCCGGGACGACATCGGCGTCGGCGATGTGTCGCACGAGGGGGATGCGGTGCACTTTACGCTGACCAAGGGTCGCTTCACCCACAGCGATCAGATCTCCGCCGACCTGCTGGCCGACAAAGAACGGGCGCTGCCGGCATTGAACGGGATCCTTCTGAAGTTGAGCAAGGCGATCGAGAGCGAGCACATCGAAGCCGCCGCTCAAGGCCGCTAAGTCACGCCGCCTAGTCACCCGGCGGCTGCGTCCGCTATACTCTGGAGGTGTCGGGGACGTAGCTCAGCTGGGAGAGCACCTCGTTCGCAACGAGGGGGTCGGCGGTTCGAATCCGCTCGTCTCCACCAGTTAGAAAACTAGGCAGGGCGCGGGTTTCAGCCCGCGCCCTGTTCCGCTTTCCTCCCCGCGATGAGTGAAAATGCAAACGGATTACAAACGGTCTGCCTCGTGGGCCGGTTCCAGCGTTCCCAAGAGTCGGGACTCCACGGCCCCAGCGGCCTCCTCCTGCATTCCGGGGAGGACGTGGCTGGAGACGGACAACGCGAAGGCCGGGGAGCTGTGTCCCAGGCGCCTCGGGCCTCCTCTTCCGCGACCCGGCAGGGCGCATGTCGGCCGGCTCCGTGCGGCGAACCGCTCATCAGCCGTCGAGCTGCGGCCCACATCACCATGGACCACGGCGTGGACCCGGTGCCTAGCGAATTGAGTACGACGGGCGGATCCTTCCGGTGAGAGGGAATTCCCAAACGTGCATAGAACCTCAAGATAAGCAGCCCTAAACTGTCCCTAACCTTCGTCCCTCGCTCCTTCGAACGATAGACGTCCCTTTGTTCGCCCTCTTCCATCAGCCTGTCGTCAGGGTTGGCTACCACAAACGAGCTGAAGGAACATGTCTCCTAGGGGGAGAGAGACATTTCTAGCCACGATGGTGAGGGTCGCCACCGCTGCCCTCATCCTTCTCGGCTCCATCAGCTTCCTCACTCTCCCCACCCCCGGCGTACACGATCTGGTCCTCCTCGAGTTGGACCGTGATGCGCTTGACGGCAACGGCACCGGAGGCCCGCCGGACGACTGGAATACCTTCTTCCCTCTAGACAGCAATCCGGCGCAAACGAAGGTCTTCCTCACGGACACCGGTACTGAAGATAGGGTCTTCTCAGGGAAGGGGTCGACGGACACCCGGGAGATCAGCCTGTGGCGCCACGTGATCGGCAATGTCGCGGATCGCGACAAGATCAGCGACGCCTTTGCCGCTGCCTACGCGACGGGTGGGACCCGGGCCTATTTCGGTCTCGACCGGTTCTCCAACGTCGGGGAAGCCCGTCTTGGGTTCTGGTTCCTCCAGAATCCCATCACCGCCAATACCAACGGGACCTTCAGCGGCCTGCATGCGATCCACGATGTTTTGGTGCTGGCGCGGTTTAGCCAGACGGGGACGCTGCTCAGTCACCAGGTCCTGGAGTGGAATCCCCCGGAGGCCGACCAGATCGGAGGAACGCTCAAGCTTCTTTACACGGGGGCCGACTGCGTCGGCGCGGCTTCCGGTGACCTGGCCTGTACGACGGGAAACCAGGCGAGCACCTCGGCTCCCTGGGCATACACACCGAAAGCCGGATCGACCGGGACGTTTCCGGTGGGGAGCTTCTTCGAAGGGGGGGTGGATCTCTCCACGGTCGTCCCGGGAGGAATCGGATGCGTCTCGAGGTTCCTGGCAGAGACGCGCGCAGGATCAGCCGTCGACGCGCCCCTGAGCGATTTCGCCCTCGGTAGCCTCTCCCTCTGCCAGGTCGCCGTGACCGCCTCAGGCCCCGCGCAGGGACAGGTTGGGGACGTGGCCACCTACACCATAACGGTGACAAACGCCGGCGTCGTATCCCTGTACCTGCAGAGCATCACCGACACCCTTCTGGGTGACCTCACCGGCAGTGCTGGCTCGGCGGCGTGCGGCACGATCGCCGCGGGCAACTCGTGCGCGTTCTCGGTTTCCCGCACGATCCAGGCGTATGACCCGGACCCACTGGTTGGGACCGTTACGGCAACCTACAAAGGGAGGCAGGATCTCGCCGGCGCCGGGGTGTCCGGATCCGCCACCCACTCGGTGAACCTGTTTGTCGCGGCGCTCGCGGTAACTAAGAGCGGTCCCGCGGGGGCGTCTGTCGGGGAGAACATCACCTACACCTTCACTCTCCAAAACAGCGGGGCGGCCGACTCCCCCCCACTGATCCTGGACTCGGTCAGCGACCCCCTCATCGGCGACCTCACGACCGCGGCGGCGGGGTGCCAGAGCCTCGCTGTAGGGATTCCCTGCACGTTCACGGCCTCCCGCGTCGTGCAGGCCAGCGACCCGAATCCCCTTTCCAATACCGTCACGGTGCACACCCACCCCCAGGGAGCCAGCAATGACATTTCCGCCACGGCCAGCCATTCGTTGACCGTCGGCAGCTCGACCCTGACCCTCACTCGGGGCGGCCCCGCCCTCTCCCAAGTGGGGGAGTCCGTGGCCTACAGCTTCACCCTCGGCAACAGCAGTGCGTCCGGCACCCCCTCGCTTCTCCTCGACAGCGTCAGCGACGCCCTTCTGGGCGACCTGACTGCTGTCGCCACCGCGGCCGGCTGCGGCAGCCTCGCCCCCGGCGCCTCGTGTACCTTCACCGTCTCCCGCGTCGTCCAAGCCGGCGACCCAGACCCCCTCTCCTCCACCACCACTGCACACACCCACCCCGAGGGTGCCAGCGGCGACGTCGTCGCCTTCGCCACTTTCAGCGTCAACCTGTTCCAGCCGGCGCTGCAAGCCAGCGTGACGGCGCCTGCCCTGGCGCAGGTCGGAGATACCGTCTCCTACACCATCACCCTCACCAGCACAAGCTCCGCCGACGCGCCCGCCCTGCTCCTCGACACGGTCTTTGATACCCTCCTCGGCGACCTGAACGCCTCCGCCACCGCGGCGGGCTGTGGCAGCCTGGCTCCCGGCGCCGCGTGCACTCTCACCACGTCCCGCGTCGTCCAGAGCGACGATCCCGACCCCCTGGCCAGCACCCTCTCAGCACTCACCCACCCCCAGGGCTTCTCCAATGGCGTCGCCGCCGGTGCCGAGGTCTCGGTCAACCTGTTCCAGCCCGGGCTCACAGCCGCCGTCAGCGCGCCCCCGCTCTCGGCCACGGGTGAGACGGTCGCCTACAGCATCACCCTCACGAACTCCGGCTCCGCGGACGCGCCAGCCCTCCTCCTCGACAGTGTCGTTGACACCCTCATCGGCGACCTGACCGCCTCCGCCATTGCTGCCGGCTGCGGCAGTGTGCCCGCTGGCACATCCTGTTCTTTTACCGCCTCGCGCGTGGTCCAGAGCGGCGACCCCGACCCCCTCACGAACACTCTGACCGCCCACACTCATCCCCAGGGCTTCTCCAACGATGTCTCCGCCGCTGCCAGCGCCTCGGTCAACCTCTACCAGCCCGCCCTCACCGTGGGGATGACCGCCACGCCCACCCTTTCAACGGCCGGAGATACCGTGACCTATACGGTCGCACTGACCAACGCGGGCTCCGCCGACGCGCCTGCCCTGCTCCTCGACAGCGTCAGCGACACCCTCCTCGGGGATTTGACCGCATCGGCGACGGCTGCCGGCTGCGGCTCGGTGACCACAGGCACCTCCTGTTCTTTCAGCGCCTCGCGCATCGTCCAGAGCGCCGACCCCGATCCCCTGACGAACACCCTGACGGCGCACGTCCATTCCCAGGGCTTCGTCAGCGACGTCGCGGGAACCGCGGGCGCATCGATCAATCTCTTCCAATCTGTCGTTGACGCCACCGTCGACGGGCCGCTGCTCACTCAGGTTGGTGAAACCGTGACGTACACGATCACTCTTAGCAATAGCAGCTCGGCCGACGCGCCCTCGCTGCTGTTGGACAGCGTCAGCGACACCCTCCTCGGTGATCTCACCGCCGTGGCGACAGCCGCCGGCTGCGGCACCCTGGCCACGGGGGGTTCCTGCTCCTTCAGCACCTCCCGGGTTGTCCAAAGCGGCGATCTCGATCCCCTCGCAGACATGCTAACCGTTCATATGCATCCACAGGCGTACCTCAACGACATCACGGCCTCCGAGACCTTCTCTGTCAATCTCTTCCAGCCCGCCGTGGGGGTGACCAAGGCAGGGCCGACGACGGCGGTCGTGGGGAACAGCGCTACCTACACATTCACGCTCCAGAACAGCGGCTCCGCCGATTCCCCGCCTCTGATCCTTGACTCTGTCGCAGACTCTCTCCTTGGCGACCTCACGGCGGCGGCGACCGGAGCCGGATGCGGAAACCTGGCGATCGGCACCCCGTGCAGCTTCACCGCGTCGCGGACGGTCCAGGGCACCGACCCCGACCCTCTCTCGAACACGGCGACCGCCCACGCTCACCCCCAGGGGTTTTCCAATGATCTCTCCGCCGGAGCGAGCCACTCAGTGAGTCTGGACGGGACGTTTACCTGCTCCAGGATGATCGGCTTTAGCCAGACGAGGGACTTCTACCCATTATTCGAGGCACAGGTGGACGGAAGCAAGTGGGAGGGATTAGTCGTCGGCCAGGCCTCGATCGATTACTGGGCCGACCCTAACTACTCCGGGTGGTCGCTGGCAGTCACCTCCCCCTGCGCGTCGGGGAGCGGGAACCCCGATCGGGTGGTCCTGCACATTACCGCGAAGTCGGGCCAGAAGCCCGCGAAGACCGAAGCCTGGTACGAACAGCAAATTGCCGCAGCCATCGCCAACATTCGAGCCAAGTATCCGGCCGTCGTTCGGATTGACCTCATGCCGATTGTCGGCGGCCCACAACATCAGGTCTGTACGCTTACGATCGACGGTCGGACACAGCAGGTATGGGCTTCCGAGACGCACGTCGTTGTCGATGCGGCGATTGCCGATTCGATCAGTGGCGACGTGCTCGCGTCGATCTCCCCGGAAGTCGCCTCCTGCGCCCAGTACCGGGACTTCAGCGGACACCTTACCCCCGAGGGGAACGCCTACGTCGGTGGAACCGTGGGCCAGTGGTATGCAGGACAGCAATGAGCAGGAAGATGGCGCGGCCCACTTGGGACATCTTCCTCCACGACCGGGACGCGAACGGGATCTTCGACGAACCCGGAGGGATCGCGACAACGCGGGTGAGCGCCGGGTGGCGTCCAGGCCAACAACGCGAGCTCCAATCCCGCGATCAGCCCCGACGGGCGGTTCGTCGCCTTCACCTCCAAGGCCCTCGAACCTGGTTTCCGGCGACACCAACGGCTAGCCCGATGTGTTCCTGTACGACACGCTCCTCGGCACGACAACCCACGTGAGCGTCGACGGCGGTGGCGTCCACCAGGGGAACGGAGATTGCCGGGTGGCAGCGATCAGCTCGGCCGGGAACACCGTCGTTCTTGAGTCTGACGCGACCAACCTAGTGGCATGCGACGAAAACGGAGTCACCGACGTCTTTGTCGTCGCGCCGTAGACGGACAGTCCTCGTCCTCTCGGCCGCCGTCGTGCTCGCGGCGGCCGTTCTGATTTACCTCCGAACTAGACCTTCTGTGTACGCCTTGATCCCTTACGCGGCGGGGGATCCTTACTTCAAGCTTGTGGAAGAGGGATGCCGTGATGAGGGGAGGAGGGTGCGCGCCACGTGCCGGCTTGCGGAGGTCGCTGGCTTCGATGCCGCGGCGCAGCGCCAGGCTCTCCAATCTGTCCTGGCGTCACGGATAGCGGGTATCGCCGTCGCGCCATTGGACCCGACCGACCTCGAGCCCGTGATTCGCCGCGCGACTGAGGGCGGAGTACCGGTCGTCACCTTTGAGAGCGACGCGGAGCCAAGCTCGGCCCGGTTGGCCTTCATCGGCCCCGAGGAGGTGGCCACCGGCAGCGAGCTGGGCCGCCTTCTCCTCGAACTCCTTCCAGGAGGCGGAACCTACGCGGTCTTGGCCGCCGACCCCCGTGCACCCGGTTCTCGCGCTCGCCTGGCCGCCCTGAGAACGGGGCTGGCCGGACGGCCCTTCCGGGAGCTCCGGGGATCGCCATTCGCCACTGGTCACGAGCCCGCCCGGGCGGTGCAGCGCGCGGGGGAGGTCTTGGAGCAGCGGGAGCTCCAGGCGGTCGTGCTCCTCGACGGCTGGGCGCTGCTGGAGTGGTCGCGCTACAAGGCCATGGTCGGACGCGTGCGCGCGAAGCGCACGCAACTACCTCTAGTCATCGCCTTCGGCGTGCTCCAACCCGCGCTTCGACTGGTGGACGAAGGGCTCGTTGCCGGGCTTGTTGGGCCGCGACCACACCAGTTGGGAACGCAGCTCTTGCGCAGGCTCTGGGATGCCAAACGCGATACCGAAGGGATATACCCTGTCGGCTTTCAGCTGATTACTAAAGGGAACGTGGGCCTCTTCCTGCGACGCTAACCCCCACCCCGACTAGGAGCCAGGTCTGGGACCTGGGGAGTCTTTACGCGCACGAAGTGGACGGGCCGCTCCGAGTTGGCGGGTCGCCGCAACTCTTCTCGGTCGAGTTCAGGGGATTTCAGGAGACCGCCAGTCGTTCACGTACTCGACGATAGCCGCCGTCAGTCGCGCCGCCTCGCTCTTGCCGGAGCGCATGATCTGCACCAGGACGGCAAGGGCTTCCTCGATCCGCTCCTGGGCCAGTGCCCGCACGCGAGCCCCCTCCTTGGGCCTGCCGCCCGGGTTTCCGGACCGCCCTGGCCGGAATGGCCGCCCTCGCCCTCGGACCCCCTTGTTCTGAGCCGGCTTCATCGCACGCTCCTTGGCGCACTTCTCGGGTACTTGGACGCTCCGAAATGATTTCCACCGGCCCGAACACAGTTCAACGTCAGCCATAGTGATAGCTTCTCTCCCCCCTCCCCTCCAGGCGGGCTTTGATCCGTAACATCCGGAACATTCCAGTCCCTGTACGGGTTTGCGCCGTTTTCACTATCCCTAACAGAGGGGTCATGTGACGGATCGGGAAACGGGCTGAAAGCCGCGTCCTGACTGAATTGTGACGGCTGTGACGGATCGAGGTCCCCTAGAGAGACGGGGGGAGGGGAAAGGTAGCACCTCCAGGCGTCTGCGAGGTCCTCTCGCCTGTAACCCTTGAATGTTTCCACGCCCTCACGAATGGTCCTGGGGCGGACATTTTCACTGAACGCTTAAGGGGTGACAGAATCACTGAACGTCCACACTGGACGCTTTCGTCGTTGACGCAATCATCTCCCTGTGCTACGTTGCGATCAACCGAATAGCAACTCTTATCAAGAGTGGGTGAGGGATGGGCCCGATGACCCCCGGCAACCTGCCGATCCGGTAAGGTGCTAACCCCCGCGGACCCCAGTTCCGGCGGATAAGAGGGTGAGATCCCCTCCTGAGCAGGAAGTGGAGGGGATTTTTGTGTGCTCGGGAGGCTTTCGGCATGGCCGTTGTGATTGATCGGGTGACCGTGCGCATCCCGGCGACCGTGGCAAACCTGGGCGCCGGCTTTGACGTGGTCGCGGCGGCGGTGGGTGTGTACGCGGAGGTGACGCTGGCCCCCGCGCCGTCGCCGCACGTCAGCGTCTCCGGCGCCGACGTGGCGCAGGATGGGTCCAACCTGATCTATCGCAGCGCCGTGGCTGTGGCTGAGCGGGCCGGATATCGTGGCGCCTTTGCCGTGCAGGCCCACTCGCCGATCCCGCTGCGCGGTGGCCTGGGGAGCAGCGCCGCAGCCATCGTCGGCGGTCTCGTGGCGGCCAACCGGCTCCTGGGTGGTGTGCTCAGCCCCGACGATCTTCTCGGCGCCGCGGCGGAATTGGAGGGGCATCCGGACAACGTGGCCGCAGCGCTCTTCGGTGGGGTAGTCGTGGTGGCACGGGACGCGGCACGATGGCGTTGGGCGCGCACCGTGCCTAGGTTTTCCCTGGCACTCGTCCTGGTGACTCCGGCGCTGCAGGTGGACACCGCCGCAGCTCGGGCCTCGCTGCCGCAGCAGGTCAGCCGCGACGATGCCGTCTTCAATCTCGGACACACCGGGCTGCTGCTCATCGCGCTGTCGCAGGCCAAGCCTGATCTCCTGCCGTTTGCGTTGGACGACCGGTTGCACCAGCCACAGCGGCGGCATCTGGTCCCCGGGTTCGATGACGTTGTCGCGGAAGCGAAGAGAGCCGGCGCATATGGTGCGGTGCTGAGCGGCTCGGGGCCGACCGTCGTTGCCCTGGCGCCCCCGACGGCGGCGGAGGCGACCGCGTCGGCGATGAGGACGGCGTTCAGGGGCGCGGGCGTTGACAGTCGCGCGTTGGTGACGTCGATCGAGCCGCGCGGCGCGTTGGAGTTGACGTCGGAGTCGGAGGAGGGGGTCGGAACGAATGGCGGCTGAGCGGCTGCGCTGTCGAGAGTGCGGGGCAGAGGTCCCGGTGGGGCCCGCCTACGTCTGCGAGATCTGCCTGGGTCCCCTAGAAGCGGTTTACGATCTGGAGGCTCTGCGGGGACCGGAGCTGCGTGCGCGCATCGAAGCGGGTCCCCGTACGTTCTGGCGCTATGCCGACCTCCTACCGGTTGCACACGATCCGACCGTCGACCTCGCCGCGGGGTTCACGCCGCTCCTGCCCGCGCCGCGGCTGGGCGAAGCGCTGGGCCTGCGCCGCCTCTACCTCAAGAACGACGCCGTCAATCCCACCTGGTCGTTCAAGGACCGGTCCGTGGGGATCGGCATGGCCGCCGCACGCCGGTTTGGGTTCGAGGTCCTCGCCTGCGCGAGTACCGGCAACCTGGCGAACTCGGTGGCGGCCCATGCCGCGCACGCCGGCATGCGCGCCTGCGTCTTCGTGCCTGCGGGGATCGAGCGGGGGAAGATCGTGGCCTCGGCCGTGTACGGTCCCACCGTCGTCGAGGTGGACGGCGACTATGACGCGGTCAACCGGCTCTGCGCGCAGATCGGGGAGGAGCACAACTGGGCCTTCCTCAACGTCAACCTCCGGCCGTTCTACGGCGAGGGCGGCAAGACGCTGGCGTTTGAGGTGGCCGAGCAGCTGGGCTGGCGTGCGCCCGATGCTGTCGTCGTCCCGATCGCCTCGGGGAACCTCTTGGGAAAGATTCATCGGGGGTTTCAAGAGTTGGCCGGGGTGGGCCTGATCTCTGAGGCGCGTACCCGGATGCATGGCGCGCAGCCGAAGGGGTGCAGCCCCGTGGCCACGGCGTTCCAGGAGGGGACGGACCGGATCCGCCCGGTGCGGCCCGCGACGATCGCGCACTCGCTCGCCATCGGCGCACCCGCCGACGGGCGCTACGCCCTTGCCGCCGCGCGTGCGACCGGCGGTCGGATCGAGACGGCGGCCGAGGAGGAGATCGTGGAGGGGATCGATCTGCTGGCGCGGACGGAGGGGATCTTCACGGAAGCGGCGGGCGGCGTGACGGTGACGGTTCTCCAGGCGCTGGCGCGGAGCGGGGCGATCGGCCCGGACGACCTGACCGTGGCGTACATCACGGGTATGGGGTTGAAGACCCAGGAGGCGCTCGACGGCGCTTTGCCCGCCACCGTGCGGATCGCGCCGACGCTGCGGGCATTCGAGGAAGCCATGCTGGCCGCCGCGACGTAGGTCGCGGGATCGGAGGACGAGATGGCTACGGTGCGCATTCCCACACCCATGCGGCGGTATACGAACGGGGAGCGGCTTACGACGGTCTCCGCCGGAACGCTGGCGGGCGCGATCAAAGAACTCGGCGGGCGGTACCCGGGGCTCGCCGACCGCCTCCTCGATGACAGCGGCCAACTGCACGAGTTCGTCAACGTCTTCGTCAATGATCAGGACGTCCGGTTGTTGGATGGCCTGGCCACGCCGCTCGACGACCGCGCCGAGGTCTCCATCATTCCGGCGATGGCTGGAGGCTAAGTCCCCGACAGTCCCTTCCGTCAGAGAATCCGGCTCTGGTAGGCTGGTTTCCAGGACAGGCGCTCATGAAACCGCTGCCTTCGGGCACCGTCACGCTGGTGTTTGCCGACATGGAGGGCTCGACCCGCCTCCTGGAACAGCTGGGCGAGCGCTATCAGGCATTGTTGGACACCTACCGGAGCATCCTTCGGCGAACCTTCGAGGGGGCGGGCGGCCGCGAAGTCGATCTTCAAGGAGACCAGACCTTCGTGGTCTTCCCTCGCGCCCGCGACGCCGTGATGGCCGCCGTCGCCGCCCAGAGGGCCCTCGCCGACGAGCCGTGGGCCGATGCCGTCCCCGTGCGGGGGCGCATGGGTCTGCACACGGGAGAGCCGGTCGCGACGCCTTCTGGCTACGTTGGAATGGACGTGCACACCGCCGCCCGCATCGGCGCAGTGGCGTGGGGGCGGGCAGATCCTGGTCTCGCAGACCACACGAGACCTGGTCGGTGACGATCTCCCCGGAGGGGTCGCGCTGCGCGATCTCGGAGAGCACCGGCTGAAGGACCTCACGAGACCCCAGGGACTCTTTCAGGTCGTGGGTCCGGGACTGGCCGAGGAGTTCCCCGCGCTGCGCTCGCTGGATGCGCTGCCGCACAACCTGCCGGTGCAGCTCACCAGCTTCATCGGGAGGGAGCGCGAGCAGGGCGAGGTCAAGGGATCGCTGAGCAACTTGGCCCACTCCGTCTGGCACGACGGCAAATTGGACGAAGCCCAGGTGATGCTCGATGATCTGGTTGGGACGGCGGCCGATCTGTCCGGTCAGGAGCGTCTCATGGCCCTCTGGACGCTGGCCCTGATTGCCCGTGACCGGAATGACTATGCGGTCGCCCGACAGTATTGTCGCGAGGCGCTGGCGATCGGTCGGGCGTCCAACGAGTTGCGCTACACCAGCCACCTGCTCGAAACCTTTGCCTGGTTGGACGCCCGAGAGTACCCTAGGCGTGCCGCGCTGCTCCTTGGCGCCGCGGAGACGCTGCGCGAGCGGATCAACTACCCGCTGCCGCGTTCACATCAGGGTGACTACGACCGCCCCGCAGAGGCGATCATCGGCGCGCTCGGCGAGGAGGGCTTCAAGGCGGCGAAGGCGGAGGGGCGGGCGCTGCGCCTCGAGGACGCCGTGCAGATGGTCATGGACCAGGAGGAGCACAGGCCCGAGATCACAGGAGGACGATGACTGTGGCGAGGACTGCGGTGCCGCTCGATGCACGGCTGTTCATCGATGGACGGTGGGCCGCCGGCGGGCAGGCCGTCGAGGTGACGAACAAGTACACGGGCGCGGTGATCGGCACCGTGCCGGAGGCCCGGCGCGAAGACGTGGATACCGCCCTCGGGGCCGCCCAGCGCGCCTCTGGGCTGATGGCAGAGATGCCGGCGCACCGGCGCTCGGAAATCCTGCGGCGGGCGGCCGAGTTGATGAGCGCGGACCGGGAGGGGTTTGCCGAGACGATCGCCGCAGAGGCGGGGAAGGCCCTCAAGTATGCTCGCCTCGAGGTCGACCGGGGTATCATGACGTTCACTCTCGCCGCCGAAGAGGCGCGGCGGCTGCATGGCGAGACGGTGCCGCTGGATGCGGTCCCTGCCGGGGAAGGCTACTTCGGGTTCTGGGTGCGTCGTCCGGTGGGCGTTGTGGCCGCGATCTCCCCTTTCAACTTCCCGCTGAATCTGGTGGCGCACAAGGTCGCGCCCGCCCTCGCGGCGGGCAACGCGGTCGTCCTCAAGCCCGCGAGCACGACGCCGCTGACCGCGGTGCGCCTCTGCCGCACCCTCGCCGAGGCGGGTCTGCCCCCTGGGGCGATCAACCTGATCTTCGGGCCGGGACGGACGGTAGGCGAATGGCTGGTCACCGATCCGCGCGTCGCCAAGGTCACCTTCACCGGCAGCCCCCCGGTGGGGCGGCGCATTACCGAGATCGCCGGCATCAAGAAGGTCACGCTGGAACTAGGGAATTCCTCCCCCGTCATCGTGGCGCCCGACGCCGACCTCGACTATGTCGCCCGCCGCTGCGCCGTGGGCGCCTACTACAACTCGGGACAGGTGTGCATCTCGGTGCAGCGCATCTACAGCGAGCGGTCCGTCTACGAGCCCTTCGTGGAGCGCTTCGTCAAGGCCAGCGAAGCGATGGTGGTGGGCGACCCGCTCGATGAGCGCGTCGACGTCGGGCCGATGATCGATGTGGGGGAGGCCGAGCGCATCGAGGGGTGGGTCTCCGAGGCCCTCGCCGGCGGTGCCCACGCGGCAACAGGGGGGCGCCGCGAGGGGGCGGTGTACTGGCCCACCGTGCTCACCGGCGTCACGCCGCAGATGCGAGTGGTCGCCGATGAGGCCTTTGCGCCCGTCGCCTCCGTGATCGCCGCCGGCGATTTCGACGAGGCCCTCGCGCAGGCCGATGCCACCGCCTATGGCCTGCAGGCGGCCGTCTTCACCCGGGACCTGGAGCGGGTCTTTCAGACGATCAAACGCCTGAACTTCGGAGGGATCATTGTCAACGACACGCCGGCCTTTCGCGCCGACCACATGCCCTACGGTGGCATGCGCACGAGCGGAGTCGGACGGGAGGGCGTGCGCTTTGCCATGGAGGAGATGACCAACATCCAGATGATCGCCATTCGGCTAACTACATAACAGGGTGAGAGCGCCACCCTCGCAAAACCGACAGAAAAGGATCACGGTTTTTCTCGGGTGGCGCTCTCACCCTGGCAAGCGGTCACCCGGATGGCGACCGCCCGATGTGCGCGCTTACCCTGTGACGCGGTCACGCGGTGGGGCGATCGCCCCCGAGTGTGCTAATCACCATGACTGAAGCCCACACCCGATCGAAACCGTATCCTGCCCTTCGGTTTCGGGAGGGTGTGGGCTTCAGTCTGAATGACTACTACAGTCGGGCGATCGCCTCGGCCGCGCGCCACAGCGCTTGCTGGGCGGCGAAGCGGACGATGAAGGATTGCCCCATGAAGGAGTCGTTGAGCACCACGCGGCGGGTGGAGGCCTCGAGGATGCGAATCTCCAGCACGGCCGCGGCGCTGCGGTGGACGATGGGGGGCAGCGGAGGCCGGTCGATCACCTCGATGTCGGTATCCAGGTGCATCCAGCGCCCCGTGACGATCCAGGTGGCGCCGACGGCGGTCGCGAGCTCGATCTGGCGGTTGGGGCCGAAGAGATCCCGCGGCCCCAGGTTCCGCTCTCGCATCGCGGCCCGCACCTGGTCGACCGGCACCACGCGGAAGCGCTCTCCGGCGCGTTCGGCGAGAAGCCGCTCGAGTTCCCCGCTGAGTTTCGACGCCCCGATGAGGTGGCCGTCCGCCGTTTCGTCGGCGAAGTCGACGACGGCGATGACACGGGTGGCCTGTGCGCCGGCCGGCGAAGCCAGGATGAAGATGGCCAGCGTGAGGAGGGCGACGTGTTTCATACCATCATTGTACCCTAGTCTCTGAGCCGAGCAGGCATGCCGTTACACGGCCGGTACACGATGGAGGGAGCGGCGGTGACACCCTCAGACCAGTTGCTGAAAGGCAAGACAACCATCGTTACCGGCGGGGCGAGCGGAATTGGCCGGGCCATCGCGGGGGCCCTGGCGGCCGCGGGCGCCGCGGTGTGCGTCGCGGACCTCAGCGAAGACGGCGCGCGGCGGGCCGCCGCGGAGATCGAGGGGGAGGGAGGGCGCGCCATCGCGGTGGGGGCGGACGTCGCCCGATGGGCGCAGGTCGAGGCGATGGTTGCCTCGACGGTGCGGGCGCTGGGGGGCGTCGATATCCTGATCAACAACGCCGGCCTGCAGCACATCGCCCCCGTGCACGAGTTTCCGCTGGAGAAGTGGGACCTGCTCATCGGGGTGATGCTCACCGGCAGCTTCTACTGCACGCGGGCGGCGCTGCCGCACATGCTGGCGCGGCGGTGGGGGCGCGTGGTCAACATCTCTTCGATCCACGGGTTGGTGGCGTCGCCATTCAAGAGCGCCTACATCTCCGCCAAGCACGGGATCATCGGGTTCACCCGCACCCTGGCGCTCGAAGTGGCCGACGCCGGGATCACCGCCAACGCCGTCTGCCCCGGCTACGTGCGCACGCCCCTGGTGGAGGGACAGATCGCCGCGCAGGCTCAGGTGCATGGGATTTCCCCGAACGAGGTCGTCGAGCGGATCATGCTGGCGCCGGCGGCCGTCAAACGGTTGTTGGAGCCGGACGAGGTGGCGGCGCTGGTGCTCTATCTCTGCGGCGACGCGGCGGCCGGCATCACCGGATCCGCCTTTCCGATCGATGGGGGGTGGACGGCGCGGTGATGAGCGGCCGAGACGCAGTGGCGGCGACCGCCGCGCCGGAGGTATAAATGAGGGACGATGAGCGCACCTAACCGCCGGCGGCCCGCGCCGCGGGGACGGGGACGCCAGACGCGCAGACGGATTCCCGCGTCCGCGCCCTACCGTCCGCGCCGCCGCCTGCGCACCACGCTGCTGGTGCTCGCCGGGCTGCTCTTGCTCGCCGCCCTCGTGGGGGGCGTCAGCGCCGGCGTGGCCGTCGCCGTGGCGCGGCGGGAAGTCCCGGACATCGCGCGGCTGTACGCGACGCCCAGCCAGACCACGCGCATCTACGCGGCCAGCGGGGAGCTCGTCGCCAGCCTCTACCGCGAAAACCGGGTGACGGTCGCCCTCGGCGACGTGCCGGCGCACGTCCGCCGCGCGGTGATCGCCGTCGAGGATGCGCGGTTCTACGAGCACCGCGGCGTCGACATCGTTGGGACCACGCGCGCCGTGTGGCACAACATCCGCGCGGGACGCGTCGTCGAGGGCGGAAGCACCATCACCCAGCAGCTGGCGCGGCTGCTCTTTCTCACGCCGGAGCGCGTGCTCAGCCGCAAACTCACCGAGATGGCCATCGCCCTCGAGATCGAGCGGCGGCTGACCAAGAACGAGATCCTGGAACGCTACCTCAACGAGATCTACTTCGGGCAGGGTGCCTACGGCATCGAGATGGCTTCGCGCATCTACTTCGGCAAGCGCGCCCGGGAGCTCAGTCTGCCCGAAGGGGCGATGCTCGCGGGAATCATCCGCGCGCCGTCGCTGTACTCGCCCTCCCGCAATTTTGACGCCGCCCGCGCCCGCCAGGGAGTGGTGCTGGACCGGATGGTCACGCTGGGGATGATCACGCCGGCGCGCGCAGCCGAGGCGATGCGGGTGCGCCTCACCCTGAATCCCTCACCCGGGGCGGGGCTGGTGGGCATGCGGGCGCCCTATTTCGTCTCCTACATCCTGCCCCAACTGCTGGAGCGGTTCGGCGAAGAGCAGGTCTACCGCGGCGGGCTGCAGATCGTCACGACGCTGGACCCGCAGCTGCAAGTGCTCGCCGAGAAGGCCGTGCGCCAGGGGGTCTCCCGCGGGCTCGCCGGGGGGCTGCGCACCTCGCAGGCCGCGCTCGTCGCCATCGATCCTCGCACGGGCCACGTCAGAGCGATGATCGGCGGGGTGGATTTCGCGGAGAGCCAGTTCAACCGGGCGTGGCAGGCGCAGCGCCAGCCAGGGTCAGCGTTCAAGCCCTTCATCTACACGACGGCGCTGGCCGATGGGGTGCCCGTGACGCGCATCCTGCAGGACACACCGGTCACGTACACGTTCGCCGGCAGCAAGCCGTACAAGCCCAAGAACTACGACGGCCGCTTCCGTGGCCCTGTCACCCTGCGGCGGGCCGTGGAGCAGTCGATCAACATCCCCGCGGTGAAGATGCTCAACGAACTGGGGACCGACCGGGTCGTGGAGATGGCCCAGCGCATGGGCATCGTCAGCCCGCTGCACACGAACCTCTCGCTGGCGCTGGGGACCGCCGACGTGACGCCGTTGGAGATGGCGTCGGCGTTTGGGACCCTGGGGAACATGGGCGTCCGCGTCCGCCCCATCGCTCTGCTCAAGGTCACCGACGCCTCCGGCAAGGTCCTCTTTGAGGCGGCGAGCGAGCGGGTGGCGGCGCTCTCTCCGGAAGTCGCCTACCTGATGACCGATATCCTCAAGGGCGTGATCACGCGGGGAACGGGGCGGGCCGCGGCGCTCGGCCGGCCGGCCGCGGGCAAGACCGGCACCACCGACGACTACCGGAACGCCTGGTTCATCGGGTACACGCCGCAGCTGAGCACGGCCGTCTGGGTCGGCAACGACGACAACGCGCCGATGCGGCGGGTGGTCGGCGGGGGAGTGCCTGCCCAGATTTGGGCGGCCTTCATGAAGCCGGCCCTGGCCACAGCGGAGAAGCTGGACTGGCCCCGGCCCGACGGCATCGTGGCGCTCCGGAACGAGATCTTCATTCGCGGCACGGAGCCTCCGCCCGAGCCGGAGCCCACGCCAGGGGTCGCGGTGCCCGGCGCCGTCCCCGGAGCGCCTCCGGGGCTGCCCGCCGCCGCGGCCGCGCCCGCCGTGAGCATCGACAGCCCGGCCGACGGCGTGACGGTGCAAACGCCGGTGGTCGTCTCGGGCACGGCCATCCCGGGAGCGACGGTGCGCATCGCCATTGTCGCCGACAGCGGGCTCGTCAGCGTGACGCTGGTGGAGAGCTTCATCCCCGCCGATGCCAGCGGGCGTTTCGCCTACCAGTTTGCTCCGCCCGCGCCGATCCCCGGGATCAAGTACGTCATCACCGTGACCGCCATCGGCGCGCAGGGCGCCTCAGCCAGCCGCACCATCACCATCACCGAAGCTGGACCGTGAGTCCTGGGGACCGCCCCGCATGAAAGGACCCATGATCTGCGCCGGGCCCGACGACTTCCGTTGACCTGTTACCACGCCTGCTGAAGGAGGGGGTCCGTTAATCAGTAGGCTCTCATAGGAGGCACGATGGCGGCACGGCAGGTGATCAACGCAGGGGGAGACGCGGTCGACGAGGCAACGATCCAGGCCTTTCAATCTGGCCTCCGCGGTCGACTGCTCTGGCCCGGCGATGATGCCTACGAGAGGGCGCGGAAGACCTTCAACGGCATGGTCGACAAACATCCAGCGTTGATCGTGCGCTGCGCCGGTGCCGCAGACGTCATCCGCGGTGTCAACTTTGCCCGATCTGTGACGGCGGGGTCATGCTCGACCTGTCGGGGATGAAGCGGGTGCAGATCGATCCCGAGAGTCGTACCGCCGTGGCGCAGGCAGGGCTCCTGCTCGGCGAACTGGACCAGGAGACACAGGCGTTCGGACTGGCGACGCCCCTGGGCGTGGTCTCATTGACCGGGATCGCGGGGCTGACGCTCGGCGGGGGTCTCGGCTGGTTGAGCGGGAAGTACGGGTTGGCCTGCGACAACGTGCTCGCCGCTGATCTCGTGACGGCGGACGGCCGCCTGCTCACCGTCAGCGCGTCGGAGCATGAGGAGCTCTACTGGGGCATCCGTGGCGGAGGCGGGAACTTTGGCGTAGTCACATCTTTTACATACCAACTGCACCCCGTGGGGCCTGTGGTGGGGGGAGGCGTGGCCTATCCCATCTCCAAGGCCGCTGCGGTGCTGCGGTTCTATCATGAATTCTCCCGCACCGCTCCCGACGAGGTCTCGACGACCGCGGGGCTGGGACAAGGCCCCGATGGCAGCTTGGTGGTCGGGGTCGGGCTCTGCTCTTGCGGATTGGAGGAGGCAGAAGCGCTCTTTCGCTCATTTGCAACGATCACCCCGCCGCTCGTCTATGACGTCCGGTCGATGCCCTATGTCCTACGACAACGCCTGCTGGACGCCGCCTGGACCACGCCGCAGTGCCACTACTGGAAGTCCAACTACATGAAGGACATGACCGACAGCGCGGTCGAGGTGATGGTGCGCTTCGTCGCTGAAACACCCCACCTGCTGTCCGCGGGCTTCCAGCAGCTCCATGGGGCGGCTGCGCGTGTGCTCCCCACGGCGACGGCGTTTCCACACCGCGACGACCATTACGACTTCTCCGTCAACGCGAAGTGGGCTGACCCGGCCGCATCGGCAGCGAACATCGAGCGAACGCGTGCGTTCTCTGAGGCCCTGCAGCCATTCGTTGAGCGCGGGGTCTACGTCAATGCCTTGGGCGAAGAGGGCGAGGATCGGGTGAAGGCCGCCTATGGACCGAACTACGAGCGTCTGGCAGCCTTGAAGCGCCGGTACGATCCCACGAACCTCTTTCGGATGAACCAGAACATTACGCCCGCGCCCGCCTAGGCATCGATCCGCTATACTCTAGGGTGGTTTTATCCTCCCGGAGGGCCGCCATGTCCGGCCACTCGAAGTGGCACAACATCAAGATCAAGAAGCAAAAGGTCGATCAGGTCCGGGGGAAGCTCTTCAGCCGTCTCTCCCGCGAGATCACCGTGGCCGCCAAAGAGGGCGGCGGTAACCCCGAGGGCAACGCGCGCCTGCGGACGGCAATGGAGCGCGCCCGTGAAGCGGGCATGCCCAACGACAACATCCAGCGGGCGGTCAGCCGCGGCACCGGGGAAGGCGGCGCCGTTGCTCTTGAGACCATCTACTACGAGGGGTACGCGCAAGGCGGCGTGGCGGTGCTGGTCGAGGCGGTGACCGACAACCGCAACCGCACCGCCAGCGAGGTGCGCTCGATCTTCACCAAGCACGGCGGGCGGTTCGGGGAGGTCGGCTCGGTCTCCTGGATGTTCGACAAGAAGGGGCAGATCGACGTCCAGAAGTCCGCCGTCTCCGAGGACGATCTGATGCTCGCCGCCCTGGAAGCGGGGGCGGAGGATATCCGCAACGCCGGGGACACCTACGAGGTCGTGACGACGCCCGAAGACTTCCTCCGCGTGCGCGATGCCCTCAAGGCCAGAGGCATCGCCGTCGCCGCGGCGGACGTGATGATGGTCCCCCGCACGACCGTGCGGGTCGAGGGGAAGGAGGCCCACCAGGTCCTCCGGCTGATGGAAGCCCTCGAGGAGCACGACGACATCCAGCAAGCCTACGCCAACTTCGACATCCCGGAAGAGATTCTCGAGCAGGTAGGCTAACGCCGGCCAGCGAACACGAGTTCGGAGCGCGGCGGGTGGCCGCGCAGACTTCGCATGCTGATCGCACTCGGCGTCGATCCCGGTCTCCGTGCCACCGGCTACTGCATCCTCCAGGGCGACCACCTGGGCTGCGGGGTGCGCGCACTCGGCGTGCTGCAGACGGCCCCGGGCGACCTCTCCAGCGCGCTCGCGGAGATCTACCGCGAGATCACCGACCTGCTGGAGCAGATCCGTCCGCAGGTGGTCGTGCTCGAAGATCTCTTTGCCCACCAGCGCTTCCCTCGGACGGCCCTCACCCTCGCCCACGTGCGTGGCGCCATTGCGCTGGCCGTGGCGAACGCCGGCGTGGCCGTCGAGACGTTGGCGCCCGCGGCGGTGAAGCGGGCGCTCACCGGCAACGGCCGCGCCAGCAAAGCCCAGGTGCAGGCCATGGTGGCGCGCATCCTCGGTTTGACCGGGCGGCCGGGGTCGCACAGCGCCGACGCGGCCGCTCTCGCGCTGACGGCCCTCTCGCGCCGCGGCGTGGCGCTGACGCCCCCGCGGCAGTCCCGCCCGGCGGCCGGAGCACGGGTATGATCGCCTACCTGCGCGGACGGGTGCTGCGCCACACCGACGAGTTCCTCGTGGTCGAAGCAGGCGGCGTCGGCTACGAGGTGCACCTGCCCGCGGTGGTCGAGCGGGCGATGCGGGCCGGGGGCAACGGCGGCGGCGACGAGGTAGCCCTCTTCATCTCCTATCACGTCAGCGCGAACCAGCCGCGCCCCCTGCTCGTCGGGTTTCTGCGCGAGGTCGAACAGGAATTCTTCGAGCGCTTCATTACCGTCGACGGCGTTGGGCCGACCAAGGCGGTCAAAGCGATCAGCCATCCCGTCCACGCCATCGCCGATGCCATCGAGCGGAAGGACACGCAATTCCTGCGCCGCCTCCCCGGAATCGGGGCGCGCACGGCCGAGAAGATCGTCGCTGCGCTGCACGGCAAGATGGCCAAGTACGCGCTCCTGCAGGAGCCCGTCGCCGAGCCGCCTCCCCCGGCCGAAGACTTCAAGGAAGAGGTGCTCGAGGTCCTCACCCGGCAGTTGGGCCACCGCCCGGCCGAGGCGCGCCGGATGGTGGAGGAGGCGATGAGCCGCAACCCGGCCATCGCCGACGCCGAGGCGCTATTTCAGGAGGTCTACCGGATGGAGCGTCAGGCCGTGAGTTCCTGAGAGGGGGAGAGGGAGTGGACCGCGTGCAGCACAACGGAGGAACCTTTGGCATCCTGGCTGGCGTCGCCCTGGCACTGCTCTTCATCACGTTTGCCTCAACCGGCGCCACCCCGGACATCTTGGGCGATCCCGCCAGGGCGCTCCCGGTACTCCGGGAGAAGGTCATGCAGTGGAAGCTGATTGGGCTGTTTGGCGCCCTGACGGTCGGTTTCGGCCTGCCGTTCACCGTCGGCGTCTATCTGCGGACGCGCACGGGGGCGCCGACGCGAGCGGTCACCGCTTTGCTGCTCGTCCTCGTCGGGCTGGTCGGCCACGCGCTAGGGTCGCTGGTTGTCGGAGCCGCGTTTCCTGCCATCGCGGCGGTCTCCGATCAGGCGGTCGCCGCGCCCGCGTATGTGGCGGTCGTTGCCTCGAGCGTGGTAGCGGACGCGCTGGGGAACGGCTTCACCGGAGCGGGGTTTCTCGTCTTCGGCTGGGCCATCATCTCCACGGGCGTTCTCTCCGCCCTCCTCGGGTGGGTCTTCGCCGCGGCGGGGATCCTGGGTCTGTTGGGTGCGGCGGTGCCGGAACTCCAAATCGTGTTCCTCGGAAACATCCTCCTGACGATTGTCTCCCTGATCTGGGGCGGCGTGGCCCTAAGGCGCGCATTAGCCTGATCCCTATGAGCCGCGAACGCGTCATCCCCGAGAGCACCTCCGAGGAAGAGATCTTCATCCGCAGCCTGCGGCCGCAGCGGCTGGACGAGTGCATCGGCCAGGGGAAGGTCTTCGAAGGGCTGCGCATCAGCCTGCAGGCGGCGAAGGAGCGATCGGAGCCGGTGGACCATGTCCTCCTGCATGGGCCGCCCGGTCTGGGCAAGACCACCGTCGCGGGCGTCGTGGCCAATGAGATGGGCGCCAACTTTGTCTCCACCTCCGGTCCGGCCCTCGAGCGCGGCGGCGACCTGATGGGCATTCTCACCAACATCGAGCGCGGCGACGTCCTCTTCATCGACGAGATCCACCGCCTTCCCCGCGCCGTCGAGGAGCTGCTCTATCCGGCGATGGAGGATTTCTGCGTCAACTTCGTCATCGACAAAGGGGTGCACGCCCGGACGCTGCGCTACCAGCTCAAGCCCTTCACCCTGATGGGGGCGACTACGCGGGCCGGCCTGCTCAGCTCCCCCCTGCGCGAGCGCTTCGGGATCATCCACCACCTGGACTTCTTTCCGGTGGATGACCTCCGGCGCGTCGTCCTCCGCTCCGCCGCGATCCTGGAGGTGCCAGTCAGCGAGGACGGTGCGATCGAGATTGCCCGCCGCGCCCGGGGGACGCCGCGCATCGCCAACCGGCTGCTGCGGCGGGTCCGGGACTTCGCGCAGGTCCGCGCCGACGGCCGTATCACCGGCGAGTTGGCGCGCGAGGCCTGCGAGTTCGAGGGGGTGGACGCCGCCGGTTTGGATGCCCTGGACCGGGCCCTGCTGCGCGCGCTGATCGAGGTCTACGGCGGAGGGCCGGTGGGGATCGAGGCGCTGGCCGCCACCCTGAACGAAGAGGCCCAGACGCTGGAGGAGGTCGTGGAGCCCTTCCTGCTGAAGCGCGGCTTCCTCTCGCGGACCCCCGGCGGACGGAAGGCGACGGCCGCGGCGTACGATCACCTGAAGGCCGCTCTGCCGGAGCGGGGGCAGGGGCAGTTGTGGTAGAGGGCGGCCGCCTCCTCATCCTCTTTGGCATCGTGCTCGTGGCCGCTGGGGTCGTCCTCAGCCTCACCGGCCGAGGGTGGCGGCTGCCCGGCGACATCCTGATCCGGCGGGACGGCGTGACCGTCTACATCCCCATCGTGACGAGCCTGGCGCTGAGCGTGATCCTGACGCTCGTGCTCTCGCTCTTCTTCCGCCGGCGCTAGGTCCCCCGATGCGGCGCCGGCTCTTCCTCCTCCTCTGCGCCGTGCTGACGGCCGTCGGCCCCGCGCTGGCCCCGGCGGCGCCCGCCCGCGGCTCCACGAATCAGGTCGTGCGCGTAGGCATCCTCCTCAATCAGGACACGGTGGCCCTCAGCGCGGAGGGCGTCATCGAGGTCGGCGACACCGCCACCCAGACCGTGACGCCCCTGCCGGCGGGCGCCTACGAGTTCCGCCCCTCGCCCCTGGGGATGGACGCGGGAGCGCACCGCTTTGGAGCCGTGGTGCGCCTCAGATCCGCCGCCGGCTGGATACAGGCCGGCCCTCGACGCTACCGCGGGCTGATCGAACTCCGCCGGAGTGCCATGGGCCGGCTCACCGTCATCAATGAGATCGACCTGGAAGAATACCTTTACGGGGTCATCAAGATGGAAGTGGATCCGCGCTGGCCGGCCGAGGCGCTGAAGGCGCAGGCCGTGGCGGCGCGCACGCTGGCCGTCCAGTCGGTGGGACGGTTTGCCGCCGAGGGCTACGACCTGCGGGCCACCACCGATTCCCAGGTCTACGCGGGGATCAACGCGGAGGACCCGCGCACGACCGCGGCCGTCGAGGCGACGCGCGGGGTGATCATGACTTACGCGGGCCGCCCCATCTTCGCCGCCTATCACTCCGACTCGGGCGGAGCGACGGAGTCCAGCGAGCACGTCTGGGGCCAGCCTTACCCATACCTGCGCGGCGTCGTCGACCCCTTCGGGGCCGGCGCCCCCGGGCGGGAGTGGCTGAGCCGCATCGACCTGGCGGGGCTAGAAGCGCGGCTGGCTCGGGCGGGGCGTCCTCTCGCCGGCATCTTGGGGATCGAGGTCTCCTCGACCAGTCCCTCGGGGCGCGTCCTCACCGTGCGCGTCACCGGGGGCGGCGCCGCGGTGGAGTTGCGCGGCACCGAGTTGCGGCAGATCCTCGGCGTTTCCTTGTTGCGCAGCACGCTCTTCGCGGTGCGTCTGGTCGGGGACAACGGCGCGGCCGCGGTGGAGTTTCGCGGACGCGGATCGGGGCATGGCGTCGGGATGAGCCAGTGGGGCGCCTGGGGGCAGGCGGCGGCCGGGCGCGGGTACGCGGAGATCTTGCGCTTCTACTACCAGGGCATCCAGCTGGAAACGAGGTGAGGTCGGGCGCGCGCGGTCTCAAGGCGGCCGCGCTGTTGATCCTAGGGTATGCGATCTCGGTCGCCGTGAACGCCGGGATCTATCTCTCCGCCTCCGGCGATCCGGGCGAACCGCGGCGCCTGATCGTGCGGCTGGGCGGCGCCGTGGCGCTTGTCTTCGGACTCTGGACCGGGGCGCGGTGGGCCTGGTGGCTGGGCGTCCTCTTCACCGGGGGCCTTGCGGCGCTGGGGGTCTCCGGCCTGTATGTGGCCGCGACCACCGAACTCCTGGAGCTGCGGCCCTACCCGGCTGTGGACGTGACCTTCTTGGTCGTGAGCATCGTGCTACTGGCGGGAGCGTTCGTCGTGCTGCTCTTGCCTCCGAGCTGTGAGGCGGCCGGGGTGGGACCGAAGGGCTGATGACCGTGGTGAGCGCTTACGAGGGCTCCACCCTGGTCCAGCCGCGCGTCTGCGGCGACCAGCTGCGCAGGGGACGGTCCAGGGTGTCTCTTTCCTCCACCTGATACCCTGCCGCCTCGAGCCGGCGGCGGGCCTCAGCGTAATACCGATAGTCCACCTGGAAGGCCCCGCGGCGGAGGGGGTTCTGGTAGCCGCTGATGCCGACCAGCAGCTTCTTCATGTTCTCGCTGTCTTCGGGGGCGGCCACGATGTCCACCGCCTGGTTGATGGTGCCGAAGGCCTGCACCTTGCGGCCCTCGGCCGTCTTGTCCATGGGTCGGCCCGCCACGTTGGCCGCCGAGATCGGCATGTCCATCGCCGCGCCGGGGGTCGCGCCGGGTGCGGCGGCTCCTCCCGTCGCGGCCCGCTGCGCCTTCAGCGCCTCCACGCGGGCGCGCGCCGCGGCGATCTTCTCTTCCCGGCTGAGTTCGCCCTCGCCTTCGGCCATGCGGTTTCCTCCGTCGCGATCGGCGCCATTGTAGCATGGTTCTCACGAAGCCAAGGCCGGGCAGGGGGGCCCACCGCTTCGACGAAAGGGATAGGGCCGATCCGGGTGCACGAGAGGAGATCTCCTCATGCCACAACAGCAGTACACGACCTTCATCCCCCTGTTGTTGTTTCTCGTCGTTATGTACTTCCTCATCTACCGCCCCCAGGCGACGCAAGCGCGGCGGCGCCGAGAGATGTTGGGCAAGTTACGGGAGGGAGATCGCGTCCTGACCGTCGGCGGTCTCCACGCGACGATCCTGGACGTCAAGGAGGAGACCCTCACGCTGGAACTGGCGCCCAACGTCAAGGTAAAAGCGGACCGGGGAGCGGTGCAGGCCGTGCGGGGACGGCAGAGCAAGCCCGCCTGATGTCCGACAGTCCGTTTGAGAGTTACCTCGAGATGGTGGACCGGGTGGGGGCGCTCCTCCACTACGACGAGTCCACCCTCGGGCCGCTGCGGGCGCCAAAACGCTCGATCATCGTCAGCATTCCCATCGAGATGGACAACGGCCAGGTTGAGGTCTTCACCGGCTACCGGGTGCAGTACGATACAATCCGCGGTCCGGGCAAGGGGGGCATCCGCTATCACCCCGCGGTGACCCTGGATGAAGTGAAGGCCCTCGCCGCCTGGATGTCGGTGAAGTGCGCGGTCGTGGACATCCCCTTCGGCGGGGCCAAAGGCGGCGTCGCCGTCGATCCCGCCCGTCTCTCCCTGCGCGAGCTGGAGCGGCTGACCCGGCGCTACGTGGCGGAGATCTTTGACATCATCGGGCCCGACCGCGATATCCCCGCCCCCGACGTCGGCACCCATCCCCAGGTGATGGCGTGGGTGATGGACACGATCAGCATGAAGCGCGGCTACGTCGAGCCCGGCACGGTGACCGGGAAGCCGGTGCCCCTCGGGGGCTCGCGCGGCCGGGAGGAGGCCACCGCGCGCGGGCTGATGTACGCGGTGCAGGCCGCGCTGCGGGTGCTCGGCCAGCCGCTGGAGGGGGCCCGCGTGGTCATTCAGGGGTACGGCAACGTGGGCAGCCACGCTGCCCGGCTGTTGCACGAGGCGGGAGCCCGCATCATCGCGGTCAGCGACGTGCGCGGCGGTATCACTGATCCTAAGGGGCTGGACCCCCAAGCCGTCATCCGGCACCTCACCGCCACCGGCAGCGTCGTGGGGCTGCCCGGGACCATGCCTGTCAGCAACGCCGACATCCTGACGATGGAGTGCGACATCCTGGTTCCCGCCGCGCTCGAGCAGCAGATCACCGAAGAGAACGCCGACCGCGTCCGCGCGCGCCTCATCGCCGAGGGCGCCAACGGGCCGACCACCCCGGACGCGGACGCGATGCTGCGGGAACGGGGGATCTTCATCATCCCGGACATCCTCTGCAACGCCGGTGGGGTCGTCGTCTCCTACTTCGAGTGGGTCCAGGATCGCTACGGCTACTTCTGGAAGGAGGCGGAGGTGCGCGAGCGGCTGGCAGAAAAGATGACGCAGGCCTTCTCCGACGTGCTGCAGACCGCCTCCCAGCATGAGGTGGATATGCGCACCGCCGCCTACGCGATGGGGGTCAGCCGGATCGCCGAGGCGCGCCGCCTGCGGGGGTTGTACGGGTGAGCCAGGAGCATCGGAAGCCCAGAGCGACGGGGCCCATGCCGACGAATCCGGGACGGCCCCTGCCGGTCGTGCCCGCTCCCCCCGAGAGCGCCACGACCGCCGGCGTCCGGATCACCCTGGAGGAGGTGAAGCGGCAGCCCGAGGTGGTGGCGTTCGTCGAGAAAGCCAACGAGTACAGCGGCGCCATCGGGTTCACCGAGCACGGGGTGCGCCATGCCACGCTGACCGCCAACATCGCCTTCAACATCCTCAAGCGGTTGGGGCTGGACGAACGGCAGCCCCAGCTCGCCGCGATCGCGGCGTACCTGCACGACATCGGCAACCTCGTGGGTCGCCACAATCACGAGGATACGGGCGCGGTGCTGGCCGGGCGCATCCTGGCCGGCCTGGGGATGGATCCCCTGGAACAGGCCATCATCATGGGGGCGATCGGCAACCACGAGGAGCCGCACGGGGAGCCGGTCAGCCCGGTCAGCGCGGCCGTGATCCTCTCGGACAAGTCGGACGTGCACCGCAGCCGCGTGCGCAACCCCGACCCCACGACCTTCGACATCCACGACCGGGTGAACTACGCGGTGGAGCAGTCCTTCCTGCGCGTGGACGAGAAGAACAAGACGATCACCCTCGAGCTGACGATCGACACCTCGCTCTCGCAGGTGATGGAGTACTTCGAGATCTTCCTCTCGCGCATGGTGATGTGCCGGCGGGCCGCGGAGTTCCTCGGCTGCGCCTTCAAGCTGCAGATCAACGGGGCGAAGCTGCTTTAAGCGCCATCCCTTCCTGGCTGGCCAGCCAGACCCCCACCGCCGGCAGGAAGAAGCCGCCGGCGATGAGGATCACGCCCAGTGCGTTGACGATCGAGATGGCGGCGGCGGGGGCAAGGCGGAGGCCCCCGGCGAGGCTATGCCCTCCGCCGATGACGAGGACGCCGGCGGCGATCATCGCCAGCGACCAGGTGCGCGCCCAGGGCTCGCCCGCGCGTATCGCCCGCGACGCCGAGCGGACCGTTGGGATGAGGACACCCAGGGTTCCGGCGACGTTCATCAGCACGACGGGGATGCGCAGCAACGCAGGACGGGCCAGCGCCTCGAAACCCTCAGCGAGTCTTGAGGGCTCCACGGTCGCGGTCCAGGTCTGCCAGATGATCAGCAGGGAGGCGGCGAGGGCCAGCACCACGGCGATCCGCCCCGCCCGGGGCGCTCCCAGCATGAGCGTTCCGACCCCCAGCCACCCGGCCGTCAGTCCGGCGCCGAAGATGTAGTAGATCTTGACTGTGGCTTCGGACCAGGAACTGAGCCGGGCCACCGCCTCCGCGCCCGAACCAACGGCAAAGAAGAGGAGGGCAAGGGCCCACGTCAGATAGACCGGTTTGCCCAGGTTCGCGTACCGAGCCAGCAGGGCCACCGCGAAGAACGCGCTGACGGCGGTGGCCAGCCACGCCAGCAGGGACATGAGGGAACGTTCGACGGGGTGCATGGTCCTCCTGGTCCTGACGGGCGGAGGCCTCGTGGAGGCTTCTCTCGAATTCCTCGGAGAGCCCAGGGTGCGCGCCGCATTCACGCACGGCGAACCTTGAAGACGATCCGGGTGGGCACGCGGGGAAGCGCCCTCGCCCGGGCGCAGACCGCGATCATCGCGGAGGCGCTGCGGGCGCTTGACCCCACCATGGTGCTGGAGGTGGTGGTCATCACCACCAGCGGCGACCGGATCGCCGGGCCGATCCCACGAGAGACGCCCTCGGCGCCGGAGAGCGTCAAGGGGCTGTTCACGAAGGAGATCGAAGAGGCGCTGCTGCGGCGGGAGATCGACCTGGCGGTGCACAGTCTCAAAGACCTGCCCACGCCGGCGACGCCCGGCCTGGTCATCACCGCCGTTCCGGCGCGCGGCGATCCGCGGGACGTAGTGATCAGCCGCGAAGGGGGGGTCCTGCGCGGCCTGCCCCTCGGGGCCCGCGTGGGGACGGGCAGCGCCCGCCGCGACGTCCTGATCCGCGAGGCGCGGCCCGACCTCATGGTGCAGCCCATCCGGGGCAACGTCGACACGCGGCTGCGCAAACTCGCCGCGGGCGAGGTGGACGCCCTGGTGCTGGCGGCGGCCGGCCTGATCCGGCTAGGCCGGGAAGCGGAGATCACCGAATGGCTCCCGCCGGAGGAATTTGTGCCGGCTCCGGGGCAGGGCGCGCTGGCGGTGCAGGTCCGCGCAGACGACGAGATCGCACGGACTCTCGCTGGCCTCGATGACGCACCCACCCGGAGAGCCGTGGAGGCGGAGCGGCTGTTCGCGGATCATGTCGGTGGTGGCTGCCGGATGCCGGTGGGCGCGTATGCGGAGCAGCGCGACGGGCGGTTGACGCTGACGGGGATGGTCCATGAGGGCCGGCCGATTCGCGTCACTGTGAGCGGAGAGGCGGAGGAGGGAAGCCGGCTGGCGGCAGAAGCGGCGAAGGCGGTAGGGATGGGGCGCACCGGGTCCACCGCACCATGAAGGAGGCGCCTTCGCTCCTGCCACTGGCGGGAACACGGATCCTGGTGACGCGCCCGCGCGGTGGGGGAGAGGATCTCCACCGGCGCCTCGCGGCATTGGGCGCCACCGTGATCGACGCCTCGGCAAGCCGGATCGTCCCGGTAGAGGACCCCGCTCCCATCGACGACGCGCTGGCCCATCTCGCCCTGTACGCATGGCTGATTCTCACCAGCGCGAACGGTGTGCGCGTGCTGGTGGAGCAGCTGCGAGCGGCCGGTCTGAGCACCGTCCTGCCCGCCCCTGTCCGGGTCGCCGCGATCGGGCCGGCGACGGCGCTGGCGCTGGGGGAGGCCGGGATCAAGGTCCACGCCCAGCCGGCTGGCCGGTTTCGCGCGGAGGGCCTCCTGCAGGCTCTCGCGCCGCAGATCCGCGCCGGTGATCGGGTGCTTCTGCTGCGGGCGGAGGAGGGCCGCGTCGCGCTGATCGAGGGACTGCGCGCGCTGGGCGCGCAGGTCGACGTGGTGACGGCGTATCGCATCGTGGACGAAGCCATTGACGCGCCGGGCCTGCGGCAGGCTCTCGCGGAGGGGACGGTGGATGCGGTCACCTTTGCCAGCGGCTCGGCCGTGCGCCATTTCGCCGCCGCCGTCGGCCTCGAGATCTTGAGGGCGCCCCGACCCAGGATCATCTGCCTGGGGCCGGTGACCGCCGAGGCAGCCGCCGACCTCGGTCTGCGGGTGGACCGCGTAGCCTCGCGCGCGACCATGGAAGCGCTGGTCGATGCCACCGTAGCGGCCTTACGCCCGTGACCTTCCCACGCACGCGGATGCGCCGCCTCCGCCGCCATCCCATCCTGCGGGAGATGGTGGGACGCGCCGACCTCACGCCGGGCGACCTGGTCGCGCCTCTCTTCGTCAAGGCCGGCCTCACCGCACCCGAACCGATCCCTTCGATGCCCGGACAGTTTCAGCACACCCTGGACAGCCTGACGCGGGAGGCGGGTGGACTGTTGGAATCCGGTGTCCGGGCGGTGATCCTCTTCGGCATCCCTGCCGTCAAGGACCCTGCGGGGTCAGATGCCTCCGCCGAGGAGGGGATCGCCCAGCAGGCGCTCCGGCGGCTGACCGGCGAATTCGGCGCCGACCTGCTGCGCATCGCCGACCTCTGCCTCTGCGAGTACACCGACCACGGTCACTGCGGCATCGTCGTGGGGGAACAGATCGACAATGACCGGACGCTGGAGCGCTATCGCCGCATCGCCGTCGCGCAGGCGGCGGCCGGCGCGGATCTCATCGCGCCGTCGGGGATGATGGACGGCCAGGTGGGGGCGATCCGGGAGGCGCTCGACGGCGCCGGGTTTGCGGACACCCCGATCCTGGCCTACGCCGCCAAGTATGCCAGCGGGTTGTACGCGCCCTTCCGGGAGGCCGCGGAGTCGGCCCCGGCCTTCGGCGACCGCCGTACCTATCAGATGGACGCGGCGGCGCGGGAGGAGGCGCTGCGCGAGGTCGCCCTGGACGTCGAGGAGGGCGCCGACGTGATCATGGTCAAACCGGCGCTGCCCTATCTGGATATCCTGGCCGCGGTGCGCGCCCGGTTCGAGGTGCCCACCGCCGCGTTCCAGGTCAGCGGGGAGTACGCCATGATCAAGGCGGCCGCGGAGCGAGGCTGGATCGACGAGCGGAAGGTGGCGCTGGAGACGCTGACGGCGATCCGGCGCGCCGGGGCGGATCTAATCCTGACCTACTTTGCCGGGGAGGTGGGGCGGTGGCAGCGCGGTTGAAGCAAGGGCAAGAGGTCTTCTGCTCCTTCCTCTTGTTCAAGGCGCGGGAGCGGTGGCACGATTTCGAGCCGGCCGCCCGCGAAGTGGCCGCGGAGACAGCTGAGGCGGTTCTGGCCACCGCCGGGGTGCGGGTACGCGGCTGCTACTCGCTGGTGGGATTTCGCCAGGATGCCGACCTGCTGCTCTGGGCGACGGCCGAAGAGCCGGCCGTGCTTCAGAACCTGGCCGCGAGGCTGGGAGCGACGGATTTCGCGCGCGCGTTCGAGACGACGGGGGTCTACCTGGCGCTGGCGAAGACCTCGCCCTACACTGGCGCGCACGTGCCGGCCTTTCTGCGCGACGTCCCGCCGCAGCGCCACCTCCTGATGTATCCCTTCGTGAAGACGGCGGAGTGGTACCGGCAGCCCTTCGAGGAGCGCCGCCGGATGATGGAAGAGCACGGGCGCATGGGCGCGCAATGGCCGCAGGTCTTCACCAACACGCTGTACGCGTTCGGGCTGGGAGATTTCGAGTTCGTCCTGGCATTCGAAACGGAGCGGCCGGCCGACTTCTTGGCGCTGCTGGAACGGCTGCGCGAAGCGGAGGTACGGCGGTATACCCTGCGCGACACGCCGATCTACCTGGCGGCGCGCAAACCCCTCTGGGGCGTCTTCGAGGATCTGGGCGTCCGGCCGGGGCGCATCGGCCTGCTCCTGGAAGAACGGCCGGAGGTGCTGGCGGCGCTGGCGTCGGGGAGGCAGATCGCGGTGCTGCGCCGCGGCGGCCCGCGGGAGAACGCCTTCGGGCTCCTCGGCGACCGGTTGCTGCTGGCGCCGTCCGGGGCGGAGGCCGCGGAGCTGCAGGCGCGGGTGGAAGGCGCCTACGACATCCCCCTGGAGTCCTCCCCGTCGGTCCTCACCGCGCTGTATCCGCGGGCGGAGGAGGAGGCGCGCGAGCGTTTCGGCTGGCGCGGTCCCGGCCAGCCTCTGCGCGTGCTGGCGTTGCGGGTAAGCCAGACGCCGCGGGTCCCGCTGCCCGCGCCGGCCGCGCGGTTCGGCGATTGGGTCGAACTGCGCCTGGGTGTCCACGCCCCGGAGGGAGCCCTCGCGCTCGGCGGCGAGCAGTTCGCCGTAGCGCAAGCGCGGCTGCGCTCCGCTCTGGAAGTCCAAACGGTGGAGGCGTGATGCGCAACGATCGTTTCCTGCGGGCCTGCCGGCGCGAACCGGTCGACCGCACGCCGGTCTGGTTCATGCGTCAGGCCGGCCGCTCCGATCCGCGCTACCGTGCCATCCGCGAGCGCCACTCACTCAGCGAGATCTTCCAGCGGGCCGACCTGTGCGCGGAGATCATCCTGCTGCCGGTCGAGGCGCTCGGCGTCGATGCCGCCGTCCTTTTTGCCGACATCACGCTGCCCTTTACCGGCATGGGGATCGCCTTTGCCTTTCAGGACAATGTGGGACCCGTGCTCGAGACGCCGCTGCGCGAGCGCGCGGCGGTGGAGGCGCTGCGCCCGTTTGAGCCGGAGCAGCACGTGCCGGCGGTGCTGCAGGCGATCCACCTGGTCATCCGCGCAGCCCCCGTCCCACTCATCGGCTTCGCCGGGGGCCCTTTCACCCTCGCTTCGTATCTGATCGAAGGTGGACCCTCGCGGGACTTCGTGCGGACCAAAGCGCTGATGTTCGGCGAGCCGGCGACCTGGGCGGCGTTGATGGATCGGCTCACGGAGGCCACCATTCGCTATCTCCGCGCGCAGGTCGGTGCCGGCGTACATGCCGTGCAGCTCTTCGACTCCTGGGCCGGCGCGCTCGCCCCGGCCGATTACCGGCAGTTCGTCCTCCCCTGGGCGCAACGCATTTTCGAGGCCGTCTCGGCCTCCGACGTGCCCGCCATCCACTTTGCGACCGCTGGGGCGGGACTGCTGCCGCTGCTGGCGGAGGCGGGAGGCGACGTCCTCGGCATCGATTGGCGCATCGCGCTCGACGACGCCTGGGCGCGCGCCGGCGCGGGAGTGGCCATCCAGGGCAACCTTGATCCGGCCGCCGTCCTGGCCCCCTTCGACCTCGTCGCGGCGCGCGCGGCCGACATCCTCCGGCGCGCCGAGGGCCGCCCAGGGCACATCTTCAATCTCGGCCACGGCGTGCTGCCGGAGAGTCAACCGGAGGTGCTGCGCCGGCTTGTGGAGTTCGTCCACACCCACAGCGAGCGTGAGGCGCTGGGAGTCCCGTCCTCGTGAGCCGCCCTCCCGCCGCCATCCTCCTGATGGCGTACGGCAGCCCTTCTACGCTCGCCGATGTCGCCGCCTACTACGCCCACATCCGGGGCGGCCGGCCGCCCGCACCGGAGCAGGTGGAGGAGCTGGCGGCGCGGTACCGCGCTATCGGCGGGACCTCTCCCCTCCTGGCCATCACCCGGGCTCAGGCGGGGGCCCTTGTGGCGCGGACCGGCCTTCCCGTCTACGTGGGGATGAAGCACTGGTACCCGTTCATCGCCGAAACGGTGGCCGGGATGCGCGCCGACGGCATCGCTCGGGCGGTGGCGATCGCGTTGGCTCCCCACTACTCCCGCATGAGCATCGGCGGGTACATGAAGACGGTAGCGGAGGCGGCCGCGCGCGCCGGCGGGCCGGAGATGGCGTACGTGGAATCGTGGCACCTGCACCCGCGTTTTCTCACTGCGCTCGTGGCGCAAGTGGACGAGGCGCGCCGCCGCTTGCGCGACCCACAGAGAGCACCCGTCGTCTTCACGGCGCACAGCCTGCCGCAGCGGATCCTGGAGTGGGGAGATCCCTACGTGGCGCAGCTGCAGGAGACCGCGGCGGCGGTGGCCCGGGCCGCCGGGATCGCGCGCTGGTCCATCGCCTTCCAGAGCGCCAGCGCCACCGGTGAGCCGTGGCTGGGTCCCGACATCCTCGAGGTGCTGGGCGACCTCCACGCCGGCGGCGCTGCGGAGGTCGTGGTCTGCCCGGCCGGCTTCGTCGCCGATCATCTCGAGGTACTCTACGATCTCGACGTCGAGGCCCACCGCCACGCCGAAGCGCTGGGACTGCGCCTGATCCGCACCGGCTCGCTGAACGCCGCCCCCGCGTTCATCGAAACGCTGGGCGAGATTGCCTTCGCGGCCTTGGGAGAAGCCCTCTCTCCCGTATAATTGACTGCAGGCTTCAACACCGCCCTCGATTCTGTGATGATTCGCTGTCCACGCTGCGACACCGAGAACCCGCCCGAGGCGCAGTTCTGCATGCGCTGCGGGACGCCCCTGCTCCGGCGCTGCCCCGTCTGCGGCGCGCCCAACCCGCAGGACGCCCACTTCTGCCTGCGCTGCGGCGCGCCTCTGGCCGAGGTGGGTGGAGCGGAGCGGCGGGTCGTCTCTGTGCTCTTCGCCGATCTGGTGGGCAGCACGCCGCTGACGCAGTCGCTCGACCCGGAGCCGATGCGTCGCATCGTCGCCAGCTACTTCGAGACGATGCGCGAGGAGATCCAGCGCTTCGGGGGCACCGTGGAGAAGTTCATCGGCGACGCGGTGATGGCGGTCTTCGGCCTGCCGGTGGCGCACGAGGACGATCCCGAGCGCGCGGTCCGCGCGGCCGTGGCGATGCAGGGCCGGATGGCTGCGCTGAACGCCTCGCTGGCCGCCGACCTGCGGCTGCGCATCGGCATCAGCACGGGCGAGGTCGTGGCCGATCCGCGGGCCGCCGCGGGCGGTCAGTTCATGGTCACCGGCGAGGTCGTCAACCTGGCCGCGCGGTTGCAGCAGCAGGCGCCGCCGGAAGGGATCGTCACCGACGAACGAACCTATCTGGCCACCCGGACGGCCGCGGAGTTCGCCGCGATGCCCCGCGCCGGCGGGGGCGACTTCGCCCACCTGCCGCGCTGGCAGGTGCTGGCCCTAACCGCAGGGCCGGCAGGGACGCGGCTGCGCGCACCGATGGTGGGCCGCGACGACGAGGTGCAGTTCCTGCAGGCGCTCTATCGGCGGGTCGCCGATGGGCGGCGGCACCACCTCGTCACCGTGATCGGGGCGGCCGGCGTAGGCAAGACCCGCCTCATCGAGGAGCTGCTGACCGCCCTCGGACGGAGCGGGGAGCCGCCGCAGGTGCTGCGGGGCCGCTGCCCGGCGTATGGCGAAGGGCTGACCTACTGGCCGCTGGCGGAGATGCTGAAGCAGGAGTGTGCCATCCAGGATACCGACAGCGCGGCCACGGTGGGTGACAAGCTCCGCCGGGGGATCCTGCGGGTGTGCGACCCGTTCCTCGGTCGGGCCGAGAGCGAGCAGGTTGCCGCCGATCTGGCGACCGTGCTCGGTGTGGAAGCCGCCATTCCGTTTGAGGCGCGCTGGCGCGAACGGCTGGCGGCGCTGAAGGACGCGGTAGAGAGCCGGGCCGGCCCCACGCGCGACCCGCTGGTCGGCGAGCGGCAAGCCGCGGGAGAGGCGGTGCGCCGGTCGTTTCGCGCCTTTCTGATGGCCAAGGCGCAGTCCGCCCCGCTGCTGCTCATCTTCGAGGACCTGCACTGGGCGGAGGAGAGTCTCCTTGAATTGGTGGAGTCTCTGGCCCTGCGTGGTCTGGACGCCCCGGTGCTCACGGTCTGCCTGGCCCGTCCGGAACTGCTGGAACGGCACCCGGAGTGGGGCGCGCGCATCCGCAACTACACCACCGTGTCGCTGTCGCCCCTGCCGCCGGGGGTGAGCCGCCGGCTGATCAGCGAGCTGCTCAGCGGCGAGCCGGCGCCGGCCGACGTGCGCGACGCCATCGTGGCCAAGGCCGAAGGCAACCCCTTCTTCATCGAAGAGATCCTGCGCATGCTGATGGACGTCGAGGTCGGCGGGCTGGTGCGCGGCGAGAGCGGGTGGCGCTGGGCAGAGCGGCCCAGCGAAATCCGCATCCCCGATACGATCCACGGCCTCCTGGCCTCGCGGCTGGACCTGCTGCCGGCCCTGGAGAAGCGGGTGATTCAAGAGGCGTCGGTGGCGGGCCGGATCTTCTGGCTGGGGGCGCTCGTGGCCGCGGACGGCCTGAACCCGCCCGAGGCGAGCGCCGCGCTGGAACGGTTGCAGGAGCGGGAGCTCGTGGAAGAGCGCCCGACCTCCTCCCTGGCGGGGGAACGGGAGTTTGCCTTCAAGCACGCGCTGATTCGCGAGGTGGCCTACGGCTCGCTGCCCAAGGCGGCGCGCAGCGTCAACCATTTGCGTTTCGCCCGCTGGCTGGAGGCCACCGCCGCCGAGACGGCAGAGAAGTTCCTCGAGGTCCTGGCGCACCACTACGAACAGGCCTGGCGCTACCGCTTCGAGACGGGCGACCGCGCGCCGGAGCTGGCGCACACCGCCATCGGGGCGCTGCGGGCGGCGGGGGCCCGCGCCCGGGGCCTGGGCACGCTCCCCGAAGCCCGGCGCCTCTTCGAGCGCGCTCTGGCTGTATTGCGCAACGCCGGGCTGGAAGGCGACCGCGCCCTGCTGACCGAGCTGCTGACCAGCCGCACCGAGGTCGCGAAGTGGATGAACCTGCCCGAGATCGTGACGGAGGACACCGAGACCATCCTCCAGTACGCTCCGGCGCTGGGCCGCGACGATCTGCTCGCGCGGGCCTGGCTCAACCGGGCCTTCGCCGAGTACATGAACGGACGCCTCGCCCCCGCGGACGAGGCGCTGCACCGCGCCCAGGAGCTCTTCCACCGGCTGGATGACCGGCAGGGGGAGGCGGAGGCGCTCGAGATCCTCGGGGCAATCACCGAGAATCTGCGCGACAAGCTCACCCGGGCGCAGAAGGCGTACCGCAAGGCGCTCGAGCTCTACCGCGCCCTGGGCGACGGCCAGGGCATCGCCCGCACGCTGGCGCGCCTGGGCCGCAGCGTCATCAACAGCGGCGACCTCGCCGAAGCGCGGAGCACGCTCACCGAGGCGCTCGAGCTGTCCCGCCGCCACAACGAGCGCACCAGCGAGGTGCGCTCCCTGATGGGTCTGGCCATCCTCGCGCACCTCACGGGAAAGTCCTCCGAATCGGTGCGGCTGCACGAGGAGGCGATCCTGATCCTGCAGAAGCTCGGGGACGCCCTGGGTCACGCGGCCGTGCTGCGGCACCTGGGCATGCACCACCTGCGGTACGGGCGGATCGACGAGGCTGAGCGGGAGCTGCAGACGGCCAGGACCGTGTACCGCGAGTTCACCGGCGAGGAGAGCGAGAACACCCTGCGCGGCCTGGCCGACGCCTCGCTGGCGCGCGGCGACCTGCTCAGCGCCGCCGAGTACGCGGAGCAGGCCGAAGCGATCGTGGCGGAGACCGACCAGATCACGACAGCCACGGTGCTGGCCACCCTGGCCAAGGTGCGGGCGGCGCAGGGGCGGCGGGAGGAGGCGGAGACGCTCTTCCGGCGCGGGCTCGGGATCCTGGAGGCCAACGAGTACCGTATCGACCACGCCCTCACCCTGCTCCGCTACGGGGAGGCCCGGCTTCTCCTCGGAGACGCCGCCGGCGCGCGGCCGATCCTGCAGCGCTCGCGCGACCTCTTCGCGCAGATGGAGGCGAGCAAATTCGTCGAGGAGATCGACGCGAAGCTGGAGATGGTGCCGACGTGAGCGGCGGGGCCGGGGCTGCGGTCCTGATCCCGCTGTTCAACGAGGAGGCCACGCTCGCCGAGGTCCTGGCGGAGGTGCGGCGCGCGGTCCCGGCGGCAGACATCCTGGTCGTCGACGACGGCTCGACCGACCGCTCCGGCGCCATCCTTGTGGCGGAAGCGGCCGGTGATCCCCGCCTGACCGTCATCACGCACCCAGAGAACCGGGGCTACGGCGCGGCGCTGATCGACGGCTTCGCGCATGCGATCGCCCGCAGCTACGAGGCCATCGTGACCCTCGACTGCGACGCGCAGCACGAGCCCCGCCAGGTCCCCCAGTTCCTGGCCGCCCTCGCCGACGCCGACATCGTCTCGGGCAGCCGCTACCTCGATCCGGCCGTCGGCGGCGATCCCGCGCCGCCGGAGCGTGAGGCGATCAACCGCGAGACGACCGCCTGCCTGCGCGCGCTCACCGGGTATCCGCTCACCGACGCCTGGTGCGGGTTCAAGGCCTACCGCACCGCGGCGCTGGCGCGCATGACGCTGACTGAGCCGGGCTACGGCATGCCGCTGCAGGTGTGGATCCAGGCGGCCCGGCTGGGGCTGCGGGTGAAGGAACTGCCGGTGCCGCGCATCTACAAGAACCCCTTGCGCCGGTTTTGGGGCGGGCTGGACGATGCGGCGGAGCGCCGCCGCTACTACCGGGAGGTGCTGGAACGGGAGCTCGTGTCCTCGCGATAGGCCCCCATCCCGACGACGTCGAGATCGGGATGGGCGGGGCGATCGTCACCCTCCTGGCGCAGGGGCACGAGGTGACGATCTGCGACCTCACCAACGGGGAGCCCACTCCGCGGGGGAGCCCGGAACGTCGCGCCGAGGAGGCCGCGGCGGCCGCGCGCATCCTGGGCGTCGCGCGCCGGATCACGCTGCCCCTGCCCAACCGCGAACTCACCGACACGGTCGAGAACCGGAGGGTGGTGGCGGAGGTCATCCGCGACGTGCGTCCCGAGCTGCTCTTCGTGCCCTACTGGGTGGACGCGCATCCGGATCACGTCGCGGGAGCGGCGCTGGTGGAAGCGGCCCGCTTCTACGCCAAGCTCACCAAGACGACCATGCGAGGTGAGCCGCACTATCCCCGCCGCGTCTACCATTTCCTGACGACGCACTACGATCTCTACGTGCGCCCTTCGTTCATCCTCGACATCAGCGCAGCGTTCGAGCGCAAGCTGGAAGCGGTGGGAGCCTACACCTCCCAGTTCGGCACCGATCGCCCGGGCGAATACGACATGGAGGACTGGCTGCGCCGCGCTAACGCCTACTGGGGATTCTTGATCGGTACTCGCTACGGCGAGCCCTTCGTCTGCCGCGAGGAAGTGGGGCTGTCCCGCCTGGACGCCCTGCTCTAGGACTGCACGCCGCCGTGATCGCCTTCCCCCTGGAGGTGCCGGCGCGCTCGGGCGACGTGCTCCTCGCGCCCCGGGGATTGGACCAGGCCGGCCTGCTGGCGCTTGCCCGCGCCAACCGGGCCTCTCTCGACGCCGCGCAGTCCCCCATTGCCGGCGTTCCCCTCGGCCAGTGGCGCACGCGGACGCGGGCGGATGTCCTCCACCTCGCCCGGCCGTACACGGCCGCGCTCGGGTTCGGCCCAGTCCCGGAAGGGGATCTGCTCCTGGCCACCGGCCATCAACCGGTCTTCCCCCATCCCGGCATCTGGGTGAAGTACCTACTGCTGGATCGCCTCGCCCGAGAGGGGCAGACCGCGCTGGCGGTGAGCGTGGACAGCGACGAGATGGAGTCGCCAGGCGCCGACGTGCCCACGCGCGCCTCCCGCCGGTTGGAGCGTCGGCACGAGGTCTTAGGGCGAGTGTCCCCCGAGGAACCGTACGAGGCGCACGCAGCCCCATCGCGCGCGGAGTGGGAGGATTTCCTCGCGCGCGTAGACCGGCATCTCCAGACGATCCACGAGCCCGCCGTCCGCGCGCCCTGGGAGCTCTTCCGACAGACCACGCCGCCGGTGGTGGGGGGGTTGGGCGCCTTCATGACCGCGCTGCGCCGGCGCTACGAGGGGACGCGCCGATTTCTGGACCTGCCCATCTCCCTCCTCGCTGGCACCGAATCCTTCCACGCCTTCTTCCTGCATGTGGCCGCGGATGCGGCGCGGTTCGCCGCCGTGCACAACCGGCATCTCCGGGACTACCGCGCCGCGCAGCGGATCCGGACCGAGGCGCAGCCTTTCCCCGATCTGGAGGCGACAGATGACCGGGTGGAGCTGCCCTTTTGGACGGTGAGGGAAGGGCGGCGCCGTCCCCTCTTCCTGTCGCGGGCCGGGCGGACGCTGACGACGCCTGAAGGCGCTCTGGGCCCGCTGCCCGACGACCCCGCGTCGGCCTCCCTTTCTTCGTATGCTGTGCGCCCGCGGGCCCTCACCCTGACCGCCTTCCTGCGGGTGTTCATCTCCGACCTGTTCATCCACGGCGTCAGCGGAGCCCGCTACGATCGCGTCACCGACGCGGTCATGGCCGAGTTTCTCGAGATCCGTCCGCCTGCCTATCTGGTCGCATCGGCCACGCTGCACCTGCCGTTTCAAGATGCCGCCGTCCCCTCAGCCGAGCGCGCTTCCCTGGCCCGCCAGATCCAGGAGGCGCGGCACAATCCTGAGCGCCTGCTCCGCGATCCCACCGCCGTTCAGTCGGCGCTCGTCGAGGAGAAATGGCGGCTGATCCGCCGTCTCGAAGCGCCTGGGGCGGGGCGCGCCGAGCGCCGCGAGGCAACCCGTCGAATCCGCGAGATTAACGGGCAGCTCTCCACGGCCCTCGCGCCGGCGCTGGCCGAAACGGAGGCGGCACTGGCCGCCCTGGAGGAGGGGAAGGGGCCGGGCCATGCCGCGACCTATCGAGGCTATCCGTTCTTTCTCTTTGCGCCGGCGGCGTTGGATGATCTGGTAGATTTCATGCTGAAAGGGTGATTCATGGTAGAAGAGGGCCAGCTGGCGCCCGACTTCGCGCTGCCCGACGAGGCGGGACACACGGTTCGACTCTCCGACTTCCGGGGCAAGACGGTCGTGCTGTACTTCTATCCCAAGGACAATACGCCGGGGTGCACCACGGAAGCCTGCGAGTTCCGCGACGACTACGCGCTCTTCGGAAAACGCGACGTGGCGATCCTGGGCGTCAGCCCGGATTCCACTGCCTCCCACGCGCGCTTCGCGACGAAGTATGGCCTGCCGTTCCCCTTGCTCGCCGATCCTGATCGCGCCGTCGCCAAGGCCTATGGGGTGTGGAAAGAACGCTCTGCCTACGGCAAGCTCTTTTGGGGGATCGAGCGCACCACCGTGGTGATCGACCCGTCCGGCCGCATCCGCCGCATCTTCCGCCGCGTCCGCCCGCGTGGGCACAGCGCCGAGGTGCTCGAGGCGCTGTCGGCGTGAGAGGAGGTCCCCGTCGCAAAGTGGAAGGCTAAGACAGATCTGATGCCCGATCGATCCCTACGCCTCCTGGTCCTCGGGGTCCTCTTCCTGACGGCGTGTCAGCCGACGGTAGGCCTCTCTCCGCGCATCACCGATCTGCCGGACGTGCGGGTGGAGAGCCTGCCGCTGATCGCCGACGAGGCCGGCCGGCCGCTCATACCCTCGGCGGAAGAAGGCCGGAAGGTCTTCGAACAGGGCCTGCGTTGTGCGCAATGTCACGGCCCGGCGGGACTGGGCGACGGCCCCCTGGCCAAAGGCCTGGTGGCGCCGCGGAAGAACCCGTTCACGGACACGATGCGCCTCCTCGGAATCGAAGTCCAGGGCGCGAGCCTCCCGTCGCGGCCGGCCAACTTCCATAACCTGGTGCAGATGCGGCTGAACAGCCCCTTCAGCATGTTCGAGACCATCACCCTGGGGCGCGCGCACACGGCCATGCCCGCCTTCGGTCCGCGTCCGGCCTATGGGGCCAACGATGGGATGGCCGGCTACCTCACCGATGCGCAGCGCTGGCACGTGCTCTTCTATGAGTGGACCTTCGCCACGACGCCGCAGAATGTCGCGCTCGGCCGCAGCATCTACGAGAGCCGCGCCCTTCCGGCGACGGTGGAAGGGTTGGGGGACATCCGCGCCACGTGCGCCGCGTGCCACGGCGCGCGCGGGGACGGCCGCGGCGGCGAGTTCAGCCAGGTGATGGGACGCACCCTGTGGGGGTGGAATCTCGGGCAGGGCGCGGGCATCTTCACCGACCGCGGCTTCATGGTGAAGCGCAAGCCCACCGAATTGTACAGTCGGATCGCCGACGGGCACGGGCTCATGCCCGGTTACCGGCCGGCGGGAGATCCCACCCGGCAGCGCCTCACCGTGGACGAGATCTGGGCGCTGGTGGACTATATCTGGACCTTTGTGTATCGCTACACGCCGCCGCGGGGCCAACAGCCTTGATTCGTTTCCACCTCACTCCGTACACTGATTTTGGTGGACGACGGTGATGACTGAGCCCCAGCGGGTCGGCCGGCGCGGATTCCTGCGCTTCCTGATGGGAGTGCCGGTCCTGGCCGCCATCGGCGCGTTCCTCTCGCCCCTGCTGCGCCTGCTCAAACCGAACGTCAAGCCCTTCGAGGTTCTCTATAGCCCTACCAAGCCCAGCGATCTGCCGGTGGGGGAGACCGCCATCGCCGCCAACCTGGATGAGGTGGCGAAGCCCTGGGACTTCAAGTACTTCGTCTTCACCCAGAAGTACCCGCAGTACACGCCGGAGGGGCTGCGCTCGGCCAACGTGCCGGGCGTCGTCGTGCGCCTGCCGCAAAAGGTCAAACAGCCCTGGGCCTGGGCGGCCGAGATCAACAAGCCGGAGTTCGTCGGGCAGCAGTCGGACCTGATCGTCTTTTCCCGTATCTGCCCGCACCTGGGGTGCATCTACAACTTCGTCGGCAACTGGCAGGAGGTGACTGCCGGCTACGGTGGCTATGTGCCGCCGCCGGAGCGCAAGCACGCCCTGCTGGCCTGTCCCTGCCACCTCTCCATCTACGACCCCGGCGACCCGCAGGTCCCCGGGCGGGTGCTCTCCGGTCCGGCGCCCCGTCCGCCCCGCACCTTCCTCTATAAGATCGAGGACAATCAGATCGTCGTCACCGACGTGGAGCCCGGCGGGATCGCCTGAGATGGGCGTCGGCGCCGCGGTGGGGGAGTGGCTCCGCGAGCGCAAGGAGCACCTCGACCTCTTCGACGAAACCGTGACCGCCCAGCAGCACAATCCGCTCTACCTGCTGGGCCCGATGCTCTACTTCTTCTACCTGCTCACGGTCATCTCGGGCGTCATCCTGATGCTCTGGTACGAGCCCACCACGACGGGCGCGTACGACTCGATTAAGCGCATCTCCGACGAGATCGGCCGGATCGCCCTGGGCAGCCTGGTCATCCCGTTGGGCTCGCTGGTGCGCGGTATCCACAAGTACGCCGCCGACGCCGTCTTTCTCTGCTTCATCCTGCGGATCTACCGGATGTACTTTGCCGGCGAGTACAAACGGCCCGGGGAACTCTCCTGGATGATCTTCTTCCTCGGGCTCGTGCTGACGATGATCTCGGGTGTGACCGGCTACCTGCTGATCTGGAACCAGCGGGCCTTCTGGGCGGCCAAGACCATCCTCACCGTGCCCGTCTACCTGGATCAGCTCACCGCGTTCATCCCCAAGATCGGCGAGCAGCTCACATTCGGCTCCATGATCGCCTACGTCTTTCTGGGCGGCTCCGCCATCGGGCAGGCGACGATCACGCGGTTCTACTCGCTGCACTTCGGCATCTCGATCCTCTTGCTCGTGGGGATGGAGATCTACTTCTACCGCCGCCGCCACCAGGATCCCAGCCATGGGCCCGGGGCGCGGCGGATGCGGCTAGCCGCTTCCTGGTTCCCGATGGTGCTGTTCTTCTTGATGGTGCTCTACGTCGCCTGGGCCCTCCCCGCCGAGCTGGGACGGCGCGCCGATCCCAACCGGACGCCCCTGCCCATCCTCTCAGACTGGTATTTCCTGGCGCTGTATCAGTATGTCAAGTACACTCCGCCGCTCTGGGCGGGTCTCGGCCCCGGCCTGCTCATCGGCGTCGGCATGCTCGCCCCCTTCCTCGACCGCAGCAAATCCCGCCACCCAATGGATCGGCCCTTCTTCGTGGTTTTAGGGGCTCTGGCGCTCTTCTACTTCCTGGCCCTCACCACACTGATCATGTGGAACATCGCCCAGATCGAGCGGGAGCCGCCCCTAATTCTGCTGACGACGATGATCGTCCTATCTCTGGGCTTCATCTGGCACATCCTGGTGCGCCGGCGGCAGTTGCGCCGGGGGCCGCCTGCGCCGCCGGCCCGCGCGACCCCGGCTCCGAGACCGCATCCCGCCGAGGCGGAGACCCCGTGACGCGCGCCCTGTTCTCGCTGGCCGCCTTTGCCGCGGCCGTCTACACGTTCTCCGCGCTCTGGGGCGCGGTGCGGGGAGCCTGGGAGGGTCATCCCACGCTCCCGCCGGGGCCCTTCCTCACGCACGTCGTGATCTTACTGGGCAGCCTCGGCTATTTGGCCTTTGTGATCTACGCAGCCGACCGGGCGGCCGGACGCGTCCGCCGCCGCATCGGCGCGTTCGATCGGCTGCTCGACCGGGAGCCCCGTGGCTAGGGGGGGCGCCATGCTCGCCGTGGTGGCCCTCTCCGGCCTCTCGCTGCTGCTGGCCGTCGCCATCGTCGTCGGCGAGGTCCGCAATGACTACGCCCTGGGCGGGGGAGCGTTGGGCGCGATCTTGATCGCCTATGGGCTGATCGGTCTCTTCCTGCGGAAGCTCGGGATCATCGGACCGCGCGGCGCCGAGCGGAGCTAGGGAGACGGCGGTGTACCGGCGCGCGCTCAGCTGGCTGCTGCGGCAGACCCTGCGCCTGGACGTCTTCATCAATAAGGTCTATCCGACCGATTGGAATCCCCTCTACTACACGGGCGGCCTGACCAATCTCTTTCTGCTGGTCCTCGTCGCTTCGGGGGTTCTGCTGCTCTTCTACTACGTGGCCAGCCTGGACGGGGCATACGCCTCGGTGGCGTACCTGACCGTGACCGTGCCCTACGGCGGCCTGCTGCGGGGGATCCACCGCTACTCCGCCGACGCCTTCATCATCGCGGCGCTGCTGCACCTCTTCCGCAACTGGTTTACCGACCGCTACCTCTTCTCGCGCGACGGACCGTGGATCTCGGGGATGTTCCTGCTGATCCTCGGCGGCTTCGTCGGCGTGAACGGCTACCAGTTGGTCTGGGATCAGCGGGCGCAGGCGGTGACGCAGATCTTCGTCGACCTGCTGGCCGCGATCCCGGTGGCTGGCGACGCGTTGGCCCGCCTCTTCCTGGGCGGCCCGGGCATCAGCGATGCGCTGCTGCCGCGGATCCTCTTCCTGCACGTCGGCGTCGCCTCGTTCCTCTACCTGCTGCTGTGGTGGCACTACGTCCGGCTGCGCCACCCCAAGATCTGGCCGCCGGCCACCTGGGTGCTGGCTACGCTGGGGTTGATCGTCCTGCTGGCCGCGGTGCCGGGGACGGCGCCCGTCGCCGGCGTCGCCGCGCAGCCGGGGGTGGAGGTGACCTCCTACCCGCTCGACGTCTTCTTCCTGCTGCCGTTCTGGCTGACCAACTGGCTGCCGCCGGTGGTGGTCGCCCTCGGGCTGATCCTGCTCTTTGCGGCCGGGTACGTGATCCCGTACCTGGCGCGGGAGACCGAGCCGCAGATGGGGGTGCGCCACGCCGGGGTGGCGCAGGTGATCGACGGCAACTGCACCGGGTGCGAGCTCTGCTACTACGACTGTCCCTACGACGCCATCGTGATGGTGCCGTCGCCGCATCCCGGCATCACCAAGGCGGCGGCCAACCGCAAGCTGTTCGCGGTCGTCATGGATTCCCGCTGCGTCGAATGCGGGATCTGCGTGGGCGCCTGCCCCTTCGAGGCCCTGGAGCTGCCGAAGTTCCTCGAGGCCGACCTGACGCGGACCGTCGCCCAGGCGGTGGGCGCGCCCGCCCCGACCGCGGCGGCTGCGGGGACGGGGTAGGAGCGCGATGGCCGAGCCGCGGGGACAGGACGCGACGCCTGACGTGAAAGTGGTCGGCTTCGTCTGCGACTGGGCGGTGAGCACCGAAGGCCTCACCGACGGCGACGGACGCCTGACCGCGCACCCCTCCGTGCGCATTGTGCGCGTGCCCTGCTCGGGATTCATGCGCCCCGACTGGCTGGAGGCGGCGCTGCGCGCGGGCGCGGACGGGACCTTCGTCACGGGCTGTCCCTACGGCGACTGCCTCAACCGGGAAGGCAACTACCTGATGCGCGACCGCGTCGAGCAGCTGGCCCGGCGCCTCTCCCGCCGCCGCATCGATCCCGCCCGACTGGCGATGCTGGCGCACGGCCTGCACGACCGGCGCGCCTTCCTGGATGAGGTCGCGGCGTTTCTGCGACGCCTGTTGGCGCTGCCTGCTCCTGCTCCGGCCGCCCGGGCCCCGCGCCCGGCTCCGGCCGCCGCGCCCGCCGCCAGCGCTCCGGCCGCCGCGCCGGCGTCCGGGGAGGAGGGGGGCTCCTCGTGATCCAGCGAGGTCTGCCGTTGCGGACGGTCATCGTGTACGTGCTCTTTTACGTCATCTTCTTTCTGCTGCTGGTTTTCGTCGCGTCCTTTGGACTCATAGCGGAAGCCTGATCGGCGGCCTCATCGCGGAGATCTGATCGAGCGCATGACAACTCGGCAACTCCGGATCATTCTCCTCTTCGGCCTTCTGCTGTCGTCCGCTCCTCTCGGCGTCAGTGCCCAGACAGATATCACGACGTGGTATCTGGCGAGCAAATCGTCGACCCGTTCGAGCGATTCGTGGCTGGGCCCGGTGACCGACAGCTGCGTGCACCCCAGGTGGCGGCCGCCCGCCGATCCGACATTTCCGAATCGGGCCACCCCATTCGACGTCGCCATCATCGGGCAGGACCAGATCTTCCGCATCCAGATTGACTCCGGGTTCGCCCTCCCCGGATCGAGCGGCTCACCGGTCTTTGCCGAAGACGGTCGTGTCGTGGGGATCATCTTCTCGGGAGCGAGCGAGGGACGGGCGGCGGCCGAGCTCGCGTCGGCCATCCTTGTCTCTGCCGCGCTGGAAGGTTGCCCCCGATAGAGCATCCCGGTGTGGTACCGTAGGGTAAGCGGTGGCGGGAGCCACCGCGACGCAAAAACAGAGGGCCGGCTCAGATCGAGCGCGGCCCAATCCAACGCGATGGCGAAAGGGAGGCAGGCAATGGCGCAAGGGGTACGGCTGTCCGTCCTCCTGCTGGCGACCACGCTGCTGGCTGCGGCGTGCGGCGGGGGCGGCGGAGGCGGCCAGGGTGGGGCGACCCCACCGCCGGCAGGAGGGTCGACCGTGAACGTGACGGAGACCGAGTTCAAGTTCGACCCCAAAGCGATGACCGCCAAGGCCGGACCGGTGACGTTCCAGATCAAGAACTCCGGCGCCGTCGAGCACAACTTCATCGTCGAGGGGACCTCCATCAAGGTGGAGGGCATCCAGCCCGGTCAGACGAAGCCCGCGACGGCGACCTTTGCCGCGGGGACCTATAAGGTCCTCTGCACCATCCCGGGCCACCAGGAGGCCGGGATGACGGGGACGTTGACGGTTACGCAATAGGAGGTGGGCGGCCGCGGGCTCCGCGGCCGCCGCCGCTTCATGGCGCGCATGCTCGACCTGGACGCGATCTACCGGCCGGTACAGCGCGACCTCGATGCGCTGGACGGGCTGCTGCGGGCCGAGCTGGTCAGCACCGATCCCTTCATCGGGGAACTGGTCTCCTACGTGCTCTCCACGCGGGGGAAACTCGTCCGCCCTGCGCTCACCTGCCTGAGCGCGGAGGCGATCGGCGGTGGCGAACGGGAGCGGCTCTACGTCGCCGGCACCGTCGAGCTGATCCACATCGCCTCGCTGATCCACGACGACATCATCGACGCGGCCGATCTCCGGCGCGGCACCCCCACGGTGAACGTGCAGTGGGGCAACCAGATCGCCGTCCTGCTCGGCGACCTGCTCTTTGCCCGCGCCTTCGACCTGATCAGCCGGGTGCGCCACCCGCAGGTGGCCCCGGCAGTGGCGGAGGCGGCGGTGCGGATGAGCCAGGCGGAGATCAAGCAAACGCAGCTGGCCAGCGAGCCGCACAGCAACGAAGGCGCCTACCTGGAGATCATCGAAGGCAAGACCGCGGCGCTCTTCGCCGCGGCCTGCCGAGCCGGCGCCTTGGTCGCGGGAGCAACCGCCGCACAGGCCGACGCCCTGGCGGACTTCGGCCTGGCCTGGGGCATGTCGTTCCAGATCACCGACGACGCCCTCGATCTGACCAGCCGGCCGGAGGCCCTGGGCAAGCCGATCGGCTCGGACATTGAGGGCGGCAAGGTGACCCTGCCGGTCATCCATGCCCTGCGCAGCGGGGTCGAAGCCGACCGGGCCGCGCTGCTGCGTCTGCTGGCGATGCCCTCGCCCGATGGCATGGTGGAGGAGGTCCGGCTGCTGTTGGGACGCTCCGGGTCGATCGACTACGCGCTCCGGGTCGCCCGCGGCTACGCCGAACGGGCCGCCGCCGCGCTGGGAGACCTGCCGGAGACACCCGCGCGGGAGAGCCTGCGGGAGCTGACCGAGTTCGTGCTAGTCCGGCCGCGCTGAGACCGGGCGCCGAGAGGAGAGTAGAGGCGATGGCGACGAGCAGGACCGAACCCACGACAGCGGTGCTGCGGCGGCTGGCCGGCAACGTGGTCGCCATGCTCGAGACCTACGCCACCCTGGCGGGGCAAGAGGCGCGGGCGACCGTCCGGGATATTGGGATCGGGGCAGCGCTGCTGGGCGCCTCGGCCATCCTCGGGGTCCTGGTGCTGGCGATGCTGGTGGTGACGCTGGTGCTGGCCCTGGCCACGGTGATGGCGCCCTGGCTGGCAGGCCTGATCGTGCTGGGCGCGACGGCGCTGCTGGCGGGGATCGCCGTGGCGGTCGCGATGCAACGCTTCCGCCGGCGCCGGCTGGCCACACTGGCTGCGGCCTTTCGGGAGGATCTGCGGTGGCTGCGCAAGACGCTCCTCGAGCCCGACTCGCAAGCCTGAGACGACAGATCGCCGGCGACGCCGCCGCCCTGTGGGGCCGGTGGCGCGCGACGCGCGCACAAATCCCGCAAGACTGGGATCAGATGCGCCGGACCGGCAGGGACGTCCTGCAGATGATCTGGCTCCTGCTGCGGCGCCGCGGGGACTCAACCCCGCCTCGGGGTGGGCCGTCTTCCGGGTGATATACTTTCCCCGGATGGAGGTGTCGCTATGTCGTTGGCACTGATCGGAGGCGTGGGCACGCAGGAGCTGGTGTTTATCTTCCTGATCCTGCTGCTGCTCTTCGGCGCCAGCCGTCTGGCCGGGATCGGATCGGCGCTGGGGCGGACGATTCGCGACTTTAGGAAGGAAGTCCGGGACGTCGAGGACGACCTGAAGGACGATCGGCGGCCGAAAGAAACCTCCTCGTAGGGTTTCCCCCTCACGCCAATGGCCGCCGACCGGCCGATGACCATTGTCGAGCACCTGGAGGAGCTGCGGCGGCGGATCTTCTTCGCGCTGGCGGCGCTCGCCGTGGGCACCGTGGTTAGCTGGTTCTTCGCCGATGAGATGCTGGCGTTTCTCATCAAGCCGGTGACGGGGGCCACCGGCCGCGGCGTGGTCTTCGTGGGTGTCACCGAGGCGTTCTTCGTCCGGTTCAAACTCGCCCTCGCCGCCGGGGTTTTTCTCAGCCTGCCTGTCCTGCTCTACCAGATCTGGGCGTTTGTAGCGGTAGGGTTGACCCCGAGCGAACGCCGCTCCGCCCTGTGGCTGCTGCCGCCGGCGCTGCTGCTCTTCGTCGGCGGCGCGCTCTTTTCGCTGGTCGCGATCGTGCCCGTCGGGGTCCGCTACCTGCTCGGCTACAAGGTGCCCGGCGTGCTCGAGCCGATGATCAGCATCGGCGCGTACGTCTCCTTTCTGACCGCGTTTGTGCTGGCCTTCGGGGCGGTCTTCGAACTGCCTATTGTGATCGTGTTCCTGACGAAAATCGGGCTGGTCACGCCGGCCTCGCTGGCCGCGGGACGGCGCTACGCCATCGCCGCAATCGTGGTCGCCGCGGCGGTCCTCACCCCCGGCGGCGACGTCTTCTCGCAGCTGATGATGGCGGTCCCGACCTATCTCCTCTACGAGATCTCCATCTGGATCGCCCGCTTCGTCGCGCCGCGGGCCGTGGCGATCGAGCAGGTCGAGGGACGCTGAGCGCGAAGAGGGGCGGCGTGGCCCGGTCGCGCCGCGCACGCAATCCCTGGTGGGTGCTGCTGCTGGTCCTGTTCGCCGGAGGACTGCTGGGCAGCGTGATCACCGAGGCCCTCTCCGCCTACCCCTCGTTGGGTTTCCTCACCCGCGAGGTCCGCGTTGCCATCGCCGACCCCCCCTTCACCTTCGACATCCGCGTGATCACCCTCACCCTGGGGGCAACGATCCGCCTCAACGTGGCGGTCGTTTTGGGCATGGTGTTGGCTGTCTGGTTGTTTCGTCTCATGACCTGAGCAGGTGCGGGAGGGAGGTTAGCTGTCTCGAATACGTTTTGACTCGCCTGCTAGCCCCCCTCCCGCACCTCACGACTTCACACGGAGAGTCACCTGGCAGCTCACCCCAAAAGGCGGACGATCGGCCGATGAAGATAGGTGAAGTCCGGACGCGTGCTATACTGCTCCTGATCTTGAGGTTTCGGCTCCGGCCGGGCGGGTTCGGCGGCCCGGCCTGCGTTGCTCCTCCGGCGGCCTGAACGGGCCGGAGGGGGCGCCAGATAGGAGAGGGCGGCAGCGGGGCGGGGGGCGCCCGGCGGATGCCATCCGAGCTCCCGTCAGCCAGCGTGTGCTGGTGCGCCGCGGTTTCATCGGAGCCGAGGACCGGAGGCATTGCGTGGTCCAGGTGTCCCGGCTCAAAGTCACCGCCCTTCCCCCAGACGCGCGGCCGCGGGAGCGGCTGCGCACGGCCGGCCCGGCCGCCCTGGGCACCACCGAACTGCTGGCCGTTCTGCTCGGCACGGGCAGCCGCGGGCGCGGGGTCCTCCCCATGGCCGAGCATCTGCTCTCGACCTTTGGCTCCCTGCAGGAGCTCAGCCGGGCCCCCGTCGAGGAAATCGATCAGGTCGCCGGCCTGGGGCCGGCCAAGGCTGCCGCACTGCTGGCCGCCTTCGAACTAGGCCGCCGGGCCCAGGGAGGGACGGGGGGAGACCGCACCACGATCCATTCACCCGCTGAGGCCGCGGCGCTGTTGGCCCCCCGCATGGCGACGCTGGACCGGGAACACTTCCGCGCCATTCTGCTGAACACCAAGCACGAGGTCCTGGCCGTGGTAGAGGTGGCGGTCGGCAGCCTGGACAGCGCGCCGATCCACCCACGGGAGGTCTTCAAGGAGGCGGTGCGGCGCAGCGCGGCCGCGGTGATTTTGGCCCACAACCATCCCTCGGGCGATCCGGAACCGAGCGGCGACGACATTGCGATCACCGACCGCCTCCGCGCGGCGGGGCAGATCGTCGGCATCGATGTCCTCGATCATCTCATCATCGGGCATGGGCGTTCTGTGAGTCTGCGCGAGCGCGGGCTCCTGCCCGGAAGGTAGCAGAGGAGGACCGGCATGGGCATGCTGGACTGGCTGGCAGGACGAGTGACGCGGGATATGGGCGTGGACCTGGGGACCGCCAACACCCTGGTCTACGTGCGCCGGGAGGGCATCGTCGTGCGCGAGCCCTCCGTCGTGGCCAAGAACTCGGAGGATGGACAGATCCTGGCGGTGGGGGACGACGCCAAACGCATGCTCGGACGCACCCCCGGCCACATCACGGCCACCCGCCCCCTGCGCGATGGCGTCATCGCCGATTTCGACACGACCGCGCAGATGCTTGGCTACTTCATCAAGCGGGGCATGCGCGCCCGCTCGATCTTCCACCCCCGCGTGATCGTCGGGATCCCCTCGGGCGTCACCGAGGTGGAGAAGCGGGCCGTCGTCGACGCCACCCTGCAGGCGGGGGCCCGGGAGGCCTACCTGATCGAAGAGCCGATGGCCGCGGCGATCGGGGCCGGCCTGCCGGTGAGCGAGCCGGTGGGCAGCATGGTCGTGGACATCGGCGGCGGGACGACCGAGGTGGCGGTGATCGCCCTGGGCGGCATCGTCACCAGCCGGTCCATCCGCATCGGCGGCGATGAGAAGGACGAGGCGGTCATCAACTACGCCCGCCGCGCCTACAACCTGCTCATCGGCGAGCGCTCCGCCGAAGAGATCAAGATCGCCATCGGCTCCGCCTATCCGCTCAACCACGAGGAGCAGGTGGTGGAGGTGCGCGGACGCGATCTCCTCTCCGGCCTGCCTCGCACCGTGCGCATGACCAGCACGGAGATCCGGGAGGCGATGGCCGAACCCATTCAGGCGATCGTTGACGCGGTGAAGCAGACGCTGGAGCGGACCCCGCCGGAACTGGCCGCAGACATCGTCGATCGGGGCATAGTCCTGACGGGGGGCGGCGCGCTGTTGCGCGGCATGGACCGCCTCCTCGCCGAGGAGACGGGGATGCCGGTGACGTTGACGGACGACCCGCTGGTGGACGTGGTCATGGGCACCGGGAAGGCCCTGGAGGAGATCGAGACGCTCCGCAAGATCCTGATCACCGGCAAGCGAGGCTAACGCCGGGGCGATGAGCCCGCGCGGGCGGTTCATCCTCTTTGTGATCGTGCTGCTGGCCGTCCTGGCCCTGCTCACCGGGCAGGTGCGCGGGGAGGATCGCCGCAGCCTGGGACCGCTCGGCCGCACCATCCTCACGGTGCTCACCCCGCTGCAGACGGCCCTGGCCCGCGTCGCCGACTCGGTGGCGCGCGGCTGGGAGATCTACACCGAGATCGGCCGGCTGCGCACCGAGAACGCCCGCCTGCGGGAAGAGGTGCAGCGCCTCTCCGGCGACGTGACCCGGCTGCGTGAGACCGCCCAGGCGGCGCAGCGGCTGGAGTCCCTCCTGGCCTTCCGCCTCCAGACCCCCTACCGGGTCGTGGCGGCGCGCGTGGTCGGCCGCGATCCGGCGCGCTGGTTCGCCACGATCGTCGTCGACCGAGGCAGCACTGACGGGGTCGCCCGCAACGCGCCCGTGGTCACGGGGGAGGGCGCGGCCGGCCGGGTGATCGAGGTGACGCCCTTCTCCTCCCGCGTGCTCCTGCTCTCCGATCCCCGCAGCGCCGTGAGCGTCATCCTGCAGAGCTCGCGCGAGATCGGCGTCGTGGAGGGGATGGGAGAGGGCGACCTGCAGCTGAAGTACGTCTCGCGGGCGACCGCCGTGCCGAAGGACGAGGTGGTGGTCACCTCGGGACAAGGGGGCGTCTTCCCGCCGGGCATCGTGGTGGGCCGGCTGGCCACACTGCGGGCGGGCAGCGCGATCTTCCGGGAGGGGACGGTGCGTCCGGCCGCCGACCTGAGCCGGATCGAAGAGGTCCTCATCATCCTCCCGGAGCCCTCGAGCCGCTGAGCGCATGGCGATCGGCCTCACCCTCCTGATCATCCTCGCCGAGCTGATTCATTCCGCCTGGCTGGTGCGCCTGCCCATCGCCGGGCAGGTGATCGATCCCGGCCTGGTCCTGATCGTCGCGGTGGGCTTTGCCCGACCGTCCTGGGCGCCCCTGGCCGGGCTGGGTGCCGGGCTGTTGCAGGATCTCCTGTTCGGCGGCAGCCTCGGGCTGTTCGCGCTCTGCAAGTTCCTGCTCGGTCAGGGCACGGCGGCGCTGGGGCGGGTCCTGGTCGAACAGCGGGGCCTGCACTGGTTGGTCACGGCAGGGGCGACCGTGGCCCATCAGGTCATCCTCGCGGTGGTGTTGCTCGTCACGGGTCTCCTGCCGGTGGCGGCCGCGGATTTCGGCCGGCCGCTGCTGGCGCAGGTTCTGGCCAACCTGATTGCGGTGATACCGGTCTTCGTCGCCGTGCGGGCACTGTTCGGGAGCCGCCGGGCGATGCGCGGCCGGGAAGGACTGCATGGCATCTGAGCCCGCGGGCTCGACGGCGCGCCTGACCGCTCTGGGCGTGGTCGTGGCGCTGCTGTTTGCCCTCCTGGTGGGCCGTCTCTGGCAGCTCCAGGTCGTCCAGGGCGAGCGCTACCTGGCGGAGTCCGAAGAGAACCGGCTGCGCGACCTGCGGATCCCTGCGCCGCGCGGCATCCTCTACGATCGAAAGGGCCGCCCCCTCGTCACGAGCCGGGCCGCCTTCACCGTCTCGATCCTGCCCAATGAGATCCGCAGCGCCGAGCAGGTCCTGCCCCGTCTGGCCGCGATCCTGCAGGTGCCCGAGGGCGAGATCCGCGACCGCATCACACGCGCCCACAGCCGGCCCTTCGAACCGGTGCGGCTGCGCCGCGACGTCCCTAAAGCCGTCGTCGCGAGGGTTGAGGAAAACCGGCTGGACCTCCCGGGCGTGATCATCGAGGTCGAGCCCGTCCGCCACTACCTCTACGGCCCCCTGGCTGCACACGCCTTTGGCTACCTGGGGGAGATCAACTCAGCTGAGATGGCATCGGAGACATGGCGTGGCTACCGGATGGGGGACCTGATCGGCAAGGCAGGGGTCGAGCGGGTCTATGATCGCGTGCTGCGCGGGCGGGACGGCCGGCAACGGGTAGAAGTGGATGCGCGCGGCCGGCTGCTGCGAGTGCTGGGACGGGATCCCTCCCAGCCGGGCCGCTCGATCATCCTGACAATCGACTTGGACATCCAGCGCACCGCCGAGGCCGCCCTGGGAGATCGCGTCGGCGCCGTCGTGGTGCTGGATCCGCGCACCGGCGAGGTCCTGGCCCTGGCCAGCCATCCGGCCTACGACCCCAACGCGTTCGCCGCGGGGGTCAGCACGCGTCTGTGGTCCCGGCTGACCGGAGACCGCGCTCTCCCCCTTATCAACCGCGCAGCCGAGTCGGCCTACGAGCCCGGGTCGGTCTTCAAGATCGTCACCGCCGCTGCCGCGCTCACCCGCGGCACGGCCACGCGCGCCACGCGCATTACCTGTCCTGGGTATTTGCGCTTCGGGGGGAGGCGATTCAATGACCTCCGGGCGCACGGCACGGTGGACTTCGTCACCGGCGTGGCGCAGTCGTGCAACGTCTTCTTCTGGACTCTCGGCATCCGCACGGGGGGGGAGGCGATGTCGGAGATGGCGCGGGCGTTGGGTCTGGGAGAACGCACGGGCATCGACCTGCCACGAGAGTCCCCCGGACTCATCCCCTCCGCCGCCTGGAAGCAGCGCGCGGTCGGGGAGCCTTGGTACCCAGGGGACAATCTCAACATGGCCATCGGCCAGGGCTGGGTGAACACCACACCGCTGCAGATCGCGCGGATGGTGGCGGCTGTGGGCAACGGCGGGACGCTCGTCCGCCCCCACCTGGTGCGGGAGATCATCGATCCCCAGACCCGGCAGAACGAGCGGCTAAGGGTCGCCCCCATGGGCACCATTCACCTGAAGCCCGAAGCGCTGGCCACGCTGCGCGACGGTCTCGAGGCGGTCGTCCTGCGGGGCACGGGCCAGCGCGTCGCCCTGCCGGGCCTGGCCATCGCGGGCAAGACCGGCAGCGCCGAGAATCCCCGCGGCAAGCCGCACGCCTGGTTCACCGCCTACGCGCCGGCGGACGCGCCGCGTGTGGCGCTGGCGGTGCTGGTCGAACACGGCTGGCGCGGCTCGGTTGCGGCGGGCCCGATCGCCAAGGCGATTCTGGCCACGGCCTTCGGCATCGCCACCGAGCCCGAGAGCCAAGGGGCCGCGCCGTGAGACGGATCCTGCGCGACCTCGACGGCGTGCTCCTCGCCACGACTGTCGCCCTCATCGGGGTGGGATTGGTGGTGCTGGCGAGCGCCACCGCCTCCCTCGGCGGCCCCGGCCAGTACCTGCGGACGCGGCTGTTTCACCTGGCCGTCGCGGCCGTGGCCCTGGTGGCCGTCCTGGCGGTAGACTACCGGCGCTGGGCCTCCGGCGGTCGCTGGCTCTACCTCGCCAATCTCGCCCTGCTGGGTCTGGTGCTGGTGATCGGCGTCACGCGGCTGGGCGCGACGCGCTGGATCACCCTCGGTCCCTTCGGCGGGTTCCAGCCCTCTGAGCTCGCCAAGGTCGCCCTGATCCTCACCCTGGCCCGCCACCTTGCCGACCGCTCCCCGCCAGCCTCCGTGCCCGCCTTCGTGCCTTACCTGGCGCACGTCGGGGTGCCGATCCTGCTGATCGTCGCCCAACCCGACCTGGGCACGGCGATGGTGATCGGGGCGATCCTGCTGGGGATGCTCTTCATCGCCGGCGCGCGCCTCGGGGCGATGGCCAGCCTGGGCGGCCTCGCCCTGATGGGCATGCCCTTCCTCTGGTCGGTCCTGCACGACTACCAGCGCCGCCGGTTGCTGGTCTTCCTCGATCCCGGAGTCGACCCGCTGGGAGCGGGCTACGCCCTCGCGCAGGCGAAGATCGCGGTGGGCTCGGGTCAGTTGTGGGGCAAGGGACTCTTCGCCGGCACCCAGAACCTGCTGCGCTTCATCCCCGAGCAGCACACCGACTTCATCTTCACGGTCATCGGCGAGGAGCTAGGCTTCGTGGGCGCGGTCGCCGTCCTGGCGCTCTTCTTGATCTGGATCTGGCGGGCGCTGCGCATCAGTGCCGCGGCGCCCGACCGCCTGGGCCGCCTGATCGCCGGGGGGGTGGCGGCGATGGTGGTCTTCCACGTCTTCGTCAGCGTGGGGATGACGGTCGGCCTGATGCCGATCACCGGCATCCCGCTGCCCTTCCTCAGCTACGGGGGGAGCTCGCTGCTGGCCATGAGCGTGGCCACCGGCCTGCTGCTCAACGTGGGGATGCGGCGGCGCAAGTTTCTCTTCTAGGTGTCGAGTCAGGAAGATTCTGTTCGAGGAGTAGTGGTCTGATGGCCAGAGAGATCATCGCCAGCGTCGAACCGGGGGAGACGCGCGTCGCCGTGCGCGACGATGGGCGCCTCAGCCAGATCTTCGTCGAGCGTGGCGAGCCCCTCGCCGGCAACGTCTACAAAGCCAAAGTGGTCAACGTCCTGCCCGGCATGGAGGCGGCCTTCGTCGACATCGGGCTCGACCGCAACGCCTTCCTGCACGTCTCGGACATCCGCAGCCAGCGCCTGGTCGGAGAAGAGGTGGAGGAGTCCTTCGGCAAAGGAGTGATCGCGGAGCGGCTGCGCCCCGGCCAGGAGGTCCTGGTGCAGGTGACCAAGGAGCCGATGGGCACCAAGGGCGCGCGGGTCACGACCTACATCGCCCTCCCGGCGCACTACCTGGTGCTGATGCCGACGGTGAACTACGTGGGCGTCAGCCGGCGGATCACCGCCGACCCCGAGCGCAAACGCGTTCGCCAGGTGGCCGAAGCGATCCGTCCCGAGGGCATGGGCGTGATCGTGCGCACCGCCGCCGAGGGGGTGGGCGAGAAGGAGCTGCGCGCCGACGTCGACTTCCTCCTCTCGGTCTGGAAGCGCGTCACCGAGCGCGCCCGCAGCAGCCGCGCCCCCGCGTTGATCTACCAGGACGTTCGGCTGATCCGGCGGGTGGTCCGCGACCTCTTCACCGGCGGGGTGGACCGCTTCGTCATCGACTCCCCGGACGAGTACGGCCGCATCCTGGACCTGCTCAACTCCTTCGCGCCCCAGCTGCGGGGGCGCGTGAACCTGCACAAGGGGGAGGAGCCGATCTTCGAGCACTACGACGTGGAGAAGGAGCTGGACCGGGCGCTGCGCCGCAAGGCCTGGCTGAAGTCGGGCGGGTACGCGGTGATCGATCGCACCGAGGCCCTCACGGTCATCGACGTCAACACCGGCAAGTACGTGGGCAAGACCGACCTGGCCAGCACCATCCTCAAGACGAACCTGGAGGCGGTGGACGAGATCATCCGCCAGATCATCCTGCGCGACATCGGCGGGATCATCCTGGTGGACTTCATCGACATGGAGTCCGACCGCCACCGCAAGCAGGTGCTCAAGGCCCTCGGCGAGGCGGTGAAGGTGGACCGCGCCAAGATCCACATCATCGATCTGACCGAGCTGGGCCTGGTGGAGATCACCCGCAAGCGCGTCTACCAGGACCTGGAAGAGGTGATGCGCACGGCCTGCCCCTACTGTGAAGGGCGGGGCCGGGTCCTCAGCGCCGAGACGATGAGCCTGCGGGTCCGCCGCGAACTGCGCCGCCTCGCCCGCACCGGCACGAGCCGGGCCATCCTCGTGGAGGTGCACCCGCTGGTCCGGGCGATGCTCTTCCGCGACGGGGACGCCTGGCTGCGCCAGCTGGAAGAGCGCAGCTCCAAGCGGCTGATCGTCCGGGCGCGAGAAGGGCAGCACCTGGAGCGCATCAACGTGACCGAGGCCGGCGACGCCGCCGAGTTCGACCGGGAACCCGCCCTCACGGGCGCGCGTCGCGCGCAGGTGGCCTGGCTGGACGGTGATGAGGCCGAGCGGGTCGAGATCGCCGATGAAGAGGATGAGGTCTACGAGCGCGCCCTCGCCGCCGTTGGGGCCGAGGGGTCGGGCGGGGGGCTGTTCGGCCGCCTGCGGCACCTGCTGACGATCCGCCGGCGCTAGGCCGGCCTCCGCGCGCCAGCCCCGTCGTAGCGCTCGAACCACTCCGGCGGGACCCGGACGGCGATGACCTCTCCGGTCGCGCATTCCTCGTCGCCCGCCGCGACCGTCGCCGCCACCACACTCTTGCGCTCCGTCCGTTCCTTGATGCGCGCGGAGACGCGCAGGGGCCGGTCCAATGGCGCCGGGCGGCGGTAGGAGACCGCCAGGGAGCCGGTGGCGAACCAGATCAGCGGCTCGCTGCCGATCCGCCGTCCTTCGGCGCGGTAGGCGTCGGCGACAGCGGTGCAGATGCTGTGGCAGTCGATGATGGTGGCGATGATCCCCCCGTTGAGCACGCCGCGCGGTCCCGCCATGTGCTCGGGGGCTGGATGCCAGACGCACACGGCCTCATCCCCCGCCCAGGAGCTCTTGATGTGCAGGCCGTGTGGGTTGGCGATGCCGCAGCCCCAGCAGTAGTTGTGGGGCAAGTCGTCCTGAAACGGACGATGAACAGGGGGAGGACTTGAGCTCATTCGTGCAGATGAGGCATCCTTCGCCACTTTCCTGTTAGGATCGGGATTTCGCTGTGGCGAAGCCGAGCCCTTCGGCTCGCTCAGGCGAGATAGAGCTATCGAATTGGATTCCTCTTCATGATAGAATGGAATCATGAAGACAACGGTTGATATTCCCGAAGAGGCTCTCCGAGAAGCAATCACCCACACCCGTGCCCGCACAAAACGCGAGGCCATCGTCACCGCCATCCTGGATTTCAACCGCCGCAAGCGGCTGGAGAAGCTGGCCAAGAAATTTGGGACATTCGAAGAGGTCATGACCCAGGAAGAGCTGCGGCGGATGCGCGAGGCCGACTGATGGCGAGCGTCCTGATCGATACGTCGGCCTGGATTGAGGCGATGCGTCGTCAAGGAGATGAGGCAGTTCGAGGCCGCGTACGCGCTTTGGTCATCGAAGGGCGGGCGCGATTCTCCGACTGGATTCGTCTCGAGCTCTGGGCCGGCGTCGGTGAGGCCGAGCGGCGGTGGATCCGGCAGATGGAGTCGGCGGTCGAGACCGCTCCTACCGACGCGCCCGTCTGGGATCTTGCGCGCCGGCTTGCCGGGATGGCCCGCTCCCAGGGAGCAACATTCCTCGCGCCCGACCTCCTGGTGGCCGCATGCGCGCGGGCCAACGGCCTCGACCTCTACCACCGAGACGCTCACCTGAAGAGTATCATGGAGTTTGCCGACCGGTTCGGGCGCCAATTTGCGCCTTCGCGTGCGTTTTGATAGACTTTTTCTTTGTTGGACGATCGTCGCAACCTATTGGGGGACAGGCTGTGTACGCGGTAATTGACACTGGAGGCAAGCAGGTGCGGGTCCAGGAGGGCGGCACCGTGCGCGTGGAGCGGTTGCACGCGGCTCCCGGGGACGAGGTGACGCTCGATCGGATTCTGCTCGTCGGCGGCACGGACAAGACGGAGATCGGGGCGCCCGCCGTCGCCGGCGCCTTGGTGCGGGCGCGCGTGCTACGGCAGGGTCGCGGCCGCAAGATCCGGGTGATGAAGTACAAGTCCAAGGCGCACTACCGCCGCCGCTCCGGGCACCGGCAGGCCTTCACGGAGCTGCGCATCGAGAAGATCGAGTTTGCCGCTGAGGCCGGGGAACGGCCAGTGGAGAAGTCGGCCGATGCCGAGAAGCCAGCCGCCGCTCGCACCCCGGCCCGGCCACGGCGCAAAAAGACGGGAGGCGAGTAGATGGCACATAAGAAGGGTGGAGGCTCCTCCCGCAACGGACGGGACAGCAACAGCCAGCGCCTGGGCGTCAAGGCGTTCGACGGCCAGGTCGTCAGCGCCGGGTCCGTCCTGCTGCGCCAGCGCGGCACGAAGGTGCGGGCGGGGCGCAACGTCGGGATGGGCAGAGACTTCACGCTCTTCGCGCTCATCGACGGGATGGTCGCCTTCGAGCGGCGCGGGCGCGACGGCCGCCAGGTGCGTGTCGATCCCCTGCACTAGAGGGCGCGTCTGCCGCGATGAGGCCCGGGTCCGCTGGACTCGGGCCTTCGTGTTCGCGTACGCGGCGTCGGCGCTCCCCGGGAGCGGCTGAGCGGTGTTCATCGACCGGGCCAGAATCCACGTCAAGGCCGGGGACGGCGGCAACGGCGTCGTCGCCTTCCGGCGGGAGAAGTTCGTGCCCAAGGGCGGCCCGAATGGTGGAGACGGGGGGCGGGGCGGAGACGTCGTCTTCATCGCCGATCCCGGGCTCGTCACCCTCCTGGACTTTCGCTACCGCCAGCACATCAAGGCCGGCCGGGGGCGCCATGGGGAGGGGAGCAACCGGCACGGGCGGGATGGCGAGGACGTGGTCGTCCCCGTGCCCGTGGGCACGATCCTCCGCGACGACGGGACGGACGAGTTGATCGCCGATCTGACCGAGCAGGGGCAGCGCGTCGTCGCGGCGCGGGGAGGCCGCGGGGGGCGCGGCAACGCCCATTTTGCGACCCCCACGCACCGGGTGCCGCGGGAGGCGGAACAAGGGTCGGCCGGGGAGGAGCGGTGGATCGAGGTAGAGCTGCGCCTTATCGCCGACGTCGGGCTGGTGGGCCTCCCGAACGCGGGCAAGTCCACGCTTCTCAGCCGGGTGTCTGCGGCGCGGCCGAAGATCGCCGACTACCCCTTCACGACAACCGCGCCGATCCTCGGTGTGGTGCGGATTGAGGACGGCCGGAGCTTCGTCATGGCCGACATCCCCGGCTTGATCGAGGGTGCCCACGCCGGGGCGGGCCTGGGGCACGACTTCCTGCGCCACATCTCGCGCACGCGCGTGCTCATCCACGTGGTGGACCTCTCCGTCGAACAGGATCCGCTCGCCGATTTCGCCGCCGTGAACGAGGAACTGCGCCGCTACAATCCCGCGTTGCTCGACCGGCCGATGCTGGTCGCCCTCAACAAGATCGACCTCCCCGAGGCGCGCCGCCGGGTTCCCGAAGCACGGGCGCGGGTCGCCGCCCTGGGGCTGCAGCCCTGGCCCATCTCGGGGGCAACCGGGGAGGGCCTTACCGAGCTGCTGCGCGCCGCGGCCGATGCGTTGGACCGGGAGAGGACCGCCTCTGCGCCGGGGCGAACCTCACGCTGGACTTGATACACGCGCGGGTCGGCATCATGGGGGGCACCTTTGACCCCATCCACAACGGCCACCTGGTCACCGCGGAGGAGGCCCGGGTGCAGTTCGGCCTCCAGCAGGTGGTCTTCGTCCCCAGCCGTCATCCGCCGCACAAAGACCCGGACGAGGTGAGCGGACCGGAGCACCGCTACCTCATGACCTTTCTGGCCACGGTGACGAATCCCGCCTTCACCGTCTCGCGCATGGAGATCGAACGAGAGGGACCCTCTTACACGATCGAGACGATCAGCCGCTTTCGCCGGGAGGAGCCGGAGGCCTCACTCTACTTCATCACCGGCGCCGACGCGATTCTGCAAATCCTGCGGGGAGAGTGGGAGGATTCGCCGGGGCTGCTAGCCCTCTGCGACTTCATCGCCGCCACCCGCCCCGGGTTCGTCCTCGATCCCGACGATGCCCGCTCCCGCAACGTGACCGGCCGGCGGCTGGACAACATCCACTTCATGGAGATTCCCGCCCTGGCCATCTCCTCGACGGACATCCGCGCGCGCGTGCGCGCGGGCCGGCCGATCAAATACCTGGTCCCCGAACCCGTGGAGAACTACATCGTCAAGCACGGCCTCTACGGCGCGCTCTCCGCCGCAGACGCCGTGGTCCGCCGCGGCCCTGACTGACGCTGCCTCCTTCCTTCGTGACTGAGCCGGACACCCTGGCTCGGGCCCACGCCGCCGCCGCCGCCGCGGCCGGCAAGGGGGCGGAGCAGATCGTCATCCTCGACCTGCGGGGACAGACCCTGATCACCGACTTCTTCGTCATCTGCACCGCCACCAGCCGGGTACACATGCGCGCCGTGCGCGAGGGCATCGAAGAGGCGATGGCTGGCGCCCTCCACCGCCCGGGGGCGCGCGAGGGCAGCGAGGAGGCGCAATGGGTGCTCCTCGACTACGGCGACGTGATCGTGCACCTCATGTCCGAGGAGCGACGCGCCTACTACAAGCTGGAGCGCATGTGGCAAGGCGCCGCTGAAGTCCCGCTCCCCCGGCCCTCCGGCTAGGCCCGCGCCGTGCTCCTTACCGTGCGTCCCGCCCGGCCGGAGGACGCCTCCACCCTCGCGGAGCTGTACGGCCGGACCTATGGGGGAGGGTACTCCGCATCCTTCGATCGGTACGGGCCGATCAAGCCCCGGGACTTCTGGTGGATCCAGTCGGAGAAGGAGGTGGAGCTGCTCGAGGTCAACGGCCGCCCCGCCGGCCTCCTCCTGCTCGCCCGCCAAGGCAAGGCCCTCGTCGTCGAGGAGGCGGTGGGAGATAGTCTCTCCGCGGAGCCCTCTCGGGAGGAGCAGGCGATCGTGGCCCGGCTGGGGACGCACCTGCGTCAGCACGCGCGCGCCATGCGCGCTGAGCGTCTCCTCCTGCGCACGCCCGAGCACAATCCTCTGGGCCTCGCCCTGGCCGCCTGCCTGGAGATGCCCTTTGCGCACCTGCTCGTCGTGACCTCGCTGCACCCCAAGCGGCAGACGGCGCGTCCCCCGCAGGGGTACGCGCTGCGGCGGGGGGTCCCCGCCGATGGCGCTGAGATCGCCCGGATTGTCCGGGAGTCCTCGCCGACGACCCGCCCCGCGGAGGAGGTGGCTCAGTCGCTGGAGCGGCCGGAGGTGCACGCCTGGGTGGCTGAGCGCAGCGGATACGTCGCCGGATTCCTCCTGGCGGAAGCCCACGTCGGCGGGTTTGGAGACATCGTCGCCGGGGTCCGCGAGGCCCACCGGCGCCGTGGCCTCGGGCGCGCCCTCGCCGCGGGGGCGATGAGCTACTTCGCCGCCAGGCAGCTCCCCGTGGTCGGGTTGCACTGGGGGGCGGACGGGGTCGCCGGGGCCTTCTACCGCGCGCTGGGGTTTGCCACCGAACGGGTCTACCTCTTCTTTGAGCGGGCCCTGTGAGCAGGACGCTCAGGCTTGACCACCTTGCGGCCGCTTCGTTATGCTGGCCGCGGCCATGACGCGGTTTTCGCGCCCTGAGGCGCATCGCTGTTTCATCTGTGGTCCCGCCAACCCCATCGGGATGCATCTCTCCTTTGAAGAGGAAGGGGCAGGGGTCGCCGCGGAGTTCGTCCCGACCGACCTGCACATCGGCTACGAGGGCCTGATTCACGGCGGCATCCTGGCCGCCGTTCTCGACGACGCCATGGCGAACGTCTGGGCCTGGCGGGGGCAGCCTGCGGTGACGGTCAGCATCAACCTCCACTTCCGCAAACCGGTGGCCCCGGGAGAGCGGCTGAGGGTCACCGCCGAGCCAGTCGGCGCACGACGGGCGGCGATGCAGCGCGCACGGGCGGCCATCACCCGGCCCGGAGGCACGGTGGTGGCGGAGGGGACCGGGGTCGTGATGGTGGGAAGCCTTCCCACCGCCGCTCAGGGCGCCTGATCGGCCGGTGCCGCCATGGCCGACCGCGACATCGCCGTCAACCGCCGCGCCCGCCATGAGTTCCACATCGAGGAGACGGTCGAGGCCGGCCTCGTCCTCACCGGGACGGAGGTGAAGGCCCTGCGCGCGGGCCGGGCGTCGCTGGCCGAGGCCTTCGCCCGGGTGGAAGGCAACGAGATCTGGCTGCTGCACATGCACATCCCGCCGTATGAGGCTGGCAGCCGCTTCAACCACGACCCGCTGCGGCGGCGCAAGGTCCTCCTGCACCGGCGGGAGATCGGCCGGCTGGGCGGAAAGGCGCAGCAGAAGGGCTACACGCTGGTCCCGTTGCGGCTGTATTTCAAGCGCGGAGTCGCTAAAGTGGAACTGGCCGTGGCCCGGGGCAAGCGCGCCTACGACAAGCGGGAGGCCATCGCCCGCCGGGAGGCGGAACGGCAGATGCAGCGGGCCGTCCGGCGCAGGGGAGCAGGGGCACGGTGAGCGAAGTATCGCAAGGCCACTACAGATCGGGGGAGGGATGACAGAGTGACCAAACAGGAACTGGCGGCCGCCGTGGCGGACGAGTTCGAGATGAGCAAGCGGGACGGGACGCGCACGGTGGAGTTCGTCTTCGAGCAGATCAGCGGGGCGCTCAAGCGCAAGGACCGCGTGAAGATCCCCGGCTTTGGGATCTTCTCCGTCCGCGACCGGGCGGCCCGAATGGGCCGCAACCCACAGACCGGCGAGCCGATCAAGATCGCGGCCAGCCGCAAAGTCGCCTTTCGACCCAGCCAGGACCTCAAGATGCTCGTGGGGGCAGGCAAGAAGAAAAAGCGCTAGAATCCGCGCACACAGCGGGTGGCAGCGTACCCCAGCAGCCATGGTGTATAATTGAAGGGTCGAGATTTGGGGGCGAACGGTCTCGACTGAGTGGGAAGAAGCAAGGTGGCGAGCCGAGGTGCCAGGCCCTCGTAAATCAACTGGCACGGCATAACTGCCAACCAGAACTACGCTCTCGCCGCTTAACTAAGCGACGACGCTCTCCCGGCTGCGCCGGTCGGCCGGGAAGGGCGCCACACACCGGCTACCGTCGCCGGCCTCCGCCTGGGGCCGGTGCCGGGAACCTAATCAGGCTGGCCGCCGGGTGATCCGGTCCGTGGGAGCACCGGCGGCGAGACCAAAGCGCGGACTACGCTCGTAGAGGCTTTGCCCTCATTCACTCAGGACGCGGGTTCGATTCCCGCCGCCTCCACCAATGTCAGGGCGCGGGCGCCAAGCCCGCGCCCTCCTGTTTTGGCAACGCCTTCTAGTGCGATGTCCCGGCGATAGCTTTACAAAGTCGCTCGATTTTCTCAAGGATCGAATCGGCCGTGGCGGTCCAGACGAACGGATGGCAGTGATGGTTGTAGTGGGAAACGAAATCGTCGA